>FWPU01007360.1_pt1 | contig 20385 bp, 18 predicted proteins | sample 2228361 | NCBI WGS metagenome assembly FWPU01 (sample SAMEA103939777, study PRJEB20133) | metagenome
GGCCGGCCGGCGCTGCGCATCGAACGGTGGGCGTCTCGCGGCGGTGAGCTGCCCGATCCGGGTGCCCTCGAACGGGCCGCCCGGGCGGTCGCCGGCGAAGCGCTGGTCGTGCGCGAGCGGGTCGAGGAGGACGACGCCACGCTCCTGCGCTATGGGCTCGCCGGTGCAGACGGGGGACACAATCCCGAGGGTCTCCTCGGCGCCCGACGCGTCGGAGGGGACCTGTTCCTCTGCGCGAGCCTGGCCGGAGCCATCGCCGAGGACGTCGAGCGCGCCGCCCGTGCCTGCCTCGGGCTGTCCCTGCCCGGCGGCTGAATGCGAGCAGTTGCTCACGTTCTGACGCGCGCACGTCGCGTGCGCGTCGCCCGTCGGGATGTCGCGCTGTCCCAGCGCTGACGCCGGCGACGGGGCCCGGGCCCGGCAGGCCTCGCGGACCGGACCAGGAGGCCACGCCCGCTCTCACGCCGCCACGCCGGGACCCACCCGCAGACCGACTCGCGCAGCTCAGGCCCACCAGGCCCGGCGCAGCCCGGACGTCCTGTTCTGCCGCCGCCGTGACTCTCGCTCTGGATGGAGGACCGCGTGGCTGTGATGAAGTGCCCGCTGCCGTCGCCGCAGTTGCGCTCGAGCCCCACGGGCTCGTTCAGGTGCCGTCGTCGAAGCCGGCGCCCGCGGGCTTCACGAGCATGGGCGCCGCCGGCGTCGCCTGGTTTCGCCCGGACGCCGCCACGGCCCGGCGCGCCTCGATTCCGGCCGTGCCGGGGGCCCCGCGATGCGCCGGGCGCCAGCCACTCATCGGTTGCGAGGTGCACCGACGCAGACGTCAGAGGCGCCGCGATGCGCCGACGCGCCCGCTACAGGCTCTTCAGGTACTCGACCAGGTCCTTCATCTCGGCCTCGGACAGCACCGACGTCCTGCCGTGCCGGTCGAGGTCCTTGCCGGTGACGAGCCGATCGAGGAGCGTCTCGGCGCTCCCGTCGTGCAGGTACGGGGCGGTGCGGGCGAGGCCGAGCAGCGAGGGCGTGTTCAGCCCGCCCTGGGGCAGCGACTCGAGTCGGTCGGGCACCGGGCCGCTCGTCACGAGCGTGCCCACGTCGGCGAAGCCGTTGTTGGTCATCGCCTCGCCGGTGTGGCAGCCGTGGCACTGGGCCTTCTCGAACGCGACGCGGCCGCGGATCTGCGCCTCGGTGGGCGCCGACGTCCGGTGCGGGTTGTCGGGCGGGGGAATGACGGCGATGAAGGCCTCGAGCTGGCGCTGCATCTCGAGCGAGACGCCCGAGCCGCCCATGCGCCGCACCACGGTGTGGCTCATGAAATCGGTGAGCGAGGGGAACTCGCCGTTCCAGTGGAACGGAGGGGTCTTCGCCGTCAACCGGCCGGCCAGCGACGGCGTCTGCCGCGGGCCCTCGGGGAAGTTCCACACGTGCCCGTCCTCGCGGCCTTCGAGGTGGCAGCTCGCGCAGCTGATGCCGGTCTGCGGGTCGTTCATGCGCGAGTCGACGGCGCTGAAAAAGAGGCGCCGGCCGGCAGCCTCCTGCGGCGAGAGCACGTCGGGAGCGAGGCCCTGGATGGTCCGCGTCTGGAAGCGCACCGCCAGCCCGGTTCCCGAATTGGTGACGACATGCAGAGCGTGGTCGAACTGGCTGTAGACGTAGGCGCGCTTGCCGTCGTTGCTCAGGGCGATGCCGGTGGGGCCGGCCCCGACGTTCACCACGTGCTGCACGTTTCCGCCGGGTGAGCCGCCGAACCGGTCGACGGGGTCGGGCTCGAGCACCGACTCGCGCGTGGTGGCGACGATGGCGACGTTGTTGCTCTCCTTGTTGACGACGTACAGCCAGGCTCCGGAGGCGTCGATGGCGACGGCCGTGGGACCCTGGAGCGGCGTGGCGAAGGCGCGCGAGCGAAGCAGCGTCGGGGGCGTGTCCGTGAAGCTTGGGCGGCCGCACATCGAGAGGTCGTCGACCCTGACCGTGCCGTCGGCCTCGAACGTCACCATGCCCGGGGAGGCGACTGCTCCGGCGCTGCAGACGCCGCCCCCGTAGGCCGCGCCGCCGGTCCGCTCGCCGGCCACGACACCGGCGCCCAGCACGCCTTCCGCCGCCCACAAGGTGGTGGCGTACAGCCGCTGGCCGTCGGGGCTGGTCACCAGGTCGGCGAAGGCGCGGGGCCGCGCAAGGGACGCACCGGGCTTGACGTCGATGGGGTCGTCCCCGGTGCCGGTTGCAGAGCGCAGCGCGGTGGCGTTGGCCAGCTGGTAGACGTCGCCATTGGCGGGGCGGATCACCCCCGGCCCGTTCAGGTCGACGAGCACGAGAGCGCCCTGCTTGTAGAGCGTGACGGCGGCGCGGCCGTTCGGGAGCAGCGCCACCGCCCGCGGCTCGTGGCCCACGGCGAGCTCCCAGCGGAGCCTGAGCGCAGCGGTGTCGATGGCCATCAAGGTGCCGACGTCGGACGAGCCGAGCGCGGTGCTGTTGACGACGTAGAGCGTCCTGCCGTCGTCGGAGAGGGCCAAATCGACCGGCTCGACGCCGACCTCCACCCGCGCGGCCTCGGTCCACTCGCCGCGCCGCACGACGGAGACGCTGCGCGAGAGGCGGTTGGCGACGTAGATGGTGTCGTCGGGCCCCACCACCACGCGCTCGGGCTGCCGGCCGACGGGCACGCTGGCCACGAGCGACTCGGTGGCGGCGTCGACGACGAGGAGGGCGTCGTTGTCGGCTTCGGCGACGTACACCAGCGCGTCGTCGCGCGAGAGCGCCACCGAGCCGGCGGACATGCCGGAGTGGCGCGTCTGGCCGGTCTGACAACCCAGCCAGCACAAGGCGAGCAGCGTCGCCGCGGGGACGAACGGATGCTTCACGGCAGCCTCCTTCAGGCGTTGCCGGCGAGGCGGCCCTCCGCGCCGGGCCCGCCCGGTGGTGCAGTCGACGTGCCTTCGGGCGAGTGGCCGGGAAGTGTAGCGACGCGCGGACGAAAGAGAAATGGCCCCGGGGCGGCTCCGTCGCCTGGTCTCGGACTTCCGACGCCTGCGGTCGGGCAGAAAAAATGGGGCGCCCCGACGGCCGGCGCCCCTCGAGCGCGGCTCGCCCGGAGGAAGTCAGGAGATGTACAGGCTGGCGTACAGCTTCTGGAAGGTGGCCATGTCGAGCTTGAAGTTGCCGTCGTCGGGCCCGTTGCCCGACGGCTCGACCTCGCCCCACGGGTTGCGCAGGTGCACGTACTTGACGCCGTTCTCCTCGCTCACCCCGTGGATGGAGTAGGCGTGCCAGGCGTAGATGCCGGTGCCGGCGTACAGGGCGCTCTGATCCTTCCCGTGGGTTCCCGCGGCCACGGTGCGCTTCTCGTCGAGGGCGCGGCGGATCTGCTCGAAGAGGCTCTCGGAGCTCGTGCGGGGCGAGATGGAACGGTACTCGTCCATGCGGCCGGTCAATGCGGCCATCACCTCGCCGGCCGAGCCGCCGTTGCCGATGGCCTCGTAGCCGCCCTTGTACTGGGCGTAGGCCTTCTCGAGGATTCCCACCCAGAGCTCGGAACGGTCGCTCCCCTTGCCGTAGTGGATGCCACCCCACCGGGTCGGGAGCTGACCGTCGACGGTGACTTCGACCTGTCGCGGCTCGCCCGAGTAGCGAGGCTCGTAGAAGCGAACCGTGTACGTGCCGTCGCCGTTGTCGGTGATGGCGTCCTCGATGAGCTCGGGGCGCTGCGCCGCCACCGAGGCCACCGCCGCGGCGAAGTAGCAGTCGCCGATCTGGCCCTGCACCACGTCGTCCTTCGAGGCGCCGTCGACGAAGAGCCGGCCGCGCACCCACTGGTACTTCACCGACTCCTTGTCGTCGTTCATCACCTCGGGGTCGGGCAGGTCGCGCAGCCCCTCGCCGTCGACCACCACGTTGTCGCCGTCGGTGAGCAGATTCGGCATCTCCTCGGCGATGAACTTGTCGAGGCGCTCCTTCGCCGCCGCTTCGAACAGGTCCCGGTGCAGGGCGAACTGCTCTCGGAAGTGGCGCCGCTCGGAATAGGTGACGCCGCCGCCGTCCTTCACCAGCTCGACGAGCTGGTTGGCTTCGTCGAGGGTCACCTTGCGGTCCTGGGCCACTTCGGCGAAGCGGCGCTTGAGGGTGTCGATGGAGTTCACCGGAGGCATGGCGCGGCCTTTCGCAGATCAGGAGACGTAGAGACTGGCGTACAACTTCTGGAACGTGGCCAGGTCGAGCTTGAAGTTGCCGTCGTCGGGCCCGTTGCCCGCCGGCTCGACCTCGCCCCACGGGTTGCGCAGGTGCACGTACTTGACGCCGTTCTCCTCGCTCACGCCGTGGATGGAGTAGGCGTGGTCGGCGTAGATGCCGGTACCGGCGTAGAGGTGCTCCTCCTCGTCGCCGTGGGTGCCCGCGGCCACGGTGCGCTTCTCCTCGAGCGCGGTGCGGATCTGGTCGAACAGGCTCTCGGAGTTGGTGCGCGGCGAGATGGAGCGGTACTCGTCCATGCGCCCGGTGAGCGCGGCCATCACGTCGCCCGCCGAGCCGCCGTTGCCAATCGCCTCGTAGCCGCCCTTGTACTGGGCGTAGGCCTTCTCGAGAATGGCCACCCAGAGCTCGGAGCGGTTCTTCCCCTTGCCGTAGTGGATGCCGCCGAACCGCGTGGGGAGCTGGCCGTCGACGGTGACCTCGACCTTGCGCGGCTCGCCCGAGTAGCGAGGCTCGAAGAAGCGAACCGTGTACGTGCCGTCGCCGTTCTCGCGGATGGCGTCGCGGATGAGCTGCGGGTTCTGCCCGGCCACGGCGGCGATGCCCGCGGCGAAGTAGCAGTCACCGATGTAGCCCTGCACCACGTCGTCCTTCGAGGCCCCGTCGATGAACAGCCGGCCGCGCACCCACTGGTAATCGAGCTTGCCCTTGTCGTCGTTCATCACCTCGGGGTCGGGCAGGTCGCGCAGCCCCTCGCCGTCGACCACCACGTCCTCGTCGATGAGCAGGCCCGGAATCTCCTCGTCGATGAACTTCTGCATCCGCTCGCGCGCCGCGGGCTCGAAGAGGTCCTTGTTCAGGATGAACTGCTCGCGGAAGTGACGGCGCTCGGAGTGGGTGACGCCGCCGCCATCCTTCACCAGGCGAATCAGGCCCTCGGCCTCGCGCGCGGTGACGCGCTGATCCCGAACGACGCGGTTGAACCGGCGCTTGAGCTCTTGGACGGAGTTGACGGGCGGCATGGGAGTCCTCAGGGTGGTCGCTCCCGCGCTGGCGGCGGGCAGCCCCATTCTCGGCGCGGTGTAGGTGGAGTTGCGCCAATGTGTTTGGCAGCTCTTCCGACGAGTTGGCGCGACCACGCACCGCCCGGGGGGCGGCTGGACGAATTCGTGTCAAGCCCGTTGGCAGTGAACGGGAGTGTCCACGCGCGCGCGCATGGCTTTTCGTGGCCGCGAGAGATATCGTGGCCACGAACGAGAGCGCGCATTGTCCAGGGGCGGGTTGGCTGATCCATTCGAGCGGGCCTCGCGCTTCCAGGCGCTGGTGCAGTCGGTGGAGGCGCACCTGGTCTCGTCGCTCCGCCGCGCGGGCTTTCTGGTCGAGCTCGAGCCGTTGGGCGAGGGCGAGATGCGCATCGAGCGCGAGGGCGTGCGGTACGTGGCGCAGCTCAAGGTGGCGAAGGAGCCGCGCCGGGCGCTCCTCGAGGCGTTGCTCGCCGATGCGCTGCTCAGGGCTCGCGCATCAGCGAGGCAGCTCGCGGCTCACAAGGCACTGGCGGTGGTCGGGGCGAGGCGGCTGTCGCCGGCCTTGTGCGCGGCGCTGCGCAGTTATGCGCGGAGGTTCGGCGAGGGCGACGCCTTCGGGCTGGTCGACGCCGAGGGACGGCTCGAGCTCGAGGGAGCCGGGCTCGAGTCGGTGAAGGGGCGCGCGCCGGACGAGTCGGCCGAGGCGGCGCGGCTGTCGGCGAAGGCACCGGTCGACTTGTTCTCCGACCGCAACCAGTGGCTGCTCAAGGTCCTGCTCGCGCCGCGCTTCCACAAGGAGCTCCTTGCGGCCCCGCGCGCGCCGGTGCGGAGCGCCAGCCAGCTCGCGAAGCTGGCGAAGGTGTCGGTGCCCAGCGCGGCGCGCTTCGTCTCGGCGCTGAAGTCCGCCGGCCATCTGGCGCTGCGAAACGGGGCGCTGTCGCTGATGCGGCCGGCCGAGCTGCTCCAGCGGTGGAGCGCCGCGGTGCGCCCGACGCGGGAGCTGCCCGCGCGGTGGATTCTCCCCGCCACCAACCTGCGAAGGCAGCTCGCGGGAAACCTGGCCGCCTACGTCGAGCGGCTGCCCCCGCCTCCGGGAGAGGACGCTCCGTTCGTGGTCGAGCGCGCGCGGGTGCCGAGCCGGGTTCGCGCCTGCCTGGGCCTGTTCGCCGCAGCCGAGCAGATGGGGTTCGAGACGCCGCGCGCTTCGCCGATGCACCTGTACGTCGAGGAGGCCTCGGGCGCGGTGCTCGAGCGGCTGGGCCTCGTCCCGGCCCGGCCCGGCGAGGTGGTGCACGTCTTCGTGCGCAGGGCCCGCTACCCCGAGTCGCTCTTCCGCGCGGCGGTGACGCGCGGCGGGGCCCCCACCTCCGACGTGCTGCAGTTGTGGATGGACCTGGCGGATCACCCCGCCCGCGGCGGCGAGCTGGCAGATCGCCTCTGGCGCGAGCGCATCGAGCCGGCGCTGGTCGAGCGGGCGTGAGGCGGCGATCCGACGCGACGCGCAACTTCTTCGGGGCAGGTGCGATAACTGCGCAGGTTTGAATAGCTCCGCGCCCTGTGGTGGGCACGGGCGCGGTAGCCGACGGAGGGCCGTTCCAGCCGCACGGCCCTACGTCCGGTGAGGGGCACCCGATTCGCCGCAATGGCGAGCCAGGTGCCCCTTTTTTTCATTCCGGCTATGGTCCCGCGCTCCGTTCGAGGGGGAGCGCATGGCCCGAAAAGAGAGCGACAGGCCGGGATTCGGGGACAAGGTCCGCTACCAGGTCGACCGCTTCATGTCGTGGAGCCCGCTGGCCCGCTTCATCGGGTTGTTCGGCCTCTCGTTCGTGCTGGTGGCCGTCGCCGCGACGCTTGCCCTGCTGGTGATGCCGGCCGACGAGCGCGAGGGCTTCGACTTCTTCGAGGCCATGTGGTGGGCGATGACCCGCGTCGCCGACGCCGGCACCATGGGCGACGACGAGGGCACGCTCGTCAGGGTGGTCGCGGTCTTCGCCAGCTCTCGGGCGTCATGGTGGTGGCCTTGCTCAAAGGTCTTCCCCATTCTCCGCGAGCTGAAGGAGGCCAACGCCAACCAGAAGTCGCCGTCCATCGTCATTCTCTCTTTGCGCGACGTGGCGATGCGCGAGACGCTCAGCCGCATGATGGTGCAGACCGCGCGGCAGAACGGCCTGGCCGAGGTGTACCGAAGCCTGCTCGAGTTCGAGGGCAGCGAGTTCTACTTCAAGGCCTTCCCCGAGCTCGCCGGCCAGCCCTTCGGCCCGGTGCAGTGGAAGATGAAGGACGCGGTGGTGGTCGGCGTGCGGAGACAGCACCCCGACGGCCGGGTCGAATGCATCATCAACCCCAAGGACGACTTCGTGCTCGGCCAGACCGACGAGCTGCTCGTCATCGCCGAGGACGACGACACCTTCTCCTTGACCGCCAACCACCAGCCGCAGGTGCCCGAGGGCTTCGCCGGCGCGCCGCCGCGGCCCAGAGTGCCCGAGAAGCTGCTCGTGTGCGGCGTGGGCGACAAGCTCGCCCAGATGCTGCGCGAGTTCGACGCCTACGTCCTGCCCGGCTCCGAGGCGTACCTGATGCCGGGCCGGCCCAAGGACGAGTTCGCCGAGTACCTCGAGGCCGAGGTCCAGGGGCTCAAGAACCTCGAGCAGGACTACGGCGCCGACTTCGTGGTGTCGTCGGAAATCACCAGCATGCTCTTGGCCCAGGTCTCGGAGCGGCGCGACTTGAACGCGGTGTTCACCGACCTGTTCGACCCCGACGGGAACGAAATCTACCTGAAGCGCGCGGCGGTCTACGCGCCCATCGGGCAGAGCACGGGCTGGCTCTCGGTGCAGAAGGTGGCGCGCGACCGTCAGGAGGTGGCCATCGGCTATCTGCGCCGCGGCGCCCGGCCGGTCATCAACCCCAAGCAGGACGAGGTGCTGGCCTTCTCCGAGGACGATCGCATCATCGTCATCTCCGAGGACGACGCCGAGGAATCCCCCGGCCAGGAACGGACGCAAGTCTCCGCCATGCCCGAGGGGCCGCCCAGCGCTCAGGCCCGGGCGGTGGCCCGACCCAGGCCGGCTGGGGCGACCGCTCCGGCCCGGCCCGCCGCGCCCAAGCCGCCACCCCGGTCCGAGGGGTGATGAGCCCGGCCATCATCGTCCACGGCGGAGCGGGCCCCATCGCCGCGGACGACGTCGAGGACGAGGCCATCGCCGGCTGCCTGCGCGCGGCCCGGACAGGCCACGAGGTGCTCCGGGCCGGCGCGAGCGCGCTCGACGCGGTGGTGGCTGCCGTCTGCGTCCTCGAGGACGACCCGCTCTTCAACGCGGGCATCGGCTCGGCGCTGAACGAGGAGGGCGAGGTCGAGGCCGACGCGTCGGTGATGCGCGGGGAAGACCTCGCCGCGGGCGCGGTGGCGGTGGTGAAGGGCGTGAAGAACCCGGTGCTGCTGGCGAAGGCGGTGATGGAGCGAACCCAGCACGTGCTGCTGGCCGGCGAGGGGGCGATTCGCCTGGCCCGCGAGGCGGGCATCGAGCGGGTCGAAGCCGCCTCCCTCGTCACCGAGCGCGCGCGGCGCCGGCTCGAGCGGGCGAAGCTCTTCGCCGCGAAGGGCTCGGGCACCGTGGGGGCGGTGGCGGTCGATGGGCGTGGACGCGTCGCCGCGGCCACCTCGACGGGCGGCACGGCCAACAAGCGGGTGGGCAGGGTCGGCGACACGCCGCTCTTGGGCTGCGGCACCTACGCCGACGACCGGTCGGGCGCGGTGAGCTGCACCGGGCACGGCGAAGCCATCATGCGCGTGGTGCTGGCCAAATCGTGCGCCGACCGATTGGCCGGAGGGCTCGAGCCGTTCGCGGCGGCGGCCTCCGCCCTGGCCGAGCTCGACCGCATTGGCGGCGAGGGCGGGCTCATCTGCGCCGACCGCCTGGGCCGGCTGGGCTTCGCCTTCAACACCGAGCGCATGGCCCGCGCGTGGATAGACTCCGCGGGCCGGGAGGGCGCCGGCTTCGGCCGGGTCGATTGAAGACAAACCCGAAATCCTCGCCAATGTTCGTGCAGGGCCCTTTCGCTACGGCTCACGTGCGAATCATTAGACATCACGTGTGCGCTGTGAGATGAATGGTTGAAACATTCACTCCACGGGACTGACGAATGTCGATTGAACGCGCGCTGCGCGATGTGATTCGGGAAGAAATCGAGGCGCAGATCCGCCCGCTGAGGGACCTGGTCGACCGGCTGGCTCCGCTGGGCTCGCTGCTCGGCGGCGGTGGCCGGGTGGGCCGGCGAGCGGCTGGGCCGGGGCGGCGGCGGGGGAGCAACGACCGGCCGTGTGCGCTGCAGGGCTGCCGCCGGCCGGCGCGCTCGAAGGGCTACTGCGCGGCGCACTACCAGAAGTACCGCAACCTCTCCCGCAGCGGGCGGCTGCCGCCCGATTGGGTGGAGTACGCCGAGCCCGATTCGGTGAAGGACATCGTCCTCCCGCGCGGGCGCGCCGCCGCGAAGGCGAAGGCGGCAGCCAAGGGCAAATAGTGGTAGGCCGGGGGCCACGGGGCCTCCCATGAACCGCCGCGAATTCGAGAAGGGCATCCACGTCGACCTGGCCGGGTCGATGACGTACGGCGACTATCTCAAGCTCGAGCGCATTCTCGGCGCGCAAGAGCCGAAGAGCTCGCCGCCGCACCACGACGAGATGCTCTTCATCATTCAGCACCAGACGTCGGAGCTGTGGATGAAGCTGTTCATCCACGAGATGACGGCGGTGCTCGGACACATCCGGTCCGACCAGCTCGAGCCGAGCTTCAAGAGCCTGGCCCGGGTCGGGCAGATTCAGCGTATGCTCTTCGAGCAGTGGAGCGTGCTCGAGACGCTCACCCCCAACGAGTACCTCGAGTTCCGCTCGGCGCTGGGAAGGGCGTCGGGCTTCCAGTCGTACCAGTACCGGGCCATCGAGTTCCTCTTGGGCAACAAGGACCCCGACTCGCTCTTGCCGTTCCAGCACCAGCCCGAATTGCACGGCTGGCTCGAAGGCATCTTGAAGCAGCCCTCGGTGTACGACGAGTTCTTGCGCTACCTGCACCGGCACGGCCACGCGGTTCCGGCCGAGAAGGTCGACCGCGACTGGTCGCAGCCGTACGAGGGTCACCCCGCCGTGGTGGACGTGTTCCGCCGCATCTACGAGAACCCCGAGCGCTACTGGGACGAGTACGAGATGAGCGAGAAGCTCATCGACGTCGAGGAGCGCTTCCACCTCTGGCGCTACCGACACATGATGACCGTTCAGCGCATCATCGGCTTCAAGCGCGGCACCGGCGGCAGCTCGGGCGTGGGCTTCCTCAAGAAGGCCCTCGAGCTGACCTTCTTCCCCGAGCTCTGGGACGTGCGGACCGAGCTCGGAAGGTGAGCGGAGGGCGCGCATGGCCGAGCTGGTCTTCCAGAAGGCCTCCATCCTCTGCTACCGCATCTACGACATCGCGGACGAGGTGCAGCTCGAGAGGGCGCAGGCCCTCTTGTTGCAGGACAGCCGCCGGCTCAAGCTGACCCGTTCGGGAAGCGAGTACCTGCAGCTGCCCAACCCGCCGCTCACCATCGAGCTGGCCCGGCGCTCGCTGGCGGTGCGCCAAGGAGCGGTCACCGTCGACGTCACCGCGCGGGTGTTCGACCACGGGGCGGCCTCGGTCATCCTCGAGGTGCCGGTCGAGCCGGGCACCACCCTCGAGCGGCTCATTCCGCTGGCCGACGAGCTGTTCGACTCGGCCGCGGTCGACCACCTCTCGGCCGAAATCATCGACCAGGTGCGCCACATGCTCGCCCCCGCGCTCGAGGGCCCGCACCTGTGGCACCAGAGCGAGAGCTACACGGTCATCTTCGCCCAGAAGATGGAAGGCGAGCCCACCGCGCAGCAGCTTCTCGCCTCGAGCGGGTTGCCCCGGCTGCTCCTCGGCGAGGCCGACGCGAGGACGCTCTCCGAGCGCGAGCGGCTCGACGCGCTCGAGCACCACTTCAGCTACACCGACAGGGACCTGGTGGTGGTCGACTGGAACGCGGCCTTCGTCTACGAGCCCTCGGGCAGCAAGGACATTCCCGACCTGCTCGAGATTGCCAACGCCCAGCTGCTCGAGTTCCGCTACTACGACGACGTCCTCGACGCGCAGCTCAAGGCCATCTACGACCAGATCGCCCGGCGCAAGTCGCGGCGCTGGAGCATCTTCTACAGCCCGTGGCGGGCCCTCACCCGGCGCGTGCTGGTGCTGGTGCTCGAGCTCAGCGAATTCATCGAGCGCGTGGAGAACTCGCTGAAAATCATCGGCGACTTCTACCTGGCGAAGGTCTACGAGGCGTCGGTGAAGCAGCTGCGCATTCCGGCGTGGCAGGCGTCGGTCACGCGGAAGCAGCGGATGCTGTCGCAGACGTACGACCTGCTCAAGGGCGAGGTGGACACCGACCGGGCGCTGACCCTCGAGGCCACCATCGTGGCGCTCATCGTGCTCGAGATTCTCTTCGCCCTGTTCAAGGTCTGGGGCCCCTGAGGGCGGCCAGATGGACTAGAGTGACATCGAGTGCCCGACGCGGCAGCCCACATGGCGGAACAGGGGACCCTCTTGGGAGAGCTGCTCGCGAAGCTCGGCCTGGTCACGCCCGGCCAGCGCGAGGAGGCCCTCGCGCTGCAAAAGAAGACGGGCCAGCGCATCCACGGGCTCAAGGCGGGGGCCGACGACTACGTGCACAAGGGCGCGTCGATGGGCGAGCTGGCCGCCCGCATCGAGGCGGTGGTGCGCCGCACCGGCGAGACCGAGCGCATGCGCAGGCTCTTCGCCCGCTACACCTCGGACGCGGTGGTGGACGAGATTCTCTCCCGCGGCGACGTGGTGCTCACCGGCGAGAAGCGCCAGGTGACGGTGCTGTTTGCCGACATCCGCGACTTCACCGGCCTGGTCGACTCGCTGCCGCCCGAGTACGTGGTGCGGCTGCTCAACGGCGCGCTGGGCCGCATGGCCGACGCGGTGCTCACCTGCGGCGGCACGCTGGACAAGTTTCTGGGCGATGGGCTGATGGCCATCTTCGGCGCTCCGGTGGCCCACGGCGACGACGCGCTGAGGGCGGTGCAGGCCGCGCGCATGATGATGGAGTCGGTGCGAGAGCTGAACGACGACAACAAGCGCACCTGGGCTTCCGAGCGGCCCGACGCGCCCGCCCCCGAGCTCGAGCTGGGCATCGGCATCAACTCGGGGCTGGCGGTGGTGGGCAACGTCGGCAGCGCCCGGCGCACCGAGTACACCTGCATCGGCGACGCGGTGAACGTGGCCGCCCGCTTCTGCGCGCTGGCCCGACCCGGAGAGATTCTGGTGGGCGAGCAAACCAGCGCGCTCGTCGGCCACACCGAGCGGCTCGAGCCGCTGCCGCCGGTGCGGCTCAAGGGAAAGAAGGGCGCATTACCCGTGTTCCGCGCGCACTGGTACCGCGCGCGCGCGGGTTGACGACGGGGGAAGCATGCAGGGGCGCTACCGAGAGGACGAGCTGGTGTCGAATCGGGCCACGCTGCTCTTGTCGGGCGGGGCCGAGGCCGATCGGCTGGCCTGGGCCACGGAAGCGGCGGCCAACTTCCCCGACGAGGGCCCGCTTCTGGTGGTACAGACGCCCGACGAGCTGGCCAGAGCGCTCGAGCGCACCCGCGGCGTGGTGTACGTGGCCGACGTGCTCGCGCTGGGGCTCGATGCGCAGGGGCAGCTGCTCCAGGTGCTCCAGCGCGAGGAGCGGCCCAAGTTCGTCCTCGGCCTGTCCACCTCGCCGGCCGAAGCCAGCGCCAGGGGGCTCTTGCGCGACGACCTCGCCTACCGGCTCCAGGTGGCGCAGGTGGACCTCTCCACCGCCGGGTTGCGCGAGGCCATTCGCGCCCGCCGGGCCCAGGCCCAAGCCAGGCCCGCGCGGCGGCAATCGTCCTCCGGTCGCGCCGCCCCGAGCCGCAAGCCTTCGAAGGCGCCCGCGAAGAAGAAGGCACGACGACGCTGACGAAAGCCGCTGGTGCCGTTCAGCACCGGTCGGAGAGTCGCGCCCCGACGTTCATCGCCGGACGAGTCGCTCGGCGCAGTCGCCACCTGCGTCGAGGCCGCGGAACGGGCTTGGCCTACGCTGGGAGCACCAATCGAGGCTCGGGGCGACGTTCACCCTCGCGAAAGTGACGTCGAGGGCGAAGCTCCACGAGCCGATGCGGGCGATGGCCTTGGGGCGCTCGCGCGAGCGGTCCGATGCGACGAGCCGCAGGTGGACGCGGCGGGCGGGCGAAGGCTCGGAGCAGAAGTGCGAGCGGAGAATTTCGAGGCTGTGGCGGCTCATGCGCCGAAGACTCGCCTCGCCGGCCGTTGGCGCAGAAGGGCCTTGGGGCCAGAATGTCCGCGAGCCGTCAGCGGTGCTTCTGGCCGCGCTTGGGCCTCTGCCGCCGGGCGGGAGCCGCGTGGGCCTCGGCGGGTGGCATCGCGGGCGTCTGGCGGAACGCGCGCCAGGCATGGCCGAGCCGGGCGCCGAGCTGCCGCACCACGCGGGCGGGGGGCCACCGTTCGGCGCGATGGATGAGGCGGCGCACCGGGCTCTGGCCGAGGCTCTTCACCAGCGTCTTTGCCAGCGGCCGGGCCGCGCGGGCGACTTGCCGGGTCCACTCTCCTCTGGGCATGGCTCCTCCGTCGTCCCTGGAAGGTAGTCACGCCCGACGGGGCGGCGGCCGCCCGGCCGCTCAGCAGCGTGTCCGCGAAGAACAGATGGCGCCATTGCACACGTCGTCGTCGCGGCAGGTCGACGGCGCGCCGTCGGCGCAGGTGGGCTTGCAAATGTACTCGCAGCGCTTCTGCTCGTTGCACACCCATTCGCCCGGGCAGCGGAGCGGCGCGTGCGTCTCTTTGCAGTCGCACGTCTGCGCGCAGCTTTCGCCCAGCTTGCCGTCGCCCCCGCACCCGGCGAAGAGCAGCGCGGCGATGACGAGCGAGCGCATCAGTTGCCCAGCGCGGCGATGAGCCCGGCGTCGCGGAGCAGCTCGTCGATGGCGCCGGGGTCGTCGAAGCGGTAGTAGCCGCGAACCTGCATCTTCGCGTCGACGAGCACGAAGTGGCTGCCGTGGCCGATGCTCATCAGGTCGTCGGGGTCGCTCCCCCGCTGCATGTGCACCTTCATGCCGTCGATGACGACCTTCTCCAGCTCCTCGCGCTTGCCGGTGACGAAGCTCCACATGCGCGGGCTGGCCCGGTGCGTCTGCGCGTAGGCGAGCAGCTTCTCGGGCGTGTCGTGCTCGGGGTCGACGGTGAAGGACACCAGGTGGAAGTACTGCCCCAGGTTGCGCCCGCGGTGCTGGATGGTGTGCATCTTCTGGGTGAAGACCGGGCAGATGGTGGGGCAGCGCGTGAAGATGAAGTTGGCCACCCAGACCTGGCCCTCGAGGTTCTTCTTCGTGAAGCGCTGGCCGTACTGATCCACCAGCTCGAAGTCGGGCACGGTGGCGTAGACCGGCCGGGGCGGAGGCAGCTCGGTGCGCACCGAGCGGATGATGGGCACGCCCATGGCCACGGCGACGAACAGCGCCCAGAAGAGCGGGCGGCTGACCAGCGCGGCCAGATGGCCGTGCGCCCGTTCGAAAAACGACGGCGGGACGGAGACCTCGGCACTCATCGCGGCGCGAAGTACCGCAAGGAGCGGCGCTTGTCACTCGAGGAGACAGGTGGAGCGCGCCCGCGCAGGGGTCGGCCGCTGGCAAACCGGCTGACTGAGCTCACAACCGGCTGGAATGACGGCGAAATCACCGAGCCCCACGCGGACCGGACATTGCAGCCGCATCGGGCAAGGAGCGCATCATGTCCAACCGGGTGGTCCTCATGTCCGCCGCGGCGGCCGCGGCGGTGCTGCTGGTGGTGGGCTGTCAGTGCGGGGGCGGGCCCATGCCCTGCCCGTCGTCGGGCGAGTGCGGCGCCGCTCAGGTCTGCCTGCAGACGCAGACGTGCGCTCAAAGGTGTTCGACCGACTCGCAGTGCCTGCCGAACGAGAAGTGCTCGACGGGCGGCGGGTGCGTGGCGAAGTCGGGCTGCGGCGCCGACGGCGACTGCGGGGCGAACAAGGTGTGCGCTTTGTCGGGAAGCTGCGTCGACCACTGCCTCACCTCGGGCTGCCCGACCGGTCAGAAGTGCACCTCGACGGGCCACTGCATCTCCAATTCGGCGGACGGCGGCGCGCAGAGCTGCGGCGGCGAGCTGTTCCAGGCGTCGCGCGTGCAGGCCAACATTCTCGTCGCCTTCGACAAGTCGGGCAGCATGAGCGAGACCATCAACGGCAGGTCGAAGTGGGCCATCGGCACCGAGGCCATCAAGCAGCTCACCGCGCAGCACCAGGCCAACATTCGCTTCGGGCTGTTGCTCTTCCCCGGAACGTCGGAGTGCTCGGTGCCCCCGGTCTCGGTGAGGGTGGCGGACCAGCAGGCGTCAGCCATCGCCCAGGCGCTCGACGGTTCGGGGCCCAGCGGCAAGACGCCCATCGGCGCGGTGCTGGCGGCGGCGGCGAACGTGCCCGAGCTGGCCGACCCGAACCGGGCCAACTACGTGATGCTGGTGACGGACGGCAAGGAGACCTGCAACGGCAACGGCGTGAATTCGACCCGCGCGCTGTTCGCCAAGGGCATCAAGACGTACGTGGTGGGCTTCGGCTCGGGGGTGGATCCGGCCAACCTGTCGAGCATGGCGGTCGAGGGCGGCACGGCGCGGGCGGGGACTCCGAAGTACTACCAGGCGGACGACCAGGCGGCGCTGTCGGCGGCCTTCAACGCCATCGCGCAGGGAGCGTTGGGCTGCGACTTCAGGCTGGCGAAGGCTCCGCCGGATCCGTCGAAGATCTTCGTCTACGTGAACGGCACGCTGGCGCCGCGCGACCCGAACCGGGTGAACGGCTGGGAGTACACTCCGTCCACCCAGCGCATCACGCTGTACGGCCCCGTCTGCGACGTGGTGTCGAAGGACCCTTCGGCGAAGGTGTCCATCGTGTACGGCTGCCCGGACGACTCCATCGTCGAGGGAGATCGCCCGAAGGGTGGCCTGCCCGGCGGCTCGGTCTGCTCGACGAGCTCGCAGTGCGCGTCCCAGACGTGCGTGAACGGCTTCTGCGAAGGCGGCGGCTCGCAGGACGGCGGCGGCTTCCCGCCCATCAACTGAGCGGCTCGGCCGGGGCGAATTTTCAGCGCAGGTAGCGCGGTTCATCAAGGGCGCCGGTGCGGCCACCGAGCGCCCCAATTCCCTCTCTCGATGCCGCGCGCTCTCGGCGCCTCAAACCCTTTGCGCCGACGACGCCCCGTGTTAAGGGACGCCGCCCCGTCAGGGAGTCGTTCATCATGCAAATCCGCGCCGACGAGATCAGCAGAATCCTTCGCGAGCAGATCAAGGACTACGGGAAGAAGCTCACCGTCTCCGAGACCGGGACGGTGCTCTCCATCGGAGACGGCATCGCCCGCATCTGGGGCCTGGAGGGCGCGCAAGCCGGCGAGCTCATCGAGTTCTCCACCGGCGTGAAGGGGCTGGTGCTCAACCTCGAGGAGGACAACGTCGGCGTCGCCGTCATGGGCGATTACTCCGGCATCCGCGAGGGCGACACCTGCAAGCGCACCGGCGAGATCGCCTCGGTCCCCGTCGGCAAGGGCCTGCTCGGGCGCGTGGTGAGCTCGCTCGGCGAGCCCATCGACGGCAAGGGCCCGATTCAAGTCACCGAGCGCCGCAAGCTCGAAATCAAGGCCCCCGGCATCGTCAAGCGCAAGAGCGTGCACGAGCCTTTGCAGACGGGCATCAAGGCCCTCGACGCCCTGGTGCCGATCGGCCGCGGCCAGCGCGAGCTCATCATCGGCGACCGCCAGACCGGCAAGACCGCGGTGGCCGTCGACACCATCATCAACCAGAAGGGCAAGGACGTTTACTGCATCTACGTCGCCATCGGGCAGAAGCAGTCGACGGTGGCCCAGGTCGTCGACAAGCTGACCCGGTACGGAGCGATGGAGTACACCACCGTCGTCTCCGCCACCGCGTCGGACCCGGCGCCGATGCAGTTCTTCGCCCCGTACGCGGGCGTGACGATGGGCGAGTACTACCGCGACAACAAGATGCACGCCCTCATCGTCTACGACGACCTCTCCAAGCAGGCCGTCGCGTACCGGCAGCTCTCGCTCCTGCTCCGCCGGCCCCCGGGCCGCGAAGCGTACCCGGGCGACGTCTTCTACATCCACTCCCGCCTGCTCGAGCGCGCCGCCAAGCTGTCCGACGCCGAGGGCGCAGGCTCGCTCACCGCGCTGCCCATCATCGAGACCCAGGCCGGTGACGTGTCGGCCTACATTCCCACCAACGTCATCTCCATCACCGACGGGCAGATCTTCCTCGAGACCGACCTCTTCTACGCGGGCGTTCGCCCGGCCATCAACGTCGGCCTCTCGGTGTCGCGGGTCGGCTCGGCCGCGCAGATCAAGGCCATGAAGCAGGTCGCCGCCACCATGAAGCTCGATCTGGCCCAGTACCGCGAGCTGGCCGCCTTCGCCCAGTTCGGCTCGGACCTCGACAAGGCCACCCAGGAGACGTTGGCCCGCGGCGCCCGCCTCGTCGAGCTGCTCAAGCAGGGCCAGTACGAGCCGATGCCGGTCGCCCGCCAGGTGATGCAGATCTACGCCGGCACCAACCGCGACGATCCGCAGAAGCGCGGCTGGCTCCGCGACGTGCCGGTGCACGACGTGCAGCGCTGGGCCAAGGAGTTCCTCGACTTCATGGACGGCAAGTACCCCGAGGTGGAGAAGGAGATCGCCACCAAACGGGAGATTACGCCCGAGACGAAGGAGAAGTTGAACAAGGCCATCGCCGAGTTCAACACCATCTTCCAGCCCTCCACGAGGGCGTAGCCGCCCCCGGGCGCCAGGACGGGCGTCGAATCCGCCGCGGGGCGTTTGTTCTGCGCCCCGCAGATTGGGTAGGGTGCGCCGGGCCGAAAAAGGGGAGCCCGGTCTTTGTGAAGAAGAGCCTCGTCCGCGCGCTGCCGCTGCTGTTGCTCCCGCTCGCGTTGCTCGACTGCTCGAGCCGGGAGGAGCCCAAGCGGCCGCGCGAGGTCTGCGGCAACGGGCAGGACGACAACGGCGACGGCAAGACGGATTGCGCCGATCCCGACTGCTTCGAAGAGGCCTTCTGCCGGCGCGCCGCCGAGACGTGCGACAACGGGGTCGACGACAACGGCGATGGGCTGGTGGATTGCGCCGACCCCGATTGTGCCGCCGTCGCGCGCTGCCAGCGCCGCGAGGTGTGCGACGACGGCACGGACGACGATGGCGACGGGAAGGCCGACTGCACCGATTCCGACTGCGCGGGGAAGCCCGGGTGCGGCGACGGCGGGGCCGAATCGGGGCAGTGCGGCGACGGCGTCGACAACGACAATGACGGGCTGAGGGACTGCGCCGACGAAGCCGACTGCCGCGACGCCGCTTGCGGCGCCGGGTGCCAGTGCGGAGGTGGCGCCAGGCGCGAGCTGGCCTGCGGCGACGGAGCGGACAACGAAGGCGACACCAAACCCGACTGCCAGGACCTCGACTGCGATCAGAAGGGCTGCGGTCAGGGGTGTCAGTGCGCCTCGTTCGCCGCGCGGGAGACGGCCTGCGCCGACGGAAACGACAACGACGGCGACGGAAGGGCCGACTGCGCGGACGGCGATTGCGCGGCCCAGCCGTGCGGCCAGGGGTGCGTCTGTTCCGGCGGGCTGCGGCGCGAGACGGCCTGCACCGACCAGGCGGACAACGACGGGGACAACCAGCTCGACTGCGGCGACCCCGACTGCGACGGGGTCGGCTGCGGGCAGGGCTGCCAGTGCGTGGGAGGCTCGAAGAAGGAGCTGCTCTGCACCGACGGGGTCGACAACGACGGCGAGGGCCAGGCCGATTGCGCCGACGCCGACTGCGCAGGCGCCTCGTGCGGCACTGGCTGCCAGTGCCAGCTCGGCGCGAAGAAGGAGCTGCTCTGCGCCGACTCGGCCGACAACGATGGCGACAACCAGCGCGACTGCGCCGATGCCGACTGCACCGGAGCGTCGGGCTGCGGCAACCCGCCGATGCCCGAGTCGAATCGATGCGCCGACGGCGTGGACAACGACAACGACGGGTTCCGCGACTGCGAGGACTCGGACTGCTCGGGCGCCAGCTGCGGGGTCGGGTGCGAGTGCTCGGGCGGCGCAAAGCGGGAGGTGCTGTGCGCCGATTCGGCCGACAACGACGGCGACAACCAGCGCGACTGCGCCGATGCGGACTGCTTCGGCACGGGCACCGAAATCTGTACCGACCTTCAGGACAACGACTGCGACCGGGCCGTCGACTGCGCCGACCCGAGCTGCCTGGGGAACGCGGCGTGCTCCGGGCTGGCGGACGGGCTGCCCTGCGCGTCGTCGAGCCAGTGCGCCGGAGGCTCGTGTCGCACCGAGCTGGCCACCGGCAACCCCAGCGGGGTCTGCGCGAATGCCGCCTCCTGCAACCCGTCTTCGGATGGGGGCTGCAGCGGCGGTGGAATCTGCGTTCAGGACCGGCTCGGCACCTACTGCCGGATGAAGTGCACCGGCAACGGCCAGGGAGCGAGCGGCCGCTGCCGGCCCGGCTACGCGTGCCGAGACTTGGACGCCGACTCGGCCACCGACAACAGCTACTGCGTACCGCTGTGCAGCGCCGATAGCGACTGCATGGGCACGGGGGCCAACTACGGCTGCAATCCGTACAGCCGCCGGTGCGAGTCGAAGGACAAGGGGCTGCGCAAGACCGGGCAGGACTGCGGGTCGGACTCGGCGTGCGAGAGCGGCCTGTGCAACCGCGACTACCCGGGCGGCTACTGCATGAGCTTCTGCTCCCGCTCGGCGCGGGCCTGCGGCGGTGACGCGCGCTGCTACGACACGACGGCGAACGACGGCGTTGGGCTGTGCCTCGACGGGTGCATGACCGGCACCGACTGCCGGGCCAGTCCGTACAGCTGCCAGTCGTACGGCTCGCAGAACGTCTGCTACTGCCGGCTCATCGGCGAGCAGTGCTCGAACAACGCGCAGTGCTGCACGGGCAAGTGCAGCCCCCTGTTCTTCTGCTCGCCGTTCTGAGATGAAACGGCCTGTCAAGTCCAGCAGAGAGTTCGTTCAGGCTGCCACCTCCTGCGGGTGTGGGCGAGTCCGA
>FWPU01006030.1_pt1 | contig 20381 bp, 18 predicted proteins | sample 2228361 | NCBI WGS metagenome assembly FWPU01 (sample SAMEA103939777, study PRJEB20133) | metagenome
TCAGCGTGACATGCGGCAATGGGTCAAGAGAAAACAAGAAGAATCTGAACGACTATCTTAAATTACTTTTCAAACAGTCCACTATTCGACGGTGAAAGAGCGATTCGCTCCACTTGTGGCAACTGCCGGGATTGCAGCGGACATCGAACGGGTTGCTAACCCCACTGTTCAAGAAATACTCACCTTTATCGGCGAACAATTCGGGATAACTGCCGAGGACGTGACTGTCAAATCCTATCGGCTGGCATCTGAAAGTTATCGCCGTAATCGCTTGGACAGCACTGACGTGCTTATCGAGGCTGGCATAGGTGACACATTCCAAGAGTTCGGTTTTTCTCTAAAGGCGATTCGGAGCGAAGGTGTCTTCCCATGCGTCCGAAACCCCGGCTTAAGGCAATTAGTCAAGAGACAGTATTTCGATTGCGGCAACATTGACCGATACATAACCTCTATCAGGACATGTTTTCAAAATGGCTCGCTGGATTACGAGCCACCATATCGGCCAAGTCCTGATACAACAAACCGACACGCTAACGCCCTCATACTTGCTACCACAACACTGCATGACGAATTGCATCGTGCAAGCGACGAATCCTTCGTCAAAGGAATCGCGGCACTGTTAGGCAATGTGACCTTTGTCATTGCCAACTATGGAACTCAAGTGGCACACTGCGAATCTGCCCCACGTATCCGCCCACCGTTTGAGATAGCCTTAGAACCAACACCGATCAATGTGTCTATTAGTTGGAATGCACACAACACACTCGTCATTCGAACTAAATTCGCCTCGGGCACTTCCCCAGAGTACGTGAACCGCTGGTCCTCTTTAAAAGCAGCCGTCACCTTACACGTAACCTAAACACGCTGACGTTTCGTCCGATAGGACTTCTTGGCTTCTCTAACTATTATGTCACGCTCAATGAACTCGATGACTGCCTCGTCGAATAGTGAGCCTTGTCCTACTTGTAACTTCTGCTCGATGATTGGGCGCAACTCCTTCTGAAGTTCATAGCCGACGCTGTTTCGTCCCAATTGCATTGCAACCCTCGAGGTGGTCCCACTGCCGAGAAAGGGGTCGAGCACCCATTCCCCTTTGTGACTGAACAACTTGATAATTCGGTAGGGCAGTTCATTAGGAAAGGCAGCTGGATAGGCTACATTTCCATTCTTTGCGTTCGGAAGGACATTGGTCATATCCCAGACAGTCAGATACCACTTGTTCTCTTGAAACTCCCTAATGTCCAGGTGGGATTCAGGATCCCTCGTCTTCGGGTATACATAGCGTCCCTTCTGAAAGATGAGAATAGTTTCCTGAATGTTGTCAGGATAAAAATACATCGGGTAAGGATTCTGGAGAATGACCCCAGAACGTCGGCTGATACGGATGTAGCCTTCAGGTTTGCGCCAGACGATCTTGTCACGGTAACGGAACCCTGCCTCGCGGAAAATGAGGGTGGTATCAGCAACAATGGGATATTTCTCACCCTCCACCAGCATATCATCGGTGTTCACGACAGCAATCCGTCCGGGGGCAAGCACGCGATGGGTCTCCCCCGCAAAATCACGGATGAGTGCAAGGTAGTCGCCGTAACTGGCAAACACGCCTTTGTAGTCAAATGGCGCATTGAAGTAAGGCGGCGATGTGACCATCAGGTGAATACTTTCGTCTTCAAGTTCTTTCATGGCACGGCAGTCGCCAAAGATTATTTTGTGTCGGGTCATGGATGTTCCTCCTCAAAATCCTTCGTCGTGGCTATCCCTTTCACAGTCGTGCTTGTATAAATATTCGTCCAACTCAGCGCGGTTCATCGTCGGCTGGCGTCGTCGCTCCTCAACCGTTGTCCAGAATGCAGAGTCAGCTTCCAATTGCAAGTCCTCTACGCGGTTTTTTGGCGTCTTTCGGTGTCAGGATTTTCATAGAGTGCCCTCCGCGACCAGCCCTTCACCCTGCTCCATTATACGCCATATCCCATCCGTACTCAACTTATGATTTCACAACCCTCTCCCTCTTCTCATCCCACACCATCGTCTTGCTCTGCCGATACGACTCCACTGCCATCTTAATTGCCACCATCGTCGCCGCGCCCAAGTCCACGTTGCAGTGCAGCGTGCCGTTGCCGCGAATCACGTCGAGGAAGTTGCCGACCATGTCTTTGCGCTGTGTCATCGGAATGCGCGCTTCCTCCTTACCGTCGTTCTTCGCCTTGAACTCGTCGCCCATCTCGCCGTTCGCCCGCAGCAGCGGCTCGCCGCCGACGTCCATCGTGCCGTGCTTGCCGTAAATGCGGTCGGGAATCTGCGTGTCGTTCGTCAGCGTGCTGACGAGGAAGATGCTCCATTCGCTGGGATAGTCCACCGTCATCAAGAAGGTGTCGGGAATCTCCCGCCCGTCCTTCTCGATGTAAAGCCCGCCGTTCGCGTTGACGCGCAGCGGGTATTCGCCGTTCGGACCGGCAATCGCCAGCAGGAACGGCGCGAGTTTGTGATAGAGTAAGTCCGTCGCCACGCCGCCGTTGTAGGGGAAGTATTTGCGGAAGCGGAAAAAGTGCTCTGGATTCCAGGGGATTTTGGGTGCGAGTCCCCACTTGTGCCCCAGCCACATGTCCCAGTCCACGTAGTCCTCTCCCGTTTTATCCGGTCCCGCCGTCGGGTCAATACGCCCGTGCGCGTTGAACAGACAGATGCGGGCGTTGCGGTTGTAACTGCCCTGCGCCCACGTCACTTTGCCGATGCGCCCCGCTTTGATGGCTTCGTGCGCCTGATAGAAACTGTCATTGCCCGTGCCCTGCGGTCCGACCTGCAAAACTTTCTTGCAACGCCTCACCGCATCGCGCACTTGAATCGCCTGCTCAACCGTGTGCGTCATCGGCTTCTCCACGTAAACGTGCTTGCCCGACTCCATCGCGTCAATCGCAATCTTCGCGTGCCAGTGGTCGGGTGTGGCGATGAGCACCGCATCAATGTCGTTCCGTTCCAGCAGTTTGCGGTAGTCCATATAACCTTCACATTGACCGATGCCTTTTGCTCTTGTCAATCTTCGCTGATAGACGTCGCACACCGCCAGCACTTTGATGTTGTCCGCTTCACTGCGCTTCACCAACACCCCAAGATGTCCCGTGCCCATACCGCCGCAGCCGATGACGCCAAAGTTGATTCTGTCATTCGTGCCCAGGACACGAGCGGGCGTCAAACCGCCGATTGCGAACGCACCTGTCGCAACCGCGGTGGTTTTCAAAAACTCCCGACGAGAGGTTTCCTGAGAACTCACGATGACGCTCCTTCCTCACTCTTTCAGTAGACCCTTCTTGAGAAACTCTTCAAACGATGGTGCCATTTCATGAATGCCGCCAAAATCATGGTCTTCGACGATTATACGTCCTGTTGCGACCTCAATGCCGTATGGATTGCCCCCACCATCAGAACCGATGATAAACACTCCCGACATTGTCCAGAATCCATCCTCAAGCCCTTTCCTAAACTGTCGGTGGGTTTCTGGTAACTCTTCAATGCCATCTGTCCACTCAGATCCGACAGCCCCGCCTCCACATGCCTTCAAGAACCAGCGAAAATCCTCTGGGATAGTGCCAAACCCGTCTTCAAAGGCTTGCAGTTCTTCTTCGGATGCGGGTCTGGAACGAAACCCTTCTGGAATCCTGGAAAATGCTTGAACAATTCTCTGCTTCAACGACTCATTCATTTGGGTCATCCTCTGTTGCATTTAGCCCTATGCGACAGGTTGCGATGGTTTCAAACTTCGTTTCTCGTCAGAATTCCCACCACCTCTGGCGCTGCCGCCGCTGCCCGTTCGCGTAGTTCCGGCTCTGTCAGGTTACCGACGGGGTGTTCCAGCACCACGAACCAGTCCGCATCAATGCCGCGCGCCTGACAGATGGCTTCGACAGTGGGGCGAAATGGCTCGGTGATGAGCACCGCTGTCGGCACGCCCCGCGCCTCTAATTCTAACCCGTCGTGCATACTGCACGAACTGCACGACCCTCAGTCGCCGATGGCGACGATGGCAAGGTCGCATTCCTCCGCGAGTTCATCAAGCATCTCGTCCGGCGCATTCGTCGAAGCGGACCGTTTGTCGAACTCCACCATGCGAGCAATCGGCAGCCGACCCGACAACTCATTGGCGACCAGCCTCAACAGCGCAGCCGCGTTGGTCTTTCCATTCGCCAGCAGACCCATCGTCACCGGTCGTTCAATCGGACGACGCGATGCGAGAGTGACTGGTAGAACTTCAGCAGGTTGAGTTGGGTCAAGGAAACGAATCATCATCTCAAGGGAAGGAGGGGGAAGGAAAGGGGAGGAGGGGTAAACTCCTCATGCTTCCCCTTCTTTCCCCTTCCTTCCTCTTCCTTCCTCTTCAATAACCTTCGTCACAAACAACGAATTCCGTCCCCGGCTCCAGCAGGGGATGAACGAGGAATGTCCGCCTGCCTCTCCGCCCGCGGCGACGAGCAGAATGTCATCGGGGCTGGTGCCGCGATGGTGCCAACGCTCTTCATCACCAGCCTCAATCGCACTGGGCAGTTTGCCCGCTCGCTTGAGTTCAGCCGCGCTGCGGACGGCGTGTTCATAGAGGTAGTGCCTCACATCTCGGCGAGTCCAACCGTCGCGGCGCAGCAGGCGGAGATGCTCTGGCGCAACCACCACCGCCGACTGTCCGCTGCTCCACGAACCTGCGCTTGCCATCTCCATCGCGATAGACGACAGCACGCCCTCGCCTGTTGTGCTGAAATGGTCTTGCACGTTGTGGGGCGCTTCCGCAGCAAACACGGTGACGGTGCTGGCATCCGCCGAGAAACCGCGCTCCACGTGCAGCGGTTCCCAGGGGCTGTTCTCTTCGTCTTCGGCGATGACCATGCTGTATTTGCCGCCGTGACCGTGCGTGGACTTGTCCAGCACGCCCGGCACCGCGCCGCAGACGTTGATGAGAACGAGGCGCACCGCTCTGCCAATGGTCGCGTTGGCGCGGTTGCCCGGTCCGAACAGGTTCACCCCGCTGTTCAACCCCAAGCGATGACGAATCGGTCCATTCACGACTACGAATTGCGCCGAGCCGCCCGTGCTGGTGATGCTGCCGTGAAAGTTGAACTCCGGCTCTGCCATCGCCTCCAGAATGGTGAGCACCACCGTCAGATACTCTGGTCGGCAACCCGCCATGACCGCGTTGATAGCGACCTTCTCCGCCGTGATGCGGCGGCGTCGCGTCGGGATGACGGCAATCGTCTTATCGGGTTCTCGCTCCGCCGCTTCTAAAAACTCCGCCACCCGCTCCGGCGTGGGCGGCACGACAGGCAAGCCGTCCGTCCATCCGCGCTCGTAGAAGAACTCTTGAACGGCGAGGACGTCTTCGCACTTATGCACGGGCGAGCGAAGAGAGTGAAGAAGTGACATGGTTTCCTCTCCGGGCGGTTGAAATCACGGCTCTGTATGGGAAAGAATGCACGCGACTCAACGAGCCTCCTGGTAGGTTTCTGTGATGAGGGAGTTTATCACCCCTTCATCATCGTTACGATAAATGCCATTTGTTTTAATGTCGTTCAGAATTCTCTGAACCAATTCCGTTACTTTTCTGAGAACCAACTCGCTGGGAGGAACGAAAGGGATTCTCTTAATGTAATTCGCAGAATTATTTGCCGTGTGATTGATAGCTTGAAGCAAAGCGTTGCAAACGTCAGAGTTGAAGAACGCGAGAAGATACAGTGTCAAAGCCGGGTCTTTGGGAAAAACTCCTACGATGGACTGGTCAAAGATTCTGCCCTCCATCAGACTGGCAGTGACACGCTTCGACCTCACCATCGGCACGGCGACACCAGACCTGAAGTAGTATCTCGCGTTTTGGAATCGCGCCTTCTTATCGCTTTTGTAATGCTGCACGCTCTTCTGACTCCAATCAACATACCAGGCGTCAGGCTTGAAATACTTTCTCCCTCCTCCTTTCACGATAGGAATGAACGTTTGGGAGGAATCGGGCAGTCCATCCAGCAGATTCGGCGCTGCAAGGTAAGCATGGTTGATGGTTTTGGGATCAATGACTTCGAACCCGCCCCGGTCCTTGGAGTTCTCTGGCGACACGCGCAGAAAAACCTTGTCATTGCCTGAGTAAAATCCTGTCACGCAGTCAGCAATGTCTCCAATGGTGCAATGAGTGGTTTTTAGGAGTTGCTTGGCGGAGTCGTCAGTATTTAACAGGAACGTGTATCTTGGCGTCGAGAAAACATCTCCCTGGCGCAGCAACTCCTCCCTGCACGAAACAGCCTCATCTTCCGCCGACAACTTGGCTATCTCTTTGGGAGAACTCAAGCCCGAATAGACCTTGATGAAATGAGATGTGTTCTCTTGCGCATTGCTGGATTTCCGTAGGGTGACAATACACAACCCCGCGTAGCCGAAGTTGACTTGTGGGAAGAAGTGGGAGGGGATGAGCACGATCTCTTCAATGCGCGTGTTGCAAAGTAGGAATCGCCTGAGGGGGGTATGGAGATGCAAGTGGAGGAAGGTGTCAGGAACGATGAAGCACAGCATACCGCCTTCCCGCAAAAGGTTCACGCAGCGAACGAGAAATAACGAATAAGTCTCTCGCACGTAGAATCCACTGTAAAGTTCTCGCAGGGATTTCCTTTTGTCGTAGTCCAGCCACGCTCCGTAGGGAGGGTTGCCGATGACGCAATCGAAATAGCCTCCCATGGAAGACATGAGACTCAAGGTTTGGTCAAAGAGAGTGTCACTTTCCACCACTTCGACGTTCTCCCTCCGAGCGAACTTATCTTTCAGTTGTTGCACGGCTTCCCTGTTCAATTCGTATGCGGTCACGTTCACACGAGGTTTCGCAGATAACACTGCATCAATAAATACGCCGTCTCCTGCGGCTGGTTCAAGAACGCGCATCCCGTCCCTTAGACGAAGGCGCGCTACCATGTAGCCTACAATCTCAGGTGAGTCAGTATAGAACGGACAGTAGAGTGCTTTTTCATCCATCGCTACCACCTCAGATACTGCGTCAGATCGTTCTGTTTCAAGTATTCTATGGTGGCTTCGTCGAAGTCTTGCTCCCAGTTGATTTGTGTGTCTATCCACTTTCTCAGGTCAAACCCCGTAGCGTCAAGAATCCTCTGGTATGCTTGCTCACCGCAGTAAACCTCCCAGATGCCTGAACGCTTGAGAATCTGAAGGTAATGGTTGTTCTCATCCTCACTGGAACGCACCAGCATCTCGCACCTGTAATTCTCTTCGACGTTCTTGTAAATGCTTCCCACCAGCAGCAGCCTATTGGTGTTGCCCTTTTCGTTGGACCCGAATCCACTCTTCAAGTCCACAACCACCCTCACCCCGCCTGACTCATAGTGGACGTCCAACTCAAGTTTGACTTCCCCCGCAGCGGCAATCGTCCAGACCTTGTCGTAATACTGCTTGAGTTGTGACTTCTCACGGGCGGAAAGATTGAGGCCGTCAATATAGTCCGTGATCTCCTTGACAAGCCTTTGTCTCACGTCTCTGAAAAGCGGTGGCACGAATAGGCTAACATCTGGGTTCACTGGATGCTGCCAACACAACTTGCAGAAACGTTCCCACAATTCCCCGATGCGCCGAGAGAAGGACATGTAGTCATACGCCCAAACGTGGTTGCGAAACTCCAGCATCACCACGTTACAGCAATAGGTCAACAATAGGACAGTCCTCAAAATGGTATCCCTGTTCCACTGTTCATGCGACGCCTTTTGTAAAACCGTGTTGATTAGGTCATCTTTGGTGGCTTGAATGGACTTATTGATGGCTTCGGCTTGCCCTTTCACGTCCGCTGCGCCGAACTCCCGTTGTATTTCGTCAAGCAACTCTCCCGCACGACTTCGGTAGTATCGCGGCACTTCCTGCTTGCGAGTGTGCAGCCTTTGGCTGATGTTCATAGCACCATTCACCACGCTCCATTATACGCCAAGTCCCGTCTGCGCTCAACCTCTGGTTGCTTTTCCTGCAAACTCCCACCCGCGCATCTTGTCAATCTCCCGCCGACTGCGGCTGAGGTAGTCGCGCAGTTCTTCCATGCCGTAGCGTTTTGCCAGTTCGCGGGCGCTGATGCCGGGGCGTTTGGCGCGGAGGACGAACCATTGCTCGCGGTCGAGCCATTTCTCCTGAAATACGTCGTCGCCATGTTCTTTGAGCAAGCGGTCGCGTTTGTCCATGTTGAAGTTTTGATGATAGATGCCTCGGTCGAGGTCAATCGTCGTGCGGGTGACGTTGAGGTTGCCGCCTTTTTCGTAGAGGGTTTCTTCGCCCGTGATGTCGAAGACGGAGCAGTCGGGATAGTAGGTGGAGGTCACGATGTAAAAATGATGGTTGATAGCGTGCGCGCGCAGCGAGTTGCCTGCCGAATACGCGCTCGACCACGCGATGAGTTCCGCGCCTTGGTCGGCGAGTCGCTGCCACACTTCGGGGAAATTCACGTCAAAGCAAATCGCCATGCCGACGCGCCCGAAGTCCGCCTGATGCACCGGGGCTTCCAAACCGGGCTGAACGGGCGGCTTGAGGTCGAACTCCGACCAGTAGGGATACACCTTGTCATAAACGCAAACAACTTTGCCCGTGCGGTCAATCAGCAACGCCGAGTTGACGCGGCGTTTGCCGTCCTGCCGGTCAATGGGGCAGACGACGTAAGTTCGATGTTTCTCTGCCAGCGCCGCCATTGTCGTGACGGCAGGACCTTCTAATGTCTCCGGCTTGTTTTGTCCCAGCATCGTTTCAGGCAGAACGATGAGGTCTGCCCCTTTCGCGCCCTCGCGGTCAACGAGTGGAGCGATTTCATTCAGGCTTCTGGGTCTGAACCCGATGCTAACTACATGCACGGGTCGTCCAACTTTCTCTTCTTGTTTCACTGCCGTTACCTCCTGTGTCAGCGCCGCTTCGGAGAGCAGCGCCGTCGCTGCAACGCCCTGACAGAATTCTCTTCGCCTCATCGTTGCTCTGCTGTAAATACCACGGATTTGATAGACGGATGCGGATACGACGGTCATCGCAGGGCGAGAATTCCCATTCCGCTACGGCGCGGGTCGTTTTCCATCCGCGTTCGTCCATCAAATCAGCGGTATCACAGCGACTCACTTTCCGACAAACCACATCTTCGTCGTCGTATCCGTCTTGAAAAACTGCAACAACAGTCGCGCGACCTTCATGCGCCCGGTCTGCGAGGGGTGCGTGCCGTCTTGCGCGAAGTCGCTTTCTTCGTAGAAGAATCCATCGGCGCGTTTGGTCGTGCCGTTCGCCCACAGATACGGTCCCCAACTCAACCACGGTGCATTGACTGCGCCTTTGCTCGCATCGTAGTTCAACACCGCGTCGCCTTTGAGTTGCTGCTCAATCAACCACTTCACCGCAAAACCCGATTCGTAGGCATACGGTTCGGGGTTGAGCGGCGTCTTGGCGTAGCCGCCGTAGGTGCGGCTGGACAGATAGACGAGTTTGAGGTTCGGGAAACGCTTGCTCATCAGTTGCACGATTTTGACGAGTTCGGCTTGCAGCGTCTTGACGTGACCGGGGAACGGGTCGGTGGGGCGAATGTCGGCTTGCTTGACCCACGCCGCCTGCACCTGCGCCCGCGTCACGCCCGCCGCTTGCAGTCGCCGATCCACTGTTGTCCAGAACCTCGTGCCAGTGGCGTTATCGTCCGCGTCCTGAATCTGCCGCGCTGCCATGCCGCCCTGCGCGCCGTCCACGATGACGAGTTTGGGATTCTTCTCCGCGTCGGCATCGGCAAGGCGCTTGAACGCGGAGAACTTCTGCGTCGTGTTGCTCATGCCCACCGATAGCAACACGATTTTCCCGTCCGCGTTCGGCTTGCCTTCCGCGTCGAGCGGCTGAACCTTCTTCGCCAGCGCAACTCCCGCCGCCTCGTGCGGCGCGGGGCGTTCGTTCTTCCCGTCGGGATACAACCCGCCCTTGACGCCCTTGTATTCGCTGCTGCCCAACTCCGTCAACGGCTTCAATGCCGACGTGTCCGTCCTCTGCGCGACCGCCGCAAATGCCGAACAAAGAGCAACGGTGACAACCGCGACAGATAGTCTGTTCAAAGTAGAGTTTTTCATGGTGTTCATCTATTGCGGGATACAAAGATGCAGCAAGGAGGCAAAGAGGCAGGGTTGCGTCTCTGTATTCCTGCATCCCTGCATCCCCGGATCACGTTTTCGACGTATGCCCCACCGGTTCCTCACATCCCATTCACTTCCCCACCGTCTCCACCGCCCGTGTCTCAACGTCGCCCATGCCTTTCAACTGCTCTTTGATTTTGGCGGCGGGGGCGACGAGGACGAGCGAGAGTTTGTCCGGCGCACAGTAAGCGCGGGCGATGCGGTTCGCGTCCGCGAGGGTGACAGCGCGCAGTTTTGACAGGTAAGTTTGCAGGTAATCATTGGGCAAGCCATAAAGCGCGACGTCCGTCAATTCGCCCGCCAAAGCCTCCGGCGTTTGAACGTGAATGGCAAACAACCCACTCAGGTAGCCTTGGACCTTTTTGAGTTCCGCCGCTGTGAACCCTTTCTCGGCGGTGCGGCGCAGCACGGCATTGGTCGCGTCAATCAGCGCGCGCGTCGTCTCAATTTTCGTGAAGGTAGAAACGTTGAAATTGCCACCCCACAACCGCAAATCGAAACTGCTGCCAATGCCGTAGGTCAGCGAACGCTTGACGCGAATCTCCTCCGTCAAACGCGATGTGAAGCCTCCTCCCAACATCGTTTCCGCGATGTGCGCCGCGAAGTAGTCGGGATGTTGGCGGGGGAACGCGAGGCGCGTCCACTGCGCGTGCGTCTGCGTCGCGCCGGGTTTGTCAATCAGCACGACGCGGCGGGAAGATGGCTGGGGAAAATGAAGTTCGGCAGGAGCCTCCCTCTCCTGGCGTTGCCAGTCGCCGAAGCGGGCGCGGAGTTGCGCCAGCATATGCGCCGTTTTGAAGTCACCGACGGCGACCAGAATCATGCGGTTGGGAACGATGAAGCAACGCGCATACGTGAGGAGGTCCTCGCGTGTAACGGCTTTGACGGAAGTGATGGTTGGCATCACGCCGTAAGGGTGTCCTGCGTAGACGACTTCGGCTGCCACGCGACTGAGCAGCGCGCCCGGACACTCGGACAACGATTGCAGACTGGAGAGATAGAGTTGCCGCTGCCGCTCCAGTTCATCGGCAGGAAACGTCGAACGTCGAATCACATCCGCGAACAAATCCAACCCCGCATCGGCGTCCTTCGACAACACGCTCAAAGAAATCGTCAAACGGTCTTCGTCCGCGCCGGCATCGAGCGAACCGCCCAAAAACTCAATCTCCTCCGCCAGCTGCGGCGCGGTGCGTTTTTCCGTGCCGCGCCGCAGCAGTTGCGCCGTCAACGCGGCAACGCCCGCCTTGCCGGTTGGGTCGACGGAACTCCCGCCAGGAAACAGCGCCATGACCTCCAGCGTCGGCGCGCGGCGATATTCCATCAACACGACGCGCACGCCGTTCTCCCATATCGCTCGCGTCACCGGCGGCAGTTTGACGTTGGACGACCACAAAGGGGGAGAGGAGGGGGGATGAGGTCGGATCAGGTTGGCTAAGAGCCTATCCCAAGATTCGTTTGTAGTCAGGCACGGAACGGAGGGGAGTGCCGTTGGGACGCCACTCCGCTGCGCGGCGTGGCTGACTACGAACATTTTGGGGATAGGCTCTAAGGTGGCCCTGACAGGGCAACCCTTATCCAACCATAGCCCGCCATAGCCAACCTGTCCACTTGCCCACTTGCCCGCCAGCCTGCGCCCATACGCCCACGCGCCCACGCGCCGATACGAGACTTTCTGCTCCTCCCCCTTTTCGGGATGAAGCGTCACCACCGTCCGATTCCGCTCGCCGAAATACTTTTTCGCCACGCGCTGAACGTCCGCCGCCGTCACGCGGTCATAGCGCGGCAGAACGTTGAGCAGTTCCTTCCAATCGCCCCATTTCGCCTCGTATCCCGCTAAAAGTCCAGCGCGTCCGCTGTTGGTTTTGAACTGGTTCAGGTAGCCCACGCGCAGAATGTTTTTCGCCTTCTGCAACTCGCGGTCGGTGATGCCGTTTGTCTGAACGTCCTTTATCACCGCCTCTATCTCGGCTTCACATTCTGCGGCTGTGTGCCCCGACTGTGACTGTGCGTAGAAGGTGAACAAACCGGGGTCACGGCGCGACTCGTTGCTCGCGTCAACTTGCGTGGCAAGCTGTTTTTCTTAAACCAAGCGGCGATACAGCCGCGAACTTTCGCCGTGCGAGAGAATCATGGACAGCACATCCAGCGCGGGGTCATCTGCATCCCGGAACGTGCCGACGTGGTAGCCCATCATCACGGCGGGCAACTCCGCCCCGCGATGGAACGCAATGCGTCGCTCGCCCCGCTGCGGCGGCTCGGCGTTGACCACCGGGCGCGGCGGTGGCTGGCGCGGGATGCCGCCGAAATACTTCTGCATCTTGGCAAACAATTCTTTCGTGTTGAAATCGCCGACGACGGCAACCACCGCGTTGTTCGGCGCGTAGTAGGTGCGGAAATACGCCTTCGCGTCCTCCAGCCGAATCGCATCAATGTCCTTCATAAACCCGATGGTGTCCCAGCGATACGGGTGCGCCACAAACGCGCTGTTCCACAGCAACTCGGTCATCGAGCCTTCCACCGAATCATCTGTGCTGACGCGCCGCTCCTCTTTCACGATACCGCGCTCCTGTTCCAGATTCTCTTTGTCCAGTTTCAGCGCGCGCATCCGGTCGGCTTCGAGTTGCAGCACTGTGTCCAGCGTCGCCGACGAGAACTCCTCAAAATACTCCGTCGTGTCCGCGTCCGTGAAAGCGTTGGAGTAGCCACCGCCCGCTTCGATGAGTTTGTCAAACATCGTCGGCTTGAATCGCGCCGAGCCGTTGAACATCATGTGCTCGAACAGGTGCGACAGCCCCGTGATGCCCGGTCTTTCGTTGCGTGAGCCGACTTTGTAAACGGTGTAAAAAGCGACCGATGGAACCGTGTGGTCCTCCAGCGCCAGCACCGTCAAACCGTTCTTCAGCCGCAAGCGCGGGACGTTCAAACTCTGCGCGTGAGCCGGCGCGACTGATAGCAGACAGACGCAGAGAAACAACAGGCGATATTTCAAACGCATCGGTAGTCGTCATCCTCCTATCAATGAGGGGGACGATTTTCCTTCACGCCAGTGACATTTTTTGTCTTCCCCCGCAAATTCTTTTTTCTTGCCGTTTATTCTTGGATGAGTTATCGTGTATAATAGTTGCTAACATTTATGGCGCACAGGAGACCCGCTCAACTGGAGGGGCGGAAAAGTGCAGGAAGTCAAACGAGCCAGCCGGACGCGCTTTCCCGAATCCAGATGAGCGGGTCTTTATTTTAGAGGAGTCCCGCAGGTCCCGTTTTGGCGGGACAACACGACTCATAAAAATACTGTGATACCGCTGACGGGATAGACGAACGCGGACGCTTGCCCTCCGCTCTTGTCCGCGTCCGTCCATTAAGTCTGTGGTATTCTCAAGAGATGAGCATTTTGCGAGCCGCCGTTCTGGGGGGCTTACTTTGTCTCGCGTCATCCGCGACGTGGGCTGCTCCCAACTTGCAGTTGTACATTGACCCCAGCCAAAACTCAAACGCGGTTTACAACTCTATCAGTAAAGGCTGGGAGACCAGCGCCAATCCCATGACTCTGTCTGCCTTCATGCACGGATTGGGGGCGGCGCACACCTACCGCATCATCGTTTCCCTTCCGGGGCGTTCAGCAGAGGACAATCCGAACGAGCAGATGACAGTCACCATCACCGATCCAACGGGCAAAGACACCGTTACCAGTTTGGATACCTGGACGTTCGGCACGCCGACATTGTCCCATGAGGGCGATGCTCAATCTTTCCACGTCGCTCTATTCCCGACGTGGTATGCCACGTTCGATTTCAAGTTCTCGCCCGACGACAAATTCTCCGTCTTCGACGTTCGCACTCAGCAAGGTGAGACGCCCGGCTTTCGCAAAGATTTCCTCTTGACATTCAGCGGTCCTCAGAGCGATACATTTTATCATTTTGACCTGTTTGACGTCGACACCGGCGAGTTCGCCCCGCTCACGCACGACGCGCAGAGAAAGCGCAAGAAATCCAGCAGTTTGTTTCCGCCGTTGGCGTTCGGCTCTTCGGCGGGCGGCATCGGCCTGTTGGGCGGTTCCGGTCATTCCAACGAACCCGGCAGCGGCGCGACGCCTTCGGGCGGGCTGCCCAGCCTCGTTCCGCCTTCGGGCGGCGCCGGCGGCGTGGGAGGCAATGCGACTTCTCCGTTCGGGTCGTGGAATGGGAGTGGAGGCGGGGGCAGTTTTTCGGGCGGTTCCGGCAGCCCCAGCGGAGGTAGCGGGGGGGGCGGCGCGTCCGGTGATTCATCGAGTTCTTCCGGCTCCTCCGGGGGAAACACCGGCGGGAACCCTTCAGCGGGCAATGGCGCGCCTCCCATCTCGGTGGCAGAAAACCCGGAGCCGTCTACCATCATCCTTCTGCTCACGGGCGCAGCCGTCTTTTTAGCCGTGCATTACCGGCGATATGGTAAGAGACGGGCAGAGTAACGCATTTACACGACTTCTGCGGAATTTGACATCTCCCCCAGCGATACCATGGTCGTCGGTCGCTCCAGGCGGAGGAAGCCCTTCGCCAGATTGACGACGATGCGCGTGAGCCACGCCGTAAAACCTCCCTGTCCCTCGTCACTGTTCGCGGGCTGATGAACGCGGCCAAACACCTCCTGCGTTACGTCGTCGGCTTGGTCGTCGCGCGCGCAGGCGCGCACCAGCGACCGCACCCAACCCCGGTGTCGCTGCCTCAACTCGGAAAAAGCGGCTTCATCTCCGCGCGCGGCGGTTTGCATCAGTTCGTCATCGCTGGCGACGTGTCTGGGCATGAGAAATCTCTCTCCCTCCAATCAACGTAAGGAGCCGTTGGGAGGTTCGCGCCGAAGAGAAAATTTTCTTAGCGTTAAAAACCGCTGGGGTAGGGAGGGTGAGGCTCCCGCCGAACCGTTGGTTCCGCAGGAGCGTCGCCCTCCCGCCGAACCGTTGGCTCCGCAGGAGCGTCGCCCTCCCAGGCGGGTAAGAACCCCATCGGTTTTTATCGCTAACAATCTCAACAAACAGCATTTGTGCGGCAAAATAGCCACGTCAGTGGAGGCTGCGAAGGTTGACAGGGATGCCCATGATTTCATTGAAGGGAGAAGGCTCTGTTGGACCCGTTGCTTTATTTGCTCGTGGGTGTCATCGTGATCGCTTTCGTTGTGGCGTTTTTGCCGGAGACAAGATGGCAGTAAAAAGCCCAAGCCCGTTCCGACTTCTCGGAGCGGGCTTGGGCTCTTGGGACTGTCTCGCTGATTCAGTTGCGAGGGAAAAAGATAGAGGAAAAGTCGCAGATCAGTCTACAACCGCGTTCTGTCCGCGTAGTCGCTCCCGCAGCATCTTTACATTCACGTCACGGGGTAGACAGCATTGTTCCAACGCCATTGCCGCCGCTGTGCCTGCGGCTTGCCCCCTGCTCATGCCCATCATCGTCCGGCGCGCCCATGAAAGTCAGCCCGGTGTCTTTGAGATTGTGAATGTCAATCGGATATGCGCCGCGGGCGATGCCCGTTGGTCCCCCGTCTGCGACGATCCCATCGAAATCATAGTTCATTCCAACCATCCAACCATCCTCTGACACACTTCCTCCGCTGTAAGCCCGGTCGTCTCAATCACTACGTCCGCTGCCCGTTCGTAAAGCGGCAGCCGCTCCGCGAGAAGTTCCCGCACGCGCTCTTCCACTTCGGGAAGCGTTTTCTTCGCGCTGTCGCCGTCAATCAGCGGACGAGTTCCCGGCATCGCGTGAATCCGCCGCGCCAGTTCTTCAGGTGAAGCCGCGAGATACACAATCGGTCCCGCCGCTTTGAGCAACGGCAGATTTCCCTCTCGCTTCACCGCGCCGCCGCCGAGCGCGATGACGTGACGCTGGCATCCTGCCAGTGAGCGAATAACCTCCGTTTCCAACTCCCGAAACCGCGCTTCGCCGTCCTCCGCAAAAATGCGTGGAATCGTCTTGCCTGCCCGCTGCACGATGAGGTCATCCGTGTCCACAAACTGATAGCCCAACCGTTCCGCCAACAGTTTGCCGACCGTCGTCTTCCCCGCGCCCATGAAGCCGATGAGGAGAACGTTCATAAATGGAGTATTGGAGTGTTGGAGTGTTGGGGAATAGAGTGTTGAGAGACATCACTCCAACGCCCCAATACTCCATTACTTCAGTCGTGCGACGAAGAACCACCGCTCTGACCGCGCCGACGGGGGATTGGTGGTGTAAGCGTCGTGCACGCGCAGCGTTTTCCAGCCTGCCTCCGCGAGCAGGTCCTTGACCTCATCAATCGTGTAGGCGCGCTCTTGATGGACTTCGTAAAACTCTTTCGCCGCGCCGTCGGGTTCGCGGATTTTGAAATACATCTCCACGCGAGACGTGCGCGTGATGGGGTCGAACCGGCTCTTCCAGTCGTAGGTCAAATCGCTGTTGCGCCAGAGGTTGTTCTGCGTGAACAGTTCGGCTTCCAACGCAAACTCGGAGTTGAGATCAAAGATGAACAAACTGCCGGGCAGCAGGCAGTTCGCAACGTGCGCAAACGCCGATTTCAACTCTTCCGATTTGAGAATGTAATTCAAACTGTCGTAGAGGCAGACCGCCAAGTCGTACTCTTGCGGCAGCGAGAGGGTGCGCAAGTCCTGATGGAAGAATCGCACGTCGCGCCAGCCCAACTTTTCTCGTTTCTGTTCCGCCACAGCCAACATGTCCCGCGACAAATCCGTGCCGTCCACCTTGTAACCCCGCCGCGCCAACTCGAACGTCACATTGCCCGTGCCGCACGCGCAGTCCAAAATGCGCGCCGGACGATCATCCTCAAGGCGCAGCAGCAACTCCACATAATCCACCCACATCACGTAAGGCACCGTGGACATCAGTTTATCGTAGTAGGGCGCGACCTCAGTGAATTGAGGCTGAAATTTCTCTTCTTTCCGTTTCATGCTGAGGAGCATTTTAGCAAAACGGACGCCAACACGCAACATGCATTACGTTTGACAACACAACGCCCTTTCGTTTACACTAACCTAAAGGAGGAACGACATGGACAAGAAACGCATCGCTCTCATCGGCGCGGGCGGGATGGCGAACTCGGTTCATTATCCGTCGCTCGCGGAGTTTCCGGACGTGGAGTTGGTGGGAATCTGCGACCTTGTGGAGGACAAACTTCACAAGACCGCCGACCGCTTTCACATCGAGAAGCGGTTCAGCGATTACAAGCAGATGCTTGAACAGACCGCGCCCGAAGCGGTTTACGTCCTCATGCCGCCGCATCACTTATTCGACATCGTGATTCACTGCCTCAATCAAAAACTGCATGTCTTCATCGAGAAACCGCCGGGCGTGACGTCGTATCAAACACGAGCGATGGCGCTGACCGCCGAGAAGCACGGCTGTCTGACGATGACGGGTTTCAACCGCAGATTCATTCCCGCCATGACGCGGGCGCATGGCATCGTCGCCGAGCGCGGGCCCTTGCAGCAGTGCGTCTCCACGTTCTACAAGAACCACCTCAACGGCGGGATGTATTACAACGGCTCGATTGACATCCTTTACTGCGACGCCATTCACGCTGTTGATACGCTGCGCTGGATGGCGGGCGGCGAGGTCGTGAAGGTATCGAGCAGCGTGCGCAAACTCTACAAGGAGTTTGAAACGTGCTGGCTTGCACTCGTCGAGTTCGACAGCGGCTGTGTCGGCGTGCTGCTGACCAACTGGGCGTGCGGGCGGCGCGTCCACACCTTCGAGATGCACGGCAAAGGCATCAGCGCGTTCGTCAACCCCGACCCGCACGCGCGCACCGACGTTTTTGCCGACGGCAAAGACGCGCCGCTCTTCTCCTTCACCTCCAACGAAGCCGCTGAGAGCGACGACCACCACAAGGTCTACGGCTTCTTTCAGGAGAACCGCCACTTCGTCGACTGCCTGCACAGCGGCGAGCAACCGCTGACGAATTTTGCGGATAACGTGAAGACGATGGAGTTGGCGGATAGGATTATGAAGTCTTTTTGACAGGATGGACAGGATGAGCGGGATGGTTTGTCGAACATTTCCGTAGCCGCGTTTCGACATGTCGAAACGACAATCCCTTGTGGGTATATTTTGAGAGATGGTGAGAGAGATGACCGTGCTATCTCTGCGCAATGCCCTTGACTTGTTGCGGCGCAGTTCCTTCCGCATCCTAATCGAAAAGGAAACAACTGAGGACGGAGAGGAAGTCTGGTATTTCGGCACAGGCTTTTTCATCACGCCTGCGGGGCATGCCTTGACTGCCTATCACAATCTCCCCAAGGAAGTCGAAAAGAACAGATGCGGCACGGTGAAGGTGTTTTATCGCCATTTGACTGAGCCGCTGTCACTCGTCTATCGCGCTGACCTGTCCGACAAGGAATCAGATATTGCTGTGTTACAACTGCGCAACGTTGGCGCGGTGTCTCCCGACTATTTGACGCCCGCCGTCCTCTCTCTCGATATGCCCGATGCGGAGCGCGAGGAGTTCTGGCGACGCCAAAGCGACCTGTTTGTGTTCGGTTTTCCTGCGGAAGAAATTCGGCGGGGCAGCCAAATCGTGCCCAGTCAGAACGATCACCTCATAAAAGGAAAAGTCGCGCCGCAGGTGTTCGGCGATTCAGGAGAACATGACGTTTACACCAACTGCGAAGTGAACATCAGGCGACTCTTCATAGACGGTGACCGCTGCGATGCGCTGGAAGGCATCAGCGGCGGAGCGGTGCTGGACGCCTGCACAGGATGGAGCGCGGGTGTGGTGGGGAGTTACGTTCCTTGTTCGGGTCGTGTGTTCGCCTCCGAACTCGCTCAGGCAGCGAGAAAGTGGGAGAAAGAGGAGGAGTTGTTTAAGCACCTTCGTCATCTTGGCGTCCCGCCTCGGAAGTCACCGCTCCGTATCTGGAATCTCCCCCACAACCGCAACCCGCATTTCACGGGGCGCAAGGATTTGCTGTCGCAACTGCGCGAGGGGCTGGGGATGGAGGCTATGGCGTTGACGCAACTGGCGGTTCATGGGTTGGGCGGGATGGGAAAGACGCAATTAGCGGTGGAGTATGCCTATCTCTTTGCGGCTGAGTATGACATCGTGTGGTGGGTGCGGTCGGAAGAACCGGCGACGCTCGCTGCCGATTATGCGGCTTTGGCGCGGGAGTTGAATCTGCCGGAGAAAGACGATCCTGACCAGCGCAACATCGTCAGTGCCGTCCGGCAGGAGTTGGGGCGGCGGCGGAAATATCTGTTGGTGTTCGACAACGCGGAGAAGCGGGAGGAGATTCGGGACTATCTGCCGCAAGGCGGGCGCGGTCACGTCCTCATCACCTCGCGCAATCCGAATTGGGGCGGTGTAGCGCGTCCGTTAGAGGTGCAGGTGATGGAGCAGGGAGAGGCGGTAGAGTTCCTGCTCAAACGAGCAGGATGGGAGCGCGAGGCTCCTGCCGAGCGGGGTTCGCCAGGAGGCTCACTCTCCTGTGAGGTGGCGGCGGCGCTGGCGAAGGCGTTGGGTTATCTGCCGCTGGCGCTGGAACAAGCCGCCGCTTATATGGAGGAAACAGGGCTATCGCTGTCGCAATATCTGAACCTGTTCCAGACCCGCCAGCAGGAACTATTGAAGCGCGGCACGCTGTCGCAGAATTATCCCGCGACGGTCGCTACGACATGGACGATGGCGTTTAAGGAAGTCGAAGGCACCTCCCCTGTGGCGGCGGGGCTGATGAACCTGTGCGCGTTCCTCGCGCCCGATGACATTCCGCATGACCTCCTCATAGCAGGGGCAGAATACCTGCCTGCCCCTCTCGCTGCCGCCGTCCGTGATGAACTCGCCTTCCGCGATGCCGTCGCTGCCCTTCGGCGTTACTCGCTGGTCCATGCGGATGAGAACACGCTGTCCGTCCATCGTCTGGTGCAAGCCGTGGCGCGAGACCGTCTGTCGGACGATGACCGCTCAACGTGGGCGGAAGCCGCCGTGCGGGTCGTGGATGATGCCTTCCCATTGGAGAGTGAGGATGTGCGCACATGGCATGACTGCTCCCGCTTGCTGTCGCACGCCCTCACTGCCGCCGGGCACGCCGAAGCATTAGCATTAAAGTTGGCTCCCGATGCCACAGGGCGGCTTTTGAATCAGACAGGGTTGTATTTGATGGGACGCGCCCAGTTCGCTGAGGCAAAGAGGCTTTTCAAGCGGGCATTGAAGATTGACGAAGCCACCTTGGGGCGCGACCATCCCAACGTGGCGATTTTCGCCAACAACCTCGGCTCAGTTCTG
>FWPU01007362.1_pt1 | contig 20374 bp, 17 predicted proteins | sample 2228361 | NCBI WGS metagenome assembly FWPU01 (sample SAMEA103939777, study PRJEB20133) | metagenome
TAGGGAATCTTGCGCAATGGGCGAAAGCCTGACGCAGCGACGCCGCGTGGGGGATGAAGGCCTTCGGGTTGTAAACCCCTTTCATGAGGGAAGAACACTGACCTAACCTCAGGAAGAAGCACCGGCTAACTCCGTGCCAGCAGCTGCGGTAATACGGAGAGTGCAAACGTTGTTCGGATTTACTGGGCGTAAAGGGCACGTAGGCGGCCCGGCAAATCAGTCGTGGAATCCCGCCGCTCACCGGCGGAACGGCGGCTGAAAATACCGGGCTGGAGGGCGTGAGGGGTCGCTGGAACTCCTGGTGAAGCGGTGAAATGCGTAGATATCAGGAGGAACGCCGGAGGCGAAAGCGAGCGACTGGCGCGTTCCTGACGCTGAGGTGCGAAAGCTAGGGGAGCAAACAGGATTAGATACCCTGGTAGTCCTAGCCGTAAACGATGGACACTGAGTGGAGGAAGGCTTGCCTTTCTCTGCTGCAGCTAACGCGTTAAGTGTCCCGCCTGGGGAGTACGGCCGCAAGGTTAAAACTCAAAGGAATTGACGGGGGCTCGCACAAGCGGTGGAGCATGTGGTTCAATTCGATGCAACGCGAAGAACCTTACCCGGGCTTGAAGTGGGGGTGGTAGGAGCCGGAAACGGCGACGACCCCGAAAGGGGAGCCCTCATCAGGTGTTGCATGGCTGTCGTCAGCTCGTGTCGTGAGATGTTGGGTTAAGTCCCGTAACGAGCGAAACCCCTGCCACTAGTTGCGACCCCGAAAGGGGGCACTCTAGTGGGACTGCCCGTGCCGAATGGGAGGAAGGCGGGGACGACGTCAAGTCATCATGGCCCTTATGTCCGGGGCAACACACGTGCTACAATGGCCGGTACAAAGGGTTGCGAACCCGCGAGGGGGAGCCAATCTCAAAAAGCCGGCCCCAGTTCGGATCGGAGGCTGCAATTCGCCTCCGTGAAGCCGGAATCGCTAGTAATCGCGGATCAGCCACGCCGCGGTGAATATGTTCCCGAGCCTTGTACACACCGCCCGTCAAGCCACCCAAGCACGGGGTACCTAAAGTCTGTTGTCCAACCCGCAAGGGGGGACGCGGCCCAGGGTAAAACGTGTGAGGAGGGCTAAGTCGTAACAAGGTAGCCGTAGGGGAATCTGCGGCTGGATCACCTCCTTTCTAAGGACTTCCCCAAAAAGGGAAACATCCGGCTGAAGGGAGATCCACCCAGGCTCTGCGACGCCACGTAGAGCGAGGGCCCACCATCTCCGTTGGTCGAAGCGCGGTGCCCCAACCACCCGCCGAGACCCCTCTTGCCATCTTTTTTTACAGGACACGCCGCAGGACGCCCGCGCGTAATAGATCCTGATGACCCCGCTGCTGGCCGCCCTGCTCGCATCGACCGCCTGCCGACAGGACAACCCCCCCCGCGAAGAGGTCATCGAGACGCTCCGCAAGGCCGCCCGATTCTTCAGCGCCGAGGTCGCCATCGAAGGCGGATACCTCTGGAGATACTCCGAGGATCTCCGCCTGCGCGAGGGCGAAGGCGTCGTGACCGGCAGGACCGCCTGGGTGCAACCCCCCGGCACTCCCACCGTGGGATCGGCGTTCCTTGACGCACACGAGGCGACCGGAGATCCCCTCTTCCTCGATGCCGCCCGCCAGACCGGAGGGGCCCTCCTCCGAGGCCAACTACGCTCCGGCGGGTGGACATACCGGATCGAATTCGACCCCGCGCCCCGCGCACGCTGGGCCTACAAGACCGATCCGGAAAGACCCGGCCAGAGGAACTGGAGCACCCTCGACGACGACACCACGCAGGCCGCCCTCAGGTTCCTCGCCCGCCTCGACCGCGCCCTCGGCTTCAAGGACGCCGCGATCCACGAGGCCGCCACATTCGGCTTCGAGGCGCTCCTCAAGGCCCAGGCCCCAAACGGCGGCTTCCCACAGGGGTTCGAGGGCCCCGCCGCCGACCACCCCACGAAGAAGGCCTCTTACCCGGACTCCTGGCCGCGAACATATCCGCGCGACCACCGATACTGGATCTTCTACACCCTGAACGACAACCTGATCGCCGACGCGATCGAAACCCTGCTGCTGGCCGAACGGATATACGGCGGCCGCAAATACCGCCAGGCCGCCGAACGCGCCGGTTCCTTCCTCATCCTGGCGCAAATGCCCGATCCACAGCCCGCCTGGGCCCAACAGTACGACTTCGAGATGCGCCCCGTCTGGGCACGCAAGTTCGAACCCCCAGCGATCACCGGCGGAGAGTCCCAGGGCGCGATGGAAACCCTGCTGCGCATGGCACTGCACACGGGCGACGCGAAATACCTCACCCCACTGCCACGCGCCCTCGACTACCTCCGGGGTTCGCTCCTCCCCGACGGCCGCCTGGCGCGCTTCTACGAGCTTAAGACGAACCGCCCTCTTTACTTCACGCGCGACTACGAACTAACCTACAGCGACTCCGATGTGCCGACCCACTACTCGTTCAAGGTCCCATCGCGACTCGGAAAGATCGCGGCGGAATACGAACGCCTCAAGGGCGCAGACCTGAAGGCCGCCGCCGAAGGACCGCCGCCGCCCGCCAAGGGACTCGCCGCCCAGGCCCGCGCGGCAGTCGCGGCACTCGACTCCCGGGGAAGATGGGTCGAGGAGGGCCGGCTCAAGTACCACAACGCCCCGCCGGGACGGGTCATCGACTGCGCCACGTTCGCCAGGAACTTCTCGACGCTGTGCCGATACCTGGCGGCCGCCAAGCCCCGCTAGGCGCCATCCCCTACCCGGGCCAGCGTATGAACAACCTGACCCTTTCCCCGCTTCTCAACACCTCCGCCTCAACCTCCTGGCCGGGCCGCACCGCCTGCAGCCTCGCCCACAGCTCCCCGAACGTGCGCCTGTCCGGCAACCTCCCCCTGAAACCCACTACGACGTCCCCGCCGCGGAAACCCGCCCGGCCCATGAGCCCCCCTTCGGCAACGGACTTCAGCCGGTAGGCCCCCTCTCCCGCCGCCAGATTCAGCGCCTCAAGCGCCCCTCCCTCCAGCTCCTCCCCATCTACGCCCAGCGACCCGCCGCGCAGCGGCGTGTTCGGATTGAATCTCAGGCGTGCCTCCGCGTTGGCGACGCCGAAGAGTATCCGGTAGGACGCCCGCGCGATCTTCGCGAGGTTCCCGTAGGCGATCTTGTCGGCGTGGTCGCTCACCCGGTGGTAGTCGTCGTGCCAGTAGGTGAAGAACATGGAAGCCGCTATGCCCGCGCGTATGAAAGGGGCCCCGTCGGCGCGGAACATCGCCTCGTTGTGGTGGTCGTACTTCGTCACCCTGAGCCCCTCCGCCTCGCACGCGGCCGTTACGATCCTCTCCAGCGCATACCCCTCGGAGTTCCTGACGCCCTCGAAGTCGACGGGACGCTCCGGGTTGCGGCCGACCATGTCCAGATTGAGATAGTACGAAAGCCCCTCGATGGGCCGCGTGGGATTCCTCACCCAGTGTGACGAACCCTCCAGCCCCGTCTCCTCCGCGTTCCACAGGCAGAACAGGACCGATCTCCTCGGGCGCGCGGGACCGGCCGCAAACGCCCGCGCTACCGCCAGGACCGCCGCGACGCCGCTGGCGTTGTCGTCCGCGCCGTTGAAAATCACGTCTTTCTCGTCCCCGCCCGGCAGCTGGCCCCCGGATCTGTGCGCCCTTGTACCGACGTGATCGAAATGGCCCCCGACGGCCACATACTCCTCCTTGAGCGCCCCGTCCGATCCCTCCAACATGGCCAGGACGTTCCTCGCCTGCCCCCCGCGGCGCAGGGGGAAGAGCTGATGGTAGGCGGCCCCGTCGCCGGCGGGCTTCAGGCCGGCCTCCCGGAGCTGCTTGATGATGTAGGACTCCGCCTTCTCGTTCCCCGGCCGGCCCACCGCGCGGCCCTCCAGCCCGTCAGACGCCAGATATTCCACGTGCGCCCGGAGCTCCGCCTCGCCGATGGACCGGGCGGCCGCGGATACCGGATCGGCCTGCAATACGGCCAAAAAGAAGACGAATATCGAGTGCACGCGAAGGCCCTCCTAAAGCCCGGTAGTAATACGGCGGGCGGGCCACGGACGTTGAGGAAGGCTCAGGGAGGCGTGCCGGCCGCGCAACGCGACGCGTGCCATTCCCTCCAGCGCGACGCGTCAGGGAACCGCAGGCCCGTAGTCAAAACGAGCGCCGACAGCGCCGCGGATCTAACCCTGTCGTCGGGATCGTCCAAGAGACCGATCAGCCACGGCACCGCCTCGGGACTCTTCAGGCGGCCCACGTAACTCACGTGGAGCGCCTTGAGTCCCCCGGTCTGGCGCTCCGCAGCCCGGATCATGTCGCGCACCGCGCCGGCGTCCCCTAGCTCGGCCAGCTTCCGGGCGCCGAGGAAACGATCCTCCGGCCTGTCGCTGCGGAGCATCAAGACGGCCTCGCCGCGCTCGCGCCGCATCCTCTCCTCCAGCGCCGCGGGATCGGGCGGGCGTCTCCGCTCGACGCGCGCGATCTCCGACGCGGCAGGTCCCTCGTCCGCCGCGTCGACGGTGTCCTCGATCACGTTCCGCGGCGTCCGCACCGAGGCGGGCGGGTAGCGGTAATACACCTCCAGCATCAGCAGGCAGAGGGCCGTCGAATAGACCCTGCCGAACTCCGGGCGGTCGGAGATCGACCAGGAGCCCGCCGCGTGGCCCCTCGTCAGTTGCGCCGACACCAGATACGGCCGGAGCGCCCTGTTCCACGCCCGCCAGCCCCTTCCTTGGCGATGAAACTCCACCATCGTCCTGTAGTACCAGGCGTAAAGAGGCGGCCGCGGCAGCGCCAGCCCCGGCCCGGGCTCCAACCCCTCGGACATCTTGCGGAGGACCTCCATGCCGCGGTCGACGTCCCCTCGTTCCGCCATCCCGAGCATGCACTTGGCGAACAACCCCGCGCCGGTCGAGCCGACGGTGGCCCTGCCGCCGGGGACGTATAGAACCGCACCGAGCGGATCCGTCATCCGCATCAGGAACCCCTTCGCGCGCGAGATCGACGGCTCGGGCACCTCCACGCCGGCCTCGCCCGAGGCCCGGAGGAACATCATCTGCCAGACGGAGAGGGTCATCTCGCCCCCCTTGCCCGCCGGCGACGGATCGTAGTCCCAGCCGCCGCCGGGGAGCTGCGACCCCCCCGTGGCCGCCGCCGCGCGGCCGAGCGCGGCACGGAGCTCGTCATCCCCCGCCGCCGCGCACGCCTCCGCGATCGCCAAGGAACATATGCCGTGGACGTACATGTTCCCACCGCGGGGTTCCGTGAAATGACCAGAGCTCCGCTGCCGCCCCAGGAGCCACCGGAGGCCCGCCCGAACCGAATCTCGATACTCACCCTCTGCCGGGCCGTGGCCCGCCCCGAGGAACGCCAGGAGCGCCAGTCCGGTCATGGCGGCATCGATATCCTCTCCCCGCCGCCCGGCGGCGCTGCAAAGATCGTTCGGAGGGCAACGAGTGGTGCGGCCCGTCGACCACCGCCCGTCCTCCATCTGGTGGGCCGCAAGCCAGCGCAGGCCCAGATCGACCGCATCCTCGCTGGCCTCCGTGGCGCCGTAACGCTCGGCCGCCTCCCTGCGCGAGGCGCGACCGCGGAATGCGGACGAAGGCGTGTCCCCCGATGATCGGCCACCCGCGCCGAGCGGCGAAACGCCTTCAAGGATGCCCGCAGGCACAGGCAGAGATCCCACGGCGGAGATGACCGGCACCGGTGCGGGACTCTCGGGTACGGCGGCATGGCCGCCGACCTCCGCGATCTCAGCCGGGATCCCCGATCCAGGACGCTCCTCCGGCGCGGGATCTTCCAGCGGCGGCGGGGGCGGTGGCGCATTCGGTTGAAACCCAGGGGGACGCAGCCTCAGCGATACGACGAAATCCTGCTCCGCCGGCGGCCTCGCCGGCAGCAGCCACGCCGCCAGCAGCGCCGCCACGGCATGCCACAGCAGAGAGACGGGCCAGGACACCCAGCCCGGCGCCGCTACCGTTACGCGCCGCAGGGTTCCGATCTCTTTTCCCACCCCCTTCCCTTTCACGAAAACACCTTCCCCACCAATTATGACGCGCCGCGGGAGGCAGGGTATAATGACATCGTAAATTTCATCGCAGGCGGCGTCCTTGATGTTATAATGCGGCGAGCAATGAGGACGTCGGTACTGGCGTTGGCGCTCGCCTTGGCGGCTTGCTCCTCCGGCGATCCCCGGCCGGAGAGGAGGCCCCTGGCGTCGGTGACGGATCCGAACGCCCTGAAGCCCGAGTCCTCGGTCGAGGGGGAGAAGCCGGCGCCCCCCCAGGGACCGGCCACCGCCACGACGAATCAGCCGCGCGCCCTCCAACCACTCAAGATGGACACCAGCAAGAAGCTGGAGATCGTGGACGTCTACGTGAACACGCGCGACCCGAACGGCATGCGCAAGCTGGTCCCGTACCTCCTGCGGCAGGACGAGTGGATGATACTCAAGGTCCAGTACACCTCCCCCACGATGAAGCACTACCGGTTCCAGCGGGTGGCCCCATCCAAGGAGTCGCTGCCCATGCCCGACCCGCTGCGGCCCAAGAATTCCACGTAGCCGCGCGACGTTCCGTCAGAAAAAAGGCGTTGACCCCCCCCGAGGGCGCGACTATAAATAGGCGGCGCAGGTTGACCCGGCGCGGGATCCGTCCCGGCCGTGGCAAGTCGGGCCCGTAGTTCAATGGGAGAACGCCTGGTTTGCAACCAGGAGGCTGCCGGTTCGACTCCGGTCGGGTCCACCAAGAGATTTGGGCGATCCATCGTTCTTTCCGCAAGTGGGCGTGTAGCTCAGTTGGTTAGAGCATTCGCTTGATAAGCGAAAGGTCGACAGTTCGAGTCTGTCCACGCCCACCACGCCGACACCTGAGGAGGGAAAATGACCATCGACCCGAGGCTGGCCGAGGACGACGACGAGAAGGAGGAGCGCGGTGGCATCCTCAGGCGTCTAATCAAGGCCAGGTCCATCCTGGTTTCCGAGGTGGTCACCGACAGGCTGGCCAGGAAGGTGCAGGCCCAGCTGATCCTGATGCAGCAGGAGGACGAAAAGTCGCCGGTGACGGTCTACATCAATTCCCCCGGCGGCAGCGCCGACAGCGGCTTCGCCGTCTTCGACGCGCTGCGGTTCTTCAAGCCGCCCGTCCGCACGGTCGTCACCGGCCTCTGCGCCAGCGCGGCGGTCATGATCTACCTGGCGGCGCCGCGCGAGCGGCGGTACGCCCTGCCCAACTCGCGCTTCCTCATCCACCAGCCCTCCACACTCGTCATGGGCTCCGCCAGCGACATCAAGATCAGCGCGGAAGAGATAGTGAAGCTCCGGGAGCGGTACAACCAGATCGTCGCCCAGGAAACCGGCAAGTCGGTGGAGCAGGTCACCCGGGACGCCGACCGGGATTTCTGGCTCTCCTCGGAGGAGGCCCACAAGTACGGACTGGTGGGCAAGGTCATCCGCGGTTACGGGGAATTGGCCTAGAGGCCGGCCGCCGGCGGCCCGCCTGGGGAGGTTTGCGCCCTTGGTCGAGTTGGAAGTCCGATCCCCGTGAACCCGGCCCTCGAATTCCGCGCCGTAGTCAAGGCCTACGGTCCCAAGTTGGCGGTGGATTCCATATCCTTGCGCGTCGAGCGCGGCGAGATCTTCGGCCTCCTGGGACCCAACGGGGCGGGCAAGAGCACGCTCCTGCGGATGGCCATGGACATAATCAAGCCCGACTCGGGCGAGGTCCGCGTCCTCGGTGAATACATCTCACCGGCCCTCAAGGAGCGCATAGGCTACCTCCCGGAGGAGCGCGGGCTGTACCAGAGGCAGCGCGTGGGGGAGATACTGACGTTCCTCGGCGAGCTGAAGGGGCTGCCGCGGCACGTCGCGGCCCGCCGGACGGATGCCTACCTCGACAGGGTGGGCTTGCTGGAGTCGAAGAACAAGAAGATGCGCGAGCTCTCCAAGGGGATGCAGCAGAAGGTCCAGATCGCGGCGGTCCTGCTGACGGAGCCCGACCTGGTCGTACTGGACGAACCCTTCGAGGGGCTCGACCCGGTGAACCGCACGCTGGTCACCGACCTGATGAAGGAGACGGCCGCGCGGGGCGCCGCGACGATCCTCTCCTCCCACAGGATGGAGCAGGTGGAGGCGATGTGCCGCCACGTCTTCCTGATAAACCTGGGCCGCGAGGTGCTCTCCGGCGAAGTGCGCTCGATCAAGGAGCGCTTCGCCGACAGCGCCGTGATCGTGGAGGCCGACCGCGACCCATCCGGGCGCCCCGAGGTCGAACGCGCCGTACAAGAGGGGCCGGCGGCACGGCTGTGGCTCAGTGAGGGCTCGACGCCGGACGCCTTTCTCTCCGCGCTTCTGGCCGACGGATACAGGATCCGGCGCTTCGAGCGGGCGCTGCCGTCTCTCGACGAGATATTCGTGAAGGCGGTGCGGACGTGAGGAAGGCATGGATCGTCGCGCGGCACGAGTTCCGCGTGACGGTGAAGCGGCTGGGATTCCTATTCGCCTCGTTCGTCCTGCCGCTGATATTCGGGGCGGTCGCAGGCGGCATGACGCTGGTGCTCAAGCAGGTGGTGGACGAGGCCAGGGAGGCGCAGGGCCGGGACATCGGGGTCGTCGACCGATGGGGGGGACTCACGCTGCCGCCCCGCGGTTTCAAGGCCGTGGCCTGCGCGGGGGAGGAGGAGGCCAGGACCAGGCTCAGGGAGAAGAAAATAGGCGCCTACATAGTGGTGCCGGAGGACTACCTGCGGAGCGGACGGGTGCGGGTGGTCACCATGCGGAGGCCGACGCTGCTGACGTCGGAGCGGCCGCTTCTTCCGCCGGGGCTGGACGGCTGGCTGGTGGACAACGTGCTGCGGGAGGTGGACTCCTCCAGGGTGGAGCGCGCCAAGGCCCCGATGAGGCCGGACATGGTCTTCTTGGACGAGACGGGGCAGGTCTCGGCGGAGGATACCGACGCGGCCAAGAGGCGATCGATCACGGCGTACGCGTTCTTCATCCTGATGCTGACGGCGATATTCACGTCGAGCGCCTACCTGCTGCAGGGGATGGCGGAGGAGAAGGAGAACAGGGTGATGGAGATGGTGCTCTCGTCGGCGACCCCGGGCCAGCTCATGCTGGGGAAGCTCTTGGGGCTGGGCGCCGCGGGGCTCCTCCAGGTGCTCATCTGGGTGGTGATGGGCGTCGTCGGGGTAGTCCTGCTCTCCGTGCAGCTTGTCCTGGAGCCTCGCGCGTTCGTCTTCTGCCTGGTCTACTTCCTGCTGGGATACATCCTGTACGGCTCACTGATGCTCGGGACGGGGGCGCTCGGCACGAACCTGCGCGAGAGCCAGCAGATATCGGCCGTATGGACCTTCATCGGCGCCTCGCCCGCGATCATAGTGGTGGCGCTGATAGAGTCCCCCCAGGGGGCGATCTCCAGGATCTTCTCCTTCATCCCCTTCACGGCGCCCACGACGATGATGTTCAGGACGACGGTGGATCCGAAGGGGACGCCGGCCCTTGACGTCGCGATTTCGATCGCGATCCTGGCGGGGTGCGCCTGGGCGGCCTTGTGGGCGTCGGCGCGGCTCTACCGTGCGGGGCTCCTGCTGTACGGCAAGCGCCCCGGCCTGCGGGAGATCATCCGCTGGCTGGCGGCGGCCCGGTGACCGGCCGCCTCAAGGTCCCTTGGCCCCGGCGACGCCCCTGTGGTTGAAGGGCGTGCCCCCTCCCCTCCCGAAAGGCCATGCGCTGACCCCCCAGAAATCGACGGGGTTGGCAAGGAGGCCGTCGAGCAGGCGGGTGACCACTTGTCCGCCCAAGATGAAAGTCCAGGCCGCCGTGTTCCCGAAGAGCCACGGGCTGTCCGCGTACCCCTGGTTGAGCCAGTCGTCGAACTGGCGCGTCAGTTTCTGCGGGCCGAAGCACCCCGAGGCGGAAGCGACCACGAGGAATACGCCCACCGCGATCAGCGTTTTTTTCATGGTCCGGCCGGACGCGGATTATACCAGAATCCACCGGGAATAAAAAACCCCCGGCCCAAGGCCGGGGGTTTCGTAGCGATCGGGTGGATGTCTACTTGCCGGCGGGCGCCGTGACGGTCTTGTGGATGAACGGCGTACCTTTGCCGTCACCGAACGGCTGCGCGTCCTTGATCCAGAAGTAGTACATGTTCACGAAGCCGTCGATGAACCAGGTGATCCCGGTGACCAGGCTGATGATCCAGTAAGAGATTATGTTACCGTACAGCCACGGCGTGTCGACGTATCCCTGGTTGCAGAAATCGTCCACCGCGCGGGTCAGCATCTGCGGACCGTAGCAGCTCACCGACCCCACCACGACCAACAGCGTCAACGCCACCACCACCGCCTTTCTCATAGATTCTCCTCCCAAACATTCCCCTCATCAGAACCTTCTGGAAAACTATATCATCCCCGCCAGGGCTGTCAACGATTTATTAAAGAAATCCCACGGGAGGGCCTGCGCAGCTCAATGTCAGATACGCCTTGACACCGCACCGGGCCCACCGATAGGATGCGACCCCAATCTAGATGTCGCTATCAAACGTTCCCTCGAGGTGCCGCGACCATGCCAAGGCGTGACGACATCGAAAAGATTCTCCTCATAGGATCCGGGCCGATCATCATCGGCCAGGCGTGCGAGTTCGACTACTCGGGCACCCAAGCCTGCAAGGCGCTCCGCGAGGAGGGCTACACTATCGTGCTGGTGAACTCCAACCCGGCCACCATCATGACCGATCCGGAGATGGCCGATCGGATCTACGTCGAGCCCATCACGCCGGAGATGGTGGAGAAGATCATCGAGAAGGAACGCCCCGACGCCCTCCTGCCCACCCTGGGCGGCCAGACGGCGCTCAACACCGCGGTGGCGCTGGCGGATCGCGGCGCGCTGTCCCGTTTCGGCGTCGAGATGATCGGCGCGAGCGCCGACGTCATCAGGAAGGCCGAGGATCGCAAGCTCTTCAAGAACGCCATGTTGAACTGCGGGCTGGATCTACCGCGCTCCGGATACGCCTATTCCATGGACGACGCCAGGAGGATACTGCGCGAGATCGGGCTTCCTCTGGTCATACGCCCCAGCTTCACCCTCGGCGGCACCGGCGGCGGCATCGCCTACAATATCGAAGAGTTCGAGCGCATCGCGCGGTACGGGCTGGAGCAGTCCATGATCGGCGAGATCCTCGTCGAGGAATCCGTCTACGGCTGGAAGGAATACGAGCTGGAGGTGATGCGCGACCGCAAGGACAACTGCGTCATAGTCTGCCCCATCGAAAACTTCGACCCGATGGGCGTCCACACGGGCGATTCGATCACCGTTGCGCCGGCCCAGACGCTCACGGACATGGAATACCAGGCGATGCGGGACGCCTCGCTGGCCATCATGCGCGAGATCGGCGTGGAGTGCGGGGGCTCCAACATACAGTTCGCCGTGAACCCGGCCGACGGCCGCTTGGTCGTCATCGAGATGAACCCGCGCGTTTCCCGCAGCTCCGCCCTGGCCTCCAAGGCCACGGGCTTCCCCATAGCCAAGATCGCCGCCAAGCTCGCCGTGGGGTACACCCTCGACGAGATACCCAACGACATCACCAGGAAGACCCCCGCCTGCTTCGAACCCACGATCGACTACATCGTCGTCAAGACGCCCAGGTGGGCCTTCGAGAAATTCCCGGAGGCCAACCCCACTCTGACGATCCAGATGAAGTCCGTCGGCGAAACGATGTCCATAGGCCGGACGTTCAAGGAGGCCCTCCAGAAGGCGATAAGGTCGCTGGAACAGGACCGCTACGGGCTGGGCTGGGACCGGAAGGACAAGCCCATGACGCCGCAGCAGGTACGGGAGAAGCTCACCACCCCCAACACGGAGAGGCTCTACGCGATCCGCCACGCCTTCAAGCACGGGATGAAGTTGGAGGAGATCGCCGCGCTAAGCAGGATAGACCCCTGGTTCCTCCACCAGATCCGAGAGATCGTGGAGTTCGAGGACCGGATCCTGAAAGACCCGTCGCCGGAAAACCTGCGTGAGGCGAAGCGGATGGGCTTTTCCGACCGGCAGCTGGGGGCCATGCTGAATATACCGCCGCGGGAGATCCGCAGGCGCCGCAAGGAACTCGGGATAGTTCCCACCTACAAGCTCGTGGACACCTGCGCGGCGGAATTCGAGGCCTACACGCCGTACTACTACTCCACCTACGAGAGCGAGAGCGAGCACCGCCTGTCGGATCGCCGCAAAGTCTTGATCCTCGGAGGCGGCCCGAACCGGATCGGCCAGGGCATAGAGTTCGACTACTGCTGCGTCCACGCGTCTTTGGCGATGCGGGAGCTGGGGTACGAGGTCATAATGGTGAACTCCAATCCCGAGACCGTCTCGACCGACTATGACATCAGCGACCAACTCTTCTTCGAACCGCTCACCGAGGAGGACGTGCTCAACATCTGGGACACCCTCAAGCCCGAGGGGGTAATCGTGCAGCTGGGCGGCCAGACCCCCCTCAACCTGGCCAGGTCCCTGGTGGAGGCCGGCGTGAGGATACTGGGCACGCCGCTGGAGCAGATCGACCGGGCCGAGGACCGGGAGAAGTTCGTCAAGGTGATCCAGAAACTCGGACTCGCCCAACCCCCGTCTGGGACCGCGTACGACGCCCAAAAGGCCCGCGCCATCGCCCAGGAGCTGGGATACCCCGTCCTGGTGCGGCCGAGCTACGTGCTGGGCGGCCGGGCCATGGCGATCTGCTACGACGAAGAGATGCTCGACCTCTTCATCAAGGAAGCCACCGGCGTCAACCCCGAACACCCTGTCCTGGTGGACAAGTTCATCGAGGACGCCATCGAGGTGGACGTCGACGCCGTCTCCGACGGGAACGACGTCTTCATCGGCGGCATAATGGAACATATCGAAATGGCGGGCGTCCATTCCGGGGACAGCGCCATGTCCATACCCGCCTACTCGCTCTCCGACCGCCAGACGGATTACATCCGGCGCGCGACCGCCGCCTTGGCCAGGGAGCTGCGGGTCTGCGGACTGATGAACGTCCAGTACGCCGTCAAGGGCCACACGGTCTACGTACTTGAGGTCAACCCGCGCGCCTCCCGCACGGTGCCGTTCGTCTCCAAGGCAATCGGGATACCCCTGGCGAAGATCGCCGCGAAGGTGATGGTGGGCGCCCGCCTCCGTGACTTCGGCCTCGGCAGGGAGATGGAACCCCGGCATTTCTCCGTCAAGGAGTCGGTCTTCCCCTTCAAGAAGTTCCAGGGCGTTGACATCATCCTCGGCCCCGAGATGAAATCCACCGGCGAGGTCATGGGAATCGACACCGACTTCGGGCGCGCCTACGCAAAGGCCGAGGCGGCCGCGGGCCACCACCTGCCCACCAAGGGGAACATATTCATAAGCGTCAAGGACTCCGACAAGCGCGACATCCTCTACATCGCCAAGCGGCTGGAGGGCCTCGGATTCAACCTGATCGCCACCGGCGGGACCGCCAAGGTCCTGGAGCGCAACGGCATCAAGGTCCGCCGCATTCACAAGGTGCAGGAGGGCCGCCCAAACGCCGTGGATCTCATCATCAACAAGGAGATCGACCTCATCATCAACACCCCATCGGGCAGGGGCGCCAAGACCGACGAGGGTCGCATACGGTCGTTCGCCGTCTCCCACGGCATCCACGTGGTCACCTCCATCGCCGGGGCGCAGGCGGCCGTGCAGGGGATCGAGGCGCTCCTGAAAGGCGGGCTGGAGGCCCGCGCGCTACAGGACTACCATCCGAATCTCCAATCGACCGCGGCCAGGAGGACGGCGGGCGCATGAGCTTCGAAGAGAATCTCCGCGGCGCGATCGAGGAGATCTACGAGCGGATACGTTCCGCCCTGGGTAGAAGGGATTTCGAGGCCTTCCGGTCCGCCGTGGAACCGGCCCCGGCGCCGCCGGCCGACTGGGAGGCGGCCGCCCAGGATCTCGAGGAGGCGTTCCCGCCTCTGGCGCAGACGAGATTCCTATGCATACGCAAGGCCGGCGACTGGGCCGGCTACTACTTCGAGGCCGCGCCGGACGACCCGGACTACGGAACGCTCGAGCTGCTCCGCTTCCGCCGCGCCGACGGAGGCTGGAAACTCTCCGGAGATCCCGTTATCTGCCAGTTCGCCGTCCCGGGCGACCCGGCCGCGCGCAGAAACGCCCTGCTGGACGAGACGGCGGAAGCCCCGTTCCTCAAGCTGCCGGGAGAACCGGGATTCGAGGAGGAATGACCGGCCTGCCCATTTTCCCCCTCGCCGGAACCCGGGACGGACGGTAAAATCACGGCGGCCCACACATGCGATACCTGGTGACGGGCGGCGCGGGATTCATCGGCTCGCACCTCTGCGAGGCGCTCCTGGCGGAGGGACACGAGATATTCGCCATAGACGACCTCTCCACGGGCTCGATGGAGAACATCCACCACCTCAAGTCGGAGAGGCGGTTCCACCTGACGGTCGATACGATCTTCAACGCCCCCCTCACCGCCGAGCTCATCGACTACGCCGACGCCGTTTTCCACCTCGCCGCCGCCGTGGGCGTCTTCCAGATCGTCGAGAACCCGGTGCGGACCATCGAGACGAACATACGCGGGACGGAGATCGTCCTCAACAACGCCGCCAAGAAGGGCAAGCCCGTTCTGATCGCCTCCACCAGCGAGGTCTACGGAAAGGCCAACAAGGTCCCCTTCTCCGAGGACGACGACTGCGTCCTCGGACCCAGCAGCAGGGCCCGCTGGGCCTACGCCGCCTCGAAGCTGGTCGACGAATTCCTGGCGATCTCATACTTCAAGGAGAGGAAGCTGCCCACCATAGTGGCGCGCCTCTTCAACACCGTGGGGCCCAGGCAGACCGGGCGCTACGGCATGGTGCTGCCGCGGTTCGTCCGCCAGGCGCTCGACGGCGGCCCCATCACCGTCTTCGGCGACGGCGGGCAGTCGCGCTGCTTCGCCGACGTCTCCGACGTCACCGGCGCCCTCTTGAGGCTCTCACGCGAGCCGCGCGCCCATGGCCAAGTCTTCAACGTCGGCAGCGACCGGGAAATAACCATCGAGGAGCTGGCGCGCCTCGTCAAAGACCGCACGGGCTCCGAGGCGGCCATCGAACACGTGCCCTACGAACGCGCATACGAGGCGGGCTTCGAGGACATGCGCCGGCGGGTGCCGGATCTCCGGAAGATCTCCGAGCTCATCGGCTACCGCCCCACCGTGGGCATAGAACGGATCGTCGACCGGGTCATCGAGCACGAGCGGAACCGCGGCAGGGGCGCGACGGCTAAACCTTGAACAACCCGCGGGGCGTCCTATCATGTCACCATGGCCTCCGAGCTCATCCACGGAGTGCAGGTGAAGAATCTGCGCATCATACCCGACGAGCGCGGGATGCTCGCCGAGATACTGCGCGCGGACGAGAAGATGTTCCGGAAGTTCGGGCAGGTCTACTTCACCACCGCCTACCCGGGGACGGTCAAGGGATGGCACTACCACAAGATACAGTGGGACCACTTCACGTGCATCCACGGCGAAGTCAAGCTGGTCCTCTTCGACGCGCGGGAAGACTCCCCCACCCACCGACGGATCAACGAATTCTTCCTGGGCATCCGCAACCCGCAAGTGGTCTCCATACCACCCTTCGTCTACCACGGGTTCAAGACCATAGGGCTCGAAGAGGCGATCATGGTGAACATTCCGACCGAGCCCTACAACCCAGCCCAGCCCGACGAGTACCGCGCCGCCTGGAACGATCCATCCATACCCTACGATTGGTCGCGCAAGAACGGCTGAACCGGGCCGGCCTATGCGGGACCGGGAAAAATTGACTTGACGGATCGAGGGGCTATAATCACCCGAAGATGGACCGGGGAACGGACCATAAGCCGGACTGGTTCGAGGAGTTCAAGAAGGCCAACGAGCGGTCGGCCTACCCGCTGACCCCGTCCAGCCTGCCCCAGGCGGGTGCGCCCCAGCGCGAGAGGCGCCGGCACCCCCGGTTCCAAGTCGACGACGCGCCCGCCAGGATACGCCAGAAGACCTTCCTCGTCTTCATGGCGCGCCCGGCGGAAACCGGAAAGGAGGCGCTCGACCTGTCGGCGGGAGGGGCGAAACTCCTGGCGGAGAGGCGCTTCCTCCCAGGCTCCCGTATCCGGGTCAGGATATTCATCGAAAGATTCAACGACACCATTGAGGGCGACGCCGACGTCCGCTGGTGCAGGCAGCAGGCCCCCGGCCGTCAGGACTACATCATGGGCGTCATGTTCACGAGGGACGACCCCGGCCGCACCCGAAAGATCGATTCAATGAGGGGATACTTCACGTCGCCCCAGTTCCAGGCGGCGCGGCTGAAGAGGACAAGGGAGAAAGACATCCGCCTCTTCACCTAGGGCCGCTCCGGCCGGTCCCCCGACCTCCGCTTGAACAACTCCTCGTCGGCAAGCAGTCGCTCATACCCCCCTTCTCCCCTGAGGGGATCCAAGTCGCGGTCCGCGCGGATCCACTCGCGGTCACGAAAACCCGCCTCAACAGCCTTCCTCAACCACGCAAGCGCCCGATCCTTCCGCCCGTCCGACGCGCAAAGGCACGCCAGGTTGTAATAAACGGCCGGGACGAGATACTCCTCCACCTCCGAACGTCCGCCCTCTCCGGCCGCCTTCAGGATGCGCAGATATATCTCCTCCGCCTCCCTCCTGCGCCCCACGCGACCCTGCGCGAGCCCCGCCTGAAAGAGGATCCCGCACCCTTCCTCCACGTTGCCGGCCCGGAGCTCGGCGTCCCCCTGCGCCGTCGACCGCGCCACGAACTCCTCGTGCGGCCCCTTCTCCCCCAGCTTGTGAAGCGCCACCGCCAGCTCCCCCCTTATGCCGGCGGGCCCCTCAGGCTCCGCCTTGATGGCCTCGCGAAGGGCAGGCACGACGGACGCGTCGGCCAGCTCCCCCAGCGCCATCGCCGCCAGCTCCCTCATCTTCCTCGGCCAGTCAGGAACCACCTTGCGCCCGGCGGCCCCAAATATGCGCCACGAATAAGCCTGATCGGCCACCATGCCCAGCAGCACCGGCACCGCGTTATCCCCGCCGAATGACTCGAGCGCCTTGAACATGCCCGGATAGAATCCCCTCCCGCCGGCGGACGTGATCAGACCGTCCAGAAGGCGCTCGACCTCCTCCTGCCGGTAATAAGACAGGACCGACTCCAGGGCCCGCCGCTTGAGGCGCCCCTCCTCGACGGCCTTAGAAACCGCCTCCACGGCGGGCTTGCCGATGCGGGCCAGCGCGTCCTCGGCCTCCCTGCGCAACTCAGGATCGAACTGGGAGAGAAACTCGATCAGGGGCCCTACCGCAGCGCGCGACCTGGCAACCCCCAGCGCCCTGATCGCCTCCAGGCGTATCCGCTTGTCGGCGTCCGACAGGGCCCGCAGGAGCTCCCCCTCCGCGGGAGCCCCGACCGCCTTGAGATATTCGAAGGCCGCCCGGTGGATGTCAGGATCCTTCTCCTGGCGGAAGACGCGCGCGATGCCGTCCAGCGGCTTGAGGCTCCGCAACTCGCCGAGGGCCTGTATGGAGGCCGACCTCACCTTCGGATTCCCGCTGGAGAGCCCCAGAACGAAGACGCCCTCGGCCTCCGCGCCGTGCATCCCCAGGAACGAACGCGCCTCCCGGCGCACCTCGTCCGAGGCGTCCTCCAGGAAGATCCGCCCGACGGCGTCCACCGCCCGCTTGCAGGCCAGCCCGCGCAATCCCTCGATCGACAGGCATCGGACGGCTTCCTGCCTGCTGCCGACGCCCGCCATGAAACCAGGCTCGGCCGCCGGACCGGCCGCACGGAGGTATTCATACGCCTCCCTCTGGGCCACCGGGTCGGTTTCAGCAACGAAGGCCGCCGCCACGGCGTCAAGGACCTCGCCGACGGCCGTTGTCTTCTCCCCCTGGGCCTTGCGCAGCCCTTCGAGCGCGCCCCTGCGCACCGCGGGATCGGAACTGCCCAGCAGCTTGACCAGGAAGACCTCCGCCGCGCCGCCGGCGGACTTCAGATACTCGAATGCCTGCTCCCTGACCGCCCTGTCGGGATCGGACTGGTACAGCTCGAACATCCTGCCGGCGCACTTCCGGCTTTTCATCTCGGCGAGGGCCTTGGCGGCCTCCCTGCGGTGGTCGGCCCTCCGGCTGCCGAGGGCGGCGACCATATGATCCTCCGCGGGAGGCCCCATCCCCTTGAGGAATACGAATGCCGCGTCCCGGACCGCCTCATCCTCGTCCTCCCGAAAGACCGCCCCCACGCGGTCGACCGCCTCCGCCGCCCTGAGCGCCGCCAGCAACTCCACGCAGGACCTGCGGACGCGGAAATCGGCATGATCCAGCCCGGCTATCATGAAGGGAACCGCGCGCGGGCCGGCCTCGCCGAGCGCCTTGTAGGCCGCCTCGCGGTCTTCCAGGAAATCCGCCCCGAGCCGTTCGACCAACGCCTTGAGCCGCGCCCCATCCGCGCCGGCTTCCTGGGGCGCTTGAAACAGGACCGGCAGGACTGCAAGGATCGGCGCCACCATGCCTCCCGAGCGGGCTGATCCCACTCTAACAATAGAAGACGTCCGGTCAAGCCGAAGGTTCGGGGCATTATTTTCTCGTTGACTGCGGGGCCGGGGGACTTGTTAACTCAGTCCGGCCCGATTCGCGCGGGGAAGGTCGATGGCGGACGTCGTCACACTGGGCGAGGCAATGATCCGGCTCTCCCCTGCCCCCTTCCAGCCCCTCGAACAGGCCAGGAGCTTGGACGTCCAAGTCGGCGGCGGAGGCGGTGACCGAGGCGATCGAGGCCGCCCGCTCGGCGGGATTGACCGTCAGCTACGACCTCAACTACCGCAGGAAGCTCTGGAGCCCCGAGGAGGCGCGCCGCGTCCAGGAGCCCATGATGCGCCGCGTGAATCTCCTGTTCGGGATCGCATATTCGGCGCTGAAGCACTCCCATCCGGGGGACGTCAACCTATGCACGCGGGAGGAGGTCGAGCGGCTCATAAGAGGAGGCGGGGCAAGAGTAGTGAGATAAGAGCCGATTCGGGAGGGACATCATGAACAAAGCGGCGGCCGTCGAGGGGATCGTGAAGACCGGGCTCGTGCCGATCGTCCGCGCCTCGTCCGCCGACGAGGCCGTCAGGATCGTGGAGGCGGTCTGCGCGGGCGGCGTCTCCACCGTCGAGGTCACCATGACGGTACCGGGCGCCATCAAGGTCCTGGAACGGATGGCGGAACGTCTAGGGGACCGGGTGCTGCTGGGGGCGGGCACGATCCTCGATCCGGAGACGGCGCGGGCGGCGATCCTGGCGGGGGCGCAGTTCCTGGTGAGCCCGAACCTGAACCCGAAAGTCATCGAGGTCGCCCGCCGGTACAGCTGCGTCTCGATACCGGCGGGGCTGACCCCCACGGAGATCGTCTCGGCGTGGGAGGCGGGGGCGGACTTCGTGAAGGTATTCCCCTGCGGCAACGTTGGTGGGGCCTCTTACATCCGGGCGCTGCGCGGGCCGCTGCCCCACATCGAGCTGATACCAACCGGAGGGGTGAATCTCCAGACCGCCGGCGATTTTCTCAAGGCCGGAGCGGCGGCGGTGGGGGTGGGGACGGAACTCGTGGACCGCAAGGCGGTCAAGGAGGGCCGTTTCGACGCCATCGCTGAGAACGCCAGGAAATTCGCGGCCGCCGTCGCCGCCGCCCGCGCGGAGATGGCCGCCGCCAAGGGGTGATCCATTGCCTGCCAGGCGAACGCCATTCGGGGAACGTCTCCGGCGTACGGCACCGACCCCGCCCATCCCGGGGTTATTTTCCCCGGATACGATCCTCATCCATGAAGGCGCGCGCCCTCATAAGAATCATCATGGGAGTGGAGATCTTACAGGCCGCCCGGACGGTTAGAAGCATTCTACTCCTGGGTACGCCTTGGAGATCCACCAGGCAAAGCAGCGGTCCCGATGAGACCGGCCATGATCTACTCTCCGCGGTACGACGTCGGCCTGCCCGGCTTCCGGTTCCTGCATCCCTTTGACGGCCGGAAGTTCAGCCGTGCTTGGGGCCTCGTGGAGCGCCGCTTCGGCGACGCCGTCCGCTCCTTCCTGGTCGAGCCGGACCGCCCCGTCTCTAGAGAGGACCTCCTTCGCGTCCACACGCCGGGATACCTGGAAAGCCTCGAACTGCCCCCCACCGTCGCCCGCGCGCTCGAGGCGCGGCCGATCCGGTTCCTCCCCCGGGGGCTCGTCTCGAGGCGCATCCTGGAACCGATGAGGTACGCCACCCAAGGGACGGTATTGCTCGTAGTTTATGGAAAACGCTCAGCTTGGGAGGGTTTGCCTGGTATGCTTTTCCCCTGG
>FWPU01005173.1_pt1 | contig 20368 bp, 23 predicted proteins | sample 2228361 | NCBI WGS metagenome assembly FWPU01 (sample SAMEA103939777, study PRJEB20133) | metagenome
AAGGGACACCCCCTTGAGGTAAGCAAAGAAGTGATATTTCCGCCAGATAAAGGACTGTAATAGTAACAATGATTATATAAATGTCTCGCTTGGAATCCTATAGTATCAATATCTTGTATAACTTTGGGAGGATTTATTTTATACGCTCCATTTTGTCTATAAACGAGGCCATCAATGGACTCTACATCAGATTTATTGTTAAAACAATAATCAAGGAATAAAGGAAGTGACTCTTCTGCTTCTCCTCTGATTCCAAAATTTAGACCCATCTCTCTTACTATTTCACTATCTATTGTAACATGTGGTCCCCCAATTATTATCTCACAATTTTTAATATTTTTTTTGATATGGCTTACTAACGAAAAGACCGCATTTAATAAAGGGGTTGTAACTGTTATTCCTATTATTCCGGGAGCATCCTTTTTAATAATCTCAATAACATCAACACTACTCAGACCTTCAGCAGAACAATCTAAAATTTTAACCTTGTATCCTTTTACTTCAATTGCACCAGCCAAATATGCTAAGCCAAGATGTGGCAAATTCGTAAAAAAACCTCTTTTCTTATCTTGGTCTATATCAGCATTTATACCTACATTTAAATTATATGCTGGATTAATTAAGATTATATCAACCATATTATTTAAATTATAATATGCTCATTCCTACATTGTCAATATAACCATTAGACCTGTACCGTACCCATCGGGAGAAAAATTATGGCTCTCCTTTTAGACATCCTGGTATTACTCAAATTTTTATCTGTATTATTAAAGTGCTGGTCCTTTGGAAACTCTGCTATCCCATGTCATATCTGAATATAAAAATAAACATCCTCAAAAAGGCCCTCTTTATATTAAACCAGAAGTAGTAAATTATATTCGTCGGTTTTCTGGAGTTTATTATATAACAATAACTCATACGTATAATCCTGAGAGGATTAAAATAGAATCTAAAATATGCCAACTGACAAAGGTTTAATAATTTCTTATTCTCCACCTCACTGATATTGAAATTAATCTTAAAATAACTGGAATCAATGTAATCTGTCAAGGGATTCGCTCCATTAAGACCAAACTTTTCAAATAGTTCAGTTCCTTCAAAGGGCTTAACTACAAAAAAATAGGCAGAGTGTAATTTGGATTTTATTGCAAACCTTATTGTCTCTTTTATCTCTTCCTCTTGTTCTGTGGGAAAACCAAGCATGAAAAATCCATTGGAAAAAATCCCAAGGTCTACGGCGTAATTTATCGCCTCCTTTACCTTTATTAGATTGAGATTTTTCTTAATCACTTTCTGTATCCTCGGCGATGCACTTTCTACTGCAAAACTTATGAATTTAGTCCCCGCCAGACGCATTTTCTCAAGCAGATTCTTATCCAACCGGTCAGAACGAAGTCCATTCGGAAAGGCAATGTTAAGAGCATAGCGTCTCTCTATGACGAGGTCACAAATTCTCTCAGCCCTTTTTACATCAAAATTAAATATATCATCTATAACCTCAAACTCATTGATTCCATACTTATTGTAAAGTATATCAATTTCCTCAAGGACATTCTCAGGACTCCTTGCCCTGAAGCCCTTGCCGAAAATATTGTGACAATAAATACACTGGTATGGACAGGACCTTGAGGTATAAAGGACCATATAACGACGGTGTCCCCTTGGACTCATACTAAGAAATCTGCTGTATACATCAATATCAATATACTCCCAGGCAGGAAAAGGAATAGAATCAAGGTCCTTTATAAATTCGCGCGGTTCTGTCTGGATTAAGTCGCCATTGTTTCTGAAGGCAATCCCTTTAACTTTTCCCACATCGCCTTCAACTTCAATTGTATCCACCAACTCCTTAAATGTCACCTCACCCTCACCCCTTACCACAAAATCAATGTTCCTATCTTCAAGGGTCCTCTTTAAAAAAGAAGACGGATGGGGTCCTCCTGCTATAACCTTACATTGTGGCAAAGTGCCTTTTACTATCCCTGCAAGTTCATGCATTGAATTTGCTTCCATTGTAACTGCGCTGATTCCTGTTATATCAGGATGAAACTCCTCTAATAGAACTCTTAATTTTTCCGGCGAAATTCTTGTAACCCGTGTATCAACTATTTTAATGTTAATTGATACATTTTCTTTCTTTAAATATGCAGTAAGATACATTAACCCCAGCGGAGGTGTAACAGCAGGGTTCAGTGCGCTCGCACCCTCTGCCTTAAGGAGTAATATATTCATCACTGTTATTTATTTTAACATTTTTAAATATCTTTTTCTAACTTTTTAAATATAAAAATTGCGCATAATCCTTATTGTTCCTGTTCTTAATATATACCACAAGTAAAATATAAGCCCACGAATGGTACCTGAGTTTCTGATGTAAGAATATACTATCCGCAATGCCCTTTTCGGATTTAAATAAAATCTAAAATAGGAAAAGAACTGAATCTGCTGCAATTTCTTAGTTGAGAGTTCACTCAATTTAAAAGAACTCCTGTAATAATTATAATTGCTGAAATCAACCCCGCTATTTCTTATAAGTTCTTTGTAGTTTTCATATAATTCTGTCCCTTCAAAGGGTGTAACTATAAAGAAATGGGCTGTATGTAATTTTGACCTTAATGCAAACTTAATCGTTTGTTTTACCTCCTCAAGTGACTCTGTGGGAAAACCTATCATGAAAAAGCCATTTGTGAAAATGCCAAGTTGAGTAGCATGGTCAATAACCTCTGCCACCCTGTGGATATTAAGATTTTTTTTAATCATTTTCTGAATTCTGGGAGAGGCGCTCTCCACAGCAATAGAAATAAACCTGGTCCCGGCACACCTCATCTTTTCTAATGTTCTTTTTTCTAAACGGTCAGCCCTCAGACCATTTGGAAAGGCAAGATTGATTTTATATCCCCTTTCAATTATTAAATCACAGATTCTTTCCGTCCGTTGCAAATCAAAATTAAAGATGTCATCAAAAATTTCTATCTCAGAGATATTATACTTATTGTATAAGATATCAATTTCTTCAATCACATTTGTAGGACTCCTTGCACGAAATCCCTTTCCAAACATATTATGACAGTAAATACACCTGTACGGACAGGACCTTGAGGTAAACATAGCCATATACCTTCTCTTTCCCCGTAAACTCATGCTGTAAAAATTAGAATAGGCCTCAATGTCTATCAGGTCCCAGGCGGGAAAGGGAATACTATCAAGATTCTGGATATATTCCCTCTGAGGAGTGATGTAAATCTTTCCATTTTTCTTAAAGACGATGCCCTTAATACCCTCTACATCACCCCCATCTTCAATGGATTTAACCAACTCAGCAAATGTTAATTCACCCTCACTAATTATAATATAGTCAATATTAGTGTCCACAATTGTTTTATTCACAAAGGAACTGGGGTGTGGTCCACCCACCACAACCTTTGAGTGGGGCGATGTTGCCTTTGCTATTGCAGCAATTTCGTGCATACTTAATGCTTCCATCGTAACTGAGCTTATTCCAATAACTTGAGGATCAAACTCTTCTATTAGCCCTACAAGTTTATCAGTTGATAAATTCTTTACCCTTAAATCAATTATATTAATTTTGTGGGATGGATTTACATTCCTTAAATACCCGGCAATATACATCAATCCCAATGGGGGGGTCACTGATGGATGTTCTGATGTAAGACCCTTTGCTTTGATTAAGAGAATATTCATATTAATTTATATTATAATAACACCTGATTGAATAGAAGGCAACCTGTAGGTGAAAGCGTTTCTAATTTCGTAAGAGAGTAAGGGTTAAGTTCATCATAGAGAGGCAGGGTGGCGTAGCCCTCTCACAGATGTAAAACAATGATGTATCGTGACCTCCCCCACCCATTCACCTTACCCCATACTCCATATCCCATAATCCTCATTTCCTACTCACCAATTCACCGCATATAACCAACTGCGAACCACATCCTGCCTCTCATCAGATTCATCCAGGGGAAGGAAATGCTTTCCTGGATTAATCCATCTAAAATTGGAATAAAATGGTATAATAATTTTATGAGAATTTTACTAATAAAGGCATTCAGAAAGAGTCGGACAAGCACCTCTGTGGTTCATCCACTTGGTTTGATGTATATCGCCTCCATGCTTAAATCAAAAGGATTCAACCAGATTGAAATTCTGGATACACGAATCTTTAACAAACCTTATGAAATAGTTTCAAAAAAAGTGGAAGAATTTAAGCCAGATGTGATTGGCATAAGTGCTCTGACCGCCGAGGCAGAGTCGCTAAATATCATATCAGGTATTGTAAAAAAAATAGATCCAAGGATCCTCGTTGTTGCAGGGGGACCCCACCCCACAGCATATCCAGAAGAGACGCTATTAAATCATAATATTGACATCGTAGTTTACGGTGAGGGTGAGGTAACTTTTTTAGAATTGTGCACAAAATATGCTGGGGGAAACCATAAAGAATACCTTAATATTAATGGCATAGCTTACAGGGATCATGATAAAGTCAGGATAAATCCACCGAGAGTATTTATATCTGACCTGGACCAACTCTCCTTCCCTGCCTGGGAACTTATTGATATGAATGCATACTCAAAACTTACGAGCATGGCAAGTTTAGGACATAGACCATATATGTCAGTTATAACTTCAAGGGCCTGCCCTTTCAAATGTATTTACTGTCACAATATATTCGGCAAAAAATTTCGGGCAAGGTCGCCAGAAAACATCTTACAGGAGCTTCTTATCTTGCGTTCAAAATACGGTATAAATGAATTTGAAATTTTAGACGACATTTTTAATCTTGATAAAAAAAGAGCAGAAAGGTTTTGGGACGAGGTTATAAATAATTTCCCCGATGCAAGGTTTGTATTTCCTAACGGTATCCGGGCTGATATGCTCGATGATAGCGCTATTAAAAAAATGAAACGGGCGGGTGTAATTTATACTGCTGTTGCAATAGAGAGTGCAAATGAAAGGTTACAAAAATTAATAAAAAAGAATCTTAATCTTAACAGAGTTCGCCAGGCAATTGAATGTCTGGATGAATATAAAATATTTACGAACGGTTTCTTCATGCTTGGTTTCCCTACTGAAACAATGGCAGAGATAATGGATACTATAAAGTTTGCCTGTTCTTCAAAACTCACCACTGCACAATTTTTTATAGTAACTCCATTTCAAGGCACTGAGCTGGCTGAACTTTACAAGGAGTCAATTAAAAATTTCAAAATTGATTTCTCAAAATATGAATATTATCTTGGTGAATTCAATCTGAGCAATGTAAGTGATGTGGAACTTTTCAAGTTACAACGCTGGGCAAACATAAAGTTCTATTACAATCCACAACGACTATTAAAAATATGGAAACTTCATCCGAGAAAATATGAACTCTTTAGATACATAACTCTTATTCCAAATAGAATAATATGGTTAAATAGAGGCAGAAAAAAATAAAAAAAATTTGTATTTACCTCCTTTTTTTATATAATGAAATCATATAGCCCTCAACTGTTTTCTTTGCAATTTCTAACTCCCTCCTTATAAATTTATACTGGATTATTGGAACAAAATTCTCTCTAATATATCCTAAAATAGGATCTGTCTTCTCCATCCTGACAAAATCTATATCTTTAGCAATAGGGAAGAATTGTTCCTTTTGATAAAGGTAAAATGGCAGAAAAATTATATAATCCGTCCCTTTTTCTCTAAGTTGTTCAAGGGCATCCTGAAGGTCTTTGGGGGAATTATAATAGGGACCAAGGCAATTATATTTTGTTGGATTCTCAAGTGAGAAGATAAAATAGATTGACGGTAGACAGTGGTAAACAAAGAACTCTTTAATTCTTCGCTCTCCAAGGTATCTGGAGAATTCTTTTATCTCAGCCGATTCCCTTCTATCAACTAAAATCTCTCCTCGTGGAGTATTAATTTTTTCATACGCGTTATGTGCGTAAGCAATAAACTCTGCATTTGTTATGAGTTGAGTTGATGTAGTAATAATAGGTACAAATAAAGCAAAAAAATACAATGTGACTCTTGTAGCTTTTCGTCTGAATCCATCCCTGAAATAATCAATAACCAGGTTCAATGCACAAATAAAGGTAATGTTAATAAAAGGTGAGATAAAGGCAATTCGTAGGTCATCGGGCCTATACAAACAGGATATAAAAACAAACACCGTTATAATAAAAACTTTTAAATATTCTTTATATTCTTCAAAAAAATTCTTCCCTTTAAGTAAAAGAATACCAATGAAAATTCCTGCAGATATAAAAAAATTATATCCAAGAAAAAATACTGGCAACGAACTTATAAAACCGCCTATCAATCCTTTTTGCTGATAAGCAACGTTAAGATAATATTTCGCAGGGTAATAATAACTTGGATATGTATGAAGTGCTCTATAACCTTTAAATGGACTTATAAGCCAGTAATACAGGAATTCACTTAAAGCACCTTTTGTTATGAAATACAGAATAAAGGAGATCACTGGAAGAATAAAACCAGAAAGTAAGGACAGAATGCCCTTGAATCGCTGTTCTCTCTCCGAAGTAAAAATTATAAAACACAGTAACATCCCGGTTAAAACAGTAATACCTTTAGGATAAAAAAAGGTCATCGTGAGCCCTGAAAAAAGTCCTGATAAAAATAACGAAGACCTTAGAAAAAAGAGAAAAGATATAAGTGCACACAATGTACTTACCCAGTGGTGGGAAAAAAGCATAAATTTTGATGGATTATCAATAATAAAGAATGCTATGAGTAAGAAAGAGAAAATAGAAGACAGTTTAATCTCTTTTGCCACCAGATAGATTACGACTGCTATCAACCCAAAAATAACAAATGTTGTGTACATTGTAACGGATGTATTTATACCAAAGATTTTAAATAAAAAAACAAGAAGAAAGTAATTTGCAGGGCTATTAGTTTCGTAAAAATCTTTATATAGAATATCACCATTAAGTATTCGGACTGCGCCATAACTAAAAACACCTTCATCAGATATAAAACTATATTTAGCTCGAATCAGATAGAGATATATAAAAGATAAAATGAAAATACCAACGGGCTTAAAAATATTACTCAATCTCATAAAATTTACTTTTAAATTATATCATTTTCATTTGAATATTAAATAGTTAATTGTTATCATATTATAATTACAAAATATCGGGGCGTAGCGCAGCCTGGTTTAGCGCACCTGCCTTGGGAGCAGGGGGTCGGAGGTTCAAATCCTCTCGCCCCGACCATGCGCCTGTAGCTCAACAGGATAGAGCAACGGCCTTCTAAGCCGTGGGCTGGGCGTTCAAGTCGCCCCAGGCGCGCACTTATGGTGAGCGTAGCTCAATTGGTTAGAGCACCGGACTGTGGCTCCGGACGCTGGGGGTTCAAGTCCCCTCGCTCACCCCATCCTTAAGCCCCTGTAGCGCAACTGGATAGAGCGGCGGGCTTCGAACCCGCAGGTTGGGCGTTCAAATCGCCCCAGGGGCAATTAGAAAAATGAAGGACTTCGTGATAAGATAACTCCATGCCAAATATAAAACTTACCATATCCTACGACGGCACAGGCTACCATGGCTGGCAGAAGCAAAGGGGCTTCAAAACAATTCAGGGGACACTTGAAAGGGCATTAAAAAAAATCTTTAAGGAGAATATTAAGGTAACTGGTGCAAGTAGAACCGATGCGGGCGTCCATGCCATCGCACAGGTTGCTAATTTCAAAGTCAAGAGGATAAAAATACCCCTTAATAAAATTCCTTATGTTCTAAATAACGCCTTGCCGGAGGAGATAAGAATTATTGATTGCGCATCCGTTAATAATAACTTTCACTCCAGAAAGTCCGCAAAAAGCAAAACATATCTCTATGTTATATCCAATGCGCCGGTACAATCCCCCTTCTCTACTCGTTATTCATGGCATATTCCTTATAAAATTAATCTCAGCAAGATGCGAAGGGCTGCAAAAATGCTTGAGGGAAAACACGATTTTAAATCATTCATGTCAGCAGGCTCAACAGTGAGGTCTACAATGAGAAATCTGAAAGAGATTAGAATTCAGAAGAAAGATTCTCAAATAATGATTTTCTTTAAGGCAGATGGATTTCTAAAACAGATGGTGAGGAACATCACTGGAACGCTCGCGGAGATTGGCATGGGGAAAAGGGAACCGGAAGAGATTAGAAATATTCTGAATGCAAGGGATAGGAAAAAGGCAGGTCTATGTGCCCCTCCAAATGGGCTTTTTCTATTAGAAGCAAAATATCATGGAGGTTAGTTCTATGAAATTTGTCCTAACAATCGCTGGCTCTGACCCAACTGGCGGTGCCGGAATTCAGGCAGACCTCAAGACAATTTCTACCCTCGGATGCTACGGATTGAGCGCTGTCACTGCAGTAACAAGTCAGCGCAGTACCGGTGTCAGGGAATATGTAAATATGGACCCTGCTGCATTAAAGTCACAGATTAATAATCTATACAGTGAATTTAAAATATCTGCAGTGAAAATTGGTATGCTCGGAACAACGGAAAATCTAAAGATTGTGAGCGAGATTTTATCAAGGAAGAATCAGAAAAATGTAGTTGTAGACCCGATAATTCTCTCTGGAACAGGCGTCAGATTAATTGAGAATGATGCAATTCATTTTTATAAATACAATCTTTTCCCAATTGCCACGGTTATTACTCCAAACCTGAAGGAGGCGTCAATCTTTACCCACATGAAGATAATAACAGTAGAAGATATGATAGATGCATGTAAAAAACTCGCTGAATTTTTTCCTTCTGCAGTGGTCCTTAAGGGAGGACATCTCGCAGGTGACCCCGTTGATGTTCTCTTTTACAGGAAGAGAATTACACTCCTGCCACAGAAAAGGATTAACAGAAAAGTCCACGGAGCAGGTTGCACCTTTTCCTCAGCAATCGCTTCAATGCTCGCAATGGGAAGACCACTTGAAGAGGCAGTCCGTTCTGCACAAAAATTTACATCATTATGTATAACGAAGGGCTTTCAGATTAAAAGCGGAGGAAAGTATCTGTTAAAACATCTTTAAAATCTTATACCTTCCCTGTATGGTCTTCAAACCTCGTCCACTTCTTGAAAAACACAACCTTTACCACATCAGTTGGTCCGTTTCTGTTTTTCCCGATAATTATCTCTGTTAAAACAGCGGGCTGTTCTTGTGCCTCTTTTGATTCCTCCCTATATAGAAAGGTAATCAGGTCAGCATCCTGTTCAATCGCGCCGGACTCCCTCAGGTCAGCCAGCCGCGGTCTCTTGTTCGGATTCTTCTCCACCTGTCTGCTTAACTGCGCCATTGCAACAACAGGTATATTAAGTTCTTTTGAAAGCGCCTTGAGTGAACGGGATATGTGGGAAATCTCCTGCTCCCTTGTATCAACATTTTTGGGACCCTGAATCAATTGCAGGTAATCCACAAATATAATCCCAATATTATGCTCTGCCTTCAATCGCCGCGCCTTTGCCCTGAGTTCAAGCACATTTATATCAGAGGTATCATCTATATAAATGGGCGCCTTCTCCAGTTCCTTTGAAGCCAGCACCAATTCGTTAGCCTCTTTTTCAGAAAGGTATCCTGAGATAAGTTTCTGACTGTCAATCTTTGCATGCACGCATAGCATCCTTTTGACAATCTCCTCCTTTGACATCTCAATTGTAAAAAAACCTACAGGAATGTTGCTTCTCAATGCAGCGTTAAGGGCAATGTTCACTCCCAGAGCAGTCTTTCCAACACTGGGTCTGCTTGCAATTATTATAAGATTGGAGGGCTGAAAGCCGGAGGTAAGATTATCAAGGTCTTTTAAGCCAGTTGGGACCCCCGTTACGAAATTCTTATTTTTCATCCTTTTCATTATTATGTTTAAAACATCCGGAGCCACGGACTTTAATTCAAAATAAGCCTTCTTTATCCTCTGTTCTGAAATCTTAAATATCTCACGCTCTGCCTCATCAAGAAATGAATCCACATCCTTTACGTCTTCCAGTCCCTTTGAAGCAATGCCTAATGATATGTTTATCAACATCCTGAGAACCGCTTTCTCCCTGACTATCTTTGCGTAGTGCCCAACATTGATTGCTGCTGGCACAGTATCAGTTAACTGAGCAATATATGCCGGGCCACCGACCTCATCAAGTTGCTTCTTCTTTTTTAATTCTTCTGTAAGTGTAATAAGGTCAATTGCAGTGCCGCGCTCAAAAAGGTCAAGAATTGCACGGTAGATTTTGACATGTGAATCCCTGTAAAAATCCTCGGGATCCAGAACTTCAAGCACCTGATAGATATTAGAATTGTCTATTAAAATGCTTCCGAGAATGGACTGCTCTGCTTCAATATTTTGTGGAGGGACCCTGTTAAGAAAGAAGTCATCCTTCTTCTTAAGTTCTCTGATTTCTCCAGCCATAAAATTATGTCTTCTTTTCTACAGCAACCTTTATGGTCGTGTGGATATTACTGCTTAACTTTAATGAAATGGAATATTCTCCGGGCGCTTTTATTGGTTCTTCAAGTTCAATTGCTCTTTTATCAATCTCAATACCCTCCTTTTTTAATGCCTCTGAAATATCCCCGGCTGTAATGGAACCAAACAATTTACCCTGTTCCCCTACTACAGCAAAGATTGTCACTGTCTTACCTTCCAGTGCCTGTTTTATTGATTCTGCATCTTTTAGAACCTTCTCTATTTTTTTCTGTTCAACCCTTTTAATCTCCTCTATTCTTTTCTTATTTCCTTCCGTGGCAATAATAGCCAGTTCCCTTGCGATCAAAAAATTTCTTGCATATCCGTCGGAAACATTTACTATGGTGCCTGTCTTACCAAGTGAGGGAATATCCTTCAACAGAATTACCTCCATAATTGCCTCCTGAAAATGTATATAATAATTTTAACTTCTAAATCGTAGTGAAGGAAAGTAGCGCAAGCATTCTTGCCCTTTTGATTGCCTTTGTTAACTCCCTCTGATGCTTTGCGCACAATCCACTTAACCTTCTCGGCTTGATTTTTCCTCGCTCAGTTGTAAATCTGCTAAGCATCTCAGGTGTTTTGTAATCAATCCTGATTGTAAAATCTGAACAGAATGAACAGATTTTTTTCTTTGGTATCTTTTTCACAAATGTCGTTTTATTATTCTCCATATTTCTTACTCCTCTTAAAATGGAACATCCTCTTCATCTTCAGCCGGTGGAATATCCTCAACCGGTTCCTGAATCGCTTTTGCCTCCTTTTGAGATGTCCCTATAAAATGGACCAGATTCGCTAAAATTTCAACCCTTCTATGCTTCTGACCATCTTCTGAAGACCATGACCTCTGCCTCAGCCGGCCCTCAACAAGCACTGTCCTTCCCTTCGTTAGATACTGTTTACAGACCTCTGCCTGCTTTCCAAAAACCACTATATCAAAAAAACTTGTCTCTTCTGTTTCTGTTCCAGCGTTCTGTCTCCTTGCATTAACAGCAAGTCCAAACTGCACAACTGCGGTTCCGCTGCCGCTGTACCTGAGCTCCGGGTCTTTGGTAAGACGACCGGTAAGTATTACTCTGTTGTAGTCCATTTAACCTCCTATTCAGCAGTTGGCTCAAGGGATTGTTCTGGTTTTGACTTCGCTTTCCTGATCTTCCTCTCTTCAACCTTGACTGTCAGGTAGCGCAGAACGCTCTCAGTCACACGAAGCACCCTTTCCAGTTCTCTAATCCTTTCACCATCTGCTTCGTAATAAATACAGATGTAAAAACCCTCTGTTTTCTTTTTTATGGGATAAGCGAGTTTCCTCTTCCCCCAGAAATCAACCTTTTCAACTGAGCCCCCATTCTCTTTCAAAATAACTGAAAGTCGTTCAATAAACGCCTGCTGTTCTTGTTCCTCCATTTCAGGGGCAAGAACTACAACTGTTTCATACTTTCTCATCTTTGGCCTCCCTGTGGTTTGTCAGCCTCCGCCTACCGCGGAAGCAGGGGATATTTTACTTTAAAATTAAATTAAAACTTTGTCAAGAACAAAGTTTGAGAAAAATAATCTACAAAAAACTTTTTAATATTCTCAATATTATAAAGGAGAACCGATAGAATAAAAAGACCCAGAAGAATTTTAACCTGATGCAGAAGAAAATAGACATTCAATGAAGGTATTGAACGATTTAAAATACCAAAGGTAATCTCTGTAAGGAAGAATGTAATACAGAAAGGGAGAGCAAGAAGTATTGTGGCTTTGAAAAATGGCACGACTGTATGGATTAATATACTATTAAATGGAGGAGTAAAGCGGAGCCCTGTGGATGAATCTAAAATACCAATTATAAATAATTTGTATGCATTGGAATAAAAAAAGAGGAGACAAACAATCAAAAACAGAACCATTCCGCCCTGGGATGTGTAGGATGACTGTGCAGGGTCCAGGAGAGAGACCTGCGCCATCCCCCTGGTGTCATCAATAAGGCGACCCGCTGATTGAAAGGCATGAAAGATCAGGGACGCTGACCAGCCAATGAGGGAGCCCTGTAGTACCCGGACGAAAATGAGTAAAATCAATTCATAACTTTTGAACTCACCAAATTTAATACCATATAGAGGCAATGCAAGAGAAAAGGCTATAGAGATGCGGACTGGTATCGGAATATGCCTGTTTCCTGTGAGGGGACCGAAGGCAATGATGCCTGATAAAAATGACACTATGATACCGATTCCCTGAATCTCCTGTTTGTTAGATGAAATCATTCCAGATAAGAGTGAGTTAATCCCGGTCATCTACTATCTAAAGGAAAGCATGAGAAATATTTCCCTTGTAAAGTTGAGGATTTTATCCAACATCCATCTGCCAGAAAGGGCTATTACAGCCAAGACAACAATAAGTTTGGGCAAAAATGTAAGGGAATTGTCCTGAATCTGGGTAAGGGCCTGGAAAATGCTTACCGCAAGTCCGACGAGTAAGGCAGGGACAATCACCGGCAATATAAGGACAAGCGTTAGCATAAGTGCCTTTGAGACAACCGATATTACTGCTCCCTCTGTCATCAGTAAACATACCCCATAATGATTCCACGAGACAGGTGTTGCCATCCGTCAGCGAGAACAAAGAAAAGAAGTTTAAAAGGAAGTGAAACAGTAACCGGGGAGAGCATGTGCATTCCCATAGAGATTAAAATGCTGGAGACCAGCATATCAATTATAAGGAAGGGAAGATAAATCAGGACACCAATTTTAAAGGCCTCCTGTAGTTCGCTAACAACAAAGGAAGGGACAAGAATAACAAGTTCGTCCTCCTGAACTGACTTCAGATTCTCCCTTTTGCGGATATCTGAAGAGATCTTTATAAATATCCCTCTCACCTCAGGATGGGAATTTTTTAAAAGAAAGTCCTTCAAAACCGGAAGGGTTGAGTTAACTGTCTTATAAAGGACTGTCCATGAATCCGCTTTCTCCATATTAACTTCCTTCATCTCTTCCTTGATTCTGGACTCCATTTCAACCCCAACAGGGTGCATGATGTAAAGGGTAAGGATGAGCGAGAATCCCATGAGCACAATGTTTGGTGGTATCTGCTGGGCACCTATTGCGCTCCTGAGAATTGAAAAGACAATGGACGCTTTTACAAAAGATGTAATCATCATCAAGAAGATGGGCGCAAGGGTTAAAAAGGCGAGGAGAAGAAGGATATAAACCGGGCTGAATGAAAGTGAATCCATCTCTATTCCCTTTCTTCTTTATCTTTTGATTCAATGCAGAGCACCTGCACAGCACCTCCTGAAAGGGCGAGCAAAACCTCTCTGTCTCTGAATCTTACGAGGCAGAGTATATTCTTGGAATCAATCTGCAATGTCTCTATTATCTGAAGATTTACTCCTGACCTTTTGATTGACCTTTTATAGTAAAAAAGCGCAAGGTATAATCCTCCTGCACAGAGAAAAACAATAAAGAGATTAATTATTGTATGAATAAAAAGATTCATATTAATCCTTAATAGTAAGGACCTCAACACACAGGACATCGTCAATCCTGATTAATCTTCCTGTCCCGATAACCTTCCCATTCGCTGAAATGAGCACTTCATCAGGAGGTTTTCCCTGTATATCAAGCAACTGACCCGGCACAAGGTGGGTTAAATCTTTAAGAAGCATCTTAATTCTCTTTAATTCTATACTCACTGTCACAGGTATATTCTGAATTAACTCCTCTACATTTTGTTCCCGTTCCTTTTGTTTCTCCTCGCCGGTCTCATTTTTACAAAAAAATCTCTTATTATCAATGTCATATCCGCCGATTAATTCATTGTCTCCTGTCTTAAACATAATAACACCTCCTGTCTTTCCATTTTCATAGAGTTTGATGTAGGGCTCTCTGAAGGCAATGACATCGCCAGGATGAATCTCCCTGAGTTCGCCTGTCTTTATTTCACCCTCTGCGAGCACGGGGATTATGTTGATGGGAACATCTGGAAATCTCTCAGTCCCATGGCTTTTCTCCATTATTGTTATAATCTCCTGCGTTCCTCTCTCCGTAAAGCCAACTGAGAAAAAATAAACTCCTTCCATAAAATTCACCTTAAAAATGAGCATGAGTTCTTTCTCAGATGTCCTCTCCTTTATAATTCCAATCCATCTTAATCTCTGAATTATCTCTGATTTCCTTTCCCTTGAGATAATTTTGAGAAATATATATTCAAACAGTGCAAGACCAGCAGTGGTCAATGCGCAATTTTTCGTCCCACCGGATATCTTACTTAAAAATTCAGACAGAAAATAATCCGGTATGTTTACGGAAATAATCTCATTATGCGGCATCAAAGAGAGTCCATATCTAATAAATCGCGCATCAGGAAGATTATTAATTTCCTTTCCTGCCGGACTCACTGAAATAAAACCCTCTATCCCGATTATATCCTTTAAATCAATCAATACCTCTCCCTGAAGAAGGTTATACAGTTGATTAATCTGATTATAAGGAACAATATCATCTATTGATTTTAAATTCATCAAGCACCAGTCCTCTCATAAGAAGTCCTGCCTTTATACTGTCATGAAATTTATTAAAAAAATTCAGCGCAGATGCATCCCCTGAGTCTATAATGATTCTCACCCTTGACCTGCCTGTCTTCTCAATCCTTATATGCGTATCCCTGAAGAGGGACGGCTGCATTGAAAGCACAAGTTCTCTATTTCCCAAAGTATTCAGCCCGGTGTATATCTCCCTGACAAGTTTTCTTGTAACATGGATAAGGTCCTTTCCATCAGGTGGTGAAATAATCTTCATCCCCTGAAAAACTGGCTCAAAATTATCTTCTTTTGTCTCTCCTTTTATCTTCCCTGAACCCTTAAGGATTTCCCCTGGTTCCTTCTTATCCATGCCTCTGAAATTATTACCCATCCTGCTTTTACTCTCTTTTAAAGTGCGGAGCCATAAATTATTATTCTTTCCTTCTCCAGCAGGCATCTTTTTTCTACTCTTGTTCACGCTGGTGGAACTTAATGATCCCCCCCTATTAACAGCAATTTTATCTACCACCATACTTCACCATGAACAGGTCATTAATCTTTTTCTCCTCTTTTCTGGCGCGAGAGGTCTTTTCCTCTTTCGCTAATCTTAATCCAATTTTTTTAAGTGCCCTCAAGCGCTGAAGAATGCCTGAGACGTCCCTTTTTAATTCACTTATTTCTGACTCAATTTTTCCCTCTCTAACTTCAATCTCCTGAATCTTTGCTCTATGAAAGTCAAGCCCCTGGCGAAAATCATGATTGACCTCTGCTCTCCTCTCCGCCTTTAGTTTTAAGAAAAATTCTCTCTGCAATTTTTCCATCTCTATAACATGGCTCCATTTTATATACCTGAGCGATTTTATATCTCCCTCACGGATTCTTATCTGCTCCTCAATATCCTTTTTCTTATCTTCAAGAAAGGAGATGATTTTCTTAATTCTCATAACCATCAAGAATCTCCCTCATCATCTTCAATGTATCTTCAAAATCAATCTTTTCCTCTTGCCCCTGTCCGAGAAAATTCACTATTTTCTGATAATTCCCCAGAAAAAAATCCAGCGCCCTATCTCCACCGTTATACATTCCTACTGAAATAAGGTCTCGCTTTGACTCATAGTGGGCAACAAGTGATTTCATCTTCATTGCCAGCGAAAGATGCTCCTTAGTTACAACGAGTGTCATCACCCTTGAAACGCTGTGTAAGAGGTCAACTGCAGGGTAAATACCCCTGCCTGCAATATCTCTTGAAAGTATAATGTGCCCGTCAAGAACGGACTTAACCTCATCAGAGACCGGCTCTGTCTCATCGTCTCCCTCCATAAGGACTGTGTAAAAGGCAGTAATTGAGCCACTCTCTCCGTTGCCACTTCGCTCAAGGAGCCGGGGGAGAACTGCAAAGACAGATGGTGGGAATCCCTGCCTCGCCGGCGGTTCCCCTGAGGCAAGCCCCAGGTCCCTCAGCGCCCTGGCAAAGCGCGTCACTGAATCCATCATTAAGATCACCCGTCTGCCATGGTCCCTGAAGTGTTCTGCAACGGATGTGGCAAGGTAGGCACAATTGATCTTCATGAGGGGCGACTCATCAGATGTTGCAACAACCATTACAGTTTTACTCAAACCCTCTTCGCCAAGGGTGTCCTCAACAAATTCTCTGACCTCCCTTCCGCGCTCACCGACAAGGGCAATGACATTCACATCAGCGGTAGCATTGCGACAGATCATTCCCATCAGGGTGCTCTTCCCAACCCCGGCGCCGGCAAAAATCCCAATTCTCTGTCCTTCAGCAACTGTAAGAAGGCCATCAATCACTTTAATACCAAGAGGCTGTATATTTGTTATCTTTCTGCGTTTTAGAGGCGATGGCGGTTTAGCATAGAGGTGAAGAGAAATGGGCTCTCCTGAAATACCACCCTTTCCATCAATTGGGGATCCTGAACCGTCAATTATCCTGCCGAGAAGATTAGAACCAATCGTTATAGTATTACCATTAGACGAAAGCACCACATCTGAATTTAGCGCGGTGCCCTCAATCTCGCCATAGGGCATGAGAATCAGGTCCCCTGATTCAATGGCAACAACCCTTGCAGGAATCTCACCGTCCTCTGTCCGAACATAGCAGAGATCCCCTATCTTACCACGGGGAATTCTTGCCCTGATAAAAACGCCAGCAGCGGACCTGACCCTGCCGCGCACCTCATTCAGGTCCAGTTCCTTGAGCAATTTTTTGTTAAGTTCCATTTTTTAAAATCCTTTCCATCTTCTTCAGCCTTCTTCCTACACTTAAATCAATCTCTCCTGACTTACATTCTATTAAACACTCTCCCCGCTTTATCTCTTCCCTTCCTGCTACAGATACATGCCTTGCCTCCATCTCCTCAAAAAATTCCGGCGATACTTCCATGATTTCTTTAACAACTGCTTCATTTAGAACCACTGTAATATTCTCTCCGCAGACCCGTTTGATTTCCTCTCTTATTATTGAAAGAATGGAAGAGGGATTTATTAACAACTCTTGCTCAAGGACCTTTTCACTGATTAGAATAACCCTCTCCAAAAGTGTATCCTCTATCTTTTTGAACAACCTCTCCTTTTCATCAATAAGATTTTTTATAATATCTTTAAATTCACGGATGCCCTCCATTCTTCCCTTCTCTCTCGCCTCATCTAATACATTTTTTTCACTCTCTTTAAGTCGCACCCTTTCTCCTTCCACGATCTTCAGTGCCTCCTCCACAATCCTGTTCAGAGTTTTTACCTTCTCCATATCAGTTGTGCGCAGGAGAACAACCTCACCATAAAATAGGATATGCCTTAACACATCTTCAAAACCCTTCTGAAGGTCTCTTCTGACTTCTGCTTCAGCCATCTCATCTCCTCTTTCCTGTCATTTATCAAACTATTCAATATCTCCTGTATCTCCAATGAAAACTTATTCAGAACAATTCTTTTTAATTTATCTGACTCCTCAGCAATAATTGTTGCGAGCAGAGTATATCCCGCGAAGACAATCTCATTTCGCCCTGGAATAATATGTCTGGCTTTGTCCTGGCTTGTTAAAGCCAACTCTCCTGCTGACTTTAATAATGTCAATATCTCTTCATAACTCAGAGTCAGGACTCTATTTATAATATCGCTCTTTTTATCAGAACTGTCGTAGGTCTTTATACATTCGTTGATATTAGATATAACCCCCTCCAAAAATTTTCTTATAACAAAATCAGAACAGTCCATCCAGGGACCGGGGGGTATCTCTTTCGTCTTTGAAATCACCTCTGGTGGAAGATAAAATTGCACCCTTTCAGAGAGACAATCTGGAATGACTTCAAGGATTATTTTGCAAAGGAGCGGACTTTCTAACAAAAGCATTCTTGATAGATTCTCTGGGTGAATAAGAGAAAAAAATTCAGTATAGATTGATTCTGATACAGCATTAGAAAATGATGTATCCTGCTGTAGAAGTGAATTGATTTCGCTCTTCCTCTGCTCTGATATAATTGAAAACAATATCTCCACTTCTTCATCAAGGGAGCAAAACAGGATAAAACATTTATTAATCTCCTTTCTCTGTTTTTCTATTAGAAACTGCATCTATTCCCCTGTTTTTGAATACTATGGTTCTAAATTTAGTCCATAAATAAAGGTTAAACCCGCCTGAAAAAAGAAGGAAAATACCACAGAGGAGGAAAAATAAAAAAGATAGAGAAGAGGTCCCCTGTGGTGGCTTAATGCTTCTCTGAAGGACTGGAAATGCAACTACATTGACTTTTTCTTCAAGAAGATTTGCAACACCACCTGAAATAATTTTTCTGATGTCATCTGTAGAAAATGGCTTTTCGCCACCATCCCGGGCAATATAATTAATCAACACCGCTGCAGAGACCGGCTTTTCAGTTCCTGCTAATTCATCCAGTGTCCTGGCGATATGCACTCTTGCCCTTACCACACCCTGAATCTGTTCAAGTGTCTTTGACAATTCTGCATTCTGGGAATATTCTTCAAGCACCCTTTCTGCGGTCTGCGTAGGGAGAAAATTCTTTTTACCAAAAATCTCAACCACACCTTCTGTTTTCTCTCCAGGGAGATTATTCTCATTTAAAATCTGAAGAGCCCTTAAAAAATCTCTCCTCTTGACACGAACATTCCAGGCAATACCACGGTCTGTCTCTATTGAGTCCTTTTTTGCCCTGATATTATTCTCAGACAATATAACAAGGAGCTGGTTTGCCTCATTCTCATCAATTCCAGTGACGATCTCAGTTGAACATCCTGCTAAGAGGTGAAGTGAAAGGATAAGAGCAATTCCTGAATCTCTAAACCCCTTCATACCTGTGTATTCACCACCTGTTTCACCCCGGAGGTTCCCTTTTCAACAAGTTTGCTTATAAGTTCTACCTCCTGGGTAAATCTGTAAACCCGCATCTGGAGGGTCAGCAATTCCTGCTGAGATAATTTCACTCCACTCAATGATACTTTAAGAATACCCTCAATCCTTTTGTGTCCAGCATCAAGGTTCTCAAAGATATTTTTGAGCACCATTTCCTTATTAATGGCTATTCTGTCTGGAGCAACCTCGTTCATTACATTTAGTTTATTTTTTTCTGCCCCTATCTTATCAACTTCTCCCTTTTCATTCATACGGGACCTTTCTAATTCCAATTTAAATTTGCCATTCTTTGTTACTTCTGTCTTTATCCCTTGAGTCCCAGCACCTGGCTTTATCCCTGAAATGCTATTGACCATATGATCCTCCTCAATTGCAGGATGAACAATTGACTGTAAGTGTGCAATCATTTGTTGCGTTGTCATATACTGCACCAAAGCCGTCCTTGAATCTAATCCTTATAGTATTTGTTCCAGCCCAGGTGGATGAATTACTGCATACAAATAAATAGGCTCCCAGTGTAAGGGAACTGAAGCATGATTCACCATTTCCACACCATACCCCGCTGGAATAAACACAATTTAACCCACCATTGGGCGCAAGGTAGTATTCGTTAAAGACCGGGTCATTATCAGGATCGTATCCACGGGTCTTAATGTTACTAAATGTAACCATTGGCTGTGTGTAGCATATATTGCCAGCGCTAGTGCATCCGGAGCGCGTAACTGTTTGATTACAGCCACCAGTACACCCACCTCCGGTTGGAGCTCTGTTGTTCACTGTTATTGTAACATCATCGTAAGATGTCTTACCGTAGGGAGCATCCTTAACTGTAAGACGAAATGTGTAACTTCCGAGAATAGTAGGAGCACTGCTCCTGATATCCACCTGTGTAGTCAGGGAGTTTGGATTCTGAATGATCGGAGAGGGCGCATTTGGAGGTGTGCTCACGACTGCCCAGTTATATACCATAGGGTCTCCGTCAGGGTCAGAGGCACTACCTTCAA
>FWPU01007238.1_pt1 | contig 20361 bp, 22 predicted proteins | sample 2228361 | NCBI WGS metagenome assembly FWPU01 (sample SAMEA103939777, study PRJEB20133) | metagenome
CCACCCTAGCCGAACCGACGCTGAAGCTGTCGCCTAAAGGCGAGGGCTTCAACCCTCCCAAAGTGGGACAGTGAAGCTGTACCTCGAGGACGACGAATGAAGAAGCAGCAATTCCGCTACGTGCATTGCATCTGCGGAATGCTCGTGCGTGTCGAGAATGTGCCCGAGCACATCTCGCGGCCCGCCGGCGCCGGCGACGCGATCTTGTTCGCCGGCGTCTGCCCGTATCCAGCCTGCAAGGTCCAGATCACCGTCGCCTACGCGCCAGCGGCGGTCATTCAGCCGGCGAACGCCACGCCACCGAGAGGGTGAACATGTCGAAATCGAAGAGGTCCACCAGGAAGCCCGACGACGTCTCCTTCGAGCAGCTCGCGAAGCACATCTTCGCCGAGCTCGCGGGCGGCGTGCAGGCCGCGCTCGCCACCCAGGCCCGCGTGAGCGACGTGGAGGAGATTCGCCACCTGGCCGAGGCGGCGAAGGCGGTCGCCACCGCCGACGAAGAGCTCGCCCGGCGCCTGGTCGACATCGTCCGCGCGAGGGTCGGCCTGGTGCCGAAGAGCGCCGCGACGTCGCCGGCCGCGGCATGAAGCCGAAACGGCGCCAGTCGCGGTAGAAGAGCTGCGTGTCGAAGCCGCTCAAGGTCGCGCTGTACCTACGCGTCAGCACCGACGAGCAGGACCTCGAGCAACAGCGGCGCGCGCTCGAGCGCGAGGTCGAGCGCCGCGGGTGGCAGCTCGTCGACGTCTACGCCGAGTCGGCTACTGGAGCGAACACCCGCCGGCCCGAGCTCGCCCGGCTCAAGCGCGACGCCGCGCTGAACCGCTTCAAGGCGGTGATGGTCTGGGACACGTCGCGGCTCGGCCGAGACCTGCTCTCGTGCGCGCTCGTCGCGAAGGAGCTCTACGAGGAGCGCGGCGTCGGCATCGTCAGCTACACGCAGCCGGAGATCGACATGTCGACCCCGCAGGGTGAGCTCATCCTGCACCTGTGGCTCGCATTCGCGCAGTACCGGCGGCGGGAGATTCAGGCGGCGACGAAACGCGGGATGGCTGCAGCACGAGCAAAGGGGAAGCACATCGGCCGGCCGCGGAAGCAGCTCGACCCCAGCCAGGTCGCCTGGGTCGTGCAGCACAACTCGATCAGCTACGCGGCGAAGGCCTTCCAGTGCTCGCGGTCGACGATCAAGCGGCTGATGCGGTCGGGAGCCGTGCCCAGGCCGCCGCCTGAACCCGTTCTGGCTCAAAAGGGGTCGGGGAGCGGCGCGACGTCGGCCTGAGCCGGTTCGACGGTTTGCGGGCCGTTTTTTGCCGTTCCAGGCCCCTGCGCAAAAGGGACCCCTTTCTAACCACCGCTACCTTCGGCATTGCCGCCGATCCCACAGCCATCCGAACGACCTCACCCCTGCGGGCCGGCGCTCGAGCCGGGTGACGTCGAGCGCCCGCAAGAGACCGTCGCGAACGTGGACGACGACGATGCCATAAATCGTCCCTCGCCTGGTCTCCAGCGTATCGCCCGGCTGTGGCAGTTCGCCGAACCAGTTCGAGACGTACAGGCGACGCACGTTCACGTGCTATCTCCGGTGCGGGGATTGCATCGCCCTCCCCTCTGGGCCCCGCGCCGTCAGGCGACGGGTAAGCTCGGCGTACGTGGGCGGCCCTGGAGGGCCCGTCGCCGCTGCTCGAGCTGGCTCCTGCCCCGCAAGCTCCATTTCAAGCAGAGCTGATACTGCGTAAGGTGTCCGGTACGAGCGGGCGCCTCCGGCGGCCGACAGTCGCGCGGTTGCGTTGCGGGCCGCGGCCCGCAACGTTCTCCACAGCTCTGTCCACAGGCCGTGCTCGAGCACGCGGCGGCCGCGGCGGACAGGCCGGAGCACGAGCTCGACGGCCTTCGGCGTCGCGTACAGCACACCTTGGACGTCGACGAACTCCCGCAGCTTGCCGTCCCGGTCCTTCCAGCGGCGGAACGGGTGCAGCTCGCCCTCGGTGTCGGCGTACGCGCCCGCGGGCCCGAGCTGGCGCATGAGGTTCAGGTACCGGCGCACTCGTCGCCGGCGGTGCACCAGTCCCTTCTTCTCGAGTCGGCCGACGAGCTCGTACGCCCAGGAGCGCGACAGGTGCGGCCGGCCGGCGCGGCCCGGGAGGAGCTCCGCCAGGTCCCCGATCTCCACCTGCAGGCCGGCGCCGTCGCCGCCAGGCCGGCGGAGGTGACACCAGACCAGGAGGTAGAGCAGCGCGAGCTCGAGCGGGAGCAGCTCGGCGACGTCCGCGGCCGCCCGCAGCTCGAGCTCGCGCCAATGCCGGCGGAACAGCGCGGGCCCTCGGCCGCCGGCGAGCTCGTCGAGGTCCGAGCGCGTGACGTAGACGCGCTCGTTGCGCATCATCCAGAGCGGGAGGTTGGGGCCTCGAGGCCTCCGCTCGAGCTCGGCCGCCTCGAGGCGCTCGAGCGCGCGCCGGCGGGCGATGGCCTCGCGCTTCCATCGCTCGCGCGTCGGCCGACGCGGCGGGCCCCGCCGAGCTGCAGCTCGAGCGGCCGCCGCGGCGAGGTCCTCGCGGTGCCGCTCGAGCAGCTCGGCGTCTCTGTTCCCCCTCCCGCTCATCGTCTACCTCGCGAGGCGAGCCAAGCGGGCCCGAGCTCGAGCTCGGGCTGCAGCTCGCGTGCGCTGCAGCCGCGGCGGTGCGGGACGCCGGCCGGCTCGAGGCACTCCGGGCACCGCCACTCCGGCGTCAGTGGGAGCGAGCCGAGCGCAGAAGCTGCAGAGGTCGGGAGCGCCCAGATGCATCGCTGTCCGCGCTCGTTGACGCACGCCTCATCGTTCGTGCAGCCGCAGATTTCGCAGACGGCCGTCTCGTCGTCGACGAACGCCGCCGCGAGCTCCCGGAGCCTTTCGCGCGTGTCATTCGCCATCGCGCGCCTCTCGTTCGCGCTCGACTAGCCCCTGCGCGTCGAGTAGCGCCTCGAGGGCCGTGCGGCGGATCGAGGCGTCCTCGACTTGCCCCAGAGCGGCGGCGCTGATCGCGCCCGCCACCAGAGCCTGGTCGCGGGATGGCCGCGACGCGACGTAGTCGCGGACGAGCTCGAGCAGCTCGGCAAGGTTCATCGCGAGCCTCCCGCGCGGTGCTCGGCCTCGAGCGCAGCGACACGCTTGTGCATCGCCCGCCGGCGGGCGCGCTCTCGCTTCATCGCTGCGAGTTCTGCCCGGACGACGCGCTCGAGCACGAGCTGCGCGACGTCGGCGAGCGGCAGCTCGTAGCTGCGTCGACGGCGGAACGGCCGAACCGAGAACACGCTCCTGCTCGTGTCGTCGTCGACGAGGATGGTGACGCGGGCGACGCGCTCGCCATCGAAGCGCCCGACCGCGGTGAAGTGCGCCTTGCGGGAGATCATCGCGCACCTCGCCCGAGCTCGAGCTGGTTGGTCGCAGGCCGAAGGTCGAGAGAGACCTGCCTGAGAAGCTGGGCGTCCTTCCGGAGCATCATCACTGCCGGATGGCCATCGCCGCTCTCAGTCGCGATGGTGTCGGCCAGTTGCTCGAGGTCGCTCGCAACCAGATCAGCCGTCAGCCATGGAACGAGCTTCGGTCGGCGGGGACTCATCGCGCACCTCCCGCGGGCTCGAGCTCGGCGACGTCGAGCTCGTCGAGCTGCCGTTCCGTCTCGAGCCACTCGTCGACCGCGTCGGGCCCGTTCGCGATCGAGACCAGCAGCAAGCCGATCGCCGACAGCGCCTCGCTATCGAGGCTGCACAGGAGGTCGCCGAGGTCGCACTGGTTGCTCGGGTTCCAGAGCGCGAACGTCGCGCGGAGTAGCGCACGCTCACCGCTCGACCAGGGCGAGCGCTCGCGGTGCTTCAGCGCGAGCTTGGTCGGGCCGTAGTCGTTGGGATTCGCCTTCCAGAGCTCACCTTTGAACCCCTCGAGGCGCCGGCAGAGCTGCTTGCAGCACCTCGCCACCTGGAGGTCGTCGCGGAACATCACGCACCCCCCAGGCGGTTGGCGCGGCCGCGGACGTCTCGCAGGTGGAACAGGTCCTGCTCGAGCTCCTTGCGGAGCTGCTTCACGTCGAGCGCGACGCGGCGGCACTCGACGTTGCCGGTCGCGAGCTTGCGCGCCGCGAGCTCGACCAGGTGCATCGCCTGGTACACGAGCTTCTCGGCGCTACCGATGATGACCGCCGGGCTCTCGTGCTCCCAGGGCTGGGTGTCTGCCTTTGCCTTCGCTTCCATGCCGGGGACTCCATCGCGCGCGGAAAGCGAGAGGCCCGCCGCCGGCCGCACCATGCGGTCGACGACGGGCCTCTCTGGGATCCCCGGCAAGGGACCGCGCGCGATCCTCCCTTGCCTTGGGTGCAAAGTCAGCGCGCGGCCCATCCGCGCGCCGCGCTGCAGGCCGAAGCGGCGAGCTCGTTCCTGCAGCGAAAGCGGAAAGACGCCGGCCAGCGGCGAAGGGGATATGCGTCGCCGCGGCCAGCGGGCTCATCGGGCCCCTCCAGCAGCGAGGAACGCCGAGAGCTCAGAGGCGAGGATGCGCCGGTGCGCTCCGACCCAGACGGCCGGGAGCCGGCCGCTGTTCACCAGGCGGTAAACGGTGGCCCGGCACACCCGGAGCAGCCGCGCGACGTCTCGCACGGCCAAAAGGCCCTGGGTGTCACCGAGTGGAGCGCGCGATGCAGGATTCGAACCTGCGGCCTTTGGCTCCGGAGGCCAACGCTCTATCCAGCTGAGCTAATCGCGCAGAGGCGGCGTTCAGTTAGCCAACTTCGCCGCGGAGGGCAAGCGGGCCCATCGGAAAGAAACGGTTCGCGCGAGCGGAATCGTCCAGGCGCGATTATCTTCGCGGGCCCGATGGCCGCTCCCGCGAAGCCCGCCCAGCCCGAGACGTCGCCTGCCGAACCAGCGAAGAAGCGCGTCGACCCGCGTCACCGCAAGGTCTGGTGGCGCGACGCCCTCACCAGCTACTGGGCGCCGATCTGCGCGCTGGGCATCGCGCTCATTCCCTACCTCTTTCTGGTCGAGCTCCACACGAGCAGCCATCTCTGGGCCCGGCCGGTTCTCAAGGGCTTCGCCTTCCTGATGTTCCTCTGGTTCGTCGGGCTGGCGGCCTTCCGGGCGGTCTTTCCCCGCGAGCGGAAGCTCCGCAAGCTGCGCACCGAGTCGCGCGAGCTGATGAAGGAGGTGCGGCCGCTCCTCGACAAGCACGGGAGCAACCTCGAGCCGAAGATTCGGCGGAAGATCACCGACGCGCTGGAGGCGGTCGACGAGGCGGCGCTGCAGGGCGACTTCGACAAGCTCGACGCCGAGCTCAAGCGCCTGGCGGACCTCACCGAGAAGCACCTGGGCGCGCACCGGCCGAACCGCACCGTCACCTTCGTGGTGGGCATCGTCAAGGCCCTGGCCGTGGCACTGGTCATCCGGACCGTGCTCATCGAGCCATACAAGATTCCCTCGAGCTCGATGATCCCGACGCTCGAGATCGGCGATCAGATCTTCATCAACAAGTTCATCTACGGGGTGCGCATTCCGTTCACCAACAAGGTGCCGTTCGTCATCGTGCGCAAGCCGAAGCGCGGCGACATCGTGGTATTCGAGAACCCGTACAACTCGTCCGTCGACCTGGTGAAGCGCGTCGTCGCCATCGAGGGCGACCGCATCGAGAGCCGCGACAAACAGCTCTACATCAACGGCGAGCCGCAGCCTCTGCGCGTGGTCGACCCGTCGTACACCATCTTCGATCTCAACGAGGCCAACCAGTGGGAGGCCCGGCGCGTGGTGCTCCTGGAGGAGACCCTCGACGGGACACCGCACCCGGTGCTGCACCACCCGTCGCGCCCCGAGCCGGATTGGGAGTTCACCGTCCCCGAAGGGACGGTGTTCTTCATGGGCGACAACCGCGACAACTCGGCCGACAGCCGCGTCGGGTTCGCCGAGGCTCGCGGCCTCACCGGCGTCCCGCTGGGCCACTTGAAGGGCAAGGCGATGATCGTCTGGCTCGCCCTGGGCCACGACGGCATCGGCAGCTCCCTCTTCGGCGGGACGGGGTTCCGCACCGACCGGCTTTTCATGCCGGTGCGCTGACGCATCTCAGCGGGTCAGCAGCGGCGAAAAGCACCTTCGGCGCGCAGACGTCACCCTGCCCGGCCGCCATGGTGACCCAGCTCAGGCCACCGGGGTTTCGGGCACTCGCATCGAAGCGAGCGCCGGCACCGCGCCATCTGCCGGCGGAGACAGCACCGCATCGGGCTGCGACGTCGGCTCGACCCGGGGCTCCTGGAACGGCGGCGGCGCCACCACGGTGCGGTTGAGCGCGCTCTCCTTGCTCGCCTCGAGCGCCCGGCGGGCGCCCTCGAGCAACTCCTCGGCGACCGGAGTGTCGCCCAGGCCCGCCGAGCAGATTCCGGCGGAGAAGGTCAAGCGCAGCGTCTCACGCCCGATGCCCACCGAACGCTCTGCCCGGGCGCGCAGCCGGTCGACCAACGCCGCCGCCTGCCGGCCCTCGCAATGATCCAGCGCAATGACGAGCTCGTCCGGGCCGGTGCGCCCGAAGAAGTCGCTGGCGCGGATCTCGGCGCGAATCGCCGACGCCACCGCCACCAGGGCCCGATCTCCGACATCGCGACCGTGCTCGGCGTTGATGTCCTTGAACCGGTCGATGTCGATCATCACCACCGAAACAGGCGCGAGCTCGCGCTGCCTCGCGCTGCACAACCCGCGCAGGCGCTCCTCGAGATGCGCGGCGGTCAACGCACCGGTCAGCGCGTCGGTACGCGCAGCCGCCGCCGCCTGCTCGCGCCAACGATGAATCACCTCGGCCGAGGCGATCGCGAAGGCGACGGACAGCGCGAGCAGACCGACCAGCGCCGCTCCATGGTCGATTTTCCCTTCGACCGCGCCGAGCACGCCGAGATGGGAAAGCAGGGCCACGAGCAGCGCCGGCGCAGCAGATCTCGCTCCGTTCGGCACGCACAGCGCCCACCCGAACGCCGCCGGGACGAGCCCGAACGCATAGGGCGACGCGAACCCGCCGGAGGCGACCGCCGCGCAGGCACCTCCCAGCGACAGCGCCCAGGTCAACAGCGTCGCCACCACGAGCGGCCGCATCGCCTCGACTCCTTCCCGGGCTACGTAGCCGTACACGCCGGCCGAGACCGCCACCGACAGCCCGAGCCCGACGAGCCCGGCAACCAGGCTCGGCCCCGCATTCAGCGCTGCGTGCGCCAGAAGCTCGACCAGGGCGAGCGCGCCGGCGAAGACCGAGTACCGCGCCAAGCCCGCGACCGAGAGCTTGTGCCTCTCCCACTCCGACTGCATGTGCATCATGGAGCGCGGGCCATTACCACAGGGCCCGAGCGCTGCTAAAGCGCGCTCACCGATGTTCGCCGCACAACTGCTCGATCTTTTGCGCCGAAATGCCGACTACCGGCGGCTCTTCTTCTCGACCGTCATCTCGTTCATGGGCGACTGGTTCGCCTTCGTCGCGGCGAGTGGAATGGTCGCCGACGTCACCGGCAGGGGCGGGCTGGCGGCGCTCGTCTATGCGGCGAACGTGTTGCCGGCGTTTCTGCTCTCGCCGGTGGCCGGTGCGGTGGCCGACCGGGTCGACCGGAAGAAGCTGTTCATCGCGGCCGACCTGCTCCGCGTCGTCCCGGCGCTGGGGATGATCGCCGCCCTGCGGCTCGAGTCGCCGGCGCTGATGATCGGCTGCGAGGCCGCCATCGCCGCGCTGTCGGCGTTCTCCGAGCCCATCCACGCGGCGGTGGTGCCCAACCTGGTCGAGGCGAAGGACCTGTCGTTGGCTCAGGCGGCCCTGGGCAGCGTCTGGGGCTCGATGCTCTTCCTCGGAGCGGCCGTCGGCGGCCTGGTCTCGGCCACCCTCGGCCGGGACGCGACGTTCCTCTTCAACGCGCTCACCTTCGTGGCGTCGGCATATCTCCTGGTGCGCATCAAGAGGCCGCTCCAGCGGGCCCTGCCCACCGGTTCGCCCTCGTTTTGGCGCGAGCTGCGCGAAGTGTGGCACCTGGCGCGGGCGCGGCAGACGACGCGGGCGCTGTTCGTCACCAAGACGGGCGTCGGGCTGGCCAACGGCATCGTCGGGCTGCTCCCCGCGTTCGCGGTGGCCCGCTTCGGCAAGGGGGATGCGGGCGTGGGCATTCTGCTCGCGGCGCGCGGGCTGGGTGCGCTCATCGGGCCGTTCCTCGGGAGGCACCTGGCCAGAGACGACGGCCGGCGCATCTTCCTCGTGTGCGGCGGATCGATCATCACCTACGGCATCGCCTATGCGTTCCTGCCGCTGTCGACCGATCTGCAGCTCGCCGCGGCCTGCGTGGTGCTCGCACACGTGGGCGGCGGAGCGCAGTGGACGCTCTCGACGTACGGCCTGCAGCTCACCACCCCCGACGAGATGCGCGGCCGGGTGATGGGCATCGACTTCGGGCTGGCGACGTTGGCCATCGGCATCTCCGCGCTGCTCGCGGGCGGCACCACCGAGCTGGTCGGGCTCGAGCGCGCGAGCTGGGGCATGGCCGCGGTCGCGTTGCTCTACGGCATCAGCTGGCTCTATTGGACGCGCCACCTGTGGCAGGCGCGGACGGATCCTCTCGTCGTCGGGCGGCGAGAGCACGACCCGGCGTGAGGGCGCGCGCGGGCTACCAGCGGTATCGGCCGCCGATCGCTCCGGTGAGGGACCAGCCGTTCTGCGGCGAGCCGGTGTTCGACCGGCTCCGCAGCGGCGTGTACTCCACCGCGCCGTAGAACCAGTGGAAACCGCCCTCGAGCTCGACGGAGACGTGGTCGGTGGCGCCCTCGAGGAACGGAGCGTACCGGCCATGCGCCAGAAGCCGCCCGTTCCAGTCGTCGAAGAAGGCGAACGAGACGCTCGGCCCTGCAGCGAGGTTTTCTCCAGAACGAAAAGCCTCGGTCGCCGACAGCTGGCTCGACACGCTCCTCCAGTCGACGAAGCCACCCAGACCGATGCGCCCGAGCCAGACGCGAGCCGCCGGCATGAGACGCACGATGGACAACCCCGTCGTGCCTTGTGCGCGGGTGACGAACTGGCCGTCGCCCGAAAGCTCGAAGCCCGACTGCAACCCGTCGGCCGGCATCTCGAGCCAGAACGCTTGGCGGACCTTCAATAGCCCGCCCGCGGAGACGCCGGGGCTTTTGTCCGCCTGTCCGGAGAGCGAATACGCTCCGGCCAGCCCGAGGAAGTGGAGGCCGCCCTGCGAACGCTCCGCCTCCTTGGCCTCGATCTCCAGCTGCCGGATCTCCCGCTCGACGGCGGCCCGCTGCTCCTCCTCGAGCTTGCGGGCCTGCTCCAGCTCTGCCTCGAACTGCTTGCGACGCTCGGCCTCCTCGGCCTCGAAGCGCGCGCGGTCCTCGGCCTGGAGCCGCAGCCGCTCTTCCTCGGCGAGGTTCAACGCGATGCGCTCCGCCTCGACCTTCTTCTGCCAGGCCTCGAAGCGCTCGCGCGCCGCTTGGGCCTCGGCCTGCTCCTTGGCCTTGCGTTGCTCCTCGACCTGGCGGCGGCGTTCCTCCTCGGCCTTGCGCCGTTCCTCGATCTGCGCGCGGACCTTTTCGGCCCGGCTCTTCTCCGCCTCGGCCAGCTCGCGCTTCTTCTGCTCCAGCGCCTCCTTCTGGGCGCGCCGCTCGGCCACGAGCCGTGCCTCGGCTTCTTCGCGGGCCTGTCGCTCGGCGGCCTCGCGCGCGGCCTCTTCCTCGCGGCGGCGGCGTTCCTCCTCTTCGCGGGCGCGCTGTTCGGCTTCGCGCCTCTCTCGCTCGGCCTTCTCGCGGGCCTCCTCCTCGGCGCGCCGCTTCTCCTCCTCGAGCCGGCGTCGCTCCTCCTCCTGCTTCTCGCGCTCGCGCCGGGCCTGCTCCTCCGCCTCCTCGCGGCGCCGCTCCTCCTCCTCCGTCTTGCGGCGGCGTTCCTCCTCGGCGCGGCGCCTGGCCTCTTCCTCGGCGCGCCGCTTCGCCTCCTCCGCCGCGCGCCGCCGGGCCTCCTCTTCCGCGCGGCGCCTCGCCTCCTCGGCCGCACGGCGCTTCGCGCCCTCTTCCGCGCGGCGCCGGGCCTCCTCCTCGGCGCGCCGCTTCGCCTCGGCCTCGGCCTGGAGCCGCGCCTGTTCCGCCGCCTTGCGCCGCTGCTCCTCCTCGGCCCGGCGCTTCGCCTCCGCCGCCTGGAGCGCCGCGAGCTCCGAGGCCCGCGCCTTCTCGCGCTCGGCAGCGTCGGCGCGGATCTTCCCCTCCTCGCACTCGGCCGTCTTCTTCCGCGCCCAGTCGAGCCACCTTCCGTACTCGGAGATGACCGCCCGATGCCGCGCCGCCTTGCGCTTCCTCGCCTCGATGATGCGGCCCAGATCCTCGCGGCCTGCGTTGCAGTCGACCGCGTCGTCGATCTTCTCGCGCAGGCCGGGATCGGAAGCAGCGTAGCGCTGGCCGAGCCAGCCGCTCTCGATGTCCACCAAGAGCGGCCCGTCGTCGTGGCTCTTGTTGCGCACCTCGAGGGCCAGCGCCGAGCACCGCTCCTTCGCCTGCGTGCAGCCGAAGCTCGCCGGCGCCGCCTCGCACGACTGCACCACGCGCTCGAGCGCGGCGGCGACCATGTCGTCCTGCTGCGCGGCCTCGAGCAGATACAGGGTGTCCTTCGGGCGCGGCCTCGGGCAGTCCTGCGAACGGCCCTCGCGAGCGAGCAACACCAACACCAACGCCGCAACGGGTCGAAGTGTCGAGCGCACGTCAGAAGGTTACCGCGGTTTGGCCGTCGTCGAGCCAGACCCGCCGCAGGTCGTACCAGACCAGCGACGGCCGAAGCCCCTTGACGTGCTTCTTCGCCGCATCCAGCGCGGGCCGGGCGGTGAGCCACAGGTAGGGCTGGTCGTCGTACACGAGGCGGTGGATGCGCCGGTTCAACGCCACGCGCCTGGCCAAATCGGGCTCTGACCGGCTCGCATCGAGCAGCGCGTCGACCGCGGAATTGGCGTAGCCGGCGATGTTCGAGCCGTGCACCTGCTTCGAGTGGAAGAGCTCGGTGAGGTCCTGCTCGACGTCGAACTCGACCCACACGCGCGAGACGGCGTCGAACTCGTGCCTGACCAGACGGGCCGAGATGACCTTGCCCTCGGCCTGCTCGAGCCGCATGTCGATGCCGACCCTGGCGAGCTCTGTCTGCATCAGCGGGCCCAGCTTGGCGAGCCGCACGGCGTTGGGTGGCACGAGGAAGTCGAAGCGGAAGGCCACGCCGTCCTTGTCGCGAATGCCGTCGCCATCGGTGTCCTTCCACCCCGCCTCGTCGAGCAATCGCGCGGCGGCCGCCGGATCGTACCGGACGGGCTCGACCGTCGAATCGCAGTACGGGCCCGAGACCCAGTACGGGCAGGTGGTGCGCACCTCGAGCCCCAAATCGACGTTCTTCGCCACCACGTCCGCGGGGAAGAGGTGGGCCAGGGCGTACCGCACGCGTCGGTCGGCGAAGAACGGGCGGCGCGCGTTCCAGGCGATGTACGAGAACGCGTTCTCGACGAAGCGGATGCGGTGGTAGCCGCGCGCCCAGCGGTGCTCGGGCGACTCCATCGAGCGCCACACCTGCGGCTGGATGCTGGTCATCAGGTCCAGCTCGCCGCGCTCGAAGAGCTGCGTGGCCACGGTGTGGTCCTTGAGGATGCGGAACTCGATGCGCTCGAGGTACGGGGCATCGCCCCAGTAGCCATCGAAGCGGCGAATCGCCACCGACCGGCCGCTCTCCCACGACTCGAATTGGAACGGCCCGGTGCCCAGGGGCCTTCGCGCGAGCGGGAGGCGATCGAAGTCGCCCTGCAGGGACGCGGCCGGGTAGATGGGCAGCTTCGCCAGCTCGCGGAAGCCCAGCGGAGATCGCCGCTTCCACCGCACCACGAACGTGCGCCCGTCGGGCGCCTCGTACCCATCGAGATCGGCGAGCAACGCCCGCTGCGCGGTGGTGGGAAGCTTCGGGTCGAGCACCGCGTCGAAGACCGCCTTCACGTCGCGCGACGAGAACGGCGCCCCGTCGTGGAATCGCACTCCGTCGCGCAGCCGAAAGACGTGCGAGCGGCCTCCGTCGCGCTCCTCCCACGACTCGGCCAGGGCCGGCTTCAGCTCGTACGTGACGGGGTCGATCTCCATCAGCGCCTCGACGACCAGGCGCAGGCTGATGCGCACTCCCCAACCGGCGCGGAACGAGTCGTGGAGCAGGTTGAAACCGCCCGGCTCGGACATGGCGCGCACCACCAACGTGCCGCCGGGCTTCGGGCGCCCCGCCCAGGCCTCGGGCGGGAGCCTTCCCTCGAGCCAATCGGGCGAATCGGGTGGAAGGGCCGCATCCGGCTGGCCACCGGATCGGCACGCGCCGCACCCGGCCAGCGCCACCGCCGCGGCTAGGGCGATGCCTCGCGTCGCTCGGGAACGCACTTCCCCACCTTGCCGTCGGAGGCGATGGCGAACGAGAGGAACGCCCTGGTCGAGAGGGGGAACTTCACCTCGTACGACGTCACGCCCGCCTTGCACCGCGGTGGCTTGGGCAGACGTTTTCCGGCCAAGGCTTTACACAGACATTCCTGGTAGGCCGCATCGTCTCGTTTGCATTTCTTGCTGTTTCGGATGATTGCCCGGACCTCGTCTTCGTATTGCGCGCGCCACGCCTCGAGCTCGTCTTCGTCGAGCTTTCTCTGCTCGTGGTGCAGGCCCGCTCCCTCGCCGTGGATCTGGTCGAGCAGATCGCCCGCGGTGTTCAGGCGGGTCTTCTGCGGCTGGCCCTGGCCGCCGTCGGGCTGCGCCAGGACCGACGTCGCGAGGAGGGCGAGGGGCGCCCACCGATGGACACGAAGCATGTCGCCAGCCTAGCAGCGCCCGGGCGGGCGGAGGCTCGCCGATCCGCCGGTCGCCGAGACGCGGATGGGCAGGCGCAAGTCGCGTGGCCATATTCCGAGGTCGCCATGCTCGAGCTGGTCGACGTCGGAGAGCTGTCCATCGAGGCCTACCGCGGCGTGTCGCCCGACCACATCCTCGACGATTTGCGCCGGGCCGCGTCCGAGCTGAAGGGCGCGCGGGTGCTGCACGTGAACGCGACCCCCTACGGCGGCGGCGTGTCGGAGCTGCTCCGGTCCACCGTGCCGCTGCTCAACGACCTGGGCCTGATCGCCGACTGGCGGCTGATCAGCGGGGACGAGGCGTTCTTCAACGTCACCAAGACCATGCACAACGGCCTGCAGGGTGCGCCCGGCGGCATGACCGACCAGCAGAAGGCCACGTACCTGGATTCGTCGCGCATCAACGCGACCGCGTTCACCGAGGAGTACGACTTCGTCTTCGTGCACGACCCCCAGCCGGCGGCGCTGCTCTCGATGCGGGGCAAGGGCCACGCGCGGTGGATCTGGCGCTGCCACATCGACACCTCCCACCCCAACCCGCAGATCTGGGAGTTCCTCCGCCCGTTCCTCGCCGAGTACGACGCCGCGGTCTTCACCATGGAGGAGTTCGTCCCGGACAACGTCCCCCTGAGCCGGGTGGAGATCGTTCCTCCGGCGATCGACCCGAGGAGCCCGAAGAACCTGCCGCTGCCTCCGGAGACGGCCAGGCAGGTGCTGCACTGGCTGGGCGTTCGGCTGCGCCGCCCGCTGGTGACGCAGGTCTCGCGCTTCGACCCGTGGAAGGACCCGCTCGGCGTCATCGCCGCCTACCGGCTGGCCCGCGAGCAGGTACCCGAGCTGCGGCTGGCGTTGGTGGGCTCGCTCGCCCTCGACGACCCCGAGGGCTGGGACATGTACCGGCTCATCCGCTCGGAGACGGCGAAGGACCGCGGCATCCACGTCTTCACCAACGTCATCGGCGTGGGGAACATCGAGGTGAACGCGTTCCAGACGCTCTCGAATGTCGTGATCCAGAAATCGATTCGCGAGGGGTTCGGGCTGGTGGTCTCCGAGTCCTTGTGGAAGGGCACGCCGGTGGTGGCGGGGCGCGCCGGCGGCATTCCGCTGCAGATGGCCGACGGGGCCGGCGGGCTGTTGGTGGACTCGGTCGAGGAGTGTGCCGATGGCATCGTGCGGCTGCTCCGCGACAGAGACCTCGCGCGCGAGCTGGGTGAGCGGGGCAAGGAACGCGTGCGCGAGCACTTCCTCATCCCGCGGCTGGTACTGAACGAGTTGACGTTGATGGCCGAGCTCGCCGGAGCGCGCCCGCTCGTCCGCTCGAGCGAATGGGCCGCCCACCGCGACCCGGTATGCGGCATGATGCTGAGCGACATGATCGGGGCCACCACCACGTACGGCGGTCGATCGTTCGAGTTCTGCTCCGAGCTGTGCCGGGCCCGCTTCACCGACGAGCCCACGCACTACCTACGCCGCATCGAGGCATTCGAGAGGCGATGATTCGGGTCAGGGCGGCGCCGGCATCGGAGCGCCCTGCTCCACGAGCTGGTCCTCCTTCTCGGCGAGCCAGCTCAGGTGCCGCTGCTCGTCCGACAGGTTGCGTTCGAGCACCCGTTGCACGTCGTCGTCCCACTCGAGCTCGAGCGCCAGCTCGTACGTCTCGTTGGTGATCTGCTCGTCATTCAGGAGCGTCATCACCACCGCGATGGGCCCGAACGCCGCCGCCACCCTGGCCAGCGGGCGCAGGAGCAGCTCGGTCTTTTCGGACCGACCGAGCTCGGGGCCGCCGCGACCCCGGAGCAGCCGGTTCAGATCGTCGACGTGCCGGAGGTGATCGTCGCGGAACCGGCCGAGGGTTTGGCGCAGATCGCGCTCGTGCGACGCGTTGGCCGCGACGTCGTAGGCCAGGGCGGCCTCGAGATCGAGCCGCGCCAGCGTGGTGAGCACCTCGATCTCGTCGAGCTCCTCGACGATCCCCCCGAGCTCCTCCGCGCTCCGCGCCGTCTCCGGCCCGAGCGTCGCCGCCCGACGGATTTTCTGGGCGAGCACCGGGCCGATGCCCGGCATCTCCTCGAGCTCCTCCCAGCTGCGGAATGGGCCGCGCTTCCTGCGGTGCTCGACGATCAGGCGCGCGCGGTCGTCATCGATGCCTTCGATGCGCATCAGATCGTCCGGCCCGGCGGTGTTCAGATTGACGCGGGGTCCGTCGGGGATCTTCGCCATCGGTCACCTCCGCCTGGAGGATGTGACCTCGGCCGTGCAGACGGCAGAGGCGCCGAGGCGCTCGGCAGGTCTCAGGCGAACCGAACGCCCTTCGCCCGGCATCGGCTCCAGGCGAGAATGGAACCATGCGCTTCGTGGCGACCGCCGGGCTGCTCGCGTGGAATCTCGCCCAGGCCCAACCCTCGCCCGCGAAGCTGAACGGAGCGCGCTTCTACCCGGTCGAATTCGTCAAGAAGGTCCAGTCCGGCCGGTTCGATCCCTTCGAGTACTGGACGGCGTACCCGCAGTGGGTCGCCTTCGTCGGTCCAGGCCGGGTCGAGCTGCAGTATGGCGAGGAGACGATTCGCTGCCGGTTCACGGCCACGGGCCAGGGCACCGCGTACACGCTGCGGCTCCGCTGCGGCGAGGACACCTCCGAGGCCGAGTGGACCTGGCTGTCCGGCGGTGGCGCGTTGACCGACCTCATCGACGTGCCGGGCGGTGAGCTGGCCCGGTTGGACGTTCCATTCGATCAGATTCGCAGCGCACACGAGCGCGCGTACGAGGCGAAGGGTCTGGCCGCGCTCGCCGGCCGGTGGATCGACGGCAAGGGCGGCGAGCTGGTCATCAGCTCCGATGGCAACGTCACGCTCGCCGGCCAGACCGCGCGCGCCAAGCTGCTCGAGTGCGTGCACGTTCAGGTCGAGCCCATGCCCCGCGTGCCGTGCCTGCGGTGGAAGGACCGCGCGGGGAAGGAGATCGTGTTCGCGCTGCTCGAGGGAATGTTCTGGGTCGAGGGGCGCATCGTGCGCGAGCTGTTCGCGGAAGGCCGGCCATTCGAGGGCTGGCTTGCGGGTCGCGTGTTCCGCCGCCCTCCGAAGTCCGTCGACGGAGGCGGCTGAGGCAACGAAGTTGTGCGTCGAGCGCCGCATGCGCCGGCATGAGCGCCTTTAGTGGCCGAGTACCTGCGGCATCGATGCTCGTCATCGCTGAAACCAGTTTCAGGCACGTAGGGCGTGGTCGAAGCTGGTCTCAGTGTCGGCTCTGCGAAGAGCGGCGTGACACGCGGTGTGGCAAGGCAACGCGGCGCGTGTCGGCTCGTTCGAGAGACCATCCGGAGCCTCGCCCGGCGATTCAGCGGACGGAAGCCCATGCGTAGCACCATGGCTCGTCGACACCCCGTCGAACGCGACCCGTCCGCCCCGGTGCGGTCTCGGCGTCCGAGGCCACGCCGTAGAGCACAAAACAGGTTGCCCGATACGGATCTCCTGCTGAATGACGGAGGCCCGAGCTCGCCGACGGCGTCGCGGGTGGGCGAGCGGCGCGTTGCCGGGGCGGGCTACTTGAGGCCGACGATCATCGACTTCGAGCCGTGCAGGTGCACGACCTTCGGGTCGCGGAAGCCGGCCTCGCGCATCCAGCCGCAGCCGTCGGCGCCGGTGTAATCGAAGCCGCCGTCGGTCTCGATGAGCATGTTCAGGCTGGCCAGAAACCCACCCAGGTTCTCGCGACGCTCGTCGTCGATGATCGACTCGTAGACGATGAGGGCGCCTCCCTGCGGCAGCGCCTGGTAGGCCTTGGCCAAGAGCATCTTCTTCTGCTCGAGATCCCAGTCGTGGAGGATGTGACCCATCACCAGCACGTCGGCGGTGGGGAGCTCGTCCTTGAAGAAGTCGCCCCCGAGGAAGCGGAGCCGCTCCGACAGGCCGGCGGCCTTCACGCGTGCTTCGAAGTACGGGCGCACCACCGGGAGGTCGAAGCCTCCGCCGGTCAGGTGCGGGTGCGCCTGCGCCAATGCAATCGGCAGCGCCCCCTCGGCGGTACCCACGTCGACGACGGAGCGGTAGTCCTTCCACGGGAAGCGCTCGGCCATGGCGGCGGCCACGGGAGCGGTGAAGGCGCTCATCGCGCGCAAGAAGAGGCGCAGCCGCTCGGGGTCGGCGTAGAGCACGGCGAACAGATCGCCCTGCCCCTTCGCCTCGTTCTGCGGCTTGCCCGTGCGGAGCGCGTCGGTGAGGTTGGCCCAGTGCCGGTACAGGCGCGCGCCGGCCATCTCGAGCATTCCGCCGACGTAGCTCGCCTTGGCCCGGTCGAGGTACAGGTCGGCCTCGAGCGCGTTGCGGTAAAGGCCGCCGTCCCGGTCGAGCAGCTTCATCGCCACCAGCGCGTCGAAGAAGTCGCGCGCCCCGCGCGGGTGGATGCCGATTGCCTGCCTCAGCGCTTCGAGGTCGAGAGGTCCCCGCTCGGCCAGCACGCTGAACACCCCCAGCTCGACGGCGCTGAGCAGCGTCCTCGCCGCGTAGAACCCGAAGGCGATCTGGGCGATGCGCTCGAAGCCCGGCTTGTCGATCATGCCTGCCTCCGCTCGAAGGGACGAGTCGTTCCTGGCCCGGACGCCGGGCAGGAAAATGCACGAGCCGGGACTCGAACCCGGACGGCCTTCAGGCCCGCGGATTTTAAGTCCGCTGCGTCTGCCAGTTTCGCCACTCGTGCGGCGCTGGCCAGAATAACGGGTCGACTCGGGCCCGTCACCCCACCGACCCCGCTCCGCTCGCCGGAGTCGATTCGCTCGCCCGGCTGTTGTAAACCCCGACGCCATGCTGGAGACCGTCAGCAAGGGCTTTCGAACGGCCAAGAACCGCCTGCAGGGCAAGACGGAGATCAGCCCGGAGCTGGTCGAGGAGTCGCTCCGCGACATCCGCGTGTCGCTCCTCGAGGCCGACGTGGCCTTCGACGTCGTCAAGAAGTTCGTCGCCCGGGTGCGCGAGAAGGCCGTGGGCGAGGTGGTGAAGACCACCATCACCGACAAGCACGGCCGCCGCATCCGCGTCACCCCCGGCGACCACTTCGTCAAGATCTGCCACGACGAGCTCGAGGCCCTGATGGGCCCGGTCGACACCAGCCTCAAGCTCAAGGGCAAGGGCCAGGTCAGCGGCATCATGATGGTCGGCCTGCAGGGCTCGGGCAAGACGACCACCGCCGCCAAGCTCGCCAACCTTCTCGTCAAGCAGGGCCACAAGCCGCTGCTCGTCGCGGCCGACATCTACCGGCCCGCCGCCGTCGACCAGCTCAAGGTGCTCGGCGAGCGGGTTAAGGTGCCCGTCTTCTTCGAGCCCGACACCAAGCCGCCCGAGCTGGCGAAGAAGGGCTACGAGGCTGCCAGAGAGAAGAAGCGCGACGTGGTCATCGTCGACACCGCCGGCCGGCTCGCCATCGACGAAGAGCTCATGGCCGAGCTGGAGGCCATCAAGGCCGCGGTGCAGCCGGACAACGTTCTCCTCGTCGTCGACGCGATGATCGGCCAGGACTCGGTGCGCACCGCCGCCGAGTTCGACAGGAGAATCGGCCTCGACGGTTTCATCCTCACCAAGCTCGACGGCGACGCCCGAGGCGGGGCGGCGCTCTCCATCAAAGAGGTCACCGGCAAGCCGATCAAGTTCCTCGGCATGGGCGAGTCGCTCGACCGGCTCGAGGAGTTCCGCCCCGACGGGCTCGCCAGCCGCATTCTGGGCTTCGGCGACATCGTCGGCCTGATGAAGGACTTCGAGCAGGTCGTCGACGAGCAGAAGGCCGAAGAGGACGCCAAGAAGCTGCTCTCGGGCCGCTTCAACATGAAGGACTTCGTCGAGCAGATCCGCACGGTCCGCAAGATGGGCCCGCTCAAGGAGCTGCTCGAGAAGTTCCCCATCTTCGGGGAGATGACCGAGCAGCTGAACCCAGACGAGAAGGAGCTGGCCAAGATCGAGGCGATGTACGACTCGATGACCGAGAAGGAGCGCCTCGACCCCTCCATCATCGACGACTCGCGCCAGAGCCGCATCGCGAAGGGCTCGGGCCGCAAGAAGCACGAGGTCCAACAGCTGCTCGAGAAGTTCTCGATGATGCAGCAGGTGATGGGATCGATCGGCCAGAACCCCGGCCTGCTCGGGCGCATCCCCGGCTTCCGCCAGCTGGGCCAGCTCAGCCAGCTCAAGGGCATGGACCTGTCGCAGATCTTCGGCAAGGACGCCAAGATGATGGAACGGGCGCTTTCGCCGCAGGCGATGCAGATTCCGCAGATCGCCCCCGGCTACACAGCCCCGGTGGGCCAGAGCGCCATGGCCAGGGCCCGCCTCATGGGCTACGCCAGCACGCCGCAGGGAAAGAGTCTGTCCGATCGCGAACGCGAGGCGCTGAAGGAGAAGCGCAAGCGCGAGCGCCAGGCCCGCAAGAAGAACCGCCGCAGGAAGTAGACTGAGTCTCCCGCGCTCGGCTTGGGGGCACGGGGGGGAGGACGAGCATGCGCGTGTCCATGGGGACGGTTCCGCTCGCGGCCGCGCTCGCCATGGCCTGCTCCGGCGCCGCTCCCGAGCCGGGCGTGCTGGTCGTCAAGGTGTTCGTCGCCCGGGGGCTGAACGTCGACTGCCTCGAGCTGTCCGCGCGCAACCAGGCGGGAGCCGAACGCACCACCCGGGCGGCGAAGAAGGACGGGCCGCTCCGCGTGGCGGTGCTCAGGTCGGCCGAGCTGAGCGGCAACGTCACCTTCGTCGCCCGCGGCTTCATCGGGCCAACCTGCCAGGAGCCGCTGACACCCAATGGTTCCAGCGAGCCGCTCGTCGAGGGAGTGCCCGACTTCGGCTCGCGCGAGGTGTCCATCATCGTCGCGGGAGAGGACCGCGACGGCGACGGCTACGTGGCCTCGGCCGCGGGCGGCCCCGACTGCAACGACCAGAGCAAGAACGCGCGGCCCGGCCTGGCCGAAACCTGTGGCGACGGGCTCGACAACGACTGCCGCGGCGGCGCCGATTGCGCGGACCCTTCCTGCGCGTCCTCGTGCCCGGGCGGCACCGACGGGGGCTTCCCCTACCGCCCCTCGAACTTCGAGCCCGCCGAGCTGCCGGCTCCCACGGGCCCGTTCACGCTCGGCTGCAACGACGCCTTCTTCGACTCGACGACGCTGGACGCCGGCTGGTGCGGGCAGCAGGGCCCGAGCCCGCGCATCATCGACCAGGACGGTGGCTCGCCGGCGGTGGTGCTCACCTTCGGGGACCTCCTGGTCGACCAGGGCGGAGTGCTGAAGCTCACCGGCAGCCGGCCCATGGCCACCACGCGGCGGGCCTCGTCCTGGCTCAAGCCGGCCGCGGCGGCCGCCTCTTCGAGCGTGGCCTCGCGCCCCAGTTCGTGCTGGAGGTGGTGGGCCGTGTTGCGGAGCTTGGTGAGCACGTCGATCATATGCACCGGGATGCGGATGGTGCGGGCCTGGTCGGCGATGGCCCGGGTGATGGCCTGGCGAATCCACCACGTGGCATAGGTGGAG
>FWPU01007364.1_pt1 | contig 20361 bp, 19 predicted proteins | sample 2228361 | NCBI WGS metagenome assembly FWPU01 (sample SAMEA103939777, study PRJEB20133) | metagenome
AAAAAGATGAGTTTTTGCCGATTCTTACTCCCGAGAGATTTGACCAAAATTCTTGCGTCACTTGCCCAGAGGGACGATTGTAGCGGTAGCGACAGATTGCCAGAGGCAGTCTCTCTATCCTTATTAATTGAAATGTGTGACAATTATATTTAATTGACACAAGTGTTTTTCATTTCTTGTAAAAACAAAAATAATATGTTAAAATAAATTTTTACTTGAAGTCTCTAAAAATTTAAAAAGACCTGAATTGTGTGGAATTTTTCCATCTGTTCAGTATGAATAAAGAGAACTTTAAGAAAATTGCCCAATTCAGGGAATAGTGGATTTTCTATTTTCAGGAGAAAAGATTGAACATCTTAATGGTTGCGTCAGAATGCACCCCATTTGCAAAAACTGGTGGACTTGCAGATGTTTTGGGATCTCTGCCAATTTACCTTTCTAAAATGGGTCATGATGTAAGAGTGGTAATTCCAAAATATGGTTTTATCGATATAAATAAGTTTAAAATAAAAAAAGAAATCCCCATAATGAGTGTCTGGATGGGAAATAAAGAGGAATGGTGTGCCGTTCATTCAACAATTTACAAAGAAATTAAAATATATTTTGTGGAATTTAACCTATATTTTGAAAGAAATGGAATTTATCATGACAATGGATTTAATGACTATGAAGACAACCCAAAGAGATTTGCTTTTCTTTCAAGAGCTGCACTTGAGATTTGTAAAGAAATAAAGTTTTTCCCGGACATTATACATTCCCATGACTGGCAAACGGCTTTAATTCCAGCATATTTAAAAGTCTGGCACTGGAATGATCCCTTTTTTTCAAAAACTGCAAGTATTTTAACCATACACAATATCGCCTATCAGGGTATTTATCCTGCCCACCACTATCCATACCTTGGATTTGGCAGGGAATACTTTGTTTCTGATATTTTTGAATGCTATGGGGCAATAAATTTTCTAAAGGCTGGAATCTATTTTGCTGACTTTATTACAACTGTAAGTCCGAAGTACGCGATCGAAACTAAAGAGCCATTCGGTGGCTTTGGACTTGCTCCTTATCTTAATGCAAGAGGAGATAGATACATTGGCATACTTAATGGTGTAGACTATGATGTATGGAATCCTGAGACTGACCCATTTTTGCCTGCGAATTATTTCTTGAATGACTTGAGCGGAAAATTAATCTGCAAGAAAGAGCTACAAAAAAGAATGGGACTTGAACAGAACGTTAAAATCCCCATAATTGGAATTGTAAGCAGGTTTGTAGAACAAAAGGGTTTATTTTTATTACTCGAATGTCTTGAAAATATATTAAACAACATGGTTGTTCAATTTGCAGTACTTGGAGCAGGTGATAACAGACTGGAATCATTTTTTTACTATATTCCTTCAAAACACAGGGGGAAAATCGGTAGTTACATAGGTTATAATGAAGAATTAGCACATTTAATAGAGGCTGGTAGCGATTTCTTTCTTATGCCCTCTCTTTATGAACCCTGTGGCTTAAACCAGATATATTCTATGAAATATGGCACATTACCCATTGTAAGGGCAGTTGGTGGCCTTGATGATACTGTTGAAAACTACAACGAAGCTAATGGAGAAGGCACTGGCTTTAAATTTTACGAAGCCAGCTCTAATGCAATATATTATACTGTTGGCTGGGTGGTGAGTACATACTTTGATAGAAAACACCATATGAAAAAGCTTATCAAAAATGCGATGAGTAAGGATTTCTCCTGGAGTAAAAGTGCCGAAAAGTATGAAGAACTATACAAAAAGGCAATTAAGGTAAAAAAAGGGGAATTGTTATAATGAGTGACTTAAAAGTCAGTATTTCAGGTGTAAGAGGAATCTGGGGAGAATCTCTAACCCATGAGGTTTTATTTAAATATCTCAATGCTTTTGCAAATTTTCTTTTGAAAAGGAGAGCAAAAAAAATATTAATAGGCAGGGATGGAAGAATAACTGGAGGATTAATTTTAAACCTTGCTAACTATATTTTTAACTCATATGGTATTGATGTTTATGATTGTGGGATCAGCCCAACTCCCACAGTTCTTTTTTCTGTGAAAAAAATCGGTTTTGATGGAGGGCTCATAATAACTGCTTCTCATAATCCAGAGGAATGGAATGCCCTCAAATTTGTCTCCAATAAAGGAATTTTTCTTACAGAAAGTGAATTAAAAGAACTGTCTTCTTATCTTGACAACGAATTTAAACCATCAAACTACAAGGAAGTAGGAAAATACATTTTAAGCAAAGATATTTCTTTAAAACACATTTCTTCTATATTGAGGCATATAGATTTTGAATCCATCCGCCAGAGAAAATTTAAGGTTGTTTTAGACCCCGTAAATAGCGCTGGAAGTTTCATTACTCCCCGGCTTTTAGAAGATTTTGGTTGTAAGGTAATTACAGTTAATGAAGAGGTTACTGGATTCTTTAATAGAAAGCCAGAACCAACGCCTGAAAATTTAAAACATCTAAAAAATATAGTCCTCAACAAAAAGGCAGACATAGGGTTTGCACAGGATCCTGATGCTGACAGGCTTGTTGTAATAGACGAAAAGGGAAATGTACTCAATGAAGAGTTTACCCTGGCATTATGTGTAAAACACCTTCTTTCAAAAAATCCTGGCAATGTCGTTATAAATCTTTCAACCTCAATGATGTCCGAAGTAATAGCATCTCAATATAATTGTAAATGTTACCGAACAAAGGTTGGTGAGGCAAATGTAGTGGAAGGCATCATTAAATACAAAGCAGTGATTGGTGGTGAGGGAAATGGTGGTGTTATTTATCCTTTGATAAACTTAGCAAGGGATAGTCTTGTGGGTATTTCCATAATCCTTGAAATGCTTGCAATAAACAATACCACCATATCTTATGAGGCTTTCAGACTACCACATTTTATTATGAAAAAAGATAAACTTTCTCTTTCAAAAAACTGGAAAGAAATAAAGGAATTGGTTTATAATTATCTATCCAAAAATTTCATTAATATAAATGAAGAAGATGGATTGAGAGCAGAGTTAAAAGATAACAATAAGGGCTGGATACATATAAGACCTTCCAATACTGAACCTATTTTAAGGATAATTGGTGAATCTGACAATGAAGATTTGCTTGAGAAAATATTTTGTGAAATAAAGGCCCTTTGTATTTAGTTTAGATTAATGGAGGAGGGAAAAATGTCCAATGTAGTTTATGCAAATGGAAGTAACTTTGACACGGAAGTTTTAAAATCATCGGTACCTGTGGTCGTTGATTTCTGGGCTGAATGGTGCCCTCCGTGCAGAATGATTGCACCACTGATTGATCAGCTTTCAGACGAATATGCAGGAAAAGCCAAATTTGTAAAAGTAAACGTCGACAACGACCCAGATGTTGCAGGTAGATACAACATTATGAATATTCCCACTTTAATATTTTTCAATAACGGGGCTCCATATGAAAAAATTGTTGGGGCAGTTCCCAAACAGAAAATAAAAGAAGTCCTGGACACAATTTTAGGAACATAGATGGAAGGAATTCTAATTCGCAATGCAAAATTATCTGATGCTGATAAAATTGAACAGCTTGTGAATTTCTACGCAAAAAAGGGAGCGATGCTACCAAGAAAAAAGGAAAATATTGTTGAAAATATTAGAAATTATATTGTGGCTGTTTTAAAAGATGAGGTGGTGGGGTGTTGCTCAATTTCTTTTTTTACAGAATCCCTTGCGGAGATAAGGTCGCTTGCAGTAAAAGAAGATTTAAGAGGCAAAGGCATAGGTAGAAAGCTTGTTCTGCATGCTGAAAAAATCTTAAAAGAAGAAGGGGTAGAAAACGTATTTGTTCTAACCTATCAGGTTGAATTTTTTAAAAAGCTTGGTTATTCAGTAATTGAAAAAACTACATTTCCACAGAAGATATGGAGAGATTGTTTAACCTGTCCGAAAATAATGCAATGTGATGAAGTTGCAATGGAAAAAAAATTATAAATAGAGTATAAGGAGGAATTCTCAGATGAGATTCGGTTACTTTGATAACGAAAATAAAGAATATGTAATTACAAGACCCGATACTCCAAGACCATGGGTAAATTATCTTGGCACTGTTGAATATGGGGCAATTATTACCAATAACGCTGGTGGCTATAGCTTTTTTGAATCCGGTGCAAATGGAAGAATACTAAGGGATAGATTTAATGGAGTGATGGGTACACTTCCCGGCAGGTATATTTATATTAAAGATATGGAAAATGGAGACTACTGGTCTGCAAGCTGGATGCCTGTTAGAAAGAGTCTTGATAAATACGAATCAATTTGCAGGCATGGTATTGCCTATACAATAATATCTTCAAAGTATGATGGAATAGAAACCCAAACAAAATACTATGTACCTTTAAACTGTCATTACGAGGTCTGGGCAATAAAACTAAAAAATGCCTCCGGCAAAAAAAGAAAAATTTCTCTTTTTAACTATGTTGAACTAACCAACGAATCAAACGAGAATCAGGATCTTGTAAATTTACAATATACCCTTTTTATCTCACGCACCTATTATAAAGATAATTTGATGATCCAGACCATAAACGAAAATGCACAGAATATTGGAGAAAAGATTAAACTTAAACCCGGACTTGGTGGAAAAAGAGAAAACAGGTTTGTAGCAGTCGTTGGGGCTGAGGTAAAATCTTATGATGGAGACAGAGAGATTTTTATTGGAAATTATAGAAGTTATCAGGATCCAATTGCAGTAGAGAGAGGTAGTTGTAGTAACCAGCTAAACTATGGTGGGAATAGCTGTAACTCAATGCAGGTTTTATTGGAATTAGCCAGTGGAGAAGAAAAAGAAATTATATATCTGGTGGGAATAGGCAACGAATTTACTGCAAGAAAAATTATGGAAAAGTATAAAAATCCAGCCAATGTATACAAAGAAATTGAAGAATTGAAGAATTACTGGTACTCAAAATTGGAAAACCTGAAGGTAAAAACCCCTGACAGTAATTTTGACACAATGGTTAACATCTGGAATGCCTATCAGTGTTTTATTACATTTTTCTGGTCGAGGGCAGCCTCTTTACTTTACGTAGGATTGGATCATGGACTTGGCTTCAGGGACACTGTTCAGGATATTCAGGGTATAATGCATCTTGACAGCAAATCAGCAGGAGAAAGATTAAGATATATGCTTTCCGGTCAGGTTTCAAATGGTGCAGGAATACCTCTTGTACTTTTTAATCATAAACCACAATCAAACCAATCGCTTGAAAATCCAGAATATGTAAAAACCACTGGATATACTGAATACCGATGTGATGACGCTTTGTGGCTTTTTCCAACTGTCCAGCAGTACATAAAAGAAACTGGTAACATAGATTTTTTAAATGAGATAATACCTTACAGCGACAAGGGAAAGGATAGTGTTTACGAACATTTAAGAAAGGCACTAAATTTCAGCCTTAAAAAACTTGGTAAGCATGGTCTGCTGCTGGGACTCGACGCGGACTGGAATGATTGCCTTCGACTTGGTGAGAAAGGAGAAAGCGTTTTTGCTTCAATGCAATTTTATCTTGCCTTAAAAATATTTAGAGAATTTGCAGAAAAATTAAACAAAACAAAGGATATAAAATGGGCAACAAAAGAGCTTAAAACACTGGAAAATAATATTAGAAAATATGCCTGGGATAAAGACAGATTTGTAAGAGGCTTTAACGAAGATGAAGTTATTGGTTCAAGAAAAAATAAAGAGGCAAGTTTCTGGCTTAATCCACAAAGCTGGGCAATTTTAAGTGGTTTGGCTTCGGAAGAAGAAGCTAAAATTATAATGGACAATGTGGAAAAAATTCTCAATACAAAATATGGGGCTATGATCTGTTATCCCCCTTTTCTTACTTACGGTTTCCCGGTAGCAAGGATGATATTGTTCCTCCCAGGATTAAAGGAAAATGCTTCAATCTTTTCCCAGACACAGGGATGGTTGATAAGAGCAGAAACAATTCTTGGTAATGGAAAGAGAGCATATATGTATTATAAAGAAAATAATCCTGCAGAAATGAATGATAATGCTGAAATAAGAATGTCAGAACCATATATCCACTGTCAATTCACAGAGGGCAAAGATAGCCCAAATCATGGTAGAGCAAATGTGCACTGGCTTACAGGGACAGCCTCAACAATGCAGGTTGCAGCAGTTGAGGGCATTCTGGGTATTCAACCCGATTATGATGGTTTAAAAATTGATCCCTGCATTCCTCCTGAATGGACTGAATTTTATATTGAGAGAGTCTTCAGAGAGAAAAAACTTTGCATTACTGTACGTAATCCAGACAGAGTAAAAAAAGGTGTAAAATATATTATAATAAATGGGGAAAAAATAGAGGGCAATTTTATACCTATAAGTGAAATGAAAAAAAACAATAATGTTGAAGTTCTAATGGGGAAAAAATAAATATGAAAGAAACATTTTATACAGAAAATTCTTCAGGCAGTGAAATCTTCTGTGTAAAATGGCTTCCAGATAAAAAACCTATTGCTATTTTTCAGATTGTTACTGGAATGATGGAATACATTGAGAGATATGATGAGTTTGCTAGCTTTCTTAATAAAAATAGAGTACTCGTAATAGGTCATGATCACAGAGGACATGGTAAAACTGCAAAATCGATTGAAGAACTCGGAATTGTAAAGAAAGAAGACACATTTGAAAAAATGGTTGAAGATATTGATGTTGTAAAAAAAATCGTACAAAAAGAGTACCCATCTTTACCTTTTTTTCTTTTTGGACATAGTTTTGGTTCTTTTCTTGTTCAACGTTACATTCAGGTATACAATTCCAATCTTGATGGAGTAATACTTTCAGGGACAACTGGTAAAATGGGATTAAAAGCTTATGCTGGATTGCTTCTCTCCAGCTTTTTAAGACTTATCTATAGTGGAAGGCATAAAAGTAAATGGTTAAACTTCATTACATTTGCACCATATAACTGGCAGTTTAAACCAGCTAAAACAAAAGTTGACTGGCTTTCCTCCGATGAAACTGAAGTTACCAGATATGTTGATGACGAACTCTGTGGTAAAATATGCTGTGTAGAATTTTTCTATAATATATTTAGATTATTAACCACCATTCATAAAGAAAAAAACTTAAAATCAATCTCTCCCAATTTGCCAATTATGATTATAGCAGGTTCCCGCGATCCTGTAGGTCAAAATCTCAAAACAATCTCGTGGCTTGTAGAAAAATATGTAAAGCTGGGTATCAACTCCATAAAAGTGAATATTTACAAAGATTTCAGACATGAATGCCTCCACGAAAGAGGAAAAGAAATCGTTTTTAATGATATTAAAAACTGGATTTTTTATATATTTCAGGAAAATTTTAATTCAAAAACCTAACTTTTATTATGTATTATAGTAAATAGATACCAAAGCCTTTTAAGGAAAATAAATATAAGATCAAGAGAGATAACACTGAAGGTATTGCCTCTTTTGATGTCACACTTATGCCTTATAAACAAATAGAGAAATAACCACCCAATTCAGGCGGTTAATAATTTTGTCGGGTCAATATATGAAGTTATTCTCAAGGGGAAAGATAAACCTTTTTTTAGACATAACAGGGCAGGATAAAAAAGATGGATATCACTTTATTGATAGCCTTTTTCAGGAAATAAGTTTATATGATGAGATTATAATAAAGAAAAACAAAATTAAAAAAGATATAATTGAGTTTGAAAATCACCCTGAACTTTCTTTCAACTCAACAATCCACAAAACATTAAATCTCTTAAGGGGAAATTACCCAATTAACGATTTTTTTAACATTTCTGTTAAAAAGAATATCCCGATTTGTGCAGGTCTGGGAGGCGGAAGTTCAAATGCCGCAACTGTGTTAAGTTTTTTTGCAAAAAAATATAACATTCCCGAAAATCAAACTCTTGAAATTGCAAGAAAAATTGGTAGTGATGTAACCTTTTTTCTTTATGGCGGGCTTTGTAGAGTAGGAGATAAGGGAGAAAAGATTCAAAAACTTGACTTAAGACTAAAAAATACCTTCTTCATACTCATTTATCCCAACATACTTGTTAAAACCGAGATGGCCTATTCTCTTATAAATAATAAAAATCCAGAATTCAACTTGCCTGATCTCTCAAATATTTCGTGTCTAACAGTTGATTTTCTAACGAAAATAGTGTATAATAGATTTGAAAAATTTGTGCTTGATGCTTTCCCTGAGTTAAAGCTTGTTTATAACGAATTAAAAAGATTTTTAAGATCTGAGATTTTTTTTATGAGTGGAAGTGGATCTTCGCTTATAGCTGTATATGATGATGAAAACTTACGGAATGAAGACTTTGCAAGATTAAAGCGAAGATATGATTTTTTTATTTCTATGATTGAGCCTTATTACAGATAGTTTTTCCTCCTGAAAGGTATGAGTAGTGTGTTAACTCCTTTGCAGGATAAAGCTTAAATTTTCTTTGGGAGCCTTTATTTCAGAAGTAGTATGTGTTTACCGATATTTTTTATAATTACACAGAGATGTGAGTTTAAATTGCCCTTTAAATATTTTCAGGAGGATAAACTTTATGGAAATTACTGACATCAGAATTAAGAAGGTTCAGGGAGAGAATAAGCTCAGGGCCTATGCTTCTGTAACTTTTGATAACTGCTTTGTTATCCACAACATTAAGGTAATTCAAGGAAATAATGGCCCTTTTATTGCAATGCCATCTCGAAAAACAAAAAATGGGGAATTAAAGGATATAGCTCATCCTATTAATTCTCAGTTTAGAGAGAAGATGCAAAATGCCATTTTAGAGGCGTATCAATCAGAATAGTATTATATTTATTTTAAAATTTGCTATATAATCTGAACTTAAACTTTTTTCTATTTTTGGGGTGTCGCCAAGTGGTAAGGCAGCGGGTTTTGGTCCCGCCATTCGAGGGTTCGAATCCTTCCACCCCAGTGTTGTGATTTATTTTCTGGAGTTTAGTGTGCCAATAAGTAAAATATGTTTGATCTCTGGAAGGTCAAATCTTCCGCTTGCAAAAAAGATAGCTGATTACATTGGAATAAATCTAACTGATATATTGATTACTGAATTTCAGGATGGAGAAATATTTGTAAGAATACAGGAAAACGTTAGAGGAAAGGATGTTTTTGTGGTTCAATCTACCTGTAATCCTGGATACAAGCATTTGATGGAATTGCTTATAATTGTTGATGCTTTAAGAAGGGCATCAGCGGAAAGGATTACAGCTGTCATACCCTACTTTGGGTATGCCAGACAGGATAGAAAAGCTGAACCAAGGGTTCCAATTACAGCAAAACTTGTGGCAAATTTATTGACAGTGGCGGGGGTCAACAGGGTTTTGTCAATGGATCTTCATACAGCCCAGATTCAGGGTTTTTTTGACATTCCTGTAGATCATCTTTATGCAATTCCAGTTTTCTTGAGTACTTTAAAAGGCATTGATCCTTCTAAATATGTGGTTGTCTCACCTGACACTGGAGGTGTAGAAAGATCAAGATACTTTGCAAAGCAAATTGGCGTTGGAATGGCAATTCTCGATAAAAGAAGAGAAAAGAAAAATGAATCAGAGGTTGTTCATCTTATTGGAAGTGTTGAAGGCAAAAAGGCAATTGTAATTGATGATATGATAGATACTGCTGGAACAATATGTCAGGCTGCAAAAATTATCAAGGAACATGGTTCTGAAGAGGTTTATGTTTATTCTTCTCATGCTGTATTTTCAGGAGATGCCTGTGAAAAACTTGCAAAATCAGCAATTGACAAGATTTTTGTAACTGACACTATTTTAATAGATGAAACAAAAAAGAAAAAAGTTGGTGATAAATTAGTTATTTTATCTGTTAACGAATTGTTTGGACAGGCAATTGAAAGAATACATTTGAATCACTCAGTTAGTTCGTTATTTGTGTGGGAAAGAAAAGTTTAAAAATATAAGTTTCTTGCAATTTAATTGGGAGGAAATATGGCTAAAAAAGAATTGACTATCAACGGAGGTCTTAGAGAAAAACTCGGTAAATCATATTCACAGAGACTCAGAGAAAGTGGATATTTGCCGGCAGTTGTCTATGGACCGGAACTAAAAGAAAACCTTTATATCAGTATGAATTATAATGAGTTTGAAAGAATTTTTAAGTTATATGGAAAACACCATGTTTTTAACCTTGTGGTTGAGAAAAATAACTATAAAGTGGTGGTAAAGGATTATAAGATTCATCCAATCACAAGAAAACTATTACATGTTGACTTTTATGCAATTGCTTTAAAAAGGCCTTTTATTACCGAGGTTCCTGTTAATTATGTCGGAACCCCCATAGGCGTAAAAGAAGGGGGAAGCCTCTATATATTTACCAGAAAATTAAAAATTCTTGTGGCTCCAGAAAAGTTGCCGGATGAAATAACCGTCGATATTTCTAATTTGAAAGTTGGGCAGTATATAATAGTCAGAGATTTGCCAAGAGAAAATTATAAAATTCTGACCTATGAGGGTACTACTTTAGTGGAAGTAAAATAATTTTCCACTGGGGGGATAAATTGAAATTAGTAGTGGGCTTGGGTAATCCAGGCGAAACCTATGAAGGTACCAGACATAATCTTGGATTTATGGTGCTTGATAGGCTTGCTTTCAGGTATGGCACGGCTGTTGACATAAAGAAAAAAAAGTCAATGGTGGGCCGAATAAAATTGGGAAAGGAAAAAGTTATTCTTCTTAAACCTCAGACATTTGTAAATCTTAGCGGAGAAGCTGTTCTTTATATGGCAAGCTTTTTGAGGGTTATGCCAGAAAACATAATTGTTGTATGTGACGATGTAAATCTCCCCCTCGGAAAAATTAGAGTCAGAAAGTATGGTTCAAGCGGCGGGCACAATGGTGTAAAGTCGCTTATTCAATTCTTAAGGTCTGATAATTTTCCAAGAGTAAGGGTCGGAATAGGTTCTCCTCCACCTGAAGTTGAACTTGAAAAATATGTACTTGATAGGTTTACTTCCGAGGAACTGGAAATTTTAAATCCAGCAATGGAAAAAGCCTGTGATGCAATAGAATTAATTGCTGTTGGTGAAATAGAAAAGGCAATGAATTTATATAATGAATAAAATTTCTGAAAATTCTATTGTTAAGTATGTACATGAAAAATTCTTAAATACGGTCAAACAATTTTCTTTGTTTGAGAAAGGTGATAGGGTTCTGGTAGGTTTATCAGGTGGAGCTGATTCTGTTTTACTAACACATCTTTTGAATTCTTTCAAAGAAGATTTTTCTATTGAAATATTTTTATGCCATGTAAACCATTCTCTAAGAGGGAAAGAAAGTGATAGAGACGCAATCTTTTCAAGAAATTTTGCTGAAAAACTTGGACTGCCTTTCTTTTCTTTTAATGTAGACGTCAGAAAATTTGCCTTTTCCAATGGTCTTTCAATTGAAGAAGCTGCAAGAGTACTCAGATACAAAAGCTTTGAAAAAACCATTAAAGAATATAGACTTAATAAGCTTGCAACGGGTCATAATCTTGATGACCTATTTGAAACAATCCTCTACAGACTTCTAAAGGGGACTGGCATTGATGGGTTGATTAGCATACCCGTAAAAAAGTCAATTTCTAAAGCATGCTACGAACTTGTGAGGCCGCTTATTTTTATAGAAAAAATAAAAATCGAAGAATATCTTAAAACATGTGGAATTGATTTTGTCTTTGATTCTTCAAATAAGGATTTAAAATACTCAAGAAATTATATACGAAACAGAATAACACCATTGCTTGAAGAAAAATTTCCATATTTCAGAAAAAAGATAGGGGACTTTTATAAAATTCTCTGGGAAGAAGAAAAGTTCTGGGAAAGTGAAATAAAAAAATACACAGATTTTATAGTTTTAGATAACAAGAGCACAATTATAAAAAAAGAGTTTTTTGATTTAACATCTTCTGATGCTTTAAAAAGAAGAATAATAAGATTTATAATAAACGAAGTGATGAAAATTGATTTGTATTTGCCCTTAAAAGTGATTGACAGAATATTAAAAACATATTCAAAAAATGGAACAAAAATTTATTATGATTCAAAAAGGCTGGTCATCTTAACCTCCTATGGTGACATGATATTTGAAAATAAAGATAAACTGACAGAAAGGTTAAAAGATTTTAAGATAATCGAGTTAAATGAAAGAGTATGCTTCAACAATAAAACAAAAATTGAGTTTATAATAGAAAAAAAAGAAGACCTAAATTCCGAAACTTTTAAAAGCACTCCCGATAAGATATTTTTTAATGCTGACCATTCAAAAAAATTTTTTTTGAGGAAATTAAAAAAAGGAGATAAAATTTATATTGGTAACAGAATGACAAAGAAAATAAGTGATATTTTCATAGACTCAAAAATAAAAATAGAAGATAGAAAAAAGGCTTTCGTAATTACTGATGAAAGAGAAAAAGCAATTGCAGTTATTATTCCTTTTAAGTTTTCAAGAGTTTCAAAGGAATTTTATGTCACTGAAGATACAAAAAAAGTTGCAATACTTTGCTTTTCATGACCTGGAGTTAAAAATGAAGATGTTTAAGGTTCTTATTCTATCAGTTTTTTTCTTGAGCTGTACAACAACGTGGAAAACAAACCCTCAAAGAATAATCTATACAAATCAAAATGTTCAGCTTATTGGAAAAGATGCGGGGTTGCCAGTTTATATAAATAGCATAGATTTAACCATTTCCAATTTCATATCATACGAGAGGGAATTTTTAACCCCTTTCAGTTTGAAACTCAATTACTATTTTGAATCTTATGGCTTAAAAGTAGAAAATAATGATATTTCTAAAAGCAATAATGCGTCGCTTTTTGTAAACATACTTTCTTTAAACACAAAAGAGACAGTAGAAATCACAAATATTTTTAATCTCCTTTATACGCTGGAAATATCTTTTTCACTGCTTGAAAAAAACATTTATTTACAAAAGGATAAAACCATCAAGGAATATGTACTGGTTTTTGATACAAACCGCTATAATTATGAAAGCGTTTTAAATTATATGGCTGACATTTCTGCAAGACACATTGCTGAAAGGGTAAAATTCGGATGGCAGAGTGATTATTCAAAAACTGATAATAAAATTTTAATTCTTGGAGGTCCAGTTGAAACAAATAACCGTACTAACAGGTCAAAATGAAGTTCTTAAGCTTGAATATTTAAAAAACTTAACTAAAAACTTTGATAAGGATGAAATTTATAATTTTTACCTTGATGAAACTGATTGTGGTAACCTGTTTGGTGAAACAGAAAGTTATTCTTTATTTACAAAAAGAAGGCTTTTTATCTTCAAAAACTTTGACCTTTGCAAAGAAAGTATAAAAAAAGAATTGAAAAACAAAATTATGGAATTTGTATCTAGAGAAATAGATGATACTTTTTTTATTATTCTTTCAGAAGAAAATTTTCTAAGCGAATCCGAAAAAATCGAAGTTATAGATTTTAAGAAACTTTACAGGAATGATATTTTAAACTATATAATTTCCAGATTAAATGACCAGAAAATTCAATATGAAGATTCTCTCCCAGATTATATCGTTGAACTCTCCTGTGAAAATTTAGAAGCAGCTATTAAAATGCTTGAAATAATTTTTAATTATTATGAAGAAGGCAAAAAATTAACCATCGAAGATATGGATACCCTTTTTACAAGGGAAAAGGGGTATGGAATTTTTGATTTCATTGATGGTGTTTTTACTAAAGACAGAAAAAAAGCATATATCTCTCTTCAGGATTTAAAGGATTCAAAAGAGTCAATAATACAGATAAATTATCTTCTAAACAGAACTGCAAAGCTTATGTGGTCCTACCTGAGTGAAAAAGACAAATCAGCACTGAGCAGTAAACTAAAAATAAAACCCTTTGAACTAAAAAAACTTTCTTTCTACTCTTCAAAAATTGATTTAAAATACTTGAGCCATTTATTTTCAATGATAAAAAAAATAGAAATCGCCTCAAAAACTATGAGTACTGACTTCGCCTTTCTTGAACTTGAAAAATTTATTCTGACAATTTAAAATCACTAATCTTTTCAAAACATATATAGTTTATAGCTCTCAAAGGACTCATCTTAACAAAAAATAGAGTTGATAACTCAGGATAAATATTAACTTCAATGGGTCGGGTGTAACAATTTTTTAGTTCTTTAAAATCTTTAAGCAAATTATATACTTCTTCTGCATATTCTCTGACATCGGTAACAAAAAATATCTTCCCCTTTTCTTTTAAAACCCTTATTGCCTGAATAATAAAAGAAGGCTTAAAAATCCTGTTTTTCCACTGATCTTTTTTAAGCCATGGGTCGGGAAAAAGAACATTAATTTCATTTACAGAATTATCCAAAAAGCAAGTTTTAAGGATAAATTCACCATCTCCATTAATAACTTTATAGTTTTCTATTCCCCTTTTTTTAAGTCTTTCAGAAGTTTTAAAAGTTCTCTTTCTTGAGATTTCTATACCTATAAACAAACTTTCTCTATCTATTGATGTTCTTTTTATTAAAAAGTCTCCGTGTCCACATCCAATATCTAAAATTATGTTTTTATTTTTAAGTGATGAAACTAATTCGCAAAGCTTTTCTTCATCTTTAAAACTTATTTCGTTGCTTATAAAGTGAAATGTGTTTTTTTCCATATTTTAATATTCAATAACCTTTGGTACAACTATACTTCCATTGGAAAAAGATGGGGCTATAGACTTCAAATCTTCTATTTTCATGGATTCTTCAAATACATCTTCCCTTGTTACATTTTTTTTCTCTACTGGATAAACCATAGGCGAAACAGAAGAGGTATCAAGTTCACTTATCTTCTCAACAAAGCTTACAATCCTTTGAAATTGCTCAGCAAAGGCTTCAAGCTCTTCATCAGAAAACTGAAGCTTTGCAAGAGATGCTATTTTCTTAACATCTTCAATGGTTATCTTTGGCATAATCACCTCTAAAAAATTTGCCATGAGCCTAATTTACACTTTAGGATAGAATAAAATATCATATTTTAAAAAAAATATCAAGAAAATTAACTTTCAAGTTCTTTATTTAAATGAGTATAATTCTTTTTTCCTAAATAAGATAGAAACGGGTACCAAACGACAACACCTAAGGCACTCTGGCATTAAAGTGATCTTAATTAATTCCCTAAAAATCACTCAACTTAAAGTATAATATCTTATTTCCGATAAATCTTAAAAAAGAGTGTTTTATGATTACAGAGGAGTTATTTAGAGAAGAAAGGGATATAATTAAGTTCATTTCTCTTTTTTGTGCTAATGGAATATCAGGAATTTTAAAAGATCAGGATGTGAGATTTAATGTTAAATTTAAGGAATATAGAAACGGGGTTGTAAATTTTTCAAGTGTCGAATCTAACAAAACCGGTGTTTCACTCAATAGCTATAAAATGAGACCTCTTGAAGCAGAGGTTGTAATGGGTGCCAATGTCTTTCTTTTTACTGCCATACCCATAAGCGACAATTCAATTTCACTACCTGATTTTATAAAATCTCATCCCAAGAGAAAAGCCGTAAGAATAAAAGTTGCGGGCAATCCTTTCATTACAAAAATGTATGCCATTATCACTTTAAAGGTTGTTGATCCATCTATTCAAGATGAAGAGCTTGCCAAAAAGATACATTTGATTATAAGTACCATTGAAAGTACGCTTATTAGATCAGAAAATTATGATATTGCCAAAATCACCCTTTTTGATGGAACTGAGAAAAATCCTATCTTTCAACTTATAAAGAAATTTCAAAAGCCTTTTCTGGTATTTGATACAAGCAATTTTTCTTTGAAAGGGGAAAATGTTTTAACCTATGAGGATTATGTAAAGTTTATGAATGAGGCTGGACTTGACAGTAAAGCCATTCTACAACAACTTGACAAAATGAAGGAGTTTTACAAAAAGCATGGTGTAAGAAGTGAGGCCACAGTACCCCTTGTCTTTGAAGAAGAAGTAATCGGAGTTATTAAGGTAGTTTCTTTAAGAGATGTAATGGGTAAAACTGCCATCATAAGATTAAACCAGCTTTCTTTAAAGGCAGTGGATGATCTTTTCACAAGGTGTGCCTTTGAAATAGTCTCAAAGGATCCACAAACCATAGTAGATATTGGTATAAATGGCGCAAAATTGATAATCAATCAGGTTGATTTTTATAAATATTTACGATTGATGAAAAGAATATATATTCAATTAGTTTTTCCTGATGACACAATGATTAAAACGATGGCTACAATTGTCAATATTTACGAACCTACTCTTGAGGGCTACAAAGTAATTGGTATAAAGTTTTCAGCAAATATGGATTGGAAGGATAAAAATAAACTTGATGAATTTATTCAAAGTGTTGTAAGACTTCAATATAAAGGAGATGTGCTTGCTTAAAATAGAATTTTTAAAGAATAACAAATATTTTTTTTTGTCTTTTTTCTTGCATTTTTAAATCTTTTCTTCTTTCTTGATAAACTTCCAGTTTTTAGCTGGGATGAAGCAAGACACGGAATTTCAGCATATGAATGGAAATATACATAGAGGAGAGAAAGGGATGATCTTCACTCGAAATTTGAGCAAATTTGAAAATTTCAAAATAATTACAAATTTTAATGGATGGTATTGTATAAAAAACTAATTTAGAATTTCATTTAATTCATTTACACTTATTAAAACATCTCTTGGTTTTCCAGCCCCCTTTGAGGGACCTAAAATTTTCATCCTATCCATAGCTTCAATTATTCTTGAAGCTCTATTGTAGCCTATTCTGAATCTCCTTTGCAAAAAAGATGCAGAAACCTCCCCATTTTCTACTGCTACTTTAAGACAATCTTTAAAAATAGGATCTTCTGTGTAGTCAGCCAGATTTTCATCCTCCTCGATGTCTGTTTCCTTCTCAAGGAGTTCTGTGGGATTAATTACATACTCAGCAATGCCATTACGCTTCAAGGTTTCTACAATCGTTTCGACATCTCTTATTGAAACAAAAGGAGCCTGAATTCTTATTAAATCAGTAAAATTTGGGGTCATAAATAGTAAATCACCTTTGCCAAGTAATTTTTCTGCACCACTTTTATCAAGGATTGTTCTTGAATCTGTTTGTGAACTCACCCTGAAGGCGATTCTTGATGGAAAATTTGCTTTTATTATACCGGTAACCACGTCCACACTTGGCCTCTGTGTCGCTACAACAAGATGAATTCCGGTAGCTCTTGCCATTGCAGCAAGCCTTGATATTACCTTTTCTGTCTCTTTTGGCAACCTGAGCATCAGATTTGCAAACTCATCAATAATTATCAAAATAAAAGGGAGTTTTTCACTATCCGGAAGGTTATTTTTTAAAACTTCTTTATTGTAATCAATTATATTCCTTACACCGGCATTACTGAGAAGATTATATCTTTGTTCCATCTCTTCAGAGGCCCACTCAAGTACAGCTATTGCCTCCTCCGGATTCGTAATAACTGGAGAAAGAAGGTGAGGAATCCCCTCAAAAAGCTCAAGCTCTACCATTTTTGGGTCTATGAGTATAAACTTTACCTCTTCCGATGTTCTTGTAAATACAATCCCTGCTATAAGAGAGTTTACAAACACGCTCTTCCCGCTCCCTGTAGTCCCGGCAATAAGCAAATGCGGCATTTCCGTTAAGTCTTCAATTATTATGTTACCTGCAATATCCTTACCAAGTATTAAGGGCAAAATTGCTTTTGAATTTTTAAATTCTTCACTTTCTATTATTTCTCTCAATACAACTGTATCTCGTCTATGATTAGGCACCTCTATCCCTATTATGCTTTTATTTCCTATAGGTGCTACAATTCTTAAATGTTTTGTGCCCAACTTTAATGCAAGGTCATCAGTCAGATTTACTATGCTCTTTAGTTTCAATCCATCAGGTGGAATTATCTCATAACGAGTGATTGAGGGTCCTCTTGAGTAACCAGAAACTTTAACATCTATCTTAAAACTCGCAAGTGTCGTCTCAATAATTTCAGATGTTCTTTTTATTTCATTTTCTTCCTCTACCCTTGAAAGTGTATTGAAACTTTTTTCAAGTTCTTCAGCCGTTGGAAAAATATAATCTTTCTCTTTATTATAAGCAGTGAAAAACGGAACCTCTTCATCACTTTTCTCTCTATGAGAAAGAATCTCCCTGTAGTCTGGCTCTCCTGTAATTTCTTCCTCTTCAATTAGATAATCTTCTTCAATAGCTTCCTCAGGTACAGAGGTTGAAGCTTTTAAAGTATCTATTTTTTCAACTTCAACTTCTTCTGATTGAATGGACTCTTCTCTTTGCAAAGGCATTGTTATTTCTTCCAGTGGCATTTTTTTGATTTCACCTAAAATTTTTTCTTTCTCATTTTTATCAACAAGCCAAAGTGGAATACTCCCCTGAATTTTCGATTTTTCAGAAATAATCTCCTGCTTTTTCAGAAATTCTGGTTCTACAGTTTCAATAACCCCACTTTCTTTTTTTTCAGTCGCTTCGTCTTTAATTTCTACATCAAGAAAATCAAGATTTTTCTGTGTGGTTTTATCTTTTTTTGTCTTTTTCGAGGACAAAATCCACCCAAAAGGAAAAACAAAAATAAAAGCCAGAACTTTTCCAATCAATGAAGTTATTGCCCTGAAAAGTTTCATTGATGAAATAAGAGAAACTGCAAAAAGCGAAAGGAATAAAATAAAAATAAATTCCCGTGGCAAAAATTCCAGAAGCAAATTAGAAATAACTATTCCAAAAACTCCATATTTTATTAAGTCCGGGTTCTTTGAAATTCCTGATAAAGCGATGGAAAGCGAAATAGAGGCAACAAAAAACAGAAGAAATTTGGTCAGTATTTTCCCAATTTTTTTGTTTGTTATAAGGTTAATGCCAATCGAAAAGAAACCAAAATTCAATACATAAGAGGCAAACTTTCCATAAAGTGTAATAAATAATGAAGAAATAAAAACCCCGATTTTCCCCACTATATTCTGTGGAAGCTGAGAAAAATTAGATGTAAAAAATGAAGAGTCCTGAGGTGAAAAACTTATCAATGAAAGAAAAAGCACCCCAGAGAAAGCTATAAAAAAATATCCAAAAAATATTTTAATCATATTTTAAACTTTTTTATCTATAATTTAAAATAGCCCATTTTTATTAAAAAGAAATATATTATTATAATCAACCCGAGCACTATTCTATAGATTGCAAATGGAATAAAATTGTGCTTTCTCACAAAATTTATAAAGAAAGAAATCACAAAATAAGCCACAATAAAGGAAGTAACAAAACCTGTTATTAAAAGTCCCCACTCTTTAAGAGAAATATTAAAGCCGGTCTTAATTATGGAATAACATGTGGCAAGAAACATCGTGGGAAGAGCAAGAAAGAAAGAAAATTCCACTGCAATTCCTCTCGAAAGCCCTAAAAACATTGCTCCTATTATTGTTGCAGCTGCTCTCGATGTTCCAGGAATAAAAGACAGGCACTGAAAAAGCCCTATAAAAAAACATACTTTGTAATCAATTTGATTTATTGAGTAAAATTTGAAATTGTTACCTCTTTTTTCAAGTAAAATCATAACCAATCCACCTAATAGCAACATCACTGCAACAGTAAGAGGATTAAAAAGGTACTTCTGAATCATTCCACCAAAGAATATTCCGACAATCACTGAAGGAATAACGGCAATAAAGGTCTTAATCCATAGTTGAAATGTTTCTTGCTTTTGTATCTGGTCTTTGTTTTTTTCAAAAGGATTTAATCTATGCCAGAAATAAAAAACTACTGAAAGTATTGCACCAAGCTGTATAAAAATATCAAAGGTTTTTTCAAACTCCTTCTCAAAAAACAAAAACTGATTCAATATTATAAGATGTCCGGTACTGCTTATAGGTAAAAATTCAGTAAACCCTTCAACTATACCCAATAAAATCGCCTTGATAAAGTCCATTTTCTCTCCCTGAAAACTTATTCTCATATGATTTTAAAAAGAAATTCTGATAAAATCAAATAAATGAATATAGACCCTAAATTGAGCGATTTTAAAAAAAGACACTTTAAAAAGTCAAAATAATTATTTTTTGCCGAGACTATTTTCATATTCTATAAACAAATAAAAATTTAATGCCTCACCAGAAAAATTGAATGTATCAAACTTGATTTTTTCTTCAAAATTATTTATAATAATATCGTATATTCCCCTGTAGCTCAGCAGGCAGAGCAGCTGGCTGTTAACCAGCGGGCCGTAGGTTCGAGCCCTACCGGGGGAGAAGCAAATCGACAGGGTATTCTCCCTGTCGATTTTTTTTCACATATAAAAATCATTTAACTCAATTCAT
>FWPU01007365.1_pt1 | contig 20359 bp, 18 predicted proteins | sample 2228361 | NCBI WGS metagenome assembly FWPU01 (sample SAMEA103939777, study PRJEB20133) | metagenome
GGTCCTCCGCCGCCGCCCGCACCCCCAGCTCAACGTTGCTCCAGTACGGGTGCACCGACTTGCCGATCACCACCACCGTGAAGCCTTCGGGGACTTCCAGCGCAGGCATGCCGGGGGGCGTCCAGCCCTCGGTGGACCACTCGTGGGGGATGCCCCTGGCGTCCAGGCTGGCCTCGTACTCGATCAGGTTCTCGGCGGTGATCACGTCGACGCCGGTGTCGATGACCCCGTCCACCACCCCCATCGCCTCGAAGGCAGCCTCTTCACCTTCAGTGGCGATGCGGTAAATCAGCTCCACGGACTTGTAGCCCATGTCGTACTCGCGCTGGGCCACGGTGGCATCGATCACCCCCTCCATGATGCCGTTGATGATGTCCGTGGTCGCGTCGAAGCACACCAGCCGCGTCTCGCCGACCCGCCCCGCCTCCTTGATGGCCGTGGCCCAGGCCGGCCCGTTGTAGGCGTACACCCCAAACGCGCCGTCCAGCTCAGGGTTGGCCGACAGCACCGAGTTCGCCAGCTCCAGCGCCCGCGCCGCGTCCTCCCGGTCGTTCACCGGCTCCAGCGCCTCGATCCCGCTCCCCTCGATGGCTTCCAGGAACCCATCCGTCCGCTGCAAAGCGTTGAGGGCCGTGTCCGAGCCACGCCCGATCCCCACCGTGCCCCCTTCCGGCAGCAGCTCCACCATGATCTGCCCCGCTATCACACCGGCAGCGTAGTTGTCCGTCCCAATGTACACCCGCGACACCGAGTCCTCCACCGGCGGCGTGTCCAGCGTCGTCACGATGATCCCCGCCTCGGCGGCCTCCCGCATCACCGGCTCCAGCGCGTTGGGGTCCGACGGCGCTATCGCTATCCCCGTCACCCCCTGCGCTATGTAGGTCTCCATCGCCTGAATCTGCGCCGCCACATCCTCCGTCGGCGGCACAAAGAAGATCGCCTGGTCCGGCTCCAGCCCCAGGTCCTCCGCCGCCGCCCGCACCCCCAGCTCAACGTTGCTCCAGTACGGGTGCACCGACTTGCCGATCACCACCACCGTGAACTCGTCCTGGGCGGAGGCGGTATTGCCGATGCCGACCGCCGCCAGGGCCATAACCAGGACGACCGACAAAAGTACATTCAGGCGTTTCATGAGCTTGCTCCTCCTTATAGTACATAGCACTGCCGGTTGCTAAACCTATTTCGCGTTTCGCTGGATGGCTCCAAAGGGGACGGCATTGCTTGCATCCAGCATTAAGCGTGCCGATCACCTGTGCCGAAACCCGATGTTTGGTCGTGTAGCTCCTCCTTTCCCGATGCCGTCACGCGCCAACCGGTCAGGCGCCGTTCTGGTCGTCATCGCGGAAGTCATCCTGGGCGCCGACCATGTAGGCCACAATCTGCTCACGAAAATCATGGATATTACCGCTGACCGGTCGATCCGCCACCTTGCGGCCCTGGCGCAGGACCATGACCCGGTCCGCGACCAGGTGCACGTCTTCCAGCCGGTGACTGATCAGAATGATCGAGGCCCCCTGGGCTTTCAACTCCTTAATCAGGTTCAGCACCTTTTGGATGGCCGCCACACTCAAGGCAGCCGTTGGCTCGTCCATAATGATGACTTTGGCGTCAAAGGCCGTGGCGCGCCCAATAGCCACAGCCTGGCGCTGACCACCGGACAGGTTCTCCACCTTGAGGCGCACGGAATCGATCTCGATTTTGAGGCGGTCGATAAGGCTCCGCGCCTGCTGATCCATCGCCCGTTTGTCCATCACCGCCAGTGGACCGATGCGCCAGCGAACAATCTCGCGCCCCAGGAAGACGTTGGCCGCGACATCCAGATTGTCTGCCAGGGCGAAGTCCTGATAGACCATCTCGATGCCGAGGTGGCGCGAGTCTTCCGGGTTGGTGATGTGCGCTTTCTGGCCGTTGAGGTAGATTTCCCCTTCATCGGGAATGTAAGCCCCGCTGAGGACCTTCATGAGGGTCGACTTTCCGGCGGCGTTGTCCCCCACCAGGCCCAGCACCTCGCCGCGCCCCAGCCGCAGGTCCACCCCTTTCAGCGCCTGGACAGCGCCAAAGCTCTTTTTGATGTTGCGCATTTCGACAACAGGGAATTCGTCGGCCATCACTGCGTGCCTTCCCTCAGCTCCGGCGATGCCGCCGCCACATGTCGTAGGTGACGGCCACAACCAACACCACGCCCAGCACGACGTTCTGCAGGTAGGAGGATAGATTGACCAGGACCATACCGTTGATCATCACGCCCATGATGGCAGCGCCGAGCAGGACGCCCAACACCGTCCCTTCGCCACCGAACAGGCTGGTGCCGCCGATGACGGTGGCGGCGATGGCCCACAGCTCATAAGCCGTGCCAACGGTGGGCGTGCCCTGGCCCAGGCGGGAGGCCAGCACAATGCCGACCAGGCCCCCTAACATCCCGCTGCTGGCATAGCACAACATGCGGACGCGGTCTACATTGATCCCGGATACCCGCGCGGCCTCGATGTTCCCACCGATGGCGTAAATGTGACGCCCCAGCGTGGTCACGTTGAGGATGAACGAGACAAACAGCGCCACCGCGATCAGTATGAGGAACATGATGGGTAGCTGGAGGCCGTCCGGGCCGCCCAACAAGATCTCGCCCTGGCCGATTTGCAGAAAGGGAAAATCTGAGGGGAAGACGATGGGGTAGCCCCGTGTGATGAAGGCCGCCAACCCCTGGGCGATGAGCCACGTGCCCAGGGTAATGATAAAGGGGGGTATGTGCAGCTTGGTCACACAGAAGCCGTGCCACAGACCAACCAGGGCGCCAAAACAAAGCACCAGCAGTATGGAGGGCACAACAGGCAGCGGCTCGATATCGCCGACTCCCCGCACCATCAGGGTGGCAACCAGCACCCCCGTCAGGGCGGTCAGCGAGCCTACCGACAGATCGATGCCGCCGGTGATGATCACCAGCAGCTCACCAATCGCCAGCAGGCCAAACGTCGCCACAAAGCGCATGATAACGGCCAGGTTGGGCGGCCTGAGGAAGACATCGGGCTTTTGCCACAAAAAGAACAAACACAGCGCCAGAAAGGCGACAGCAATGCTCACTTCTCTAAAGCGCAGGATATCTCGCATGCCTCTGGCGCGCTGCCCACCTGATGACGCTCGCTGCTGCGTGGTGACACCTGGGGTGTTCATGACACGAATAGCCTCCTCGGTAAGGTTGCCACCGTGAGCGTGGCTTTCCTCATCACACCGACCCCGGCTGCTTGTGGGTCCGGGCTGCCGATGGCGCGGCCAGCGCATCAAGGAAGGGAGTGCAACGGAGATACAGGCGGCGACAGGTCGAGGGTTGACTCACGCTGCTGGCGCTCGACCTGCCGGGAACGTCCACAAGATGACATCAACGCCGCCGGGTCGCGCTTGCATCGTTCAGTGGCAGATCGAAACATTCATAGTATATCTGAAATCATCGGTGGCGGATAACCTCACAGGAGAACTGCTCCGCGTGCAGGGCGCTCAGGCAGGCCTCTGGATTGAGGGGCAGGAGCAGCAGGCAGGCCGTCCGTCATGCCGCGACGGGGGACGCCCACAACCCTGACCTGGCGGGAACGCTTCCTCATAGAGGCTAACCCCAACGACGCTGGCCTGTTTGCAAGCGCTTGCAAAAACCAATCAAAAACAAAGCGCATCACCGCATAATGCCGGGGAGCAGACCCCCAAGATACGCCATTCGACCGAAACAACGCGCCAAGGCTCCCAGGAAAACGGCCAGCCTGGGCAGGCCAGCCCCGTCCTGGCTTTGAGAGCGCTTACAATATCAGCCTACAGCACTCTTCAGCTCATGTCAAGCGCCGCCGTGCAGGACCTGCGAGCCTGCTTTTTTTTCTTGACTCGCAAGAACATCTGTGCTAGGCTGGAGGATGACTGAGCGGGCCACGCGCCCCCACACCGACGACACCAAGGAAGCCACCATGCCCCGCATCAAGTTCACCCGGAATCTGGCCCGCTTCTTCCCGGACCTCAAAGAAATCGACGTGGAGGGCGAGACCGTCGCGGAGGTGATCGCGGCGCTGGACCGGCGCTACCCCGGCCTGGCCGCCTACCTGCTGGACGACCAGGGCGCGCTGCGCCAGCACGTCAACATCTTCCTGGGCGAGGAGCTGATCCGCGACCGCACGACGCTGCAAGACCGCGTCTCCCCGGAGGACCGGGTGTACATCTTCCAGGCCCTCTCCGGCGGCTGAGCCGCGCGATGCCCCGCCCCACGCATCCGACCCAGGCCCGGCAGCAACCGCCGGGCCGCCGCACCTGTGCCCCACGCAAAGCGGCACGCTCAACATTGCATGTTTCTCAGGAGGAATCATGCCATCAGTCAGCGACACACTCATCCTCGGCACTCACAAAGGGCTGGTGATCTTCCGCCGCAACGGCAAAAGCTGGCGGGTCACGCAGGAGGCCTTCCCCGGCGTCCGCGTCTCGCACGCCACCATCGACCCCCGCACGGGCACGCTGTGGGCCTGCCTGGACCACGGCCATTGGGGCTGCAAGCTGCACCGCTCCCGCGACGGCGGCGCAAGCTGGGAGGAGATCGAGATGCCCCGCTTCCCGCCCGGCGCGGAGATTCGGGACGGCCAACCGGCCTCGATCACCTACGTCTGGCTGGTGGCGCCGGGCGGCCAGGACCAGCCGGAGCGGCTCTACATGGGCACAGAGCCGGGCGGCCTCTTCGTCAGCGACGACGGCGGCGACAGCTTCAGCCTGCTGGAGTCGCTGTGGAACCACCCGACGCGCAAGGAAGCCTGGTTCGGCGGCGGGCGGGACCAGGCGGGCATCTGCGCCGTGTTCGTTGATCCCCGCGACAGCGACCGGGTGCTGGTGGATGTCAGCGTGGGCGGCGTCTTCGAGACGACCGACGGCGGCCACACCTGGCACCCCCGCAACAAGGGCCTGCGGGCCGACTTCCTGCCGGACCCCCACGCGGAGGTGGGCCACGACCCGCACTTCCTGGTCGCCGCGCCCTCCGACCCGGACGTGCTGTGGCAGCAGAACCACTGCGGGGTCTTCCGCAGCGCGGACGGGGCGCAGACCTGGCAGGACATCTCCCAGCCGGGCGGGCCGGTCCGCTTCGGCTTCGCCATCGCCGCCGACCCCCACGACGCCAGCACGGCCTGGGTGGTGCCGGCCACCAGCGACGAGCTGCGCATCCCCGTGGACCGGGCGCTGTGCGTGTGCCGCACGGAGGACGGCGGCCAGACCTGGCAGGACTTCCGCGCCGGGCTGCCGCAGGAGCACTGCTACGACCTGGTCTTCCGCCATGCGCTGGACATCAGCGGCGAGCGGCTGGCCTTCGGCACGACGACCGGCAACCTCTTCGTCTCCGACGACCGGGGCGAAAACTGGGCGTGCATCCATCACCACCTGCCGATGGTCTACTCCGTGCGCTTCGCGCCGGCGTCGTGAGGCGGAAAGCCCCCCAACCCTCTCCCGCAGGAGAGGGATTTTTTTGACCTTGACGGGGGGCGTGTCGTCTGTCAGAATCAACGCAGTGCCCCCGTAGCTCAGAGGATAGAGCGCAGGTTTCCTAAACCTGGCGTCGTCGGTTCGAATCCGACCGGGGGCTTTTGCTTTGCCGTGACGCAGACTCCTCCCGCAGGGCGAAGGGACGCGGACATGAACATCCTGATCATCGGCGGGACGCGCTTCATCGGCGCGGCGGCGGCCCGGCGGCAAAACAAAAAAGCCGGGTCGTAGAACCCGGCAACCGGTAAAGGCAAGGAGCCTGAGCGCGGCGCAAGGCCCTCAGCGCTTCTTGACCTGAATCTGCTTCGGCTGCGCCTCTGGGCGCTTGGGCAGCACGATGGTCAGCACGCCGTTGTCGAAGCTGGCGTCCACCCTGTCGGTGTCCAGCGTGCTGGGCAGGCGCAGGCTGCGCTGGAAGGAGCCATAGTGCCGCTCCCGGAAGTGATAGCGCTCACCCTCTTTCTCGATGGTGTCGCCCATCTCACCGCTGATGGTCAGCACGTTGTCCTGCACCTCGATCTTCACGTCATCCGGCGACAGGCCAGGCAGGTCCACGCGGACGGTCACGGCGTTGTCGTTCTCGATCACGTCCATCGCCGGGCGCAGCACGGTACGCGCCGTATCCGGCCAGGCCATGCGCGTCGGCCAGTTGCGCCAGAACTCCTCAAACATCCGCTCAAACGGACGGAAGGGATCGCTCAGCTCCAGCTCGTCACGTGGATTCCAACGAATCAGGCTCATCTCACACCTCCCGCATGGTCATCATCCAAATTTTTCGCTTTTATGATTCCGTCACCTGTGTAAAAACAACGCTAGAGCAACATAAAACCTTTATTAGAAAGGCTCCGCTCCGGCGTCCGGCTGCCGGGGGACCCCGAAGCGGCTCACCGCGTGGAAGTAGGCCGGCGTGACCGCCCAGCGCCAGTAAATATCCAGCAGGCGGGGCGCAAGCCGCTCCACCCACAGGCCCACCAGGGCGGGCAGCCCACCCGGCACGACCTCCCGCCGCCCGTAGCGCACCGCCTCCACGATGGCCGCCGCCACGACCTGCGGCTCCTGGGGATGCCAGCCCACGGCGGCCAGGGGGGCGGGGTCCGCCGCCGCGATCATCGGCGTGCGCGTCAGGGCGGGCAGGACGAGCGTCACCCGCAGGCCGTGGTCGTCCACCTCGCGGCGCAGGGCGTCGCTGAAGGCGGCCAGCCCGGCCTTGACCGCCCCGTAGGCGGCCTGCCCCGGCGTGGGGATGCGCCCGGCCAGGCTGCCCACGTTGACCACGTGCCCCCCGCCCTGGCGCAGCATCACCGGCAGGACCATCTGGGTCAGGCGGATGGCCCCGTAGAGGTTGACCTCCAGAATGGCCCGCAGGCGGGCCGGGTCGTGCTCCTGCAACAGCCCGCCCAGGTCCACCGCCGCGTTGTTGACCAGCACGTCCACGCGCCGGAAGGCCCGCAGCGCCTCCGCCACCAGCGCCCGCAGGTCGTCGTCGCGGCTGATGTCGGCGGGCAGGGCCAGGGTCGGCACGCCGCAGGAGGCCAGCTCCTGCTGCGCGGCGGCCAGCGGACCGGCGCGGCGGGCGGCCAGGACCAGCCGCGCCCCCTCCGCCGCGAAGGCGTGCGCCGCCGCCCGCCCGATGCCGGACGAGGCCCCGGTGAGGAGCACCACCTTGTCGCGCAGGGAGATGGGGGCAGGCTGCCGCGCGCGCCGCCAGGCAACCCCGGCCAGCAGCGCGGCCAGCAGCAGGCGTTCTTTCATGGGGCAGACCTCCCTCCTGTGCGCCCTACAGCCGCCGGACCGCGTCCAGGTACTCCGGGGTGAGGAGCGGCCTCCACAGGTGGCCCATCAGGCCGGGGAAGAAGCGCTGCAACAGGAAGAACAGCGCCGTCCGCGACCCGCCCAGCGCCACCTCCGGCAGGTTGTAGCGCACGGCCCTCAGGATGCCCTCCGCCACGGCCTCCGGCTCGTCCGGGGCGATGCCCGCCGCCCGGATCGGCCCCTCCGGCACGGCGGCCACCATCGCCGTGCGCGTCCAGCCGGGCAGCACCGCCGAGACGCGCACGCCCGTCCCGGCCAGCTCGTGGCGCAGGGCATGGGCAAAGTAGCGCAGGGCGGCCTTGGTGGCCCCGTAGCTACACAGGCCCGGCGTGGGGACCGGGGCGGTGGTGCTGCTGACGACGACGATGTGGCCGTTGCCCTGGGCCAGCATCACCGGCAGGGCCATCTGGGTCAGGCGCAGGGAGCCGACGACGTTGGTCTCCACCATCTCCCGCAGCCGCGCCGGGTCCTGCTCCTGGAAAGGCCCGCCCACCGCCAGCCCGGCCAGGTTGACCAGCACGTCCAGGCGCCCGAAGGCCCGCAGGGTGCTCTCCAGCAGGACCTCCAGCCCGTCGTCCCGGCGGATGTCGGTCGGCACGACCAGGGTCGCCACGCCGCAGGAGGCCAGTTCCTGCTGCACGGCGCTGAGCGGGCCATCGCGCCGGTCGGCCAGGACCAGCCGCGCCCCCTGCGCGGCAAAGGCGCGCGCCGTGGCCCCCCCGATGCCCCCCGCCGCCCCGGTGAGGACCACCACCTTGTCGTGCAGCGGGAGGGGGGTCCAGCGACGTCGGGCGCGGACCAGCTCCAGCACGCCGCCCAGCGCCGCCCCCAGCAGCGCTGGACGCAAGCAGCCCAGCACAAGCCATCTATACTTCATCGGCGCTCCCCAAACGCTGAATACCAGCAATGCTCTGCAAAACTGAACAGAAAGTGGACATTACTTAATTGAGATTTTGGTCTGAAGCCACTTACTAATTTCAATTCGGAATGATTTTCCACTGTCATTCCGCTTCTGAATTGGGTATAATAAACAGTTATAGGTTGTCTCTGTAGTATTATTGTCTTCCAGAACATATATTCAGGGTCTGACAGAGGCAACGAGCAAAGTATAGTTGCCAAATGAATACACTTCCGGTGCCAGACTCAGGTTTTCGACAGTGCTAGTTCTTAGCACGATTGCAGTGTTTTGACCACCTAAGAACCTCTCAACAGCATCTTCCTGCAGTCGTATACCAAAGCGCTGATTAATTAGATCGTCATCAGTATAAAACTCGACATATACTCCACTCAATATTTGGGAATGCGACATTGCGTGAAGCCGAGCAGCTAGCGTCTGCTCATCTTCGTTGAGCGTGTTCCAAAACGTTCGCACATAAGCCTCAGGTAAACCTCTGCTCTGCGCGAAGGAAGACACAGATTCATCCCCTAGCACCAGTTGACCAACTTCAGTCGCCAATCGACCTAGGGACTCATTAGTTGCTATCTCAGCAAAAACGTTGCGCAGTTCGAAAGGTATCAGCACAATCACGCCTTCCGGCAATTCCTGAACAGCAGCTTGCAGTGCCCGAAGCTCTCTCTGATATGCCTGAGTTTGTTGAATAGTAGACGTGTAGCTCTGTACATTGCTGATGATCAGCAAAGTAGCCAAGGAAACTGTCAATAGTGTCCGAAGGACAGTCCTCTGAAGTATCAGAGATCGCGCTGAGATAAGTTTTAGTGATTTCTGTAGTGCAATTGCTGCAAAAATGACAGCGGGTATCACAAACGGTAAGAAGTATCGAGGATAAACAACGCCAGCACGAGAGTAGACTGCCAGCAAACTGATAAATGTTAGAAAAGAAACGCCGGAAAGGAGAGGCCGTGTCCACAACGAAAGTAGAACGCCAAGAAGAAATCCCAGAAGAACAGGCAAGGTTAGCGTCGATGAAAGTGCCTCCAGGGCGCCGCTGAAGCCTAAAGCAGTTCCGCTCCGAGCAGCATTGCCAAGGATAGATTTGGCTAATCGAAGTGGATCAACCCAGATATAAGGGCACGCTAATAAGAAACCCAGAACAGTAAATAGACAGAAAAGGATTAAGTGCCGAGACCGGCGTCGCTGAACCTGTAATACGAATCCCAAAACAACAGGAAAAGCAAACAGAATTGTGATCTTCGATGCGATTGCCAAGCCCATAAAACCACCTGCGAGAGCAACACGTTTTAGCGGCCAATTAACCAAGGTCAGTAAGGCTAGAGCTATTCCTGTAAACGCAAGCGACAGAGCATCGCCGACAACCATATGAGAGTGTAGCCATACTGCAGGTATAGTGGCCAATAATACTACACTCATAAAGCTAATAATATGATCCTTAGTTAGTTCCAGTATCGGTATATATAACAACGCAAACCCAACACTTGACAGTAGAACTATGGCAATCCGTAATGTGAAAATAAGGTCCCAAGGTTCGCGGTAAGCCTTTGAGATATAAGTAGCAAAACCAGATAGCGACAGACTCGCATCGGTATCAAGAACAAAATCAAGTGCAATTGTCGGAACAGCAAGAATTTGCAGCGTGGAACCTGGCCAAGCCAGGCTTGTTGAAGGTAAGCCGAGATACCTATCTATTGCCGAAAGAGTCATTTCTAGCTCGTCTGAATTGTAGAGCGTTTCTCTAGGCGCTAATAATCCCCCAAACACCCGAGATAGGACTACAAATAATATTATGACAATAATTCCTAGCGCTACCTTATGGAGACTCAACAGTTTCAAGGCACTGAGCCTCATTTTCTCTAAACGTTTAATCATGTCTCACCTCCTTCAGATATGCTGAACCTTTGAACCTGGAACAACGGATACCAAAACACTTTCCGTTTAGTGCTGTCACAGGCACAGAATGTACATTGCCTAATCGTATCTAAAGTGCCTATACAAGCAACTAAGCGAGGCCGAGAAAAACGACAGAATTGGTGTTCGATAACCGGAGCGATCTATCCTCCCATCGTATTGAGCTAGCAAAAGTAGCAAAAGGCTATTGTGGTTCAAAAATGAACTCCATGCCAGAGTAGCTTCTCCCCTTCCGGGCCACGCCCCACCCCATGCCGGGCGCGGGGCGCTACTCCTCTGCCTGGGCCTCCACAAAGCGGACCTCGTACATGTGAGGCCAGCGCTTGCCGGTGATGAGAAAGGTCTCCGTCTCCGGGTTGTAGGCGATGCCGTTCAGCACGTCCTGGCTGGGGGAGAGCAGCGCGGCCTGCTCCTCCTCCGTCAGCAGGCCGGAGGCGTCGATGACGGCGGTCACCACGCCGTTGAGGCGGTCGATCTGCAGGATGTAGTCGGTCTGCCACACGTTGGCGTAGATGGAATCCCCCACGCATTCCAGCTCGTTGAGGCGGTAGACCGGCCTGCCCTGCAGCGTGACCAGCCCCCGGAAGACCAGCTCGAAGGTCTGCGGGTCGCGCAGGGAGATGAAGGGCGTGCCGTCGCTCATGTACAGCCAGCGGCCATCCGTGCACAGCCCCCAGCCCTCGCCCTGGTAGCGGAAGGTCTCCAGCCGCTGGAAGGTCTCCAGGTCGTAGACGAAGGCCTCCCCCTCCTGCCAGGTGAGCTGGATCAGGCGGTCGCCCACGCGCTCCAGGCCCTCGGCAAAGTAGCGCTCCTCGATGTCAATGGAGCGCAGCACCTCGCCGGTCTCCGGGTCCACCTCTCGCAGGGTGGATTCCCCGCGCAGCCCGGTGCTCTCGTAAAGCGATCCGTCGTAGAGCAGCAGGCCCTGGGTATAGGCGGTGGGGTCGTGCGGCCTGACGGAGATCACCTCCGGCCTCAGCAGGGGGACCTGCGCCGTCAGAGGGTCGGGGCCTCCCTGGGCCAGGGCGGGACCCAGCACCAGCGCCAGCGAGGCCAGCAGCAGCAAAGCCAGCAGGGCGGCGAAACGCGAAGGGCGGTTCATGGCTGTGCAGACTCCTCGTGAAAGTCGGGTTGTTCACCTGTCTTTGACTGAATCTGGCGTAAATGATGTAATTTATCGTTATAAAACTGCTTCTGGAAACTATCCTCAAGTAGAGGCAATAATTCTTCAGCAGCCTCTATCCCTTTGTCAACAAGTCCCATAGCCTCGTAGGTCTTTATGAGATCCATCAATACAAACTCCCGGAAATCGGGAGTTACTACCTGTAACGCACGCTCATGCCAGATACGTGATTGTTCTCTTTCTCCTAACTTGCCATATGCTTCACCAAGAATTGAAAAACCTTCATGGTTGAGTGGCTCTAACTTGGTTAGCTTTTCTCCAATTACAATCGCCTCCTGCGGTCTATTCAACTCGATTAGCGCTTCCCCCAACATTTCATATGCCCGTCCTTCATTGGGTTCCTGTTGAATCCAAGCCTCAGCAAATAGAAACATCCAGTCATATTGCCCTAGATTCTTGGCTGCTTTCGCTTGCTCAGCGAGCAAACCGGAATCTTTGTTTTTAGCGAGCTTGAACCTGATGGGGTCTTGCTTGCGTAGTCTATCCTTCAGCGTGCGTTCGGGAAGAAAATCCAAAGGCGATGTCCCAAACCACTGCATTATTGCAATGATGCCATTTGCCACAATAACAGTGACGCCAACCGCGACAATGAATGGAAACAATCCCTGTTGTTGCGCCGGAGGTAGAAGCGACAGGATAACCTGAAGTGATCCCCCAAGAATCAGGGCGATCACTATTACAACAACGAAAACAACTATGGCCCATCTACGCATCATATCCTCCTACCTATACTCGTATTGCGCTTGTGAGAAAACACTGGATGAGCCGTATAACCCGCATTTTATGGAGGCGGGTATGTCGCTTTTGCTCCGGGGGTGAATTTATAACATAATTCGCGCAGTCTTACGACGCCACGGGCTGGCGCGGCGTGGTGGTGATGCCAGGCAGAAGACCACCGCCCACGCCGAGGGGGAAAAGGGGGAGCGCGGGGCTATGCCGAAGTACCTGATCGTGAACGCCGACGACCTGGGCATGTCGCCCGGCGTGAATCGCGGCATCCTGGAGGCGCACGAGAAAGGCATCGTCACCTCCACCACGGTGATGATCAACATGCCCGCCGCCGAGGCGGGCATCCGCCTGGCGCAGCAGCGCGCGCCCCGGCTGGGCCTGGGCCTGCACATCAACCTCTCCTTCGGCGCGCCCGTCTCCGACCCGGCGCGGGTTCCCAGCCTGGTGCTGCCAGACGGGCGGTTCTGCTCCACCTATGAGGAGCTGATCGAGCTGGTGCCGCGCTTCAAGGCGGAGGATTTGCAGGCCGAGATCACGGCTCAGATGGCGCGCTTCATCCGGCTGGCCGGATGCCCGCCGGACCACCTGGACAGCCACCACGGCATCACCTACATGCACCCGGCGGCCTTTGACGTCATGCTCCGGCTGGCCGCCCACTACCAGATTCCCATCCGGAACGGCGAATGGTTCCTGAGCGACGAGGCGGTCGGCCACCTGCCCCCCTCGCCAGACGGGCTGCTGGTGCACCGGCTGCGGGCCGTGTACGCGGCCAACGCCAGGCCGCGCTGGCCGCTGCCCTACCCCGCCGGCCCCGCCCCGGAGCTGCCCTTCTACGGCGAAGGGGCCACGCTGGAGAACCTGCTGGCCATCCTGGCCCGGCTGCCGGAGGGCGTCACGGAGCTGATGTGCCATCCGGGCTACGCGGCGGACCTGGAGGAAGCCTACGCCGCGCCACGCGAGCAGGAGCTGCGGGTGCTGACGGACATCCGCGCCCGCCAGGCGGTGGAGCGGGAGGGCATCCGGCTGATCACCTTCGCGGAATTCGCCGCGCTGCCCGAAGCAGAGTGAGGGCCGCGCCGCTACCCCCGGCGCGCGATCACGATCTGGTTGACGCCCAGGCTCAGCGGCGTGTAGGTGGTCCGCGTGAGGACCTGCGCCAGGGCGGGCAGCCCCAGCAGGGCAAACTGCACCGCCCTGGGGACCAGCGGGACGTAGGGCACGTCCCACAGGCCGTCGCCGAAGTGCCGCAGCACGCGGAAGCCCGCCTCCCGGCACCAGGCCCGCCACCGCTCCGGCGGCTGCACGTTGATGTGCGTGGGGTCCTTGCCGATGGCGTCGGTGGCCGGGTCCTTAAAGCGGCGCAGGCTGTAGCCGGGGTTCGGCGTGGCGAACAGCCACAGCCCGCCCGGCCTCAGGATGCGGTGGACCTGGCGGATGGTGTCGGCGGGGTCCGGCAGGTGCTCCAGCAGGTGCAGGGCCACCACGGCGTTGAAGCGCCCGGCGGCGAAGGCGCTGAGGTCGTCCGCACGCATGACCATCGCCTGCGCGCGGGGCGCGTTACGCCGCGTCTGCTGGACGGCGTACTCGGCCAGGTCGATGCCCGTGCAGGCGAAGTCGTCTTGCAGCAGGCCCAGCAGGTGTCCCAGCCCACAGCCCATCTCCAGCAGCTCGCCGCCGGGCGGCGCGTAGCGGCGCACCAGCGCGGCGTAGTAGCGCCGGGCGAACCAGTACATGCTGAAGCGCCCCAGCGGGCGGTCCGCGTAGTTGTAGCTTTCAAAGTAGCGCTGGCCGTACTCCTCCAGCGGAACCTGAGGCAGGGAAGTATGCTCGCTCATGGGGGGAGATTATACCGGATCGGAGGCAGCGCGGCAGAGAAGCGGCAGACCCGCGCGCCCGGACGACCTGAGGGATCAGCCCTCGCCGTTGACCAGGCGCTTCAGGCGCTCGTGCAGCGGCTCCAGCCAGGCCTCCCCCAGGGCGCGCTCGATGAGGTCCGGGCGGTACTCGACGGCCTCCCGCAGCCACTTGAAGCCGGTCTCCAGGTCGCCAAGCTGGGCGTAGGAGATGGCCATGCGGTAGCGGATGATGGCGTGGCGGCTGGGGTCCACCAGGTCCAGCACGCGGTCCACGGTGATGGCGTCCTCCCACTCCTGGCGGATGAGGTGCAGCGAGGCCAGGTTGTTCCAGGCCACGCTCAGCTCGGTGATGGCGATCTCGCTGGCCCGCCGCACGGCCTCCAGCGCCCGGTCGAAGTCGCCCTTTTCCTCGTAGGCCCCGGCCAGCAGCAGCCAGGCATCGTAGTAGGTCGGCCAGATCTCGATGGCGCGCTGGCAGTGCCGGATCGCCAGGTCCCATTCCCCGGCGTCCATGTGATCCAGCGCAAAAGCCCACTCCTGCGACGGGTTTTCCTGCCAGGGTTGGTGGCGGTCACGGGCTGTGCGGCGCTTTTCTTCCGGCATGGGAACCCTCCTGCAAGCACTGGTGGCGACCGGCGGGCCGCGCGCGTGGCCTCATTCTAGTATGGCCCGCCCTGCCAGAGCAAACGCCGCCGCCGGGGCGCTAGGCGGTCGTCAGCACGCTGACCAGGAAGGTCAGCAGGATGGCCGCCGCAAAGGCCAGCTCCAGCCCCATGCCCACCAGGATGACCCGCAGGGCCAGACCGCTGCCCCCCAGCGCCGCCCGCCACTCCCTGGCCCGCGCGTACTCCGCCAGGAAGACCCCCGCCACGCCGCCGATCAGAGTTCCCAGCACCGGGACCGGGATGGCCGCCGTGCCTAGCGCGCAGCCCAGGAAGAAGGCCAGCAAGCCCAGGCAGGAGACCCCCCTGCCCCGCAGCCCGAAGTACGGCAGCCACAGGCCGGAGGTGGAACCGGCCAACATGAAGGCGGTCATGAGCACGGCGGCGGGCACGGTGACCCGCTGAAAGCCGGTGAGCGCGGCGTAGACCAGGGCGATGGCCCATTCCAGCGCCGCCACCGGCACCACCGGGATCACGACCAGGGCCAGGCTGAGCAGCATCAGCAGGGCGACCAGCAACACCAGGATCGAGTCGACCATCTTCCAACCTCGCAGGCAGGGCGCTCCAACGCCCGGCAGCATTCTAGCGGCAGCGGGGCGGAAAAGCGAGCGCCCGCCGGGCCACCAGCAGCAAGGCCCCGCCCAGCCCCAAAGGGCCGTTACCGAAGGGCGGCGGTTCACTCAACTGATAATGTTACCGGGCTGGCAATGGCGCGCCCCTGCAAGTATGATCACGGCCAGCTTCGGCGACAACCGCGCTCACCCAAAGGACGGCCCCTCATGAAGCGACGCCTGCTCATCCCCGGCGCGGCCCTGGCGGGCGGCGCGCTGCTGTGGCGCGGCCTGCATGGCCCGGAGCCGGTCCCGCTGCGCGACCGGGTGGTGATCCTCACCGGGGCCTCGTCCGGCATCGGCAGGGCGGCGGCGCACGCCTTCGCGGCGGAAGGGGCGCGGCTGGCCCTGGCCGCCCGGCGCGGGGAGGCGCTGCTGAGCCTGGCCGAGGAGCTGGAGGATTACGGCAGCCCGGCCCTGGCCGTGCCCACCGACGTGCGCCGCGACGAGGACCTGGCGGCGCTGGTCCGCAGGACGCTGGCGGCCTTCGGGCGCCTGGACGTGCTGGTGAACAACGCCGGGCTGTCCTACGGCGGCCCGCTGCCGGAGCAGCCCCCGGCCCAGATTCGCGCCCTGCTGGAGACCAACCTCTACGGCCCGCTGCGCCTGACGCAGATGGTCCTGCCGGTGATGCTGGGCCAGGGCGCGGGGCACATCGTCAACGTCAGCAGCATGGCCGGGCAGATCGCGCCGCCCGGCATGGCCGCCTACGCCGCCACCCGGCGCGCCCTCACCTTCTTCAGCGACGCCCTGCGCCGCGAACTGGACGGCACGGGCATCCACGTCTCCACCGTGCTGCCCACCTGGACGCGCACCCCCATGGTCCAGCGCCTGGCGGAGCAGGCGCTGCGGGGGGCCGGGGCGCTGCCCGCCGGGGAGCGCGTGGACATGCCGGAGGTCCCGGCCACGGCCATCGTGGACGCCGTGCGCTACCGGCGGCGCACGGTGGCCCTGGGCGGGCCGTGGATGCGGAGCGGCTACCTGAGCGAGCGCCTTGCCCCCTGGCTGGTGGACCTCTACTTCCGGCTGGGGGTGGACGTGGCGGCCTTTATGGCGGTGGCGCGGGGCCTGGGCGCGCCAGCCAGCGGCGGGCGCGGGGGCCGGGCAGAGCAGCGCCCACACGCACAAACGCCCTCACCGGGGTGAGGGCGTCTGGTTGGCTGGGGGGAGAAGCTCAATCAAACCCGGACAACTTCGCTGGCTTGCAGGCCCTTGGGTCCCTGAACGATGGTGAACTCCACGCGCTCACCCTCCTCCAGGTTGCGGAAGCCGTTCCCCACGATCGCCGAGTAGTGGACAAATACATCCGGGCCGTCAGGCTGCTGGATGAAGCCGTAGCCCTTGGTTGTATTGAACCACTTCACGACGCCTACAATACGTTCAGCCATTGCGCAATCTCCTTGACTATGGCTCAAAGGATCGTGTGTAGGCCGCCATGCATTGATCGCTGTGCCTGCAACCAACAAACGCCCGCAACCACGGGCGTCGCCTGGCGTGTACTGCTGTACTGCACATGCTACTGCCTGGGTCCTACACTCAAAAATGTATTCATTTTTCGGTCAGTTGTCAACCGGGCAACCTGCCGGCGAGGCCTGGCCACCCCGGCCACGCTAGGAAGGCGTCGGCGTGGCTTCCAATTCCGGCTCCAGGGGGGTCTCTCCCTCCAGGGTGGGAGTCGGCTCCAGGGTGACGATCACCTGGCACTGGGCCAGGGCGTCGCGGATGTCGTACTGCATGGCCAGGTCGTCCTCCGCCAGGCCCAGGCCGATGCGCAGCAGCTCGACGGCGCGGCGGCAATCGTCGATCACCGTGTAGCAGATGCCCGCGTAGAGGTAATCCTGCGCCGAGCGGCTGCCCGCCCGCACGGCCCGCTCCAGCGTGCGGGCGCACAGGTTGTACTCGCCCTCCCGCAACTGCAAGGCTCCCAGCAGGGAAAGGCAGGAGACCTTCTCCGGCGCGATGGCCGTGCAGCGCTCCAGCACCTCGCGGGCCTGCTCGTATTCTCCCAGGTCGCGGACCAGGGCGACGGCCAGGCGGTAATGAGCGGTGGCGTTCTCCGGGTTGCGGTCGATCACCTGGCGCAGCAGGTCGATCTCGGCCTGGATGTCCTGATTGCGGTAGTAGAGGTCGGCCAGGCTGAAGGCGATGTAGGCCCGCGAAGGCTCCAGTTGCAGGGCGCGCTCGTAGTAGTCGATGGCCCCCTCGAAGTCGCCGTAGCCCCATTGCAACACGTAGCCGTAGTTGCGCTGCACGTTGAAGTCGGTCGGGTCCAGCTCCAGGGCGCGCTCGGCGGCCTGAAAGGCGCGCTCCACCTCGCCCATGTCCGTGTAGGTCTCGGCCAGGAAGGCGTGGGCCACGGCGCTGTTGGGGTCCAGCTCCAGGGCGCGCAGCAGGCTGGCGATGGCCCGCCCGTACTGGTCGGTCCAGTCCAGGGCCATGCCCCGGATGGCCCAGCCCAGCGGGCTGTAGGGGTCCGCGTTGATGGCTTTTTCCGCCACGGCCAGCGCCTCCTCCTCCTGCTCGTTGGTGATCATCAGGTGGGCCAGGCGGAAGTGCAGCGCCACGTCGTTGGGCATCCCCTCGGCGGCCAGGGCGTAATTCTCGATGGCCTCCTCCATCGCGCCGCGCTGGTAGGCGGCGTTGGCGATAGCCAGGTAATTCACCGGCGAGTCGGTGGCCGTGGGTGTGGGGGCCTGGCGGGTGGCCAGTTGCTCCTCCACCACCCGAAGCTGGTTGGCCAGCGCCTGCTCGATGGGCGGGCGCAGCATGTCGCGGATCTGCCAGATGCCCGCGCCAATGACGACCACGACAGGCGTCAGCAGGTACAGCCAGCACCAGCGCAGGCTGAACAGGCGGCGGCGACCCGCCTTGCGGTAGCGTTTGGGGGTTCGCAGATTCATGGTCGGTCGGCTATCGCGTCCTTCACCCGGTCGCTAAGGGGCATCTGCGCCCTCGTCCTCCGGCGTCGGCGTGGGGGGCAGGCGCGTCTCCGCGCAGAGCCGCAGCCCCTCCCGGATGATGCCCAGGATGCGCTCGGACTGGGTGCGCTCCAACGCCTGCTGCAACAGCGGCTCGGCCTGGTCGCAACGGTCCAGATAATAATACGCCAGGCCGCGCACGTAAAGGCACTGGATGTCCTCCGAGCCGAGCGCCGCGCAGCGCTCCAGGGCCTCGATGGCCTGCTGGTAGCGCCCTTGCAGGTAGTAAACCAGGCCAAGCTGCCGCCAGGCCGGGGCGTACTGTGGATCGATGTCCAGGGCCTGCTCGCAGTAATCCTGGGCATAGGCGTCTTCCCGCAGGCCGTAGTAGGTCTCGCACAGCCGCAACAAGGCCCGCGTGTTGGTCGGCTCCATGGCCAGCACGCGCTCGTAGGCGGCGATGGCGGCCTGCACGTTCTCCAGGGCGCGGTAGGTGAGGGCCAGCTCGAAGTAGAGAAAATCCAGGGTGGGCTGCAGGGCGATGGCCGTCTCCAGGGCCTGGGCGGCCTGCTCCCGCGCCCCGACCCAGGTCAGGGCGTAGGCGTGGGCGCGGTGGGCGTCCACGCTGTTGGGGTCCAGCTCCACCGCCCGCTGGGCCACCTGCACGGCCTGGTCCCAGCGCCCGATGTCGGCGTAGGCCCAGGCCAGGTAGGCGTAGGTCAGCGCGTAATCGGGGTCCAGCTCCAGCGCCGCCAGCGCCACGGAGATGGCCTCGTCCAGCCGATCCAACTGGTAGAGCGCCAGCACCTTGAGGGCATGGCCGCGCGGGTCTGTGGCGTCCAGCGCCACCATCTGCTCGGCGACGGCCAGGCCCTCCTCGCTCTTGTCCGCCAGCAGCAGGGTGTGCCCGTACTCGAAGAGGTAGTCCAGGTTGGCGGGGTCCATGCGCAGGGCCTCAGCAAAATCCGCCTCTGCCCCCTCCAGGTCGCCCGCCAGGTAAGCCTGGTAGCCGCGCCGGGCCACGGTGGGGGCGGAGGGCGTGGGCGTGGGCGGCGCGCCCAGCAGCGTGGTCACCCCGGCCTGGATGTGGCTGAACTGCCAGGCGGCCAGACCGGTGAGGATCAGCAGCGCGGCGGCAGTGACCAGCCAGCGTCGCCAGGGCAGCCCCCGCCGGCGGCCAAAATGCAGATGGGACCGGTCGCGCCGGATTTGCATGGTCAGAAGACCCCGATGGGCGTAGGGACGGGGGTGGGCGTGGGGACGGGCGTGGGGATGATGGACATGTCGTAGCGCTCATCCGTCACCGCGCACAGACGCAGGCCCTCGCGGATGATCTCGCGGATCTCGTCGGCGGTGGCGCGGCCAAAGGCCTCTTGCAGCAGCGGCACGGCGTCGTCGCACTCGGCCAGGTAGTAGTGCGCCAGCCCGCGCAGATACCAGCACTGGATGAACTCCCCACCGTACTCCACGCAATGCTCAAAGGCGTCGATGGCGCTCTCGTAGTTGCGGCGGGCAAAGTAGACCGACCCCACCCACATCCAGGCCTCCGCGTTCTCCGGCTCGCGCTCCAGCGCGTCCTCGCAGTAGGCCTGGGCGTAGTTATCCACCCGCAGCCCGAAGTAGGTCTCGCACATGCGGACCATGGCCTTGACGTTGTCGGGGTCCATCTCCAGCACGTGCTCGTAGATGGCGATCATGGCCGGGCGGTTGCCCAGCCCGGAATAAGCCGCCGCCAGCTCAAAGTACAGGAAGTCCAGGTTGGGGTGGAGCGTGATGGCGGCCTCCAGTTGCTCGACGGCGATGTCGTAGCGCCCGGTCCAGGTCATGCTGAAGGCGTAGGCGCGGCGGGCGTCGATGTTGTTGGGGTCCAGCTCCACGGCGCGGCGGCCCATCTCCTGCGCCTGGGTCCAGCGCCCGGTGGAGCGGTAGGCCCCGGAGAGGGCGGCGTAGGTGGGGGCGAAGCCGGGGTCCAGCTCCAGCCCCGCCAGGCCCACGGGGATGGCCTCCTCGGCGCGGCCCAGCATATCCAGCGCCAGGACCTTCAGCGCGTAGCCGCGCGGGTCGCGGGGGGCGGCCTGGAGGGCCTGCTCGGCGACGGCCAGCGCCTCCTCGTAGCGGTCGCGCATGACCAGGATGCGCCCGTACTCGTAGAGGTAATCGACCTCGGTGGGGGCCATGCGGGCGGCCTCCGCCAGCGCTGCCTCCGCCCCCTCCAGGTCGCCGGCCAGGTAGGCCTGGTAGCCGCGCCGGGCCATGGTGGGGGCGGAGGGG
>FWPU01007366.1_pt1 | contig 20357 bp, 20 predicted proteins | sample 2228361 | NCBI WGS metagenome assembly FWPU01 (sample SAMEA103939777, study PRJEB20133) | metagenome
GTGACTGGGCTGCCTTACCCGCCCGGCAAGAATGTCTTGGGGAGCGTTGATGACTCATCTGGCTCTACTATACAAACCTTGCAACAGAGCAATCTCGACTCGGTAGCCCCCCAGCTCAACCTTTTCTTCCGCGCCCAATTTGGTAGCAGTGCCGACCAGTTGCTACGCTTCATGCTGGCTCAGCTAAAGGTTCAGAGCACTTCCCCCGTGCCTATCTTTCTTAACCAGGGCTTTACCGTAGACCTGGGCGGTAGCGTAAGCCTGCCGGTACCCAGGCTATCCTGCCAGGGTCGGAGCATCATCCTGGACTATGGCCCCCTGGTCAATGCCCTGGTCGAGCACTATGGCAGCCTGAACGCTGCTGCCAGGGCTCTAGCCTCGCTCAGCTTCCCAGCTCTGTTGAATGCGCTGAACAGCCTAGGAGGCAACTTTGTGGGTCTAGCGGTCAACTTTAGCAGCTGGTTCACGAACACCTTAAATACCCTCACCAACCTGCCCCAGAACTGTCTAGACCCGTCTAATTGGACCCTCTCCTGGCCCCCAACCAGCATTCCAGCTCCTCGAGCAGTTCCCACCGGCAGTCCGGTCAGCGATAGGGTCATCGACAACGACGGCCTGGTGGAGTACGACTCGGCCATGGGGTTCCGGCTGGGCACCGGCATCAACGCATTCTTCGACCACACCCGCACCGACTTTGTAGTGGATGGCAAACCCCTACCCGGCTCCTGGTACCGCCGCTACCGCAGCGATGTTGAGCAGTTTAACCACGATGTGCAAAGAGAAGAAACCGGGCGCTACGTCTGGAACGACATCCTCTCGCGCAATCCCGGCCCCCTGCCCAGTGCCCAGGGCAACCTGAGTGTTCACCCGTAGGAGCAGAGGCTTTCCCCAATACCAGCCCCGCCCCTGGGCGGGGTCTGGTTTAATAGCCGCCCTACTGAGACGCTGGTGTAACGGCACTGGACTACTCTCCTATTCAAGGAGGCCCAGGATGAAACTCCAGACCCTGTTCGTATCCGCCCTGCTGGTAGCCCTGCTCCCGGCTTGCGGCGCCAGCAATCCCACCCCCGGCAACCCTACCAACCCAACCAACCCCGGCACCAGTGGCCTGGCCGGGTTCAAGACCGCGGCCATCCTGCCCGAGGGCCTGAAGGACCTCGAGCAAGAGCTCTCGCCCCTGCTGGTCGAGCTGGTCGCGCTGGCCCGCGACCTCGGCCAAAACCCCACCGCCCTCACCGGCACCCTGACCCAAAGCGGCAACACCTTCACCTACAACCCCACCCCCACCAACCGCCTGCGGGTGGTCTGGAGCGACGGGGCGGTCTACGAGTTCAGCATCGCCCAGTTCCAGGGCAACCTGGCCGCAGGAGCCACTGCCTTTTACAAAGGCAACCACCTGCTCCAGTTCAACGCCCAGCTCGAGCCCGACAACGAAATTGGTCCGGTCAACCTCAGCCTCCGCTCCCAGCGGCAGGGCAGCACCCTCAGCGTGAGCCTGAGCGGAAGCGCCGTCTTTGAAGGGCAGACCCACACCCTGAACCTGACCTACGCCCAGCAGGTGCTCTCCGATTTTGGCCCCGGCTCCATCGAGTTCCGCCACCAGGACACCCTCCAGGGCAGCCTGAGCAGCCCTAGTTTCCAGATTCAGGTCAACGAGACCTACGACTTCCGCCTGGTGGGCAGCAGCAGCCTGGTCATGCAGACCATCCGTACCCTGAACAACGCCTGGAGTGACGGGGGGCAGCAGTTTCGGCTGCAAAATGGCCTCGTCAAGCGGGTTTTCCGCGACGGCAACCCCATCGAGCGCGACTTCTGGACGGCCCAGGGCGACCTCTTACGCGGCAGCGCGCGGGTGGGTGGTTTCGGCCAGAGTTTCAGCGGGAACCTGCTCGAGCAGTTCCTGGATACCCCCGGCGGGCGGGTGCGGCTGGGGGCCTTCCGCTTCTGAAGCCACCCGTCCGAGTCGTACCCAAAAACAGCGCTTCTACAAAGGGAAACCCGTTCACAAAGGAGGCGGCAATGAAACGAAAATGGCTGGTTCTCTGGCTGGTGCTGGCCCTGCTGGCTGCCTGTGGAGGCTCCACCCCTACGCAAGGCATCTGGGATACCTCGAGCTGGGACTCTGCCATTTGGCAGTAAGGAGGAAAACATGAAAGGACGCAATATCTTCTACTTTGGCCTGGGAGCACTCCTGGTCGCAACCGGATTGTACGGGCTTTCGCTGGGCAGCCTGACCACCTTCACCGCTGGCACACCCATCCGGGCCAGCGAGGTGAACGCCAACTTCAACACCCTCAAAACAGGCGTAGAAGCCCTGGAAACCGGCAAGCAGAACCGCGTAACCGCCTCCTGCGGCGAGGGCAGCAGCATCCGCGTAATCAATGCCGACGGCACGGTGGTGTGCGAGCTAGACGATGTGGGGACAGGCGGCGGGGGTGGCGACATCACCGCGGTCAATGCCGGCGAGGGGTTGAGCGGCGGCGGGGTCAGCGGTGATGTGACCCTGGGCCTGGCCGATGGTGGGGTGACCAACGCAAAACTGGCGACCAACGCGGTCACGACCGATAAAATCGCCAACGGGGCCGTAACCGCGGGCAAAATCGCAGACAATGCCATCAACAACACCAATCAAGTGGCAGCGGGCTCGCTGGAACTGAATGATCTTAAGCAGGCAGACCTACAAGCCACCTTTTTTTTTGGCGGAGTTACCATCCCGGCCCGTTCCTGTGTGGCACGGAACTCCGGTTCTACTGACTTGCCGACCCAGATAGGTGACTTGCTAATCGCGTTTCCAAGCGCAAACGCAAGCTTTGTCTTTCCAGCAGGTACCTTCACCTTGCCAACCGTCGTCGAGGTGGCGGGTCAAGCAAGTGTGGTTTTTTGCAACGGCACAGGCTCCGACATTACCAGCAGCTTTTCCGTCACTATCAGACGAATCCCGAACTAGAGTGGTTTTCGGCAAGAATTTGACCTGAGCAGCAGGGATAATGCCAACGGCAATGTCAAACACCCCAAAGCCCCGTTGCCGTACTGCGGGGTTGCTCTTGGATAGCGAGGACTGGGTCTGGTCGCCGGTAGAATGTGGGCATGGACATGCTCCCGGTGATCGAGGAACTATCGCAACAAACCCCTTCCAAAATTCTGCTGGTGGTGCTGGACGGCGTAGGGGGCCTGCCCCAAGCACCCGGCGGCCCCACCGAGCTGGCCGCGGCCCACACCCCCCACCTCGATGCGCTGGCCAAGCAAAGCGCTTTGGGACTGCTCACCCCAGTCTACCCTGGCCTGGCCCCCGGCTCTGGCCCCGGCCATCTCTCGCTTTTTGGCTACGACCCCTTCAGGTATCTGGTTGGGCGGGGGGCGCTCTCGGCCATCGGGATTGGGGCCGACTTCCAGGACGGCGATGTGGCCGTGCGGGGCAACTTCGCCACCCTCGATGCGGCTGGGCTGGTTAAGGATCGCCGCGCAGGCCGCCCCAGCGATGCGGAAAACGCCCGCGTAGTGGGCAAGCTCAAAGCCGCCATCCAGGAGGTGGAAGGGGTACAGGTGCACTTCTACACCGAGTCCGAGCACCGCTTTGTGGTAGTTTTGCGCGGGGCCGGCCTGGGAGAAAAAACCAGCGACACCGACCCCCAGAAAACCGGGGTGGCCCCCCTGCCCTCCCAGCCCCACGACCCCACCGACGCCGCCAGCAGCAAGACGGCCCGCCTCCTCAACGCTCTAAGCCAGCGCATCCGAGAGGTATTGCAAGACGAGCCCCAGATTAACGGCGCGCTCTTCCGCGGCATCTCCATCAAGCCCCGCTTCCCCAGCATGGCCCAGGTCTACAAGCTCAACCCGGCCTGTGTGGCCAGCTACCCCATGTACAAAGGGGTGGCCAGCCTGGTAGGCATGAAGGTGCTCCAGGTGGAGGGGGTGGAGGACGCACCAGAGGGCAAGCTGCGGGCGCTACAGGAAAACTGGGCCAAGCACGACTTCTTCTACCTGCATTTCAAGAAAACCGACGCCACCGGCGAAGACGGCAACTTCGCGGAAAAGGTCCACAAGATTGAGCTTTTCGACCATCTGCTGCCAGAGCTACTGGCCCTGAAACCCGATGTGCTGGCCATCACTGGCGACCACTCCACCCCCAGCGTGCTGAAAGCCCACTCCTGGCACCCGGTACCGCTCTTGCTGCACGGGCCCTACCTGCGCAACGACGCCGCCCAACGCTTCACCGAGGACGAAGCGGCCAAAGGCAGCCTGGGCCACCTGCGCGGGGTGGAGCTGATGCCTTTGCTGCTGGCCCACGCCGGCAAACTGCAAAAGTACGGGGCCTAGCGGTTGCGGGCTGGCCGCAGGGTGGTCTGGGTGGGCAGGCGGTAGCCGTGGTTGTCGGGGGCGTCGTCGGTGGCTGCGGTGAGCACCCGCCCATTGCGCAGCCGGGTGCCCTCGCCCACCAGGTATACCGCGCCCCAGGGGCGGTAGGTGCTGGAGAGGGTGTCCTTGCTGACCCGGCCATCAGCAAAGCGGATGGTGCGGTAGACCTGTACAGTGGCCCCCTCGGCGGCCCAGTCGACCTGCACGAACTGCTGCGGCTTGAGCTCAGGAATCACGATGTAGAGGGTCGGCAGGGGCGGGGTGCGGCTGAGAATCACAGGCTGGCTCCAGGTCACCTCGCGGTCTTTGCTGCCGAAGAGGCGGAAGGTCAGGCGGTTACCGTTGATCTCGCTCTGAATGAGCAGATGGCCGGGGGTGTCGTTTTTGAAGCGTAGGTCGAGGGAGGGCAGAAAGACCGCTGCATCCAGGCCGGTGGGCTGGTAGTAGCGCACCTGGTAGCTGTGCGGGCGGCGCTGCACGATGGGTAGGCCAGCAAAGTAGGCCGAGCGGAAAAGGGTGGTCGAGACCTGGCACAACCCTCCGCCCACCCCTTCTAGGGTTTGCTCGCCAGAAATCACGAAGGCTTTTTTGAAGCCGGTACGCTCCGAGACCTCGCCCATGCCTCTGGCAAAGGAGAAGGTCTCGCCGGGGGCAATCTGCACCCCGTTCAGGCGGCTGGCCGCCAGCGCGATGTTGTAGCCGCGCTCGTAGGAGGAGCCGGCAAAGGAGGTGGTGGCCTCGGCCAGAAGCTGGCGGATACCCAGACGGTAGTAGAAGGGGGCTCCTTGGGGGTGGAGGGTGTGGGTTACAGGCAGCAAGAACTCGTCCTGCCCGGCTTGCAGGGCCTCGAGGTAGCGCTTTTTAGCCTCGGCTAGGTCGAAGTGGTGCCCCATCTGGTCGGCCATCACCCAGTCCTTTAGGGCTGGGTCGTAGCGCCAGCGGGCCTCCTGGGGCGGGCGGGCGGCCCTGGTCAGGAGGGCCTCGAGCTGGCCCACCCCACCCACCTTGATGCGCTGCAGTACGCCCACAGTGACCATCTGGCCCTTTTCGATGCGGTTTTCCAGAGCGTAGAACACACCGTCTGGCCCCGCCAAAGCCAGAGGAATGCAGAGAAAAATAGCCAGGATTATGAACCTCATAAGGCCACTTTACGCCAACCCTGCGAAAAAATAGTGCGTTTTGAACCTAACCCTCCCCCTGCTCATGGCGCTTTAGCCAGTACTGCAGCACCTCCTGGTAGCGCGCTGGCGTAAGCCGGGGCCGGTCGTAAAAGCCGGCCTCGAGGCGCTGGCGCTGGGCCTCGAACAGAATCACCGCTGCCGCCACCGAAACGTTCAGGCTCTGCACCATGCCCATCATGGGAATAATCACGTGCTGGTCTGCTTGCTGAGCCGCCTCGGGCGAGACCCCCCACTTCTCGGTGCCGAGCAGAATGCAGGTCGGGCGGGTATAGTCCACCTGGCGGTAATCCACAGCCTGCTGGGAAAAATGGGCGGCCAAAATCTGAAACCCCTGCCTTCTCAAGAAGGCGAAGGCCGAAGCCGTATCGTCGTGAAGGCGTAGGCCCACCCACTTGGCGGCCGAGCCGGAGGTCTCATTGTAGGTCCTGCCCTGTAGGCTCAACTCGCCCTGCGCGGGTGGGATGGCGTGGGCTTCCAGCACCCCCACCGCATCGCAGGAGCGCAGGATGGCCGAGAGGTTGTGGGGCTTGTGCACCCGCTCCAACAGCACCGTCAGGTCGGGCTGGCGCTTATCCAGCACCGCGCGAATTCGGGCCAGGCGTTCCGGCGTCACGAGGGCCTATTGTACCGTGAGAAAATAAGCCCATGAAAGCCATCGTGGTAGAACAAAACGGCCCACCAGAAAACCTCCTGTACCGCGAGGTGCCCGACCCCACCCCCCAGGCCGGCGAGGTCGTGCTGCGCACCCACCTGACCAGCCTCAACTTTGCCGATATCCAAGCCCGGCGGGGAGGCTACGAGGCGGGCAGCCCACCCCCCTTCATTCCCGGCCTGGACGCCGTGGGGGTGGTTGAGGCCCTGGGCCAGGGGGTGGAGGGCCTCAGGATAGGGCAGCGGGTGGTGGCCTTTGCCGCGGGAGGCTCCTACGCCGAAAAGGTGGTGGCCAAAGCCGTGCTCACCTACCCTGTTCCCCCCGAGCTTCCCGATGAAGCAGTATCGGGCCTCACTGTACTGGTCACGGCCTACAACGTTCTGGCCTGGGCCGGGCGGCTGCAGCCAGGCGAGACTGTGCTGGTACACGCCGCTGCTGGCGGGGTGGGCAGTACCGCCATACAGATGGCCCGGGCCCTGGGGGCAGGAAAAATCATCGCCACAGTCGGTAGCGAAGCCAAAGCCGACTGGGTGCGCCGCCTGGGGGCTGATGCGGTTCTAACCTACCACGGCTTCGCCGAGAGGGTCCTCGAGCTGACCGGCAACACCGGGGCCGACCTGATTCTGGACTCGATTTCGGGTGAAGTCTTTAACCAGGGGATGAAGTGCCTGGCCCCCTTCGGACGGCTGGTGGTGTACGGGCACGCAGACGGGCAGGCCGGAAGCTTCGACACCAAGCCGCTGCACCGACAAAACAAGGCCGTAATTGGCTATAGCAGCGGGCACTACCGGCGCAGCCGCCCCGAGGCGCTCAGGCCCACCGTCGAAGCGGTGTTCGAGATGCTGCGCTCGGGTCAGGTCAGCCTCGAGATTGGCGCCAGGTTCGGGCTGGAAGAAGCTAACAAAGCCCACGCCCTGATGGAAAGCCGCCAGAGCGTGGGGAAGATCCTGCTTTACCCCTAAACCTCCCGCTCGGTGCGGGAAAGGGGCCAGCTCGAGGCCTGGTCCAGGGCGGCTATCTCCTCTGGGCTGAGTTGCAGCTTTACCGCCGGTAAGAGTTCTTGAAGCTGCTGCACACTGTTGGCCCCGACAATGGGCGCAGCGACGTATGGGCGCGACCACTGCCAGGCTAGGGCCACCTGGGCTGGGTGTACCCCCCGTTGCTGGGCAATCTCCAGCACCTTGTCCAGAATTTTCCAGTTCTGCTCGGTGAAGCGCCCGCTGGCAATGCCCTGGGCCCGCACGCTCTCGGGCAGGGGCTGGTCGCGGCGGTACTTGCCGGTCAGGAAGCCACCGGCCAAGGGGCTGTAGGGAATCACGCCCAGGCCATAGGTTTCACAGACCCGGGCTAGTTCTCGCTCAAAATTCTGCCGGGTGGGCTGCACCAAGCTGTACTCGGGCTGAAGGGAAACAAAGCTTTCAAAGCCGTGCTTGTCCGAAGCCCAGAGGGCCTGCATCAAGCGCCAGGCCGAAAAGTTAGAGCAGCCGATGTAGCGCACATACCCCCGGCGTACCAGGTCGGTCAGGGCCGAGAGGGTCTCCTCGATGGGCACCTGGTTGTCTACCCAGTGCACCTGGTAGAGGTCGATGTAATCGACCTGCAAGCGGCGCAGACTATCTTCCACGGCCCGCATGATCCAGGCCCGCGACAGCCCTTCACGCTGCAAGGGGTGGTTGCGCCCTTCCGAACCACCCGGCCCCATAGCGCCGCGTACCTTGGTGGCCACGATCACCCGGTCACGGTACCCCCGGCTCTTGAGCCAGCGCCCAATAATCTCTTCCGAAACCCCCCCAGGGTTGCCCGGCGCCCAGTTGGAGTAGATATCGGCGGTATCAATTAGGTTGCCCCCCACCTCCACATAGGCGTCCAGGATGGAATACGCGGTTGGTTCGTCCGCGGTCCAACCAAACTGCATGGTGCCCAGGGCCAGCGGAGAGACGAAAAGTCCAGATTTTCCTAGTTTGCGATAGGTCATGGGCCTGATTGTACTGGCTTTTGGAGCAGAATGGCCCTACCCTGTTTCTCCAGGGGCCCGCTCTGGGCCCCTACCGCCGGACTGCCCACGCAGGCGCTCAATCAGGGGGCGAATAAGGGCCCGCTTGAGCTTGAGGGCCTGGCGGTTGACGATAAAACGGGCCGTGGAGTGGGCCAACACCTCGAGCTCCATCAACCCCGCCGCCTTTAGGGTGGCCCCGGTCTGCACCACATCCACCACCGCATCGGCCAGCCCGGTTAGGGCAGCCAGCTCCACGTTGCCGGCCAGCTCGATGATATCGGCCACCATCCCTCGCTCGCGCAACACCCGGGAGGTAAAGTTGGGGTACTTGGTGGCGATCCGGCGAATGGGGCCTCTGGCCTGGGGATGGCGGATTAGGGAGAGACGGCAGGCCCCGCTGCCCAGGTCTACCGGCTCGTACACGTCGCGTCCGGACTCCAGCAGTACGTCGTGCCCCACCACCCCCACATCGGCAATCCCCAGGTCCACATAGATGGGAACATCGTGGTTGCGCAGCTCGAGGATGGCCACCCCTCCCTCCTGGCCGTGCAGCAAAGCCCGCTCATTCTCGATGGGGGGAAGCTCGAGGCCAGCCTGAGCCAGGGCCCGGTACCCGTCGCTGAAGTTGCGCCCTTTGGGCAAGGCCACCACTAGGGCAAAGCGTCCGCGTATCATCCGAGCCTTCTTATATCACAAGCAACCCGGCACTGCAGAAAAACCCCAGCCTGGTGGTACAGCATCGCATAGGCTTGACGCATAATGTATATGGTTGTACGATAGGTGTATCAGTTCGCAAAAGCAGGCTTTTTTATCAGCGCAAAACCGTATGTAAGTTCTGCACCACCTGCCGGGTGGCTGGTGACTTGTTGAGGGTGTAGAGGTGAAGGCCGGGAACCCCCGCCTCGAGCAGCTCCCAGGCCTGCCGGGTGGTATGCTCTACCCCGATTTCCAGAACCTCCTCCGGGCTCCGCGCTTTTTCCAGGCGCGACAGCAGAGGCCCGGGGATGCTGGCCCCGCACATATCCATAAAACGGCGAATCTGGGCTAGATCGGTGATGGGCATCAGACCGGGCACGATGGGCACCTGAATGCCAATGCGGCGAGCCCGCTCTACAAAACCAAAGTATAGGGCGTTGTTGAAGAATAACTGGGTGACCACCAAGTCTAGCCCGGCCTCCACCTTTTTCTTCAGGTTGTGCAGGTCGGCCTCGAGGCTCACCGCCTCCGGATGCCCCTCGGGATACCCCCCACCCGCCACGGTGAAGTAGTCGCCAAACTCCGCGCGGATGAAGGCCACCAACTCGGAGGCGTAGCGGAAGCCACCGGCCACCGGCTCGAAGCGGCCCGAGCCCTTCGGCGGGTCCCCCCGCAAGGCCATGATGTTGCGCACCCCCACCCGGGCGTACTGGTATAGGACGTCTCGCAGTTCCTCGGCACTGCTACCCACACAGGTCAGGTGGGCCATGGCGGTCAGGCCCACCTCGTTTTGGATGCGGGTCGCCCACTCAATGGTCTTGTGCCGCTCTGTCCCCCCTGCCCCGTAGGTAATGGAGACAAAGGCTGGCCCCAACGGCTTGAGTTCATGTAGTGTGCGGAATAGCGCAGCCTCGCCCTGGGGGGTCTTGGGGGGGAAGAATTCAAAGGAGATGGCCGGCTGGCCCTTCTTTAGCACGGCGCTAACCTTCATACCCCCACCTGCTCTACCTCGCTGAGGCCCTCCGCCAACATCTGCTGTAGGTCCTGCAAGCTTTCCAGGCCTACCGATAGGCGAATCATCTCCGGCCTGACCCCTGCCGCCAGGCGGGCCGCCTCGGGCAGCCGCCCGTGGGTGGTGCTCCAGGGGTGGACCGCCAGGGTGCGGACATCCCCCACGTTGGGCGCTTGCAGGATGCGCAAACCCGCCATAAACCGGCTGGCCCCTTCCAAACCGCCTTGCAAGCCAAAGGTCAGGATGCTGCCAAAGTGACCCCGTAAGTAGCGGGAGGCCCGGGGGTAGGCTGGGTCGGTGGGTAAGCCCGGGTAGCGCACCCAGGCCACCTGGGGTTGTGCCTGGAGCCACTGGGCTAGGGCAAAGGCGGTCTGACAGGCCCGTTCGATACGCAGGGCAACGGTCTCGAGGCCCTGGAAGAGCAGGTAGGCGTTGAAGGGCGAGAGCACCATTCCCCCTAAGGCCAGGCCCAAGTGGCGCACCCGCTCTAGGAAACATCGCGGCCCAAACTGTTCCCAAGGGATACGACCCTGAGCGTCGGGGGTGATGAACTGGGTATAGTTCTGCCAGATAACACTCTCCCGCGAGAGCACGGCTCCGCCCAGAATCGAGCCGTGCCCGCTGGCCCACTTGGTCAGGCTATGGGTGACCACGTGCGCCCCCAGCTCCAGAGGGCGGGCCAAAGCGCCCACCGCACCGAAGGTATTGTCCACCACCAGCGCCACCCCCCGGGCCTCACACAGCTCAGCCAGGCCGGAAAGGTCGGGGAGCTCCAAGGATGGATTCCCCAGCACCTCCACGAAGACCGCCCGGGTCTTTTCCTGCAACACCGCCTGTACGGCCTCCACCTCTGGGGCTACGTAGTGCACCCGCACACCCATCAGGCCCAGCACCTGGTTCAAAAGTCCCACCGTCCCCCCAAACAGCCCCGGGCTGGCCACCACCTCGTCGCCTGCGCGCACCAAGGCCAGCAAAGCCGCAAAGCTAGCCGCCTGGCCCGAGGCCAGGCAGACTGCCCCCAAAGCCCCTTCCAGCGCCGCCACACGGGCCTCGAGGGCCGCTACCGTGGGGTTTTGGATGCGGGTATAGGTGTAGCCCTGGTTGGTGGCGAACTTATAAGCCCCATCCTCGAGGTTCTCGAAACCGTAGGCGGCAATAGCGTAGATTGGCACGCCTACTGGATGGTGGGGGTCGTGGTCGGGAAGCCCGCTCAGAACAGCCAAACTGGTAAAATCCATCCTACAAACCCTCCCTCGCTGAGGTTGAAGAAGGGCCTTTGGCAGTTCCCTTCTTCCATCTTTCCCCTGGGGCCTATGCTGTGCCTAGCGACCCTGGGGGCGGATTTGGCACCAGCACCAGGTCTTCTCGGTAATGGGCGAGAATCCCTGGCAGGTTGCCGCAGCTTCATCGGGCCGTTCCCTCCGCTGCTCTGGATAGAAGAACCACTCACCCTACCGGGTAAGGTTCTATGCAATGGTAGGGTGGAATATACCCCCCGTCAAGACACCCGGGCCCGACCTGCCGGGCTATCCGGAAACGGAGTGGTTTTTCTGCCCAAGCAGGCCCCGCACAAACAGATCCACCCCCTCCTGCAAAAGCTCGTCCAGCGAGTAGCCAGGCATGTGCAGGGCCGTCATATAGGCCCCGTGTATGATCGAGGCAAACACCACCGCCAAAACCCGTCCTCGTCCCGGAGCGACCTCCTCTAGCACCTGGGCGAGCTGCTCGAGGCCGCGCCGCATGGCCTGCTGGGCCAGGCGCACCGCCTCCCGGTCGCCCCCCCGGCGGCCCGACTGCGCCGTCATCAGGGCGGAAAGCGGCTCCACCTGTCCGCGGTAGGCCAGGGCCAAAGCCATCAGGCGCTGCGGCAAAGGGCCCGGTGTGGCCAGAGCCTTTTGTGTTTGCTGGGCTCCTTCCTCCAGCAAAGCCTCGAGCAGCTCACGCTTAGAGGCGAAGTGATGATAGACCGCAGCCTTGGTCAGGCCCAGGGTTCGCGCCAAGTCCTCCAGGCTGGTCGCCGCATACCCCCGCTCGGCAAAAGCCTTGCGGGCGTTCTGCAAAAGCGCCCGGCGAGTGTCCATTTGGCTAAATTCTACGCCCTCTCTAGACGCCACAACACTGGCCTTGCCCACAGGGCTACGGCGTGGATAGCGCCAGCCTAGCTAGGCATTACAAGCCATCAGGCAAGGCAGGCTAATTCCGTAGAATACAGAGCACATGGATGCTTCTGCCTTCCTGAAAAGCATGACCCAACCCCTGGGCCAACTCGAGGCCTACCACCAGGCCGACCTACAAGCCCGGGTAGAGCGCTACCTAAACGACCTCCAAAGCGGATTACAGGTGGTTTACCCCCAAGCCGAAGCAGTAGCCCAGCGGGTGGCCCAGGTCATCGGGCAGAACCTGGCCCAGCGCCCAGCGGAGTTATTGGCCCTGGACCTCAGGCGCGTCCACACCCCGGACTGGTTCCAACAGCCCCATATGCACGGCTACATCGCCTATGCTGACCGCTTCGCTGGCAACCTCAAAGGGGTGGCCGAGCATATCCCCTACCTCAAGGAGCTGGGCATTCGCTACCTGCACCTGATGCCCTTGCTGCTGCCCCGCGAGGGCGAAAGCGACGGGGGCTACGCGGTAGCCGACTACCGCCGGGTGCGCCCCGACCTGGGCAGCATGGACGACCTCGAGGCCCTCTGTACCCAGCTCCGCCAGGAGGACATCAGCCTTTGCTTAGACCTGGTGCTCAACCACGTAGCCCGCGAGCACCCCTGGGCCGAGGCCGCCCGCAAAGGCGACCCCCATTACCGCGGCTACTTCTACATCTTCCCCGACCGCACCCTGCCTGACGCCTTCGAGCGGAGCCTGCCCGAGGTCTTTCCCGACTTCGCCCCGGGCAACTTCACCTGGGACGACGAGCTAAAAGGTTGGGTCTGGACCACCTTCCATAGCTGGCAGTGGGACGTGAACTGGAGCAACCCCGAGGTGTTCTTGGAGTACCTCGACCTGATTCTGTGGCTGGCCAACAAGGGGGTGGAGGTCTTCCGGCTGGACGCCATTGCGTTCATCTGGAAGCGCCTAGGCACCTCCTGCCAGAACCAACCCGAGGTGCACGCCCTTACGCAGGCCTTGCGGGCCGCGGTGCGGATGGCCGCCCCCGCGGTGGCCTTCAAAGCCGAGGCCATCGTGGCCCCCGAAGACCTGATGGCCTACCTGGGCACGGGCGCGCACTACGGCAAGGTCTCCGACCTGGCCTACCACAACACCCTGATGGTGCAGATCTGGTCGAGCCTGGCCAGCCGCGACACCCGGCTGTTCACCCAGGCCTTACGCCGCTTTCCCCAAAAACCTCCCTCCACCGCCTGGGCCACCTACCTGCGCTGCCACGACGACATCGGCTGGGCCATCTCCGACACCGATGCAGCCGCGGTAGGCCTGAGCGGGCCCGCCCACCGGCAATTCCTCTCCGAGTTTTACAAGGGCGATTTTCCCGGGTCTTTTGCCAGGGGAATGCACTTTCAGGAAAACCCCGCCACCGGCGACCGGCGCACCTCGGGCAGCACGGCCAGCCTGGCTGGTTTAGAAACCGCGCTGGCCTCGGGCAACCCCCGCCTGATCCACCTGGCCCTCGAGCGCATCCTTCTGGCCCATGCGGTCTTTATCGGCTACGGCGAGGGCATCCCGCTGATTTACATGGGCGACGAACTGGGCCTGCTCAACGACTACGACTACGTGCAAGACCCTGCCCACAAGGATGATAACCGCTGGCTGCACCGGCCCAAGATGGACTGGGCCAAGGCGGAAAAACGCCAGCAAGAAGGGACGCTAGAACACCGACTCTTCCACGGCATCAAAAGGTTGTTAGAGGCCCGGGCCCGCACCCCTCAGCTCCACGCTGCATTCCCCACCGAGGCCCTCTGGCAGTCCAACCCCCACCTCTTGGTGCTGAAGCGGGCCCACCCTATGGGCACCTTGGTTCAGGTCTACAACTTCAGCGAGCAGGACCAGCCCCTGCCCTGGGAAACCTTGCGAACCGAGGGCATCGTACAGCCCTACGACCGCATCGAAGAAAACATCGCCCCGGCCTACCTGCGCCCTTACGCCCGGCTTTGGTTGGTACAGTCTCCCGTCGAGGGCAGGCTATAGTGAGGGTTATGGAATGGTGGAGAACCGCAAGCATCTATCAGATTTACCCCCGCAGCTTCCAGGACTCCAACGGCGACGGCATCGGCGACCTACCGGGCATCCGTCGGCGGCTGGGCTACATCCGCGACCTGGGCTTTGAGGCCATCTGGCTCTCGCCCTTCTACAAGTCGCCCATGAAGGACTTCGGCTACGACGTAGCCGACTACTGCAACGTAGACCCTATCTTCGGCACCCTCAAAGACTTCGACGAGCTGCTGGCCGAGGCCCACCGGCTGGGCCTCAAGGTGCTCATCGACTTCGTGCCCAACCACACCTCCGACCAGCACCCTTGGTTTTTGGAGTCCCGTTCCTCGCGCGATAACCCCAAGCGCGACTGGTACGTCTGGCGCGACCCCGCCCCGGACGGCGGCCCCCCCAACAACTGGATGGCCTACTTCGGCGGGCCTTCCTGGACCTACGACGAAAAGACCGGGCAGTACTATCTGCACCAGTTCTTGCCGGAGCAGCCCGACCTCAACTGGCGCAACCCCGAGGTACGCCAGGCCATGTACGACGTGATGCGCTTCTGGCTGGACAAAGGGGTGGACGGCTTCCGGGTGGATGTGCTGTGGCTCTTGGTCGAAGACGCCCTGTTCCGCGACGAGCCCCCCAACCCCCAGTACAAGCCCGGCGACATCGACCGCTTCCGCCATATTCACATCTACCAGGAAGACCAGCCCGAGACCCGTGAAATTGTGCAGGAGATGCGGGCAGTGCTGGACAGCTATCCAGGGGATCGGGTGATGGTGGGGGAAATCTACCTGCCCTACCCCCAGCTCATCCCCTACTACGGCACCCCAGAAAAACCCGGCTGCCACCTGCCCTTCAACTTTCACCTGATCTTCCGCGGCCTGAACAACTGGACCGCCGAGAATATCCGCTCGATTGTGGAGGAGTACGAGGCCAGTCTCCCCCCCTTTGCCACCCCCAACTGGGTGCTGGGCAACCACGACCAGCACCGCCTGGCCAGCCGTATTGGGCATGCCCAGGCCCGGGTGGCGGCCATGTTGCTCTTCACCCTGCGGGGCTCGCCCACCTGGTACTACGGCGACGAGATTGGCATGGTGGACGGAGAAATTCCCCCAGAAAAAGTGCAGGACCCGGCAGCCCTGCGCCAGCGGGGGGCCGCCGGTGAGCACGGCCTTGACCCAGGCCGCGACCCCGAGCGTACCCCCATGCAGTGGACGGGGCACGCCTACGCGGGCTTCAGTACCGTCGAGCCCTGGCTGCCGGTGAACCCCGACTACCCGGAGCGCAACGTGGAGGTACAGGATGCCGACCCCTTCTCCATGTTGACCCTGGTGCGCACCTTGCTGGTGGTGCGCAAAGAAACCCCTGCTTTGCAGATGGGCGCCTATCAAAGCTACAAGGCCCCTCCAGGGGTGTTCGCCTACCTGCGAGGCGGCGAGGTGCTGGTGGCGTTGAACTTTACCGACCAACCCCAAGCCCTTTCCCTACCGAAAGGTGAGGTGCTGCTCTCCACCCACCTGGACCGCTATGGAGCCGTAGGCGGGGTGTTGGAGCTACGCCCCAACGAGGGGGTGATCGTGCAGCTATGACCCGGGTACTGTTCGTCTGTATGGGCAACATCTGCCGCAGCCCCATGGCCGAAGGCATCCTGCGCAAGAAGCTGCGCGAACGGGGGCTTTTAGAGCAATTCGAAGTAGACTCCTGCGGCACTGGTGGCTGGCATGAAGGCGAGCCTGCCGACCCCCGCGCTCAGCGGGTGTTAGCGCGATATGGGGCCGACTTCCCCCATGTGGCCCGGCAGATTCAGGCCCACGATCTGGAATACTTCCAGCACATTTTCGTCATGGATCGGGAAAACCTAGCCGTTTTGGAGCAGCGCTTTCCCCAACATCGGGGCAAGGCCCGCCTACTGCTGGAGCTCAACGGAGGAGGCGAGGTACCCGATCCCTACTACCAGGGCCTGGAAGCCTTTGAGGCGGTCTACCGGATGCTCGACGAAGCCCTCGAGGTCTTCCTACAAAACCATGCACCCCGCTGAGCTGCTGCGTCAGGCCGGCCTGAAGCCCTACCCGTTAGAAGCCCTTTCCGGAGGCGAGATTGGCCAGGTCTGGCGGGCTGGACCCTATGTGGTCAAAACCCATCCCAGCCCCCCAACCGGCCTATTCCGGGCCGAGGCCCGGGGGCTTTGGGCTTTGGCCCAGGCCGGGGTACGGGTGCCCCAGGTCTACTGGGCCAGCGAGGCCGGGCTGGTTCTGGAGTACCTTCCCCCTGGGCCCCCCGACTGGGAAGGCCTCGCCCGCATGCTGGCCGCCCTGCACCGCCTACGCCCCCCCGCCTATGGCTGGGATGAACCGGTCTTCCTGGGCAGCTTTGCCCTGCCCGAGGGTACCGACCTCGACTGGATCCGCTTCTGGAAGGAAAAGCGCATTCGGCCTTTGCTCGAGGCCACCTGGCCCGCCCTGGGAGCCCTGGGGCCCCGCCTCGAGGCCCTGCTGGATCAGCCCTTGCCCCAGGAAGGTCCAACCCTGCTCCACGGCGACCTGTGGCAGGGCAACGTCTGGCACACCCCAGAGGGCCCGGCCCTGCTCGACCCCTCGGTCTGGTGGGGCGAACGCGCGGTGGACCTGGCCATGATGCGTCTATTCGGCGGTTTTCCACCCGAGTTCTGGAGGCTGTACCGCACCCTCTACCCTATCTCCCTCGAGGTCGAGCGGGCTTTGCCCCGTTACCAGGCCTACTACCTGCTGCTGCACGTGCACCTCTTTGGCCCTCGCTACCTGCCTCTCTTGGCGCGAACCCTCGAGCAGGCCTAGCCTGTGTCCCTGGTCAAACCCAGCCTGGCCCAAACGCGCTACCCTGAAGGAGGGTCACCGGTTCCGCTATGGAAGGTACTTTTGAGCTTCTAGGCCCCATCGAGCTTTTGCAGCTTCTCTCGCAGGCCCGCCAGACCGGGGTCTTCCAGGTGCCTGGGGGGGAGGTCTACCTCGAGCGGGGCCAGCCGGTACACGCGGAGTACAAAAACCAGGTAGGCCGCGAAGGGCTTTTCCAGATTCTGGCGCTGAAGGAGGGATCCTTTCGCTTTCTGGTGGGCGAGCGAGCCAAGCAGTCCAGCCTGGAAGGCTCCCTCGATAACTACCTGCTCCAAGCCATCCGCTTCTTGGATGCCCACCTGGACCTAAGCCCCTTCGACCAGGTCCAGCTCACCGATGCCCACCGCACCACCCACCTCACCCTCTCCCCCGAGGAGTTCGAGCTACTGCGGCACATGGGCAAGCCCATCCGTCTCTTCGACCTTGCTGCGGTTAGCGGGATTTCCGGCGATGCGGTGAACCTCAATGTGAGCCGCCTGGCCCGCCTGGGCCTGGTGCAGGTTATCCCCCGCACCCCCCATCCGGTGCGTCTGGTAGTTGGCCGCCTGGAAGGCTCTACCGCGGCCTGCATCGACACCCAGCTACTTAGGGCCTGGCGCAGCCACTACGGCCCTTTTACCCAGGTACAGGTGCGCACCGAGGAGCGGATACTGCTGTTGCCGGTCGAAGCCAAAAGCAACCTGGGGCCGCAGCTATTCCTCTCCCCTGAGGCTTTGCTTTTCCACAACCTGCGGGTCGGGCAAGAGGTGCTAGTCTGGCCGGCCTTGTAGCCTAGCTCTTCTTGCCCAGGCGTTCCTGGGCCGCCCTGGCCAGCTCTTCGGCCTTGGCCCGGGCCTGCTCCGCGGCATGCTGAACCTGCTCGCTAAGGTGTTTGAGCTGGTCGGGCATACCATCGCCATCTTTGTCTAAGCTGGCTTTGAGTTCGTCAAACCTGGCACGGGCCTGTTCAGCGGCCTGGCGGGCCTGGTTCATCACCCCCTCGAGCTGATCCGGCACCCCATCGCCGTCCTTGTCGAGGCTGGCCTTAACTTCATTGAATTTGGTCTCGGCCTGCTTGAGTGCATTCTCCGCAGCTTCGCGGGCTTTGTTGGCCAGTTCTTTGAAATCCATAGTTTTCCCTCCGCCCTCAATCCTAGCACCCCGGTGTGACGCAGGTATGAAAGCATGGGGAGGCTCGAGTTCAGCGATACCGGTTCTCTGGGGTTTTGCTGCCACGCCCGAGCCTGTGCCCTCGGTCTAGGGCTGGCCTGGCCAGGCATGGCCTGACAACCTCACTCCTGCCCAGCGCACCCGCTATGTGGGCTGCATCAGCGGCCCCTTACTCGACCGCTTGACCTAGGGGCGTAAGTGCCCTGCCTGACCCCTGAGGAGCTGGCCCGGGCCCTCGAGGGGAATAGAGATTGCAAAAGGCCCACCTACCGGCACAGCCTGGGCTATACTCCCCCTATGGACACCCTGGCCCTCTACCGGCAGGGCCGCTACCTCGAGGCCCTCTCGCTGGCCCAGGCGCAGGGTGAGCCCCGGGCCGCCGCCCTGGCCCTGCTGGCGCTGGGCGAGGCTGGCCCGGCCCAGGAGGTGCTTTCAGCCTGGCAGCCAGCTCACCCCAGCGAACAGGCCGAACGCCTGGCCCTCTTGGGCTTCGTAGCTTACCGAAAGGGAGACCCCCAGACCTACCGCCGCCTGGCCCTGGCCGCCGCCCAGCGGGCCCAGACCCCTCTCACCCTCTACCACATGGGCCTCTCGCTTCCGCCCAAAGACGGGCTTTTGGCCCTGCAGGAGGCCCTGCACGCCCTGGAGGCCCAAAGCGCACCCCCCGTAGAGCAAGCCCGCCTCTCCTATGCCCTGGCCCGCACCCTAAGGCGGCTGGGCCGCTTTACTGAAGCCCTTTCCTATGCCAGCCTGGCCACCCTGCACGACCCCCAGCCCTACTACCGCCTGGAGGAGTTCACCCTGCTGGCCCTGGTTGGAGAGGAACCCCTCCCCGCCCTGGAACGGGCCCTGTCCCCCCTGCTGGCCCACCCTGCACCCCCCATCCGCCGCTACGCCCTGTGGCTCGCCCTGCTGTTGGGAGGGATGCAGGGCCAGGTGAGCGCGGAGCTGCTCGAGGCCTTTTTGCGCCAGAACCAGACTCCCCACCTGGCCTACGACCTGCCCCTGTTGGTGCTGCTCTTCAAGGAGGCCCACCCTCACCTCCCCCGCCTGCTGCGGGCAGCCGAGGCCCGGCCTTCCAAAGAACCCCTGCCCCGGGCCCTGCTGCTCCTAGCCCAGGGGTTGTACCGCTACCCCCTCCCCGAGGCCCGCCCCCTTCTGGAGGGGAGCCTCCCCACCCTGGAGGCGGAGTGGGCCGAGGAGGCCCTGAGGGCCCAGGCCCACCTCTGCACCCTCGCGGGGCGGCCCTTACCGGAACCCTACCGAAGCATGGCCCAGACCCTCCGCCCCGAGGCCCGTCCGCTCTTCCTGCCCCCCGAGCTTACCCAGCCCGCCACCCCCTACCTGCACGCCCTGGGAAAAGCCCACCTCCAGGGCTACCCTCCCTTGCGACCCCGCAGCCTGGAACTCCTCACCCTGCTCCTGGCCCACCCCGAGGGCCTGGGGGGAGAAGCCCTGGCCTGGGAACTCTACCCCGAGGCCAACCTCCAGGCCCTCAAGAGCGAGCTCTGCCGCCTGCGCCAGCAAGGTATCGAAATCCAGAACCGCCCCTACCGGCTGCTTACCCCCATCGAGGCCGACTTCCTGGAGTTGCAGGCTGCCCTGGAGCAAAACCACCTCGCCCGGGCCCTGGCCCTATACGCGGGCCCCCTGCTGCCCAAGAGCCAGGCCCCGGGCATCGAGCGTCTGCGCCAGCGCCTCGAGGCGCAGCTCAAGCAGGCCGTCCTGCGGCAGCCCGACCCCGAACACCTCTACCTCCTGGCCCAGCGGCTGGGGGAGGACCTCGAGGTCTGGGAGGCCCTGCTCCAGCACCTTGCTCCGCACGACCCCCGCCGCCCGGCGGTGCAGGCCTGGATCCGGAGGCTCAGCGCCTGGTATCGCTAGGGCCTTCGGGCCGCATCTGGCCAGGAGGGACGCAGTCGGGGTGGGTGCAGGCGTAGGCAGTCGGCTTCAGGCCCCCGACCAGCAACGTCAAAAGCGCCAAAACGAGGAGCACCCTGCGCATAGCTTTACCTTAGCGCAGGGAGGGTAACCAGCTTTGTCAGGAGGTAACCGAAATGAGTTAAGAAGGTAACCATTCTGAGAGGGAGGTTGGTTACCTGGGCGGTGCTATAACAAAACAATAAGGAATTGCAGCTGCTCTGTTGCAAAGTTCCCATAATGCAGCGAGATGACTAACGGTAGGCGTTGTAGACCAACGCCTTGGCCCGGCACTCCCGCATCTGCAGGCGGGGTTTGCGAGAACGCACCCCCTCGCCGAACTTGCGTTTGAGCACCGATATCACCGTTTCGCTCT
>FWPU01007367.1_pt1 | contig 20351 bp, 16 predicted proteins | sample 2228361 | NCBI WGS metagenome assembly FWPU01 (sample SAMEA103939777, study PRJEB20133) | metagenome
TTATAAATTATTATCAAATTCTAATATTTATTTCTATTGTTTATTATTATTATTTATTCTTCTTAGGAATATTCGATAAAAAGGAGGGTTCTATTTTTTCATTAATTGGACTTTTAATGCCATTTATTACAACTATAAATGATGTATTATATGCTAAAAGAATTGTTCACACTGCTTATTTACTCCCTTTTGGAATTTTTATATTTATTTTATTTCAATCATTATCTCTTGCATATAAATTTTCAATGGCTTTTTTTCGTATAGAAGAACTAACAAAAGAATTGTCTAAACTGCTACATTCTTTTGAAAGATTTTTGCCGAGAGAATTTTTACAAATTTTAAATAAACAGGATATCTCTCAAGTAGAATTAGGAAATCAAATTCAGAAAGAAATGATTGTTATGTTTATTGATATTCAAAATTTTACCAGTTTTTCTGAAAAGTTGACACCAGAAGAAAATTTTAAATTTATTAACTATTTCTTTAATGAAATTGAACCCATTATAAAAAACCATTCAGGCTTTATAGACAAATATCTTGGAGATGGATTGATGGCTTTATTTTCTACAAATGGTGATAATGCTATCGAATGTTCAATAGAAATTCAGAAAAAAATTAAAGAAATAAATAAGCAATTATCTTTGAATAACTATAATTTTAAATTAAGGATTGGCATTCATACAGGTTTATTGATACTGGGTGTTGTGGGAAGTTCTCATCGCATTGAAACTACAGTTATTTCTGATATTGTTAATACTGCTTCGAGACTCGAAAAACTTAATAAAGAATTTGGAACTGATATTATCATAAGCGAAAATGTATTAAATAAAACTATAAATTTAGAAAAATTCAAATATAGATATATGAGTAATGTAAAACTTAGAGGTAAAGAATATCCTCTAAGAATTTATGAAATCTATAATCATTATCCAGAAAATATAATAGATATTTATGATTCAACCAAAGAAGAATTATCTAATGGAATTAAATTTTATAGTCTCCAGAAAATTGATTTAGCATATGAGGTTTTCAAAAATATTATTCAAAAAAACCCCGATGATCCAGTTGCTCAATACTTATTAAATCAATGTAGAATCATCCTGGGTTTATAATTCTACCATAAGATTTTTTATAATTTCCTGATCTTCATCATCAGGTCTTACTCGCCATGCAACTCCCTCTTTTGTTACCATTAAAGATCTTCCTTGCAAAGGTTTACTCATAATTTCTCCCACTGCAGCACATTTTATAATAATTTGATTATTTTCGCGAGCGGGCTTTAAAAATAGTTCTTCATCACGCTTAAACTTTTCCTCAATTGTTTCTTTCTTTTTAGGCGAAGCTACCAGAACAAAAACTAAACGAACATCATCTTGCTTAAGTTCATCTAAATATTCCCTTTTTTTTATATCATTACAGATTAAAACTCCAAAACGTATATATCTTAACATAAAAATTCCAGCACCATTTCCTGGTGTTAAATATTTTTTTTCTTCATCAGTTAATTCACGCTTACAATACCAATCAACCACTTTACCATCAATAATTATAGGACTTGCATTAAACAATTTACCTTTATCTTCTCTAATAATACTACCCCCAACAATAATACCTTTATAACTTTGATTCAATTTTAATAGCCAATCCAGAGCATGTTTACTCTTTTCTAATAAATTTTCCGGTTTTCTGCAAGAATTATCAACAAAAAAATATTCTGGAAAAACCAGTATATCTGATTTTAATGGTGCTAATTTTTTAAACAAGTTTATGTTAAGCCCCTCTTTTAAATTTTTTTGCATAATTGTAACTTTAATCAATGACATAATGAATAAAACGAAAAAAAAGTTATATAAGTCAATATATTTATCTTTTTTTAGAAATAAATATTACTATGGAATAATACTAAACCTACTTAGTGCCATCTTTTTTTATACAGCCACAGTTTTATTGCACAAAGGTATAGCTCTTATCGAATATAGTAATTTTCAAGATTCTATTGTTTATGCATTTTTTAGATACTATATAGGTGCAATTTTTTTTACTGGAATTATAATCATAAAAAAAATAAAACTCAATTACGAAATACCATCTGCTGTAATTATGAGGGGTATTTTTAATAGTATTGCTGTTATTTTTTTTTATATGGCTGTTCAAATAGGAGAAGCTGGTAGAGCCAATGTTTTAAATATGACATATCCTATTTTTGTTGCAATACTATCGGGACCTTTAATTAAAGAATATATTAATTTTCGAACACTACTGATTCTTCTTATAAGTTTTTCTGGAATGATTCTCTTTTTTTTAGAAACATTTATAAGTCTGACAAGTTATTTTTTAATAAGTGATTTATTTGGTTTAATTTCAGCTATTTTAGCTAGCATTGCAATTATTTCACTGAGAAGCTCAGCAAAAAATGTTCCTCCTGAAATTATACTATTATGGATGTTTGTTATAGGAATTATTATTTCTTTACCATTTTGCATAGAAAAAATATTTTTACTTGAAAGAAAAGATTTATACTATATAATGACATCATCTATGTTAGGTGTAACTGGGCAATGGTTATTAACAATTTCTTATAAGTATTTAAGTGCAACAGAGGGAAGTATTGCTTCAAGTTTTAGAATTCTGATAGCTTTAATTTATGGGATCTTTTTTCTGGGTGAAAGTTTTTCTTTTTTATCGATTCTAGGAAGTATTTTGATTTTTATCAGTATTTTTTTTCTTGCAAAAAAAGAAAAATATGAGTGAATATTCATCAATTGAAAAAGAAATATTAGAAATCGGAAAAAAAGGTCTATTTGGAAATATACAGGAATTTTACAAATGGTATTTATTTATTTATGGTAAAGATATACCATATAAAATTTTTTCAAAGAATTTTCATGAATTAATTCATAAAGGTGTTTTTATTCAATATCAAAATTTACATTATGATTATATATATAATTTAGAAATTACATTTTCAAACCAAGAAGAATTTATTGCACCTACTTTTATCGATTATTTTCCCATTCAGTATGTAAGATCAAGATTAATAAGTTTTTTAAATTATCATAAAATTGACACAGAAATTTTGCAAGATATTATAATAGGTACAGTCGAAGCAATAGAAAATGCTGTAAAATACTCTTCTGAAAGCATAATGCACATATATTATAAAATAGATAATAATGTCTTTTATATAGAAATTCAAAATAAATACCAAACCCCGGTAATAGAAAAAGATATGAGGGAAGGAAAATACAATAGTTCCCGAACCTTAATGAGAGGTATGCTGGTAATGTCAAAACTCTTTGATGAAATGGATATAAATTTGATTGAAAATACCAAACAAGCCGTATTTAGAGGGAAAAAAATAATTAAACATGAAAAAATTTAATTTAGTTTCTTCATATAAACCAGCTGGAGATCAGCCTAATGCAATTGAAGAACTTACTCTACATGCCAGAGAAGGGGAAAAAAAATTATGCCTTATTGGAGTAACAGGCTCAGGCAAAACTTTTACAATGGCAGGCTTTATACAGAATATACAAAAACCCGTATTAGTATTAACACATAATAAAACACTAGCAGCTCAACTTTATAAAGAATTTAAAGAATTTTTTCCTGAAAACGCAGTTGAATATTTTGTTTCTTATTATGATTATTACCAGCCAGAAGCTTATGTTCCCGCAAATGATCTTTATATAGAAAAAGACGCTAGTATAAACGAAGAAATTGATAGACTTAGATTAAGAGCTACTTCAGCTTTACTGGAAAGACGTGATGTAATAATTGTCGCATCAGTTTCTGCCATATACGGACTGGGTTCACCGGAAGATTATAAAGATAGTGTAATCTTTATAGAAAAAGGACTTACAATAGATAGGGATGAAATTTTGAAAAAGTTAATTTTTATTCAATATCAGAGAAACGATATAAACTTTATTAGAGGGACCTTTCGTGTTAGAGGAGATATACTGGAAGTTTTTCCCGCTTACAGACAGGAAGCAATTCGCATTGAATGGTTCGGAGATGAAATAGAAAGTATAAAACTTATCGATCCTTTAACATTAAAAGTGTTTGATCAATTAAATCAAATTATTATTTATCCTGCAAAACATTTTATTACTTCTCCACCAAGATTGCAGGAAGCTCTTATTGAAATTGAAAAAGAACTTCAGGAAAGAATTGAATATTTTAAATCCCGTAATAAATTGCTCGAAGCAGAAAGAATTGAAGCACGAACCAAATATGATTTAGAAATGCTTCGTGAATTAGGCTATTGTAATGGAATTGAAAATTATTCAAGACATCTTAGTGGAAGAAAAGCCGGAGAACATCCCGCAACACTTTTAGATTATTTTCCAGACGATTTCTGGGTTATAATTGATGAAAGCCATGTAACAATTCCACAAATTAGGGGTATGTATGAAGGTGATCGTTCGCGGAAACAAACATTGGTTGATTTTGGATTTCGATTACCATCCGCTTTAGATAACAGACCTTTAAATTTTAAAGAATTTGAAGCTAAAGCACAGCAGATTCTTTTCGTTTCCGCAACTCCAGCTGAATATGAACTTTCAGTATCAGAAGCTATTGTAGAACAAATTGTAAGACCTACAGGGTTACTGGATCCAGTTATAGAAGTAAGATCAACAGAAAATCAAATAGAAGATCTTATTTTAGAAATAAAAAAAAGAATTTCCAAAAAACAGAGAACTCTTGTTTCAACATTAACTATTAAAATGGCTGAAGATTTAACTGATTATTTAAAAGAACTTAATATTTCAGTAGCTTACTTACATTCAAAGATTGATACTATTGAACGGGTAGAAATCATTAGAGATTTACGAAAAGGAGCATACGATGTAGTAGTAGGAGTAAATTTACTTCGAGAAGGACTTGATATTCCAGAAGTTAGTTTAGTAGCAATACTGGATGCAGATAAAGAAGGATTTTTAAGAAATGCAAGATCTTTAATACAAACTATTGGAAGAGCTGCTCGAAATGCAGAAGGAATGGCTATACTTTATGCAGATAAAATTACTGAATCAATGCGATATACTATAGAAGAAACTCATCGAAGAAGAAAAATTCAGGAAGAATTTAATCTAAAACATGGCATTACTCCAAAAACAGTTAGTAAAAAAATTGATGATATTTTACCGAGAGATCCAGAAATAGAATTTATAGATGAATCCATTGAATTACTGGAAATTCTTAATCGAGAATGGAATTTAAAAAATTTAACTTTAAACGAAAAAATTGAAACTTTAAGAAAAGCAATGTTAGATGCTGCAAGTAAACTTGAATTTGAAAAAGCAGCTTTTATAAGAGATTACTTATTTACTCTTGAACATGGAGAAAAACCCAATCAATTTAAAGAACAAACAGACAAAAGAGAGAAGAAAAGAAAAAAACAGAAGCGAGAAAAATAACTAAGTTTTGAATTGTGAAATCAACCTTTTGAGTTCAATAACAAGTTCACTTAATTTTTGCGATTGAATAGCTAATTCTTCCATTGCCGAAGTGGTTTCTTTTGTCGTATTATTTACTTCAATCGTGCTACTTGCTGTTTTTTGCATTAAACGATTTAATTCATTGATGCGATTTACAACTTCAGAAGATTCATTAACTTCGCGATCTGCAATTTCTTTAATAATTTTTGTTTCTTCAGATATATTTTTTGCAGATTCAATTATTTTTTCCAGAGAAGATCTTACTTCCTGTGTAGTTTTTTGTCCTTCATTCACAAGTTCAAATTGCTTTTTCATAATTTCCACATTCTGTTTTGTATATTTTATAATCATATTCACAATTTGATTTACTTCCTTCGCCTGTTTACTGGATTGTTCTGCTAATTTGCTTATTTCATCTGCTACTACTGCAAATCCCTTTCCAAATTCTCCTGCTCTTGCTGCTTCAATTGAAGCATTTAAAGAAAGCAAAGTAATTTGCCCCGCAAGGCCATTTATCGTTGAAGCAATATTTTCAATTTTTTTGGAGAGATCATAAAGTTCATTAATGGAATTTAAAGTTATCTGGGCACCTTCAAAAATTCTTTGCGAAACCTCACTCATTAAATTCATTTTATCCTTTCCGCTTGAAGATAAATTAAAAGTTTTTTGTGCTAATTGATAAGATTTATCAGCCTGCATTTTAGAATCATTTAACAAATTTATAAAAGAATCTAAACTTATATTTACCTGAACAGTATATTCTGAACCTTTTACCGCATCATTTGCAACTTCATTAACTGTTTTTGATGTTTGTAATGCCGCTACTGAAACTTCTTCAGAAGAACTTGCTAAATCATTGGATAATACAAGTATTTTTTCTGCTATCTCTCGTATTATTCCTACCAACTTTTTTTGATTTTCTATCATCTGATTAAAAGCCTGTGCCATTTCTCCAATTTCGTCCTTACTTAAAACCTGCACTCGAAAAGTTAAATCTCCCTCTGCAACTTTATGTGTAGCTTCATAAACAGCCTTAACAGGTATCAATAACATTTTCGTTGCTGGTATTGCAATAAATATTCCCATAATCACAAAAATTATGGTTGCAAGGAAAATAATTATAATTGTATTTTTTAAAGGATCCCAAACAAGGAGATCATAATTCATACCTACGCGAATTAATCCCAATCTACCGAAAGGAGTCTCGAGGGGTAAAACATATTCACGAACATAAAGCGTCCCCGATACACTATAATAATTCTGATAAAAGTCCTTAGTAGCATAAAAAGCTCTTGTGCTATTTTTATCATTAAATTTTAATCCCACATAATGATAGTTACTATGAACAACAGCCTGTCCAAAACGATCCTGAATAATAATATAACGAATGCTTTTATCTATAACCAGTTCTTCTGAAATTTTTTGCAATCTACTGAAATCATTCTGTACTAGAGTCTCAATTGTAAATTTCTCTAAAGATTTAGCAACTTCAGCTGCTCTTTTATTAGTATTATCCTCAAATATAAAATAAGCATAAAGCAATATAAAAGTTCCTGTTGTTATAATAGCACCAAATTCTAAAAAAGCTATCATAATAATAATTTTTTTTGATAAAGAAATGGGTAGTCCTAAAAATAAATCCCATAATTGACTAAAAATGTTTTTTTTTAACTTCATATTCCATCTTTTTAAAAATTCATTTTTGAATAATCTGCTTCAGAAGCAGGTTCAAAGCCAATAAGGTTTGGATCAATTAGCTTTAAAATATCTATATCTTTTATTTCTAATAAAGCGCTTCGCAGTTCTTTTTTTAGATTTTGATCTAAACTTTTTAAAACAACAACTGGATAAGGTTCAAAATTTTCACTTTGATAGATAACTTTTAATCCTATAGCACGATTTTTAAATTTATAATAATTATAAGTATCAATTGCACCTAAATCAAAATTTCCTGTTAAAACACCATAAGCAATATTTTCCATATTTGAAGAAAAAAATAAATTTTTGAAATTACTAATTCGCTTATTATCTCTTTGAAAAAGCTGCATAGGAAGATGATAACCAAAAAAAGATTCAGGATTATCTAAGGCAATTGTATAATCATAAAATTCCTCGTCCTTTTTGATAGTTTTATCATTTCGAGCTACTATAAAAGTGGAAAATTTTAAATTATCTTTTAATTTAAATTTCGCAATAATTTCTATATCCAAATCTTTATTTCTCTGATAAATTAAAGGATCGATAATGCCAATACTTAATTTTTTTGCTCCGAGTTCCATTTTTACTTTATAATATTGATCCATTGGTAAATAAACAATTTTCTGATTCGTTCTTTCGGATAAATACTTTAATAAACCATTGTATTCATAAGCCATCTCTATTGTATTTTTATATGGGACAACTCCAAAATAAATTGCATTTTTTTTTTTATTAACATTTAAAGGATAACCACCATCAATATATGTGGGTTCTGAATAATCGATTTTTTCACAAGAATAGAAAATAAAAGATAAAATAATAAGAACTATAAATTTGCCAGAGTTTTCAGACATCATTGATATCACAAGTGTTTAAAATAATTCATTTTGTAAACAAAAAAAAACATTTGAGTTTTAAATTCATAAAAAAAATTCCAACTTAGTGAATCACAATAAACTTATTTTTCCCATCGGTAAAATTTTTTAAAAAAAGAAAAAAAAAATCTTAAAGAATCCCAGCACAGCTGGATTTTTTCAGGAGCAATTCGAAAAATTGAATACTCAACGAAAAAGAAGTTAGAAAATGGAGACTGGATAGAAGTTTTTCTTGAATCTGGTGAATTTGTAGGTCATGCTTTTTACGAAAAAGAGGATCAAATTGTTGCAAGAATTTTTGAATCTGCTTTCGAAAAAATTGATAATTTCGAAAATTACTGGAAAAAAAAATTTTTTGAATTATTCGAAAAAAAATCAAAACTATTCCAGGATTCTAACGCTTTTCGATTTATTCATTCTGAAAGCGATGGTGTTCCAGGCATTATATGTGATATATATAATAATTTTTGTTTAATTCAATTAGACTATATTCAACATCTTATATTATTAAAAATTTTGAAAGAATTTCTAGAAGAAAAAGGATTTCAGTATATTTTATTAAAAAATGGAAATTATACAGAATGGTTATCACAACACAAGACACAACAAATCGAATTTATCGAAAACGAAATATTATTAGAATTTAACATTCTCCATTCCCAAAAAACGGGATATTATTTAGATCAAAAATTTAATAAAAAAAAATTACAAAATTACGGAAAAGATAAAAATGTTCTGGATTTATTTTCATATATAGGGGGGTTTTCCTTAAACGCTTACAAAGGAGGAACAGGTGAAATTACTCTTGTTGATTCATCATCTTATGCACTAGAACAAGCAAAGTATAATTTTATTAAAAATCAATTCCAGACCAGTAAAATCCAATTCTTAAAAGAAGATATATTCAATTTTTTGCCCCAAATTCAATCTAATAAATATGATTTAGTGATTTTAGATCCACCTGCACTGGTAAAAAATAAATCAAAAATAAAAAATGCAATAGCAGGTTATGTAAAACTTAATGAAATTCTACTAAGAAAAATTAAAAAAAATGGAATTCTTTTTACCTTTTCATGTTCTCAGCATGTCTCCCGAAATGATTTTCAAAAGATTCTTTATCTAGCAGCAAGACAGTCAAGGCGATCTATTTATATTATGGAATACCTGAGCCAATCTCCTGATCATAGTATTTCTATTTTTCATCCTGAAGGTGAATATCTTAAAGGATTTATTGTCCTTGTTGAGTAAAGTAATTTATATAATTAATTCAATTATCTATTAATAATAAATTGGATGTAAAAGGAAAAACTTCGAAAATGAAAAGAGAAATCTGGATTAACCAAACAATTCTTTGCTCATAATTAAATTTTTCGAATTCGGTATGACCATCAAAATAAGATTTATCAAGATTTTTAATAATTTCTAAAACTTCATTTTGTATTTTTAAAGCCATATCAGCCTCCTTTTTTCTTCAATTCGTTAATATCAAATAAATCTTTATCTCTTGGTATTTCCATTTTCTCTTTCAGTTCAATAATAGCTTCTTTTGATAGTACGCAAATTTTATACCCAAAAATTTCAATTTCCTGAATCTTATTTTTCCACTTTTCGTATTCAAGTAGATCATGAATTAAAACATCCACCTGCTTATAGGGATTATCTTTATCTATGAAAGTAAAAGCAATTGCATTTTTTTCTTTTTTTATATATTCTACTATATCTTTATTAAGTAAAATCTCAGGAGAAACAGGGGCACGAGGTGTCATATTAAACATATCCATAATTTGTAAAAATTTTCTTAGATTTTCCTCACTCATTTGTAAAGAAAGATCCAGATCGAGTGTCATTCTTTCTACACCATGTAGCACTATTGCAACACCTCCAAAAACAATATATTTAATATTATTTTTAGAGAGTTCAATGAGAATTTCTTTTAAAAAACTTTGCGAACTCATTAATTCAGATAAATTTTAGCAAATTCTTCAAGAGTCTTAATTTTGATTTTATCAGCATTACCTGAAGCTCCAAAAGCTTCAAATCTTTGTTTACAAATCTCCTTCATCGCTTTCATTGCTGGTTTCAGAAAGCTACGAGGATCAAACTCAGAGGGATTTTTAAACATAATTTCACGAACTGCTGCAGTCCAGGCTAATCGCAAATCAGTATCAATATTGATTTTACGAACTCCATATTGAATAGCTTTTTGAATTTCTTCTATGGGTACACCGTAAGTTTCAGGAATATTCCCACCAAATTCGTTAATTTTAAGCCTCAAATTTTCGGGGACAGAAGAAGAACCATGCATAACTAGATGAGTTCCCGGTATTTTCTCTGATATTTCTTTAATTCTCGAAATTACCAAAACTTCTCCTGATGGCTTTTGTTTAAATTTGTAAGCACCATGACTGGTACCAATAGCTACCGCAAGTGCATCAACATGGGTTAATTCTACAAATTGTTTTGCCTGATCAGGATCCGTTAAAAGTTGTTCTCGAGTAAGGGTTCCCTCTGCTCCATGCCCGTCTTCTTTATCTCCACGCATTGTTTCCAAAGAACCGAGAACACCAATCTCACCCTCTACGCTTACACCAATTTTATGAGCCACATTTACCACTTCTCTTGTTACGGTAACATTATATTCAAACTCAGCAGGTGTTTTCCCATCTTCCATTAAGGAACCATCCATCATTATACTAGTAAAACCCATACGAATAGCAGAGTAACAGGTAGCAGGACTATTCCCATGATCCTGATGTAAAGCCACAGGTATATTGGGCCACGTTTCTGAAGCAGCTAAAATTAAATGTCGAATAAAATTTTCACCCGCATATTTACGAGCTCCTCGCGAAACCTGTAAAATCACAGGACTATTCGTTTCCTGTGCTGCTTCCATAATTGCCAGAACCTGCTCTAAATTATTAACATTAAAAGCAGGAACCCCATATTGATTTTCAGCCGCATGATCTAAAATTAAACGCATTGAAACTAAAGCCATATAAACATTTTAGTTTATGAAAAACCAAAGTCAATAAATTTTACTAAGTTAAAAAAGATCATAAAAATTTTACATATATTGTTTTACAACTATATAAAGCGTTTCTAAAAAATTTTCTAAATCTTGAATCATAATTTTGAATTTTTTAAATTTTTTATAAAATTTTACTATTTCTTATAGTAAGACCTTCTTTAAGTTCTACTCTTTATTTTTTTATAAATAAAATTACAATCAGTGAGTAAAAACCAGCTTTTTATCAATTTTCTGTACAAAAAACCAATTATACAAACAAATTAACAATCAAGATCTTGGATGATTTTTTAAATATTTATTATTACTACATTCAAAATTTCAATTTTTTCTTTATGAATTCTATCAAATCAATATTATAAATTTCTTCTGGTAAGTAACAATTTATGAATTATAAGAAATTGCTTAAGAATTCAAAAATTATATTTTTATAAATGTTTTGTAAAATAAAATACTTTACATTTAAAATAACTTAAATTGCCTTAAAATATGAAAAATATTTTTTATGCTACGAAATCAGTTCTAATTATTTTTTTTGTATTCAATTGCAAAGAAATAAATCATTATGGTAATAAAATCTATGAATGGGCAAGAAAGCACAGACAAAATCAAATAGAATCCACTACAGAAGAAAACATAGAAAAATGGAAAAAAGAATACGAATTAACCCAAAAAGAAGCAGAAGAGCTTTTCGCAAATATTCAAAAATTTGCACAATTAAAAAAAATGGAAGGTGAAGTTGCATGGAGAATCGGAAAAGCTTTTATGCAATTAAGTTCTTTTGAATTAGCAAAAGATTTTTTCAAAGATTCACTGAATCAAAAACTGGAAGGTTTGAGCAGTCATAATTATTACGAGGAAGCCTTGCCCTATTTTGATAAAGCCATAAAGAATTACCCTTTAAATTCTGATTTATTGTATGATGCAGGAATTTGCTATGGAAATGCTTCAAGAAATATGGGCTGGGAAATAGAAAGATTGAAAATTGCTATTTTTTTACTCGAAGCAGGAGCTAAAACTTATCCTGAAGAAATTCGCTTTTATTATCCCTTAGCGTTATTGTACGGAAAATCCCATAGTGCTATCAAGGACATCGAAAAAGCAATCAAAATTTTAGAATATTTAATTAAGAAAGAAAAGTATTATATTGATGCTTATTTTGCAAAAGCACATATTGAAGCTGAAAATGGATTATTCGAAGAAAGTTATGAAACATACAATCAATTATCTCAAATCATTGAAGAAATGCATAATAAAAAAATTCTTAAAGGTAGTGTTCAGGAAAATTCACAATATAGAAAAGTACTGGAAAATATGAAACAACTCGAAATCTGCAAAAAGGGAGAAAAAGAATGCAAGATAGAGATTATCAGCGATTAGTTACTGCACTTTTCTTTTCTTCATTACCCTATAAAAGACGATTTTTAAATTATTTTAAAGAATTTACAAAAAAAATAAATTTTTCTACAGAACCATGGGATACAAATTATCACTTTTTAAAATTCTTTTATCGAAAGAAAATAATTGAATATTGTAAGAAAAAAACAATTACTTACTTAGAAAAATCAGATTTTAATCCCGATATCATTCTTTTTTTTGAAGATGAAGCTTATCCCAATCTTTTAAAAGAAATCTATGACCCCCCCATTGTGCTTTTTGGTAAATGTTCTCAATCCTGTATAAATTTAAATTTCAATGATTATGATTTCATCTCAATTGTAGGTACAAGAAAACCTCATTATATATCTTTAAAAGCAGTTGATAGAATCGTCGAATTGATTTCTTTATCAGAAAATTCTAATTCGTTAATACAAAAAATTGCTGATTTAAATCAAAATCAATACGAATTATTTCAATATAAAATAAAACCTATAAAAAAAACCAGAATGATTACTATATCAGGATTTGCTATGGGGATTGATGCAAGAGTTCACGAAGCTTCTCTTTACTTTAATGTTCCAACAATTGCTATACTTGGATGTGGTATTGAGGAAATATCGCCAAAAAAAAATTATTTTCTATTTGAGAAAGCAATTCAGGAAAAAAAACAGTTTATTTTTTTAAGTGAATTCTTTCCAGATTATAGAGCGGGTAAATATACACTTCCTTTACGCAATCGAATTATAGCAGGTATATCCTTTTATTTATTTATTATGCAGGCGGGAATCAAAAGTGGTGCTTTAATCAGTGCCGGTTATGCTATTGATGAAAATAGAAACATTTTTTGTTTCGATCACAAAATTTTTGATTACACAGGAGGCAATGAAGGAATACGAAAATTGATTTCAGAGGGTGCCACATCCTTGCAACTATTACTGTAAGAATTCTTACTACAGATAAGAAAGACTAACTTCATATCCTTCAAATTAAAATTTACACATTAACACTAAAAAAAATTTTGTTATTTAACAAGTAATATCACAATAGGACTGTGATAAGGTAAAAAAAATGAAAGAAGTTATAAAAGCTGAGAAAAAGAATCAAAAAAGTAAAAATAAATTACCTGTACTTAAAGATAAAACACTAGTTATTGTAGAATCACCTTCAAAAGCAAAAACTATTAATAAATATTTAGGGAAAGATTACATTGTAGAAGCCTCAATGGGGCATTTAATTGATTTACCAAAATCAAGATTGGGTATTGATATAGAAAAAAATTTTGAACCTGAATATATTTACATTCGAGGCAAAAGTAATATCATTAATAAATTAAAAAAAATTGCAAAAGACTCAAAAAATGTTTTGCTGGCTACTGACCCCGACAGAGAAGGTGAAGCCATTTCCTTCCATATAGCAAATTTTATCAAAATTCAAAATCCTAATATTAGGAGAATAGAGTTTCATGAAATAACTGAAAATTCTATAAAAAATGCAATTCACAATCCAAGAGATATAAATATAAATTTAGTAAATGCACAGCAGGCCAGAAGAATTTTAGACAGAATTGTTGGGTATTATATTTCACCTATATTATGGAAAAAAATTAAAAAAGGTTTATCTGCTGGTAGAGTCCAATCTGTGGCTTTGCGATTAATTTGTGAAAGAGAAGAAGAGATTGAAAAATTTATACCACAGGAGTACTGGTCTATTGAAGGTGAATTTTCTATAAATAAAAAAAAATTAAATGCATCCTTGGCACAAATCAATGGAAAATCTATAGAAATAAAAAAAGAAGAAGAAGCCAGAGAAATTGTTTCGATTTTAGAATCTATTTCTGATTATAATATAGCAAATATAAGAAAAAAAGAAAGAAAAAGACAATCTACTGCACCCTATACGACTTCAAAACTTCAACAGGACGCTTCCACAAAACTCGGTTTTACCTCTCAAAAAACAATGAGTATTGCTCAACAATTGTACGAAGGAGTAGAAATCGATAATTCCCCCGTAGGTTTAATAACTTATATGAGAACGGATAGCACTCGTATTAGTAACGAAGCTCTCAAATCAGTTCGAAATTATATTGAAAATACTTATGGCAGAGAATATTTAAGTGAAAAAATAAAAATTTATTCAAAAACATCCGCGAATGCTCAGGAAGCACACGAAGCAATTCGTCCAACAGATTTACGATATACCCCTGAATATGTAGAAAAATACCTTACAAAAGACCAATTCAAACTTTATAAATTAATCTGGGATAAATTTGTTTCATCTCAAATGGCAGATGAAATATCTGAAATTACAACCATTGATATTGTCGGAGAAAAAGAAAATAATAAATTTTTATTTCGTACAAGCTTTAAAAAAACAGTATTTAGGGGATTTACAATTTTATTTTCTGAAGATGAAGAAAATGACATAAAAAAGGATATACAGATAAAGGAAAATGATAGGACAAAACTTATCAAAATCACACCTCAACAGCACTTTACTCAACCACCTCCTAGATATAACGATGCCTCTTTAGTAAAAAAATTAGAGGAAGAAGGAATTGGAAGACCTTCCACCTATGCTCCTACCATTCAAACTTTGCTAAAAAGATATTACATTATACGCCAACAAAAAAGTTTTAAACCTACACAACTAGGAATTCTTGTCAATGAAATGATAACAAAATTTTTCCCGAAAATGGTAGATCTGGGCTTTACAGCTAAAATGGAAAATGAGTTAGATTTAATTGCAAATTCAGAATTAGACTGGCAGGAAATGTTAAAACAATTTTATATTGAATTTTTACCATCAGTTCAAAATGCCACCCAGAATATGGAAGATTTAAAAACCACTTTAGATGAACCTACAAATTACAATTGTGAAAAATGTGGTAAACCTATGGTAAAAAAAATAGGAAGAAAAGGTTATTTTCTGGCATGCAGTGGTTTTCCACAATGTATTAATGCTAAACCAATACCTCTAGGAAAATGCCCAAAATGCAAAACAGGAGATATTGTACAAAAAAATTCCAGAAAAAAAAATGTACGCATATTTTATGGATGCAATCGGTATCCCGAATGTGATTTTACAACATGGGATATACCGCATCAGGAATATCCCTGTCCTCAATGTGGAAATTTATTATTCAAAAAAGGAAACCTGATTTACTGTGGATCCTGTGATTTTAAAAAAGAATTAGTTCAAGAATAACTTACAATCATTAAAAAAAATTATAATTTTTATAATAATCAAAAGAAAATACTTGATTTCAAAGGTTAATAAAATATTTTTTTTTTAGAATGTGGCAAAAGATAAAAGATTTTATCTTCAGAAGGAAAACCGTTGATGATTATCTCAAATACCCCGAAGGGAAAAGAATCTATAAAGAATTCCATAATCTTAAAAACAACGCAATGGATACAGATGGACTTAAAATTATAGCACGACTCACAAAAAACGGGTATAAAGCTTATTTTGTAGGAGGTTGTATAAGAGATCTATTACTAAATCGAAAACCAAAAGATTTTGATGTAGTGACCAATGCTACCCCAAACGATGTAAAAAAACTTTTCGTTAATAGTCGAATTATTGGAAAGCGATTTAAAATAGTTCATATATACTTTAAAAATAAGAAACGCCCCAGCGAATTAAAAATTATCGAAACATCAACCTTTAGAAAACTTCCAGAACATCGTTTGAATGGGAAGATCAATGGAGAAAGTCTGATTTTAAAAAGAGATAATGTTTATGGAACAGCAAAAGAAGATGCAGCAAGAAGAGATTTTACAATAAACTCTCTATATTATGATCCAAGGAATGAAACTATAATCGATTACACCGGTGGATTTGAAGATTTAAAAAACAAAAAAATCAAAACTATTGGAAGTCCATATATATCTTTTAAAGAAGATCCCGTAAGAATGATCCGTTCCATAAAATTTGAATGTTTATTGAACTTTACAATTGAAAAAAAGGTGATACGATCCATAAAACGAAATAAAGAAGAAATTTTAAAAGTGAATAAAAGCAGATTATTAGAAGAATTTTATAAAATATTCAAAACAGGAGTAACTTATCAAATATTTAAATCATTTTATAAATATGAACTTTTAAATATTTTATTTCCAAATGTTATTCAGACAACCATATTTTTTTATAACTTTTATCACAAAACTAACAAAAAAATACCTTTTGAGGAAACTCCTCTCGCTAAGAGATTAAAAATTGCTGATGAAATGCTTGCAGTTCGTGAAGAATTATCTTTTAATATTTATATGTCTCTCATTATTTGTGATTTCGTCTATAGAGTATTCCATCCAAAATGGAATCAAGGCTATCTTACAATAGATGATTATATAAAAGATCAACTTTCTAATATATTCAAACATTTACAAATACCCGGAAAAGATCAGGAAAGAATTTCTCAGATCTTTATTGCACAAAGACAAATTGGTAAAGTTAGTTTAGACCCTGAGAAAAGAAATCTTAATCAAAATCAAAAGATTATTGAATACAAAGAAAAAAAATATTTCTTTGAAGCCTTTATGGTATATAAAATCTTTGCCCTGGGAATCGAAGATGATGATTTAATTCAGAAAGCCCGCGTATGGGAAATTGGTCCCAGAACAAAACCCCCAGATGATATTAAATTGATATCGCTCTTTCCGAAAACTACAAAGACAAATATATCATAATTCATAAAATTTTTTATAAATTCCTATAAATAATTCAAGGGATTTATCCCATCTAAACTTCCTCGATTGCTTTAATCCTTTTCTGATCAAGTCTTTTCTTAATTGATGATCATAAACAATTTTCAAAATAGATTCTTTTATTTCATCTTCATTTTCAGGAGAAAAATATAAAGCAGCATCCCCTCCAATCTCAGGAAGACTGGTTGCATTTGAAGAAATTGTAGGAATACCACAGGCCATCGCTTCCAGTAAAGGAAAACCAAATCCTTCAAGTCGAGATGGCATAATTAAACAATAAGCTGATGAATATAATTTTCTTAATTCATACTTATCAATATAAGACATTGTGATAATATAATCTTTTATTTCTGGAATTATTTCTTTTTTTGCATATTCAGGAATTTTTCCATTGGTTCCTGCAATTACCAGAGGAATATCAATTTCTTTTTTAAGCCATAATTTGCGTAAAACACGAATTAAAGTATCCAGATTTTTATGTTTTTTTCCAATTCCCACAACTAGAAAAAAACTCTCTGGAAGTCTATAATCGTTTTTAAATTTCTGGATCTCTTTTTTTTCTGCAGGATAAAAAATATCAAAATTAATTCCATTATGTATTACATAAACTTCTGAATTTGTATCAGGAAATTCCTTCAAAAATCGATTTCTGGTATATTCAGAAACAGTCACAATAATCTTCGCCTTTTTTGAAATTTGTTTCAATACTGTTCTGGCATAGAATCTATAAGGAAAAGCTTTAAATTCCTCTGAATCCAGATGAATTAAATCATGAACAACTACAATAGATCTGTCCAAATATTTTATAGGTGCATTATAATGAGGAATATGCAAAATTGCACTTTTTTCAATTTTCGGATAGAAAAATTGTTCTTGTAATGAATATATGGGAGAATTAAAATGAACAATTTTATATGGACGAATATCAGAATAATCTGAAATTTTTTTTTTATCGCCCAATAAAATTAGTTCTATGTTTTTCTTCCGGGACAGCTTGATTAGAACTTCTTCAATATGATTTCCTATTCCAGAATGGCCCAGCATTCTTGCATCAAAAAAAACCTTAAATTTATTTGACATATAACCTATCTTTAAATGTTATCATTTATGTGAAATATTTTTTTTATTTAGCATTATTTTTGATGTTATTCTGTACACGAAAAGAAGATAATCAATATTCTACTTTAGATTCCAACATGAAACTTTTAACTATCACTATAATTAAAAATCAAAATTGCAATACAAATAAAAACATTTCTTTACTATTTTTTAAAATTGATAAAAATTCTATTGATAAATGCTTTTTTGATATTTATTTTCTCGAATGCGAAAAATGGCTCCAAAACCAAATATCGGAATCCTGCAATAATTTAGGAATATCCATCAAGTAGAAATTTCAAAAAAAGATTCTTCATAATAAAGTTTTCTTTCAAATTCTGCTTCTGTAAGAGGTGGTGAAAAAAAATACCCCTGTATATACCTTACGCCCATATTTTTTAATAACATAACTGTTTTATAATCCTCCGCTCCTTCCACAATAATATCTAATTCCAGAGATTTCGCAAGATGAACAATAGCATCAAGAACTCGATTTTTCTCATATTGTTTTAGACGCTTTAAAAAAGCTCTATCAACTTTTAGAATATCAACAGGTAAATCGCTGATTTCACTTAAAGAAGAATATCCTGTTCCAAAATCATCAATTGCAATTCTAAATCCTAACTCTTTTAAAGAATATAACTTTTTCAGGGAAAATTCTCTATCTAACATCACCAGAGATTCTGTAATCTCAAGTGCAATATAACGAGGGTCTAGATTGAGTTTCTTTTGTAAATTAACAAACTCTATAAAAAAATTATCCGAAAATAAAACTTTTTTTGAAATATTTATAGATATATATAGTTTAAAAAAATCAAAAATTTTCTTAAAAAATTCAAAAGCTTTAAAAACAATAATCTTACTTAAATCCTCAATTATCCCCATCTCTTCAGCAACTGGTATAAAAACATCAGGACCTATATAATAATTTTTAATATTTTGATTCATTCTTGCTAAAACTTCTACACCAACAATTTTATTAGTTTCTATATCAAAAATGGGTTGATAATAAGGAATAATTTTTTTCTCAGAAATGTATTGTAATAAATAACTTTGAATTTCAATTTTATATAAATTTTTCTTTTGATCTGGTAAATCCTTTGCCATCAAAATTTGATTTTTTCCAAGTTGTTTAACATATTTCATTGAAAGATCTGCTTTACCAATAATTTGTTCTATATTGATACCATCATCCGGAAATAAAGTAATACCTACTGAACAGGTAATGTAAATAATTTCATCGCCATTTCTAAATGGTTTTTTTATAACACTTTTTAAATTTTCAAGAAACTTTTTTAATTTAGAAAAATCAGTATATTCGAATATAAAAGCAAATTGATCACCACCCCACCGATAAATAGAATTTGAAATTTCGTCCAATTCCATTAATCTTTCTGCAAAATTACTTAAAATTAAATCACCAAAACGAAAACCAAACTTTTCATTAATATAAAAAAAATTATCCAGATCAATAAAACCAAAAGCAAATTTTGTATTCTGTCTTTCAGATCGAAGTATAGCTTTATATAAGTCTTCTTCTAAACGATTTCGATTGGGTATTGATGTAAGAAAATCCTTCTCAAGTAAATAAATTCTCTGCTTCTCAGAAATGTATTCTAAAGTAACATCTTTAAGAATACATCTAAGATATTTTTGATTCTTTTCTTTAAAAAAGATAAAATCTCCTTCATACCAATCATTTCTTGAATTACTGGAAAGTATCGGAAATCGTATTTTTGCAACACCTTTATTTTTAAATAATTGTTCCAGAACCATTTTTACATATTCTGAATAATCGGGGTTTATAACAGATAGGAAATTATTGTTTCTTTTAAATAAATCATTTTCTTTCTTGGTTGAGTAATTTATATATACGATATTAAAATCTTTATCAATTTCAATAAAATAAATATTCAGTAAATTTAAAGTTTGCAGAAATTTTCTGTATTGTTGTATTGCCTGTTGAGGATAGGTTAGATTTCGTATAATTCCTAAAAAAATTTTATTATTATTTTCTTTCAAAAGTGAAACACTTAATTCAATTGGAATTTCTATGTGCTTTGCATTTACAAAAGTAAATCTAATTTTACTATTTTTTATTCTATTTTTTTTATATTAATACTTA
>FWPU01004743.1_pt1 | contig 20342 bp, 26 predicted proteins | sample 2228361 | NCBI WGS metagenome assembly FWPU01 (sample SAMEA103939777, study PRJEB20133) | metagenome
ATTCGCCCAGGAAGGCCGCCCCAACCGCTGCAGCCGCCATCAACAGTTCGGTATCGAATTGCCGCTCGCGCAGTGCATGCCAGACATGGTGAGAAATCTCCCAACCGCCGAAGAGATAGGCGGCAATAAATAATCCAGTAGCCAGTAAGGGAGGGAAACCCAAGAAAGTCTGCCCAAGCCAGCCGACCAGCACCAGCAACCCGGCCAGCAGGCTGAACAGGATTTCCTGGTTCTCTTGATACCAGCCGCGCACGCCCGATGCCGGCACCCCATAACCCAGGTGGCGGAGGCGCTTTTCCAGCGCCGGGCGGTCAATCACATACCGGTCGTATTCCACGTGCATATTCTGCGCCACATAACTGACGCTCACCGTCAGCACTCCCTGCATGCGACCCAGGCCATGCTCGATGACTGTAATACAGTCTGAGCAATCCATCCCTTCAATCGGGATCAGGTCATGATGGTAGCGATCAATTATTTTTGCCCCGGCGCGTTCTGCCATGCGCTGAACCTGCTCGATCGACAGCAGGTTCGGGTCGTAATGCAGGCATAAGTCAACCGGGTCTTTTTCGCGTTGGAGGTGGGCGCGCAGGATGCCTCTCTGCCCTTGCAGAGCAGCCTCCAGCCGGCTCAGGCAGTCATCTTTTTCGTCGTTGACTCCTGGCAGCAGCAGCGGGATTTGCAGTTCAATGGTCCTTTCAGCGGTCACGTAAATATCCTCAAGTTCGAGAGTATCCAGAAGGATAGAACAGCTTACCCGCCTGGAGGCCAATGCTAATCAAGTCGTTGCGCGTTATTCGTGCTGGGTATGGATCAACCCTTGGCGGAGCAGTTGAGCAACATGCTCATCGTCGATGGCGTAGAATACCTGGCGACCATCCTTGCGCGCCCGCACAATACGCATTTGCCGCAGGCTGCGGAGCTGGTGGGAGATGGCGGATTCGGTCATTCCCAGGCAAGCCGCGAGTGCTCCTACGTTCAGCTCCTCGGCTTCAAGGAGAGCAGAAAGAATGCGCACCCGGTTCGGGTCGCTGAGCATAGCGAACAATTCCGCAGTTCGGGCAGCAGTTTGATGGTCAATGGGCATATTTTTCCATTCGATAATTGTATGATTAGTTGTACAAGTATTCAATATTATAACCAGGTTCACCGAAACTGTCTAGTTCCCCTGGTGCAATGCAATTCCAATGTACGTTGCACCTGGGTTAATTATTTACATTGTAAATATTTATTTTACTTTATAAATTTTCTGGTATAATTGAGTTGAAAAAAACCCAACTTATGAGGAGAAGACCATGGATAAGCTACCGAAATTCATCACCTTTGACGCCTATGGCACGCTGGTGAACTTCCAGCTTGAGCGGATTACCCGGGAAGTGCTTGGCGACCGCCTGAAGAACATTGACACGGTAAAATTCTTTAACGAGTACAGCGACGCCCGCTTCAATGACATCCTGGGACCATACCGACCTTACGAGGCCGTCTTGCGGCGCTGTTTTGGCAACGTAGCGCGCAAGTATGGCATCCCATTCACCGAAGACGATGTAGATGCCATGATCGCAGATATCCCCAGGTGGGGACCGTTTCCGGATGTGCCACCAGCGCTGCGCAAGCTGCGCCAGTTCTGCAAGCTGGTGATTATTTCCAACACCGAAGACCGGCTGATCGAAAAGAACATCGAGAACATCGGTGTGCCCTTCGATGATTACATCACCGCCGAGCAAGCGCGGGCATACAAGCCATCTCCTCTCGTATTCGAATACACGCTCAAGAAACTGGGATGCAAGAAAGAAGACATCCTGCACGTTGCTAACGGCTATGAGTACGATATCATGCCCGCACATCACCTGGGCTGGAAAGCGGTCTGGATCAACCGCGAGAAGATCCAGGGCGATTATGCTAAGTATGGCCCCTATGATGAACTACCCGACCTGAGCGGTGTGCCGGCGATGCTGGGAATCGAATAATCCGCCAGGCACATTTAAGGGCGGGCGGATATACCAGGCTGTCAGGTATAAACCAATAGCCTGTACAGGCGATGAGTGGCCTAAGTAGTTCGTCATAAGTTTTTAGAAAGCTCAAACCGGTATTCATCGTCAGTAGTTTTGCACTTTTAACAAATTCATAACCAAAGGCCATGATTCCCCTGGTAAATTGGGTGCGCTACCACTCAAACCAGGAGGAAAACCATGGCCCACCCCATTATCATCCAGGAAGGCTCCCTGCGCAACTACTTGAGAACCTTTCAAGACGTGCTTCGCCCAGCCCAGTGGAGGTACTTTGAAACCGTACTGATGGGCTTGATCCACTGTCAAGCATCGCGTACACTTTCCGGTCTGCTGCGCACGGTCGCCGTCCTGGTGACGGTCTGGGACTTGAGCCGTTTCCTGGTCAGTCCGTGGTGGTGTGCGGCCCGATTTGCCGAAGTGCGCTACCGGGTCTTCTGTGCGGAAGTTCAGCCGCTGGTGGCTGCCGCCCATGAGACGCAACGCTTGAACCGGCCGAGACAGAAAGGTCGTGCCAAGGCAACTGTGGTGACTGGTTACCTGATCTTGGATGACTCGACCCATGTGAAGCGCTATGCCAAGCAGATGAGTGGGCCCGGCTGGCATTACTCCAGTACAGACCAGCGCACTATGCCTGGTCACAGCTTGTTCCAGGGCCTCCATCTGGTGGAAGGCCACCAGTTTCCGCTCGACCCGCAGATGTACATTCAGAAATCCGTCTGTGAGCAGGAGCAATGGCCCTTCCGGAGCAAGGTAGACCTGGCAGTGAGCGTAGTGGAAACCTTCGAGCCACTGCCCAAGACCCATACTCAGGTGCTGATCGACAGCTGGTACGTCAATAAGCGCATGTGGAAGGCGGTCAAGCTGCGCCAGTGGGATCTGATCGGGGGACCGAAGGCCCACCACAAACTGCGTTCCAAGAATGCGGAAGGCCAGCCGATCTGGATGCTGTCAATAGCGGAATAAAAAGTCATCAGAATCGCGGAATAAAATGTCCACTTTCTCGCGAATGAAAAGTCCGATGAAATTCTTTAACATTGTCTAACAGCCGCCGAATCTTAACAAATTCACATACACCCGGTAAGGAGCCGGTGATACAATCGCCTTGCGTGTGCGGAAGACAGGGCTCCGGTGGAGACCGACCCGAGCGCCGACACAAAAAGCGGTAAACTTGCTCATTGCAGGCTATCAGGCAGAGGTTCGTCACGGGGCAGTCACCTCCTGTTCTGCGTCCAAAGCCAGGCTGGGACGTCCGAGCAAACCTGCCCGGCGTTTCTCCTTGAGGCGGTAGCTCTCGCCCTTGATATTGAGCGTGGTCGAGTAGTGCAGCAGTCGGTCGAGCACCGCAGTAGCCAGGACGGGGTCGTTGAAGATCTCCCCCCAGTCCAGGAAGCTCTTGTTGGAGGTGACGATCAGGCTGGCGCGCTCATAACGGCGGGCGACCAGGCGGAAGAACAGGCTGGCTTCAAGGTTGGACAGGGGCAGGTAGCCGATTTCGTCGATGATCAGCACCTTGGGGTAGACCAGTTGCTGCAAGGAGCGCTCCAGGCGGTTCTCGTGAAAGGCTTTCACCAGGCGGGTCATCAAGGCTTCCAGGGTGAGGAAGAGCACCGAGTAACCGGCTTCCACCGCCTTGACGCCCAGGGCAATCGCCAGGTGGGTCTTGCCCACCCCTGGCGGACCGAGCAGGATGACGTTGTGCGCACGTTCGGCGAAACTCATCCCTGCCAGTACCCGCACCTGACGTCGATCCAGGCTGGGTTGGAAGTCGAAGTCGAATTGCTCCAGGGTCTTGATCCAGGGGAAGCGCGCCTGGCGCAGCAGGGCTTCGATGCCGCGCTGGTAACGACCCTGCCATTCGGTGGTAAGCGCCTGGGTCAGAAAAGTCTTGTAGTCTTCGCTGCGTTGGGCAGCCTGCTCACAGATCGCATCCAGTTGGGCTCCCAGATGGTCCATTTTGAGCTTGTCGAGCAAGTGATCCAGTTCCATCAGGACACCTCCTCATAGGCTGCCAGGGAACGTCGTTCCACCTTCAGCGTTTCATCCCACAGCTCGAGGTGGTGGCAACTCACATCCTGCGCAGTGCCCAAGAAGGCTGGTCTACTGTGGCTGCCAGCCACTTCTCGGCGAGCTGGTTCAGATGCGCCCAGCTCTCGAAGGAACGATAACGAACAAAGAAGTTGCCTTTGACATAGCCCACCATGCGCTCGTCCTTGCCATTCGTTCTGGCTCGATAGGGCTTGCAAGCTCTGGCCGATCTCCACCATGACTTCTCCCCAATCGCTTTGCAGCTGCTGCCCCGGCTGAGTTTCATAACGCACCGTGGCGCGTCCAGGTCGCAAAGCGCGTTTGGGCTGAATGTAGGCTCGCAACATGGTATAGCCACCCTTGTAGCCCAGCGCCTGGATTTCGCGCAGGATCACACGGGCGTTCCACACCCCTTCGGGGAGTAGTTGATCGATCTTGGGTTGGTAAGGTTCTAATTTACTGCTCGAGCGCTTCCGCTCTCGCCGGGGTGCACCGTCCCGCTTCAGCGCCCGGCTGACGGTGCGGGGATGCACCCCTAGTTCTGCGGCGATGTCTTTCTGGTAGACACCGCGTTGTTTGAGGGTTTTGATCACGGCAAAGTCCTCCTTTCGTAACATGGATACCTCCTTCTGCTTGCGCAATTCGAGGTAGATTTTAGTTGCGATTAAGTGGACTTTTTAAACCGCGATTTTAGTGACTTATATCACCGGCACTGACAGTTGTGGCAGGTAACCTTGCCGGCATTGCGTCCCGGATTAATGGCAGGCGCTTTACTGGTAGCCCTGGACATCAAGGCAGAATATGGCACGGTGGCACTGTTGCGCTACGAAACTTTCTCGTCAGCGATCTTCATCCAGCTTTCAGGACGTTATGACCGTTCCGCCGCATCGATCTTGAGCGGGGTACTGGTCAGCCTGGGTATCTTCATCCTCTGGGCAGAGCTGCGTCTGCAAGGGAAAGCGCGTTTCACCCAAAAGGTATTGATGTGATCGTTCCGATCATCACGACCAATCATACCGAGGCCTCAGCTTATGAGACAGCGCCAAATAGCGCAATAGTAATGAGCATATTTGCTCATAAATTTGAGCAACAGCAAACGGTTGAGAGTTCACATTGTGTAACAGTTAAACTTGCTGTTCCGCCCATGTTCAGCTTAGGGGTGGCGCCCGTGTTCGGCGTTGTGCCCCTGAGTGTCGACAAATTTCTGCAGCTCCTTGTCAAAGGATTTTTTGCAGCCAAGCGAGCAGAAGTAGTAAATCTGTCCCTGGTATTCAGATTTTCCTGCGGCTGTTTTTGGATCAACATCCATTCCGCAAACCGGGTCTTTTGCCATGTTATCTCATCTCCTTTTTATTGAACAAACACCAAGAAGCACTGATAGTATTGAATCAATCCTACCAATGAGCAAATGCTGTAAACGAAAATCGATCTTGCGCCATCTGTCGGGTAAATCTCCACACAATTTCGCCTACAGACAATCTTCCCCGACCTCAAGACAGCCAGCAGGGGAAGACGAACTGCTAAGGTCAGCTCTAATTCGGACGATCTAATTCTGATAATCATAATGGGAGCAGGATGATTCGGAAATGCGCCATTTTGCCTATAACAAATAAGTTGCATAACAAAAGCTCCCAGGCTTTTATATGACCGTGTCAAATCGTTGCATGAACGGTAATCCGGGTTCCTTGTCCTGGAGAAGAAACAATCTCCAATCGAGCTCCGATCAACTCAGCTCGTTCATACAGGCTTAACAACCCAAAATGTCCTCCTGGCGCAAATACTGCGGGGCTTGTGGGAACATCGAAGCCTTTACCGTTATCGATCACCTGCAAAGTGACTTGCTGCGAGGAGAAAGAGATGCTTAGATTGGCTTGAGTTGCTTCGGCATGTTTGCAAACGTTATTCAACGCTTCCTGGGCTATACGGTAAAGAGCCAATTCGATATTGGGATTCAAGCGCACCTCGGTGCCCTGGCGTTGAAACTCGACGGGGATACTTGCTGCCTGGCTTGTCTCGCGGGCTAACATCTCGAGCGCCGTCACTAATCCTAAATCTTCCAGGTAAATCGGTCGCAGGGCGCGTGTTTGGCGGCGAACGTTTTCGATGATTTGCTCGGTCAAGGACACAACCTCTGTCAACGAAGTTTCAGAAGAACCATTCTTCGTAGCCAGTTGGGCAAGCTGGACCTTTTGCTTGAGGGCAATCAGCGATTGAATCGTGTCGTCATGCAATTCGCGCGCCAGGCGGCGACGCTCTTCTTCCTGCCCGGAAGTAATCGCGCCGATGTAACTGTGGAGGCTCTGTTGGGCAGCCTTAAGCTTGCGCGCCATATGAATCAGCTCAGTTTGTAACCGGCGGATTTCGGTGATGCCCCCAACTGGCTGTTCGATGGCATTGAACTCCCCCCAAGCCAACATCGCCGCCTTCGACTCGAGGTCTTGCAGCGGCTTTACAATCCAGCGCAAGCCGAACCATAATGCCAAAAGCGTCAGGAGAAGGACAGGGACGAGTACTAATGGAGCAAGCTGAGTGGTGCGTAGCGTAGGAGAGTCAACCGTTTCCCAGGGTTCTTCCAGGGCTAGTGCCCATCCGACAGGTTCGATTGGACTGAAAGTCACCACGTGCTCACTATCACCCACCTGGACATAAGTGACACCACTCTCGCCTCTCAAGGCTTCGGCGACCCCTGGATGGGAAGCCGCCCCACCAGCGTATGAGAACGAACCTCCTTGATAGAGAACAACTTTGTCTGCATCCACAACGACTACGGAAGCATCTGACCCACTGGCAAAAGAATGGGTCAGTGTGTGACGGACCATATTGGCTGCCGAAGAAGCCCCCACAACGACCCAATCACGCTCTGGAGACGCAGCCAGCACAAGAACTATCTTTTCCTGATCTGCAGGATTGTAATAATCACTAAAGATGAGAACGTCAGGGTTGTTCTGTTCCAATAAGTCGGGGATCATTGGTCCAACTTGTTCAGCCAGAACCTCCCAGACCCTCTGATCTCCACTAAAGCTTACCAACGGACCATCCGGGCTGAAAAACGCCAGGCCGGTATCAAAATCATCTAGAAGGTAGTTTGAAGAGGCTAATATCCCTGGGAGCTGAGCAGAGCTGGCTTTATCTGAAAGTATGGATAGTCCGCGAATGGCATCCTGGCGATGTTTCAACTGCTCCTCCAGGGCAGCAGCAGCAGTTCTAACGGCGCGCTCGTCTCGCTCTCCAACCAGGGCGCGCATGGCATGCTGATGAACCGTAAGGCTGCCAAAAGCAATGACCACAGTCAGCACTGCTAAAGGTAGGATAGTAAACAAGAACAACTGCCAGATCACGCCGCGCCAGGGTGAGAATATTTGCAGTAAGCCTCTTGAGGTTTGAGCCATGGAATGATTATTCTTCTGTAATGGTGCCTATGCTATGAGAGATCCAGCCTAAGGAGACAGCACGCATGACGGCTTCTGTCCGGCTGCTCGCTTGCAGCTTGTCAAAAATGTGCGCCAGGTGCCCTTGCACTGTCCGATCGCTGATCCCCAACTGCACCCCGATGGCTTTGTTCGTATATCCCTTAGCGGCAAGCGAGAGCACCTCCAGCTCTCGATCGGTGAGTTGCTCAACCACCGGTGTTTTCGAACCGCTGAAGAAGTGCGACATCAATTTTTGGGCGACAGACGAATCCAATACCGACTTGCCCTCGTGGACATCATATACCGCCTGTATAATCTCTTCTGGCGAGGCGGATTTTAGAACATATCCATTTGCCCCTGCTTGAAGCACAGCCATCACATAGGGATCATCATTGTATGCAGTCAGAACGAGGACTCCCACCTCTTTCATATTCGCACGCACCCAGCGGGTCACCTCGATCCCGCTGGCCTTCGGCATCTGGATATCCAATACCGCAACATCGGGCTGGTGCTGTTGAATCAAGCTCTGAGCAGCTTCGCCGTCGCCTGCTTCTGCGACAATCTGGATATCGCTGGCATGTTCCAGAACCTGACGAATGCCTGCCCGGACAATGGCATGATCATCGGCAAGCAGAACGCGGATGGGTGTAGAAGAGCTGGTCATGATTCAATATCCTCTCGAATCCTTCGGCTTATGCTAACGGAAGGATAAATCCTTGACTCTAAGGAGCGTGCATGCTGAGAGAAGGTGCTGTCCAGGTAAGGGAAGCTGAACCAGACGATGCCCAGTCCAAACAACAGGCCGGTCAACAGGCGCGTTAATGAGTTGAAAGAGCCCCACGCGTCGCCAGCGTAAAAACCGGGTGGGAAAACATTATTGGTCAGATTGGCTAACCAGATATTACTGTCACGAAATCCCTGGCCGATGCCAAACAAATCACTGATAAAATGGCTGCCGCCGTCTAGAGCCATTGGGAGCAAGAATAAAATAAGTCCCCACCAGGGCAAAGGCTTAAGGCGTCGGCTTAATGGCCGCCAAAGCAAGACAAACAGCCACAGACTGGTGAACATCGAGACCATGCGGTCAGACCAGGCCACTTTCCAGCCCATTTCCGAGTTGCCGATGAATTGGCGCAAGACGAGTGGGTCGAAGGTATTTTGCCACGCAGATTGGATCTCAGGTAAGGAATAGGTAAACTTCGAGCCGAATAGAAAGTAGGAGCGCTGTGGAAGTTGGTGGCAGAGGAATGAGTAAAAGAGGTAGATTATCCTGGCGGGATCAGCCCAACCGATCTGCATAAAAACAGGCGCCAGGAAAGGTAATCCTGCGTAAATCCCCAGAAATAAACCAGCGAAAAGTATCCAGTGGCGGCCAATATTGTTAATCACCAGCGCTCCTCGCGATCGGTGGGAGTTAGCACCTGGAATGATACTGGAATTCGATTTGATCGTCAAACAGCCTCCTTCTCACCCATGCTCATCGTCTTGTCTGTTCTACAGCGTTCGATTGTACAGGCTGTCCGGCAATTCTTGTGGCTGGTCTCGCAACAACTCTTGTCGAAGTCAGCCTACTGGATCTTCAATTCAATATCTTCTTTGTAATCCAAGCTGTCGTTGCGCACATAAACGGTCATTTTCCAGTTGCCGCTCATACTGAGGTTCGCATTGATCGCATATTTCCCCTCGCCCTGATCGGTTGCTGGGCCGCTCATGCCCATTCCAGTCATGTCCGTATGATCCAGAGAGACATCCACGCGGGCGCCTTCGAGAGGATTGCCGCTTTCATCCGTGATGACGAGCGTGAACGTCACATCCCCCATCATAGCCGGGTTCGGGCTGGTCTCAACCTGAATAATTACCGGTTTATCACTGTTCGAATTTGCCGGTGCTGCCGCGCCGCCGCAGGCAGCCAGGATGATGGACATTCCAACAACCAGTAAGATAAAAAGTAAGGAACGCATTATAGTGGTCTCCTTTGGCGAATATGGTTATTCTGTCACGTTGACGACGAGCATAAGACCGCCCGGTTCAACATTATCGTTTGTGGTGTGGTGCAGGATGTGGCAATGCAGCATCCACTGCCCTGGCTCGCTGGCTACGAATTCGATGTCGTAACGCTCGCCCGGCGCGACGCTGACCGTATCCTTGGTCAGTTGGGCAACCTCTGGCACCGGGTGCCCGTCGGTAGCGACGATCTTGAACGGCAGCCCGTGCAGGTGCATGGGATGGATGAACTGCCCAATGCCGATCAGGCGGATACGTACGCGCTCACCCTTCTTGACATTAATCGTCTCGGTAGCAGGGAATGCCTTCCCATTGATTGTGAAAAAGTTGGGCTCCATCCCGCTCATCGGCATGGCTGCGTAGGTGCGACCGTCTCGTACCAACCATTCCGAGATCATCAAGGTAACATCAACATCCGGCTGGGCGACTGGCTCAATCGGGTCGATGATGAACGGAGCATACAGACCGGCAGTTACCTGTACATCACCTTCGAAGTGGGAATGGTACATGAATGTGCCGGAAGGTTTGGCGATGAATTCGTAGGTGAAAGTCTCACCGGGTTGGATGGGCGTCTGAGTTACGTCTGGAACGCCGTCCATGGAATTGGGCACTTCCACTCCGTGCCAGTGAATGGTGGTGGGATCATCCAGCTCGTTCTTGACGATGATGCGCACACGGTCTCCCTCGTTGACGCGGATCATCGGGCCGGGAACAGTACCATTATATGTGTACGCGGTTACATTGACCCCATCCAGGATCGACCACTGCACGGTTTTGGTTGTAAGCTCGAATATCTTGACACCGTTCTCCTCGCGAAATGGCAGGGGTTGTCCGCCCGATGTTTCGGTTGCCGGTTGGACGTTGGATCCGCCGATAGGCTCCATCATATGCGCAGCTTCGGGATTGGTGGGCATCATGCTGCCTGGGGTGGGTGTTGCGCCACTAGAGGCAAGGCCCATGTCCATATTTTCGGAATTCACTGGGTTGCTACCAGATCCCATCATACTCTCCGACGCAGTTATGGGGGTTAGTTGCTGAGTGGAGCAAGCAGACAGAATTAAAACGATTGAAATAAGGATTAACGGAAGAAAAACCTTCATGAAGCTAATAACCTCCAAATAGAAAGATATCGAAGTATATTCGATAATTTGGGTGGTCATTAGCGCCATTCTGCGGTTTCGGGAATAAGCAATACCGTGCCGGTATTATTTAGTACATTGATCAAAATCTGCGATACATCACCGTTGAAGCTGCCGTCAACAGATCGGATATGAAATAATTCAGATATTTTCACCCGCCTGGAATACGGCTACGCGCGCTAAGGAAAAATTTACCTCCGAAGAACAACACGTAGGATTGATAAGCAAAAACCATGAGTAGAGTTGGCGCGGCCTCGTTATCGGGTGACCTTAAACGGTGTGCTGACGACAGGTGATCGCGGTCTGTTCTCAGATTGTATGGGACTTAAGTGTCTGATCCATTGGAGGGATGCCTTGTAATGCCAACGCCTGCCGGATGGTCGCCTCCAGGCGTGGATCTGCCCGCTGTTGGGGAGTGTTCACCAACGAAAACCAGGTCTTCCCATCGTGGCTGTGGGCTACCAGACTGATAGGCCGGTAACTCTCGGCATAAACTAACAAAACAACCATCTGGCAATCGCATTGGTCTGTGCCATGATGAGGGCAAGGGCAATCCGCAGGGTCATGGCGGGCTACTTGCAAGTCAAACGTGCGCATCACTTGCAAGCCCGCGCCACTGACCTGGCGGGTAATCCAGGCAATAGCCTCATTACAAGGTTGTTCCAGGAACAAGAAAGGGTAAGCGTCACTCATTGTTCAACTCCGCTCATCGGCTTCATTGTATCCAGTATACAAGCTCACTTGTGGAAAACCTAGCGCCATCTATCGCATTTGAACATAAGCATAATTGCGCATTAAATGAGCCGCCCCCCGTTCATACACTTCCCTAACGGAGGACGGTCACCCGGGATCAGGACGAGCGCGTCAAGGCACCCAATTGGACAACACTGTTAGCATGTGGTCTGGCTGTTGCGGGTCGTTGCTCGGTAAGTGAACGCGGAAGTTGTGCATACCGTCCATCCCTTCGTGCATCGTAAACTGCATCGAAAGGGTCGTACTCTGTCCAGGTTTGAGTACCATCGAACCGATGGCAGGAATGGGCGGTCAGCACCCCTCCACGACTTCGATATAGGGATCTTTGGTAAACCGCAAGATTTGATCTCCCACGTTGGTGAGCTGGAACGAAACATCGGCAACCTGGTTAAATTTCATGTCTCCTAAGTCGATCTCTTCTTGATCCACTTTCAAGCTGGGTGAACCGGTTACTTCTATTGCGGCTTTGGGCGATGATTTGCCACGCAGGGCAAAAAACGCCAGGAAGATCAGCAGAACACCACCCAATGAGAGCAGGATCGGCAACCACTTTGGGGATTGGTTTTTGTGTTTTTTTGAATATTTTTTTGATTTCGTTTGGCTCATGGCCCATCCTCCGGTTCGAATTGAAATGTCCATAAATAGGCGACAAGCGCCCAGGTCTGTTCATCAGTGAAAATTGGACCCCAGTAGGGCATACCAGTGCCCATCCCGCCACGCAGGATCTTCCCTTGCAAGCGAGCAGAGCTGAGTGCCAGCACATGCTCCAATGCGGTGAAATCCGTTGGACGTGTGGTCATCTCACCAGGTTGCATGTTGGCATGCTCTCCGGAATCCGGCTGCTGAAGATCGTCCGCAAAAACGCCGTCCCCCGCCCCCGTTTCACCGTGACAGGCTGCGCAATTGGTGGTGTAAAGCTGCTGGCCTTCTGCCAAATCCTGGCGTGTGATGTTGGATTGCCAGACCAGTGCCACCAGATCCCAGATATCCTGGTCGCTAAGAGCAGCGAGATCGGGGTCACCTCGCAAGGTTTGCCAGAGCTCGAGAGGACTGTGGGAGCGGTAATAATCTGTGCCCTGAACCTCGATTGGGATTTCCACTCCCACCTGCGCGCCGAGCCGGGCGGAGGGTTTTCGCTCTGGGATGGTATCGGCATGGTGTTCAGCGTCGATATCCAACCCCAGTGTTACGTATAAAGGTGGCTTTGCCGGCTCGTTGACGGTTTCCGGTCCGGTCACTTCGATGGTTCCGCGCATGCGCCAGTGGTTCACACTGCACCAGCGCGTGCAGTAGAAGACATACTTGCCCGGTTTGTCAAAGGTAAGGGTTACTTCGGTCATCTCGCCGGGGATAACGTCAACCGGTGGCTGGTCGCTTTGCCCGATGGCAAAACTGTGCATGACATCGTCTGAGGTCAGGCGCAGGCGCAGGGGCTGACCAACCTCCGCGGTCAAGTTCTCTGGAGACCAGCCACCAGTCTCCGCCATGCGAGCGTGGATCACGATGCCGCTTGAGCGCACCCGCCACGCTACCAGAGGGATGGCGATGGCAGCAAGGATCAAAACCAGAACGATGAAGCGTGCAATCCACTCTTTGTACATGAGCTATCCGACCAGTAACCAGAGCATGGCGAGCGAAAATGCCAGGCAAAACGCCAGGATGGGAAGTGTCTGGCGGAAACCCGGCTGATTACCTGTCCTCCCCAACCGTTGAGCAACACTGGCAGACCAAAACAACCCAACCGACAGGAGAAGGACCTGGAAGATAGGGCTAAAACCTGACACGTCCAGAGCCCAGGAAGTATTGGCTGTGCCAAGCAGGTCCCACCCCCAGCCGAGTGGGTCGGAAAGCACGGTGAGGACGTAATTTATCTTCGGTAAAGCGAAAGAGATGGTGAACGCAATCCAGGCAAAAAGACCTGAGGGTAGTAAAACTCGAGCCTGACTGGCGAGAGCACTGCGTAATGGAGACTGTTTGCCAGACAGTCGTTGACCTGTCCAAACAGCAAGGGTAAAAGAGCCAGGCACCAGCAACAGGTTGAGCCCCAGAAAACCTGTTCCATAGAGCATCCACGCAGATGAGCCAATGGAGAAAGCAGCCGATTTCAAGCTGCCCCATGGTCCGGTGAAGACCGCCGAAAAGGCAAGAGCCGATCCCAACATCACCAGCGCCAGGAATGCCTCATCCAGCCGATTGGAAGGGCGCGCTCCCCTTTGCTCGGCAGCCAAATCCGCCCCAAACGGGCGCAAATTGACGGCGATGTTGTCGGATGGACAGGAACGCAGACATTCCATACACAGACCGCATTGGGCGCTATCACGCAGAGCCACCGGATAAAGCCCCCATGGGCAGCTCTGGTAGCAGGTCTTCTCGCTGTGCGCCGCGCAAATGGCGGTATCGATCACGCGCACCTCAACCGGGGCAGTTTTGGCGTAGATGCCGGTGAAGCCGCCAATTGGACAAATGTAGCTGCAGAAGGCGCGCCGCTCGAAGACCAGGCTCAAGGCGATTGCCAACCCAAACAGCCCCAACAAGACCCAGGCCGTCAGGCGCGCATCCGTCAGCGTGACCGCGCTGAATAATCCGATCAGCAAGAAGCCGCCGGACTGCAGCCAGGAGCCTTTCAATCTTTTCGGCCACCTCAGGTTCAATCCGAACCGCCGGCGGCTTTTTTCAAGGATGCCGCCTTGCTGCAGCCAGTCGCCGGGCAGTGGTATGGGACATACGCTGCACCATGAGCGTCCGCCCAAAGGGATGAACGCCAGCTTGAGAGCAGTCCACCAGGCAATCCAGACGAAGATAATGGCAAAGTTGTGACTTCCCACTCGTGAGCCAAACAAGCCGGCGACGATGGTGAAGATGAAACCGGCCAGGGTCAAGGAGCGCACCAGGAACTGCGGCCAGCGGCTCTCAAGAAGGGGTCGAATCCAGGGAAGGCGATAGAGATTGATCCGCCCTGAACGCGCGGATCGCGCAGCCCTTGAACGACCTCCTTTGTCCTCAGAGATCCTTTCTTCCCAGACAATTTCCTGGAGCTTGTTCACTTCCGAATTCTCCAAACGCCAGCAAGGAGCGCCAAGAATGCCAACAATACGCCTCGCCAAAACAAATGATTTTGTCCCACCTGGAGCTTACCGATCATAAAAGGGTGCATGTTGCCACAGGTAACTGTGCACCGAAAACGGAATGACCCTTGCTGATCTGCGACAAAGGTCAGGCGGGCAGTCTGCCCTGGATCTGACGTGGTTTCGAGATCATAGCCATCAATCGCCAAACCATGCACCACATCTGTGGCAGATAACTCAATCGTCACCTTATCTCCGGGATTCACAGAAAGCACAGCAGGGTTGTAGGCAAACTGGCTGGCTTCGATCTTGAAAATTCGCTCAACCGGGATTGTTGCATTGGCTGGTATAGGCAAGGACAAGACCAGAAATACCAGACTTGCCAGTGCAACCCATCGAGATATCCGGAAAATTCTCTGCACTTCAGGCTTCACATTTCACCCGCTCTGGTCAGGGCATATTCGATGGTCCGTATTGAGCATATGTCCAATCGACATAGGCCCTGATTTCCGGTATTGTCTTACCCTGTTTGAGCAGGCGCATCGTGTCTTGGGTGATATCCACACAGATCGAGCATCCCAGGGCATGCGTATCGTAATTAACCTTCCCGTCATCCTCTACACTGGATACGTAACACGAGTAGTTGGACGTATGCCCCATCGCCCCGCAGCCGCAATAGCATGGAAGCTGCTTCATGACGTCCGGGTTGGCAACGTTAAATTGATATGCTTCCTGGACGGTCAGCGGAGCATTCTTCACATCGGATGGCATCCCATCCATGGAAGCCATCGCTAATTCATGGTTATCCTCAGAAGTTTGAGCACCACAGGCAGTCAGTAAGCCTGAAACCACAAGCAGCAACACTAAAAAAAGGAGCGAGGAGCGGCGAAACATTCGGGGCATGGATAGCATCTCCAACAGTAAGTTATCTGAAGAGATTATATGAGAGACAACCCGTGACTTATAGCGCAATCTGACGGGTTCGCATATAGGCACAATTGCCTATTGATAAGCACATTTGCTCATCCCCAAAAGGGCTACCTGGCGCATGACAAAGGGGATAGAGACAGGTATGATAAACTCAAATCGGTTGAAAAAGCGGATAAGGAGCCACGAGAAGTGTCGACGAAAAAACGATCCTCATTGCCGGTTGCAATTGGCTTGTTGGGTGCGGCGTTGCTCACCGGCTTCTATTGAGAATGCAGCTTTGGTCTCAAGTGAAAGATCTGGAGGTACTTTATGAAAGGCTGGTGTTTGATCCTTGTCGGGGTTGTGTTGCTTGGCTGCGGAATCGTCTCGCCAATACGTTGGAATATCCGATCGATCCCTGGTTCGCCTTGGGAAGCGGAGAGCTTCGCTTCCAATGGTGAACGCATCTATTTCACGGCCACAGACGAGCAGGGAGAGTCTATCCCTTACGAGGGCGGTCCTGCTTTTGGGGGGATGATGATGCAGAGCCGGCTCGCCTGTGTTTCTTGCCATGGCGCGGACGGGCGCGGCGGCACCCACGTCATGCATATGCAGGTGATGGATGCCCCCGACATCCGTTACGAGACCCTCAACAGTGAAGAAGGTGAACACGGAGGTAGCGAAGATGGGATAGAGCATATCCGGGACGAATATGATCTGGATATGTTCCGGCAGGCAATAGTGGAAGGCAAACACCCGGATGGGGAGCCGCTGAGCAGGGATATGCCCCGCTGGGCGATGAGCGATGAGGATCTGGCAGCGCTTTTCGAATACCTGAAAACTTTGCCGTAAGCGTTAGCGCGTCGATCTTTTTCCAACTTTTGCCCAATCTTCACACACTCTTTACACTATCCTGTTAGGATTTGGTCAGCATAGATAATTGTTCTTGGAGGTGTATGTATGAAATCAACCATCGGATGGGTCCTGGCAATCATATTTGGGCTGCTTCTGCTTCTGTTGCTGCCTGGCGCATGGATGATGAGCCGTCCCTGGATAGGCGGCTACGGAGGCATGATGGGCGGCGGCTTCAACTCCATGCACCCATTTGGCTGGGGCGGGATGCTTCTCGGATGGCTGATCCCGGTAGGTGTTATTGTCCTGTTGGTGATCGGCGCGGTGGCTTTGGTGAACAACTTAAACCGATCTGGGAGCGCATCACAGCCCCCTGCTGTATTGGGTCGGACCTGCCCCAATTGCGGCAAGCCAGCCCAGGGTGACTGGAGTACCTGTCCCTATTGCGGCCAAAAGCTATCCTGAGGCGAGATAGCATGTGCGGTGGACATCTCACCCACGTACTTACCCCCCTCCTAGAGACTCTCAGCCAAACCGCCGATCGGCCTCACAACCCGGTGGCAGCTACCCAGCCAATAAATTGCCAAAATTGTGGATCGATGGTCTCGGCTGAATTTGCTTGGTGCCCGAAATGCGGCGCGGCCCTCAGAGATCATCCTTGCGCCTACTGCGGTCAAATGGTCAGCCCTGGCGACAAGGCGTGTAATTTTTGCGGCGCTCCGGGGAGATCAGTATGAGCTAAGAACTCGCTTCATCCCCGTTCTCCCCCTTCCGGCCGCAGCAGAAAGAGCCACAGGCCTATCGCTAACTCGCCTGCGGCCACGGGCACTCCCGGCAGCATCCGGTCTGGCGCAGCTATCAGCCAGCCCAAAAGCCCCAGCCCAGATACAATCAGCCCAATTGCCAAAATCTCGCGAATCATCACCATTCTCCCGGAAACAGCCTCAAAACCCCAACCGCCGGCGGTCGGGCGTCTCAGGGGCTGTCGCGCCCATCTCTCCTCCTCTGCCATCTGTAGGAACAAACAACTCGGAAAGCAATTGTTGGTAGGCGAAAGGCACCAGGTCCACGAGCGCCGCCACCGCCCGCTCCTGCCAGCCGTCCGCCGGGGCGTAATCCTGGAGATGAGCAGCAATCACCTCCCGGATCAGGGACTGCACCCGGGCTGGGTCGCCTGGATTCAATGGCTCGACTTCGATTAGCGCCGGCGGTTGCCAGCGTTCCCTGAGTCGCGCCCGCAGCCAGGCCTGCCGGGTGGGCAGGTCCAGGGTAGTCGTGTCATAGCGGCTCGTTGCGGAAAGCACCGCCCGCACCAGGTCGGCGTCCTCCAGGGACCGGCTCGATTCCACTCAGCCGCGCCGACCACCAGCAAGTCGCCGTTTACGTCTACTGCCTTGCCGTAGCCATCCCAGACCAGATCTGGTGAATCCAGCACGAATCCCCCTTCAAGCACCGCTTCGGGAGATTCCAGTGGGAATTCTACCAGCTTGCCAACTGCCCCCAGCTTGGGAGCGCCGCAGGCTGACAGCATCAACGCAGCGGCACAACCAAAGCTCGCCATCTTGATCAGTATTATTTTGCTCATCTCGGCATCTCAGGAAGGATATAGACGATATGAGTACTCGTGGGTTCTCGTATTCGCGCCCGTTCCTGCTGCTCGAGCAGCGCTACCGTTGACATCGCCCCATCTTGCGTCAGATTGTCAAGATCGCTTTATTGATCTTCGCCCAACTCGTCTTTGCCAGTGTCCGAACATGAGGAACATGAGTTGACAATGGTAAGAAAATCACTACAATGGTAGCAAGAAAAGAAAATAAATTCGGCAAGACAGGAAAGATAACGATATTATACGGGTCAATTCCACATAAGCGAACGATTTGGAGGGATATAAGGATTAGCCCAAGACGAAATTCGGAAGGGAAAAGACTATTCCGCATAATTATTAGTTGGGCGGTTGACGCCACAGTACCAACATAAAAAAGAAAAACAGTGATTGATCGCAAATTATTCGTTAGACTCGTTTTACCCTTAGTTGCCATTGGAATCATTGGTATTTTGTTGATTTGGCCACCACGTGTAGAAGATTTGCTATATAACTTTATTGTTGAGATTGCAAGCATCCTAATCACAGTTCTATTCGTAGATTGGAGAATCAAAACTCATGAAAATGAAAAATGGAAACAGGTTGACACTTTAATCAAGGCTGATTTTGCTGCTTGGTCTTTGAAATTTATTGCAGAGACATCTATGTTTCTTATCAGTGGTGGTGTTACACTACCAGAATCGAGGAAATTCAAGTCTACTGAAAAGCCTTGGGAATTTGCATTGGAATATATTTCGTTTGATGATTTGCTTGCCGCTGTCTATGATACTGACGTCCAAGACAGAGAATCCTTCGCAAATTCTCTGCAACATATGCTTGAAGATTTATTGAGTTTATACACAAGACACTCAAGCAGGCTTTCTTCCACAGACATTGAATCAATTCTTGATCTAGAAAGTAGTTTGCGTTCTACTATTAACAAAGTGAAAATTAGTGATGATGAAACTACTTTGTTAAATTTAGCCGATGGCGACCCTGCAAAGGTTGATTCGGTATGGGTTAAACAAGTCGAGAATACCGCCAAGAGTCTTCATGAGACCATAACTCTAGTCATTCAAATTTTCGGCAAGTTTTTTCCTAAATCCAAATGAGTCTTCTTAATGTAAAAAACCGCCCAACACCGTTTGCAGCAAACTGCAGCTTCGTCGCACGCGAAACCAGGCGCGAATTGCAAAGTAAGTAGTGGATCGGCTGTGGGGCTCGCAATCACCGCCGTTGCCGCTGAGCCAAGCCGTTGGCTGGCAATTGGCGCAATAGTCTAAAAAGGTATTACAATGTCCGAATTTCCTCGATTGAGTAACCGTGAATGGGACGTTCTAAAACTTTTGCTACAAGGCAAAAGGAACAAAGAAATTGCTTTGTCTCTTAATGTTTCTGTCCGCACGGTCGAATTCCATCTGAAAAATATTTATGCCAAGTTTGAGGTAAGTTCCAGAATAGAATTAATTTTGAAACTAGGGAATGCCACAGGCGGACTTGAAGCCCGAAAACTAGGGTGTTCCACAGTTGCGGACATGGGGGAAAACGTCGAAAATAGAGACAGGCTCAATTTACGGATGAGTTGGGCTAAATCTTTCAGAGAGACCGTCTCTATAATCGGCAAGGAGTCAGAAATGAAAAACTTGATTTCCAAGCATGTTTTTGTGAGCGTAATTGCAACGCTCCTCACGGGCTTATTTTGGGTTGCCATATTGGAATATTCTGGAAACCTGTCTGCGGAAGACTTCAAAGTCTTTAGCATTCCGCTAATCCTTATTTTAGCAATAAGCGGATTACTTGTTGGTACGCTTGGAAAACAACGGGGCGAAACATTCCTAAAAATTCTGTTTAGTGCGGTATTTGGAACAGGCTTAAGTCCTTTCATAGTTATTCCGCTTATGATGTTCATAGTAATCCCTATCGGCAGACTTGTTGCAAATCTTGGTGTCTTTGACCCATCGATCATCCCTGCTGAAACTGCCTCAAATATAGCAATGAGCGTTATGATAACGCTGTGGTTCATAGTCAGTACGATCCTAGGTGTTGCTCTGTTAATGCTGTCTATCAAAGTACGACCTGCAAACAATCACTGTCAAATTGAAGAAAGTGCTTGAAAAACAAAAGCCAGCCGACATTGTGTGCAGTGGACAGGGTTTCGCCCTGAAGGTACGGGGTGGCTTTGCTGGCAGTGATTCTGGCGTGCAAAGGAGTCTTGCCCGTCCCCCCGCCGCCGCTAACGCTAACCGTTAGCCGGCGCGCAGTGGTGGGACGCCTGCACTTTTGGGTGGATTGCAGTGGTGATGGCACCGAGCGTGCCCCCTTAGCATCAACAAAACAATATTACTCCAGGGCAAATTGAGAGCAACTCAGGCAAGAACTTCGATGCGCCGGATGTGTCCAGGTTTGTCCGCCGCTTCGAAGATGACGTGTTGGCGCCCAAGGCGCTTGAGGTAATAGCTGGTGGCAGGTCCATAATAAGACGCCTCAGCAATGCCATAACCGACCAAGACGCCCACGGCTTTCTCAAAGTTCCTTGACAAATAAACAAAAACGGTCCTCTTCGGTAAAATTGGATGCGCTGACAACCAAAACAC
>FWPU01005061.1_pt1 | contig 20339 bp, 19 predicted proteins | sample 2228361 | NCBI WGS metagenome assembly FWPU01 (sample SAMEA103939777, study PRJEB20133) | metagenome
GTTCACTTTGTTCACATTTCGCCTATTTTCCCTTCGCCTCAAGGCGAGGGGTTTCCACCATCCCCGATGTTGAAACTAAACCTCCCCCCTTTGGAAAATGGGGGCGAGGGGGGATTTTAAAAACCAATGCTTCCTTATAATAAACAAAGGTTTTCAGACAGGGATCTTTTTTAGAACATAGACGGAGTGATGGAAAGAATATGGAGCTGGATATGATTAATAAAATCTCCCCTTACCCCTCTTTTTCAAAGAGGGGAAAAAAAGAGAAATCTCTTTGTCAAGGAGGGGAAAAAAGAGAGAGCTCTCATTGTCAAAGAGGGGAAAAAAGGAAATCTTTTTAACCAGAAGGAGATAAAAGGCTAAAATAACCCACTCACTTACGCGAAGAACCCTTTTTATAAATGGAGTTCAATCATGGAGAATCTGGTAAAGATGCTTGACTCCTTCCAGCCAGGCTGGAGGAAGAAAAAGACAATAGATCAATTTATCACAATCCTCAAAGAAATGGTGATCCCCACCTATCCATTCCTGGAAGCCAGAATCGAAAATAATCAGGCGGTCTTTCCTGACATTTGGAACCAGATTATTTCAGGTTTAAAGGAAACCCAGTTCTTCAGACTCTTCATTCCAGAGGAATATGGGGGTCAAAAATCCTCCGAGCAGGAGATATATTTCATGATGGAACTACTGGGCTCCGAGCAGGAGATATATTTCATGATGGAACTACTGGGCTATGCCTCCCCAGGATTAGGTGTAATCTTTGTCTCCCATGGTCGGGCGGTGGATCTTATCCTTCACGGTTCCGATCCTCAAAAGGAAGAGTATCTTCCAAAGATGGCCGAGGGAAGTTTCGGGGCTATAGCCATGACCGAGGAGAAGGCAGGTTCCGATGCGAGTGCCATTGGGCTGAGGGCAGAGAGGTTGGGAGATCACTATCTTTTAAAAGGAAAGAAGATTTTTATCTCCAATAGTGGATTGGCCCGTTTTTACGCCATCTTGGCCAATACCAAAGGGTCTCCAGGTCCCCGCTCCTTGAGCGTTTTAATGGTAGAGGAGAACGCCCTTGGATTAACCATAGAGGGGTTGCCTGAGAAAGAGGGATTGAAGATATTACCTACCGGTCAGCTCATTTTTGAGAGCACGCCTGTTTTTGCCAAAAATCTGATTGGAACCGAAGGAATGGGATTGCTCCTTTCGCTAGAAGTGATTGACAGAGGAAGAATTCATATTGCAGGCATCTGTTGTGGATTAGCCTACAGGATCTTCCATGAGATCTATCTTTATGCCCTCCGGAGAAGACAATTCGATCGTCCCCTGACCAGCAGTCAAGGGATCAGTTTTGAAATCTCTGAGATGTTCACCCGGATCAACGCAGCCAGGGGCCTATGCATCCATGCCCTGAGACAGGTCGGGACTCCTTACTATAGGATCAGTTCTTCTCAGGCGAAGCTATTTGCCTCGCAAGTGGTCATGGAGGTTGCCAACAAAGCCCAAATCCTGATGGGCGGAAGAGGATATTTCAAAAACGATCTTGTCAACCAACTGAGCGCAGATGCCCGAGGGATGGAATACCTGGAAGGCACTTCCAATATTCAAAAGATGATCATCTCTGGAGAGTTATTCAAGATGTACCATAAAGAAAGAATCGTGTAATTAATCGAATCTCATTTTTTTTCTTGACATGGATTTTGAAGTGTGTTAAGAAAAATATAATTTTAGTGGATCCAAAATGAGTCAGTTCCATATTAATTATTTTAGCAGTGGGTATAACTTTTATTGGTATTTTTATGCCTCTGTCTACCCACTGCCTTGGACTCACCAATAATTAATTAATAGAAAGCAAGTAGAGGCCGTGGGTAGATTGATGCTACCCACGGCCTTTTTCTTTTTAAGCCGTGGGAATAATTCTCACGGCTTTTTTTATTTTTCCCGTAAGGAGGAGTGAAAATGGCAGGGAAGAGGGTGCGTTTGAAGCGGATCATGGATTGTCGGACTGGCAGGACCGTGATCATCCCGATGGATCATGGAGTGACCATAGGGCCGGTAGCAGGTCTATATGAAATGAGAAGAACGATTGTCGAGGTGGCAGAAGGTGGGGCAAATGCGATTGTGGTCCATAAGGGGTTAATGGAGGTGATCTCAGAAGGTAATAGCAATGGGATGGGATTAATTGTTCATCTTTCTGCCAGCACCAGGTTGGCTCCAGATCCGGATTCAAAGGGTCTGGTCTGCACGGTAGAGGAGGCAATCAAATGGGGGGCGGACGGAGTCTCCGTTCACGTAAATCTTGGTTCTTTGGATGAGAAATCGATGTTGAAAGATTTAGGAATGGTAACCAAAGCCTCCATGGAGTGGGGCATCCCGCTTCTGGCGATGATGTATGCCCGGGGGCCGAAGATAGAGAACCAGTATGATACGAAATTAATAAAGCATGCTGCACGGGTGGGGGCTGAATTAGGGGCTGACATTGTGAAGGTTCCCTATACTGGTTCACCAGAGACTTTCCGGGAGGTTGTTGAGGGTTGTTTTGTTCCAGTAGTCATTGCGGGAGGAGAGAAGATAGATACGGATAGGGATGTTTTGGAGATGGTCAAGGGTGCCATCCTGGCAGGTGGAGCAGGGGTTTCCATTGGAAGGAATGTTTTTCAGCATAATCAACCCATAAAGATGGTCCGTGCCATTCGGAAAATCGTTTTTCAAAATTCAAGCATTGAAGAAGCCCTTGAAGAGTTGAAGGAGGGAGAGAGATGAAGGAGGTCTGGGTCAAAGCCATTCCATGGGACAGGGAGATTGCCCTTGCAGCCATTGAAAGCGGTGCAGACGCCCTTTGGGTTCCTCAGGGAATGGAGCCTGAGGTTAAGAAGATGGGGGTCATCCCGATTGTCTCTGAAGAAGGAGATTTAAAGTTGGGTGTGGATGTCGTTGAAAGAACCATCCGGGAGAAAAAGGATGAAGAAGAGATATTCAGGTTGGCCCTTTCCCAAAGGGTGATTGTAAAGAATGGGGATTGGAAGATCATTCCCCTTGAAAATCTCTTAAGTAAAACAGAAAACCTTCTCATAGAGATTGAAGATTTTCATGAGGGAGAGACTGCCTTTGGGATTCTTGAAAAGGGATTACAGGGAGTGGTAGTGAGAGGTTCAGATCCTAAGAAGGTGAAATCCATTGTACGAAAACTTAAAGATAAAAGAATCGAGAAAGTAGATCTTCTTTCTGCCCGGGTGAAGCGGGTTACTCCTTTGGGTTTGGGGGAGAGGGTTTGTATAGATACCTGTTCTTTTCTAACCCTGGGGGAGGGAATGCTGGTTGGAAACAGCAGTCAGGGGTTGTTTCTCATCCATTCAGAAACGGTTGAGAATCCCTTTGTTAATCTTAGACCCTTCAGGGTTAATGCAGGAGCCGTTCATTCCTATATTCGAATGGCAAGTGGAGAGACAAAATATCTTTCTGAGGCCAGAGCGGGGGATCGTGTGTTGGTCGTAAATTTTGAGGGGAAGGGTTATTCTTCGGTAGTCGGAAGGGCAAAGGTAGAAAGACGTCCCCTTATTCTGATAGAGGCAGAGGAGGGGGGTGAAAGGATTTCAGTGATTCTTCAAAATGCCGAAACCATTCGACTCACACAACCTGATGGGAAACCCATATCGGTTGTAGATCTCAGGGAGGAGACGGAGGTTCTGGTCTTCCGAGAAAAGGGAGGAAGACACTTTGGGGCCCGGATTGAGGAGACGATCATAGAGAGGTGAGGGAGTGAAAAGAGTCTGCATCCCTATCATCGAGACTGAACCGAGAAAGATTCTAAAGGCCATTGGAGAAGCAAACCGGCTTGGTGATCTCATTGAACTCCGACTGGACTTTTATAGGGAGGTAGACCTTGAAAGGTTTATCAGTTCAACTCGAAAACCTGTAATTGTAGCCAATCGGCCCCGGAGAGAGGGCGGAAGGTATCGGGGGGATGAAGAGAAAAGGCTGGAGGCCTTAAAAAAGGCCATGGAGATTGGGACAGATTATATTGACCTCGAAGCCAATACTGAGACTTCTCTCCTTAAAGAGGTATTAAGAAGAAAGAAAGGCAGCAGGATCATTCTCTCCTATCATGACTTTAAAAGTACACCTTCTCAGGAAGTCCTTCAGGATCATTTTGATCGAATGTCTCAAATGGGGGCTGATGTGGTCAAGATTGTCACTTTTGCCCGGACCTGGGAGGATAATCTTAATATATTATCCCTGCTTTCTTATGGGAGAAAGAGAAGAAAGAGGATCATCGCCTTCTGTATGGGAGAAAAGGGAAAGATGAGTCGTATCTTTTCTCCCCTGATGGGTGGGGAGTGGACCTATGCCTCATTGGCCCGTTCAAAAATCTCTGCCCCTGGTCAATTAACAGTAAGGGATTTAAGAGAGATCTGGAGGAGGTTGGGATGATCGATTCCTGGACAGAGGTTTTTGGAGTGATTGGAAACCCTATAAGGCATAGTTTAAGTCCGATTCTTCATAATTTTTTCCTTAAAAAGATGGGTTTAAATGGAGCCTATCTGGCTTTTGAAGTTAAGGACCTTGGTGCTGCGCTCCAGGGAATCAGAGGCCTTGAGGTAAGGGGGGTAAGCGTCACTTCTCCTTTTAAGACGGATGTCATGGTCTTCCTCGATGAAATTGATGAGGTGGCTCAAAAGATCAGGGCCGTCAACACCATTTTAAATCGGGAGGGAAAGCTTACTGGATTTAACACCGATTGGTCAGGGGCGATTAGGGTGCTGAAGCAAAGGACTGATTTGAAGGGCAAAAAGGTGCTACTCATCGGTGCAGGAGGGGCTTCGCGTGCTATTGGTTTTGGTCTGGAGAGAGAAGGGGCTAAAATATTCATTTCAAACCGATCGCATAAAAAGGGAGAGGAAGTGGCCTCTGAGATCGGAGGATTATTTGTTTCAGATCCAAAGGGCCTTCATGTTGATGTTCTCATCAATACCACACCTTTGGGAATGTATCCAAAACTTGAGGAAACCCCCTATCCGGAGGAGTTACTTTGCGAGGGAATGATTGTGATGGATGTGGTCTATCGTCCTCTTGAAACGAGGCTTTTAAGAGATGCCAGAAAGAGAGGATGCCTTTTAGTCCATGGATTAGAAATGCTCCTTTATCAGGGGGTTGAGCAATTCGAGATCTGGACGGGGAAAAGGGTTAAGGAGGAAATCATAGGAGAGGCCCTAAGTTATATAACCCCTTTTGCAGAGAGGAGATATGATTGAAATAAAACCCCTTTCATACTGCGATGCTGAGGTTTCTGTTCCAGGATCAAAGAGCTATACCCACCGAGGACTCATCATTTCATCACTGGCAGAGGGGGATTCTTACCTTATTAACCCTCTTCGGTGTGAGGATACGGATTATACGGTAAAGGCCCTCAAGAGTTTCGGGATAGAAGTCACCCCGAAGGGAGATCCACTTTGTGTCCGTGGAAGAGGTGGGAATTTTGAGGAAGGGGAGGTGGAAATTTTTGTAGGAAATTCTGGTTCCACCATGAGATTCTTAACTGCCCTTTCTGCCTTAAGGAGAGGAAGGACCATTCTTACTGGAGATGAAAGGATGAAAGCCCGGCCAATTGGAGAATTGGTTAAAGCGCTTAAGGCCTTAGGGATCAGAACTCACTTTAAGGAAAAGGAGGATTATCCTCCTGTGATCGTAGAATCCTCAGGGCTTAATGGAGGGGATGTAGAGATCGGTGGAAAAGAAAGCAGTCAATATCTGTCTGCCCTGTTAATGGTCTCTCCCTATGCGAAGCAGGATGTATATATAAACATTAAAGGAGAGAGTGTATCCAAGCCCTATATCGATATGACTCTTAGTGTAATGGAAGCCTTTGGAGTGGAGGTAGAGAGAGATGGGAATCAGGCTTTCTTCATAAGGGCGGGGCAAAGGTATCATTCTCGGAGGTATCAGATTGAAGGAGATGCGTCAAGTTCATCATATTTCTTTTTAGCTGCTGCGATTACAGGGGGAAAGGTGAGGGTTAGAAATTTTAACCCAAATTCCATTCAGGGAGATGTGGCATTTCTGGATATTCTGGAGAAGATGGGGTGCAGGGTGAGAAGGTCTGAGGATTGGGCTGAAGTCAGAGGAGGATCGCTCAAAGGAATGGAGATTGACATGGGAAGCCTCCCAGATCTGGTTCCAACAGTTGCTGTGCTATCGGCCTTTGCCTGTGGGAAGACGCTGATTAAAAATATTGGTCATCTTCGTCTGAAGGAATCTGATCGAATAAGTGTACTGGCCCAGCAATTAGAGAGGATGGGCCTCTCTGTGGAGGAGGGGAGGGATTGGTTAGGAATAGAAGGGGGAAAGCCTCATGGCACAGAGATTGAAACCTACAATGATCACCGGATTGCCATGAGTTTTGCTATCGCTGGGTTGGTGGTAAGTGGGGTAAGGATCAAAGGAGAGGAATGCGTTGAGAAATCTTTTCCTTCTTTCTGGGAAACTTTAAGAAGACTTTATCCATGAATCTTGTACTGATCGGGTTTCGTTGTTCGGGCAAAACCACTGTTGGCAAAAGGCTTTCCTCTCTGCTTGGGAGAGTTTTTGTGGACACAGATGATTTAATCGAAAAGCGTGAGGGAAGGTCGATATCCGAAATGGTGGACCGATTTGGGTGGGTGCATTTCAGGAGGGTGGAAAGGGAGGTCATCTTAGAAATCTCAAATCAAGATGACCTGGTCATTGCAATAGGAGGGGGGGCAGTCATTGAGCCTGAGAATGTGAAGGCGTTAAAGAAGAATGGCTTCCTCATATGGCTTAAAGCGGATGTAGATGTCCTTTTTAAGCGAATCGCCAAAGATCCCCAAACAGCCCAGAGAAGGCCCTCTCTTACGGGAAGGGGGACGATGGAAGAGTTTAGAGAGGTGTTGGCCCATCGGGAGAGACTTTATGGAGAGGCATCTGATGTCGAGGTAGATACATCAAAGATGGATGTAGAGGAAGTAGTGGGACATATCCTTAATTTATATCAGAATAGGATGGAGGAGTTTGATGGGAGGAAATACAATTGGGACTCTTTTTAGAGTGACTACATGGGGGGAGTCTCATGGAAGGGGGCTTGGAGTGGTAATCGATGGATGTCCGACCAAGATACCTCTTTCTGAAGAGGATATTCAAAAGGAGTTAAACCGTAGACGTCCTGGTCAGAGCCCTGGATCGACTTCGAGAAGGGAAGGGGACAGGGTGGAGATTCTTTCTGGAGTTTATCAGGGAAAGACCACAGGGACACCGATTTCTCTTCTCATCTGGAATGAGGATATTGATTCCTCCTCTTATGATGAGATAAGGGAGATTTTTCGTCCTGGTCATGGGGATTTCACCTATCAGGCAAAGTATGGAATTAGGGATTATCGGGGAGGAGGAAGGGCTTCGGCAAGGGAGACGGCGGCACGAGTTGCTGGAGGGGCAGTAGCCAAAAAGATTCTTGAAAGGGAAGGGATTCTTGTTTCTGCCTATACGATCGAACTTGGAGGGGTTCGGGCCGAAAGGATTGATCTTGAAGAAGCCGAAAGAAATCCTCTTTGGTGCCCAGACCCACAGGCCCTTGAAAGGATGGAACAGAAGATTATAGAGGTGAGGTCAAAAGGAGATACCCTTGGAGGGATAGTGGAGATAATGGTAAAGGGATGTCCTGCTGGATTGGGAGAGCCTGTGTTTGATAAACTGGAGGCCGATTTGGCTAAGGCCTTAATGAGCATAGGTTCGATAAGAGGAGTGGAGGTTGGAGCAGGCTTTAGAGTTGCTCGAATGATGGGTTCTCAGTGTAATGATCCTATAGGCCCGCAGGGATTTGAGAAGAATGATGCGGGTGGGATTCTGGGTGGGATCTCCAGTGGAGAGCCTATCATTCTTCGGGTGGCTGTAAAGCCTATCCCGTCTATCCATTTAGAGCAAAAAACGATCAACTCTTCCTTTCAGCCTGTCTCACTGAAGATGGGTGGGCGTCATGATGTCTCCGCCATCCCGAGGATTAACCCGGTGTGTGAAGCGATGGTTGCCATTGTCCTTACAGACCATTTACTCCGCCAGAGGATTCAGGAGCAGGAGAGATGGGAGTAGGAAAAAGAGCAAAACCCCTTAAGGATCAGATCGATTCCCTTGATGAAAAAATTCTTAGCCTTTTGAATAAAAGGGCCGAGTTTGTCCTGAAAGCAGAAAAGAGAAGGATTCCGAACCAGATATGGAGGGATGATCTGGATGGGGATAGGGAGATTGTAGAACATCTGGTTTTAAAAAATAGGGGACCTCTTTCGGCGGAATCCGTTTCTCATATATTTCAGGAAATTATCTCCGCCTGCCAATCTCTTCTTGGAGGTTTCTGTGTGGCCTACCTTGGTCCTGCGGGTTCCTACACCCATCAGGCCTGTGTCAAATACTTTGGAAAATCTCTTAGGACGATTCCCAAGGAGAGTATCGAAGAGGTATTTAGGGCTGTGGAAAGTGGAGAGGTCTCCTATGGGGTTGTCCCTGTTGAAAATTCAACCGAGGGAACAGTTCCCAGGACCTTAGATATGTTTGTCCAACATGAGGTGAAGATCTGTGGGGAGGTGCTTGATCGGATTTCCCATGCCCTTCTTTCTCGTCTTGAGGATCAAGCCGGGATTCGGAGAATCTATTCTCATCCTCAGGCCTTTGGTCAGTGTGACAGTTGGTTGAAGAAAAACTTCCCAGATGTTGAGCGTATTGAAACTTCGAGCACGACTAAGGGAGCATTGATGGCTAAGAAGGATCCAAAGGGTGCAGTAATTGCAAGCCCCCTTGCAGCCCCATTATTTGGATTAAAGATTCTAAAATTTAGAATTGAGGATAATCTCCATAATTCCACCCGTTTCTTTGTGATAGGGCTAAAAACTCCTCCCCCCATGGGGAAAGACAAGACCTCAATCCTCTTCTCCATCCCGCATATTCCCGGGGCCCTCTATCAAGTGCTTAAGATCTTTGCGGAGAAGGGAGTGAATCTTACAAAGATTGAATCCAGGCCTGTAAAGGAAAGACCCTGGGAATATATCTTCTTCATTGATATGGAAGGTCATGCTGAAGATCCACCGGTCAATCAAGCCCTTTTGGAAGTAAAAGGGGAGGTCAATTTTATAAAGGTTTTAGGCTCCTATCCAAGCGGTGTATTGAGAAAGGTTAAGGGATGAGATCAGAGGTCATTGAGATCACTCTCCTCCCTCATGCCATGTTTGAGGGGCTGGATGAACTGGTTCGTCAAACCGTTCATGGTTCAAAAATTGAGCATTTTAAGCCTGAAGGGAATCATTCTCCTTTTCATACCTTTGAGATCCACACGGAAGGGGAAGAGACGCTTGGCTATCTTCATACGGTCTATTTCAGAAGTCCTCTTCCCTGCTACTATCTGGTCTATGTGGAGGTTTTGCCCCCTTTTCGAGGGCGGGGATTGGGAAGCAGTATCCTTAAGGCATTTAAGGAATTTTGCGAAAGGAAAGGAGCCATAGGCCTACTTGACAACATCATTCCCCCTGAAGAGCCTATCTCTAAGATTTATACGAAGAATGGCTGGAGGTATGTAGATGAAATCATTGGGAATAGAGCCAGCACAGGTAATGGAAATTTTATGGTTTATATCCCTGATTCGGTAAGGTTAAAAGAACCCCGTGAAGTTCTTTTAAGGCTTCTTTTTAGGATAAATAGAAAACGTCCTCTCATCGAGATGCATGAAAATGAATCCATGGTGAAAAGGACGATATCTGAGTTTCAAGCCGTCTATGAGACCCTGACTCATCTTTTTGAGATCGAGTTGGAATCCGGTTCCACTACCCCCTTTATGCGTTTTATGTTCACTAAATTCGTAACAAAGTTACTAGGTTTTAGAAGGAGGATTGCAGGGCTGATCGGCTATACCGGGGGAGAATCGCTTGAACAAATAGTGCTTTCAGAGAAAGTTAAAAATCTCCCCATCCTCCCATACTCCCTCTGGAGAGGGGATTCAGAAGAGACGAGGATCTGGGGAAATGCGGAGATGGTCCAGAAACTTCCTGAAGATCTAAAGAGAGAACCCACTTTTTATATTGAGTCTCTCCCCCTTTATAGAAGACCCTATCTTGCCTCCTGGAGTGGAGATCTTCAGAATCTAACGATTTCTCATCTTCTTGATCTTGGATTTGATCCAACAAGACTGAGGGAATTTTCTCTCGAAGGGAGGGATTACATCTTTGAAAGGACCTCTCCTAATTTTGTCTCCTCTTTCGAAAAAAAGGGGAGATTATTTCAAAAGATAGAAAAGGAAGGAAAGGAGCTTAGATTTCACCATGCCTCGATTCTTGTCAATCCTCCCCTTCTCTTCATTCGGGACAGAGGAAACATCTATATTTTGAGAAGAAGACTGGAAGGTATCCATTTGGAAGAGGCGTTGGATCAGCTCAGGACTGCTCTTCACCTAAAGGGAATGAATGAGCAAACAGGATTAGATGCCATGATAATGAAAACGGTGTGCGGGGTAAAGGTATGGTTGATTAAGAACGTGGATAGGAGTCTACGGGAGGAGGTTGAGGAAATTGCATTTTTTATCCCATGGGATCTGAAGAAAAATATCCCCCGGGCCCAGGTGGATGTGGGAAAACCATATCTCGATGTGATTTGGGTGGCATAGGATCAATGGAATCGGTGGTCATCGTTAGAAAAGGAAGAGATCCCTATGACACGACCAAGGAGGCTCTTCTCCAATCCTCTTTTCCGGATATAAGGGGAAGAAAGGTTCTGATAAAGCCCAATGCTGCTCGAGTGGCATTTCCTGGGCAGGGGGTGACAACCCACCCAGGAGTGGTTGAGGCCGTAATCGATCATTTAAGAGAGACAGGGGTAAGAGAGATTGCGATTGGGGAGAGTTGTATCTTTGGGGTTGACCCTGAGGAGGCATTTAGATCCACTGGTATGAAAGAGGTTTCTGAAAATAAGGAGGTGGCCCTAATCGACTTAGATTGGTTTCCTCCTCTGGAGTTAAGAATTCCTGAGGGGAACGTGTTAAGAAGGATAAAGGTTTCATCGATCATTGGGAGTTTTGATTTTCTCATTTCGATCCCTGTGATGAAGACTCACATGCATACCCGTGTTACATTGAGCATCAAGAATATGAAAGGGGTTTTATGGCGAGGGGAGAAGGCAAGGCTCCATCAAATCCGTTACGATCAAAAAGCAACCCATGGCGAAAAAGCCCTGGATATTGCCCTTTCCGATATGGCAATGGTTTTACTCCCACATTTTGCCATCATCGATGGAATCACGGGGATGGAAGGGATGGGACCTGCTTATGGAAAGAGGAAGGAGGCAGGGCTCATCGTGATTGGAGCTAATCCTGTCTCTGTAGATGCGGTTGCCAGTGAGTTGATGGGTTTTCCTCCTATGGAAGTTCCCCATCTAAGATTGATCGCTGAGAAGGGCCTGGGGGAGATTCGGCTTTCAAAGATATTGATACAGCCTGAGGATTACCAGAAATGGAAAACTCAATTTGAGCCCTCCCCCAAAAAACTTTCCCTTATCCACCCTGATGTAGTGATTCATGATGGGGGAGCCTGCAGTGGCTGTCTTTCAACGTTAATGCTTCTTCTTAACCCTCCATTCGGAGAACTTCTAAGATACAGGTCAGGGGATGGGAAGGTCCATATTGGGGTTGGAAAATTTTTTAGAGAACCTCCCAGGGAAACGATATTCATCGGGAATTGTGCAAAGAAGAGGAACAGAGGAGGTCTCTTTGTCCCGGGATGCCCTCCCGTGACCTCCAGCATTCTGAGCCTATTGGGGAATCGCATTTGACATTCTATTTTTAAAAAAATTGAGAGAAATCCTATGAAATTAGGTGTAAAAAATAACTGGTCATGGTGCTGGCAGAAAAGAGGGGAGATCTGCCCGGTGCCACTCTAATATAAATTGAGGGACTAAGGCCATGGGCAGGTCTCCAAGACTCCCATGGCCTTTTTCTTTTCTTTTTTTACTGAAAATCAAATTCAAAAAAGGCTATGGGAATCACCCATAGCCTTTTTATTTTTGGGAGAGGAGCAAAAATGCCAATTCCATCTTTTTATGATTTTCAGAAAATAGCCAGGGTGAGAAGTGTTATTCCCGTTTTTGAAGAAATTCCATTGGGTCAGGAGACTCCTATCTCTGCCTTTCAGAAGATCGAAGGTGGGCAGTACTCTTTCTTGCTGGAAAGTCTGGGAGGAAATCAGAAATGGGGTCGCTTTAGCTTCATGGGCACTCTTCCCCACTATATTTTCAGAAGTAAGGGAGAGGAATTTGAGATCATAAAAAATGGAAAGCCTTTTTACAGAGGGAGAATTAGGGACCCTCTTCAGGGGCTCGAAGGCCTTTTAAAAACTTTTCATCCTATTGAGCCTGATTTCCATTCCCTTCCCTTCTGGGGTGGGGCAGTAGGCTATATCAACTATGACATGATCAGGTTATTCGAAAGCCTTCCAGACCTTCGTAAGGAGGAGATCGAGATTGATGGATGTTGTTTCATCATCCCCGAGGTCATGATTGTCTTTGATTCCATGGAACGGAAGGTAAAGATTATTTCAAATATATTTCTGAATGGGATTGAATCCTTTGGAGAGGCTTACCGGAGGGGAGAAGATAAAATCCAGGACATAATAAACCAGCTTCAAAATCCTCTTCCAGGCTCTGTTCCTTACAAATCTCCTTTTCCATCTTCCATTAGGTCAAATTTCACGAAGGCGGAATTTATAAAGGCGGTAAAAAGGGCGAAGGAGTATATTCGGGCGGGCGATGTGATTCAGGTTGTTCTTTCCCAAAGGTTTTCAACGGATCTTTACACTGACCCATTGGATATCTATCGTGCCTTAAGAAGGATAAATCCCTCTCCATACCTCTTTTACCTGAAGATGGGGGACACAGTGCTTTTAGGTTCTTCACCGGAGGTGATGGTCCGGCTCCAGGGAAGAAAGATTGAACTTCGACCTCTTGCTGGAACTCGAAAGAGGGGAAACACCCATGAGGAGGACCTCCAGATGGAAAGGGATCTCCTCTCTGATGAAAAGGAAAGGGCTGAGCATATTATGTTGGTTGACCTTGGGAGGAATGATGTTGGCCGAGTGGCTGAGATTGGGTCAGTGAGAGTAAAAGAGCTGATGGGGGTGGAAAGATATTCTCATGTGATGCACATAGTATCCCATATTGAGGGTACCCTTGCTAAAGGGAAGAATGCCTTTGATGTGTTTCGGGCGACTTTTCCTGCAGGCACCGTAACAGGTGCTCCAAAGATTCGGGCCATGGAGATCATTGAAGAACTTGAACCTGTTCGCCGGGGGCCCTATGGAGGAGCGGTTGGTTACTTTAGTTTTTCTGGAAATATGGATACATGTATTACCATTCGTTCCATTCTCATCAAGGATGGAAAGGCATATATCCAGGCAGGTGCAGGGATTGTGGCTGATTCAGATCCGGAAAAGGAATATGAAGAAACATTGAATAAAGCCCAAGCCATATTCAGGGCCATCAAAATGGCAGAGGAGGAAGTAAGATGATCCTTCTAATCGATAATTATGATTCATTTACCTATAACCTTTTTCAGTATTTAGGAGAAATCGGAGAGTTCTGTGAGGTATATCGAAACGACAAGATCGATCTTCAGGGCATTGAAGAAAAAAAGCCTGACTATCTTGTTATTTCTCCAGGCCCTTGTACTCCAAAGGAGGCCGGAATCTCTGTTTCCGCAATCCTTAAGATGGCTGGAAGGATTCCGATCCTTGGCGTCTGCCTGGGACACCAATGCATTGGGGTTGCATTCGGGGGAAGAATCGTCCAAGCAAAACGTCTGATGCACGGGAAATCTTCTCTCATCTTTCATGATGGAAAGACCATTTACAAAGGCCTTCCCAATCCTTTTAAGGCTATTCGTTATCATTCCCTTCTCATCGAGAGGGAGAGCTTGCCTCCATGCCTGGAGATAAGTGCAGAGACAGAAGAAGGGGAGATTATGGGGATAAGACATAAGGGGTTTGCCATCGAAGGAGTCCAGTTTCATCCAGAATCTATTATGACAAAAGGAGGAAAACTCTTACTTAGAAATTTTTTAAAAAGGAGGTAAAAGACCATGCTTAAGAAATTCATTGAAAAGGTTGTAGAGGGAATCCCTCTCAGTGAAGAAGAATCCAAGGAGGCAATGGAGATTATCATGGAGGGGAATGCCACCCTTTCTCAGATTTCCTCCTTTCTCACGGCCCTGAGGATGAAGGGAGAGGAAATCCAGGAGATTACTGGATTTGCCAGGATCATGAGGGCAAAAGCAGTCCGAATCCAGGCAAGAAATGGAGAATCGGTAGTTGATACCTGTGGGACAGGAGGGGATGGGAAGGGGACTTTTAATATCTCAACGGCTGTGGCCTTTGTAGCGGCAGGCAGTGGGTGCACTGTTGCCAAACATCATAATCGATCAGTATCGAGTCAATGTGGAAGTGCTGATGTCCTTGATGCACTGGGCATAAACTACAATCTAACTCCGAAAAAAACGGAGCGATGCCTCAATGAGTTTGGATTGGCCTTCCTCTTTGCTCCAAATTTTCATCCTGCAACAAGACATGCCCTGATCCCACGGAAAGAGATTGGAATTCGAACAGTATTTAATCTTCTCGGTCCATTGACCAATCCTGCGGGAGCAACTGTTCATCTGACCGGGATATACCGGGAGGATCTCCTTCATCCGATTGCTGAGGTTCTGAAAAATCTTGGGAGCAGGTCAGCCTTTGTGGTTCATAGTGAAGACCACTTAGATGAGATAAGCATTGGGGGAAAAACAACCGTTTGCCAGTTAAAGGATGGAGAGATTAAAACCTACACCATTGAGCCAGAGATGGTGGGCCTAAAAAGAGCCGATATAAAAAAAATCCAGGGAGGAACACCTGAGAGGAATGCCAAAATCTTGCTCGAGGTACTAAGAGGGGAGCCAGGTCCCCCACGGGATGTTGTGCTTCTTAACTCAGCGGCTGTCTTTTTGGCTTCAGAAAAGGTTTCAAATCTCAAAGAGGGGATTGAGATGGCAAGGGAATCAATCGATTCTAAAAGTGCCTTAAAAAAACTCCAGGAACTTATTCGCTTTACAAATGATGGGGTTTAACCATGTTTCTAAAAAAAATCATCGAGATGAAAAAGGAAGAGGTTCAGAGGAGGAAGCCCCAGTTATGGCTTAAGGAGTTTGAAAACATTATGTCTTCGGTCCCTCCACCAAGAGACTTTTTGAGTGCAATCTCAAACCCTGCTCCAGTTGCAATTATTGCTGAGATAAAGCAGGCCTCACCCTCTCTTGGAGTGATTAAAGAAGGGGTAGATATCCCTTTAATTGCACGTCAATACCAATCAGGAGGAGCCTCTGCAATTTCTGTCTTGACGGAAAAAAATTTTTTCAAAGGAGATCTATTCCATCTTAAAGTGGTAAAGGAAGAAACTTCAATTCCGATCCTTCAAAAGGATTTTATCATCGATCCCTTCCAGATTTATGAGGGGCGGATCCTGGGAGCTGATGCCATTCTTCTTATTTCATCAATTCTTAGTAAAGAAGAACTACGAGATTTTGTCACCCTGGCTCAAGAGTTAAAGATGGTTCCCCTTGTCGAAATCCATGATGAAGGGGATCTCAAAAAAATCTCTTCACTCCATCTTTCTCTTATCGGGATAAATAATCGGAACTTAGAAACATTTGAGGTTGATCTCGGAACCACCCTCCGCTTGAGAAGAAAGATTCCAGAGGGGACAAAGGTGATCAGTGAAAGCGGAATAAGGGGTTTAGATGAGGTAAGGCTTCTCAAAGAGGCAGGGGTGGATGGGATTCTTGTAGGAGAAATGCTTATGCGTGCTAAAGACCCTTTGGCAAAGATCAAGGAGATTCTTTCGATATGACCTGGGTAAAGATCTGTGGAATAACAAATCTTGAAGATGGCCTAAAGGCCTCTTATCTTGGCATAGATGCACTGGGCTTTATATTTGCCCCGAGTCCGAGAAGGGTGGATCCTGAAGTGGCAAAAAAGATTATAAAGGCCCTTCCCACCCTTCCTTTAAAAATTGGGGTATTTGTGGATGAAGATCCTAAGGAGGTTTTAAGGATGGCCCGATACTGTGGACTCAACGGCCTCCAATTTCATGGGAAGGAATCTATGGGATATTGTTCCCAGTTTGATTATTTTATCATCAAGGCTATTCGAATCAATGATGTTAAAAGCTTAAAAGAGATCGAGATGTATCCTGATGCTATGATCTTACTTGATACATTTAGTCCCGCTCGAGCAGGTGGAACAGGAACTCCTTTCCCGTGGGATATTGCCTTAGAGCTGAAAGGGAAAAAGGATTTTATCCTTTCAGGAGGGTTGAATCCTGAGAATGTAAGAGAGGCCATCAGAATGTTGAGGCCATGGGGGGTGGATGTTTGCTCAGGGGTGGAGGCCTATTCAGGTAAAAAGGATCCCGTTAAAATGGAAAATTTCTTAAAGGAGGTTAAAAAAGCGGATGAAGAGACCGGATAAAAAGGGACATTTTGGGGTCTTTGGAGGAAGATATGTCCCTGAAATACTCATTTCACCCCTTAAGGAATTGGAGAAGTCATATTTTTCATTAAAGAAGAATCCTCTATTCAGGAAGGAGTTAGATTCTTATTTAAGATATTATGCAGGGAGACCCACACCTCTCTATTTTGCAAAGAGATTGACTGAGGAGTTAAAAGGGCCCAAGATTTACCTGAAGCGAGAGGATCTTGCCCATACAGGGGCCCATAAGATTAATAATACTTTGGGCCAGGCACTTCTGGCAAAGAGAATGGGGAAGAAAAGGATTATTGCAGAGACAGGTGCAGGCCAGCACGGGGTCGCCACAGCCACATCCTCAGCACTCATGGGGTTGAGATGCGTGGTCTATATGGGAGAGGAGGACATTAAGCGCCAATCCCTAAATGTATTGAGAATGAAGATACTTGGAGCTGAAGTCATCCCTGTTACTTCAGGTAGTAAAACCCTGAAAGATGCTATCAACGAAGCGATCAGGGATTGGGTGACCAATGTGCGGGATACCTTTTATCTCATTGGCTCTGTGGTTGGTCCACATCCTTACCCCATGATGGTAAGGGATTTTCAATCCGTGATTGGAAAAGAGGTAAAAAAGCAGGTCTTGAAGATGGAGGGACGTCTCCCAGATTTTCTTGTAGCCTGCGTAGGAGGTGGGAGTAATGCCATTGGCCTCTTTTATCCATTCTTTAAAGATAATGTCCGCTTCATCGGGGTAGAGGCAGGAGGTTTAGGGCTTAACAGTGGAAGGCACGGAGCCTCTCTCAATGCAGGCTCTATTGGGACCCTTCATGGAACTATGAGTTACATCTTACAAAATGATTCTGGAAATATCCTCGAAACGCATTCCTTTGCCCCTGGCCTTGATTACCCAGGCGTTGGGCCGGAACATGCCTTTTACAAAGAAATTGGAAGGGCTCAGTATGTTTCAGTCACAGATGATGAGGCAATTGAGGCCTTTTATCTACTCTCACAAACCGAGGGAATCCTTCCTGCCCTTGAGAGTGCCCATGCCATTGCCTATACAAAGAAGATAGCTTCGTCTTTAATTAAGGAGCATATCGTGGTGATAAACCTCTCAGGCCGTGGAGATAAGGATGTTCAAGCATTGGCCTTAAGGAAAGGAGTTTAACCTATGAGCAGGATTGATAAAAAGTTTAAGACTCTAAGACGTATGGATGAGGTAGCCCTTATCCCTTTTATTGTAGCAGGGGATCCTGATCTTGCAACCACAGAAGCTCTTGCCATAAAAATCGCCGAAAGCGGGGCAGATATCCTTGAACTTGATCTTCCCTTTTCAGATCCGATTGCAGATGGCCCAACCATCCAATCTGCATCCCAGAGGGCTTTGAGAAATGGTGTTAAACTTGATGATCTCTTTTCTCTAACAGGAAGATTGAAGGGAATTGATACTCCTTTGGTTCTAATGACTTACTATAATCCTGTTTTAAGGTTTGGTTTAAGGAATTTCGCAGAGGGATGCAGGGAGAATAGAATTGATGGAGTAATAATCCCTGATCTTCCTCCTGAGGAGGCACACCCCTGGATTTCAGAAGCTCGAAGAACAAATTTAGATACTATCTTTCTTTTAACCCCAAAAAGTTCGAAGGAGAGGATAAGAAAAGTAAACCGATTGAGTCGTGGTTTCATCTATTATGTTTCGATTGAAGGGGTAACCGGAACAAGAGAAAGACTACCGATCGATCTTGAGTCAGAAGTAAGAAGAATAAAAGGGCTTACAGAAAGACCAGTTTCAGTTGGTTTTGGTATTTCCACCCCGCAACAGGCTAAGGAGATCAGTCGCTATGCCGATGGGGTTATTATTGGAAGTGCCATTGTAAAAATCATCGAAAAGAATTTAAATGAAAACAGATTAATTCAAAGAGTGGGGGATTTCATCTCCTCTATCAAGAAGGAATTAAAAACCTCCTTCCCTTCTCATGAGACTGTGTCGTAATAGTGTAAATTGTCATTTCGAGCAGTTTTGCGACGAGAAATCTTATGATAAACCAGATGATTAAAGATTTCTCACTTCGTTAGAAATGACACAGCCTCCAAGGGGAGGGGTTACCCTTCTAAGACATTTTCTTCTTTTTCAAAAAGTCAGGATATCTCTGCTGCTAAAAAGTCTCTTCCTCTTAAAAATCTCTTTTCCGAGTTGGTGAACTGGATAACCCTTTCAAGTGTCTCAAAGGCCTTCCCGGAATCGATTGTAATCCTTCCCAATTCAATCCCTTCAAGAAAATCCTTAACCTTTCCTGAAATCATAAAGACCGAGGCAGCATTAAGGAGTACTATATCACGTCTTGCCCCTTGAGAGCCTTTAAAAATCTCCAAAATGATTTTTGCATTCTCCTCCTTTGTGCCTCCTCTAATCTCTGAAAGGTCAGACCTCTCGAGTCCAAAATCTTCCGGCTGGATAAAATATGTTCTAAACTCCCCTGTCCTGAATTCTGTAATCTTTGTCTCTCCTGTGATGCTGATTTCATCAATTGTGTCTTTCCCATAAATTACAAGCCCTCTTTCGACCCCAAGGTTCATTAAAACCTTGGCCATCTTCTCCGTTAGATTGGAATCATAGACACCCAGGACCTGAACTTTTGCTCCAGTAGGGTTAATTAGGGGATCTAAAAGATTGAAGAGTGTTCGGATACCTATCTTTTTCCGGACAGAAATCACATTCTCAAGACCATTATGAACTAAGGATTCATGTAGAAAACATATTCCAATGTCTTTTAGACATCTTTCAATCTGAGTGGAGGTCATATCGAGATTTATCCCCAGGGCTTCAATCACATCAGCACATCCACAGAGCGGAGGAAGAGACTTTCTCACATATTTTGCAACCCTTTGCCCCCCACCTGCAACTACAAGCGCTGTTGCTGTAGAAACATTAAAGATGGTGGTCCCAATTGAAGAACCTTTTTGTGTGCTAAGTATTGTCTCCCTTTCCACCGTAATCTCTTCCCGATCCAAACAGACTGAATCCTCTCCTAAGTCCATTTTTAATGAGTGATCTTTAAGAACCCTTGCTGATGCTGTAATCTCCTGAGGTGTTTCACCCTTCATCCTTAATGCGGTTAGTAAAGAGGCTATCTCCGGTTGGGAGGCCTTTTTCATTAAGATCTCTTCCATCACCTCCTTCATTTCCTTTTCTGTTAAATCCTCCTTTAAAACCACCTTACCAATTGCTTCTTTAATCATCTTTCTCCTCCTTTTATTTGGATTTGTAAAATAAAAAAGGCTATGGTTGATTTCCATAGCCTTTTTTGTTTTAGTTAAAAAGCAATAAAAAAGGCCATGGACGATAGGAGTGTCGCCCATGGCCTTTATTCTCAATTTAAATGATTAAGATGGCACTGAGCAGACCTCCCTCCTCTCTTTTTCCCAGCACCATCCATTGAACCTTCTCATCTGAACACCCTCGACAATTTTTTAAAAATTTAACAGATTAATAAAAACTTGTCAATACCCTATCTCACCTTTTCAATAAAGAGCCTTGCCGCCTCCAAGGCATCTTTGACAATAACAATAGAGGCCTTTTTTAGAATTTCATTAGCATTGTTCAGGTATCTCAAGGGTTCTCTTATCCCAATCCTTTTCCAATGGATTATCTTAATAAAATATTCTGAAGTTTATCAAAAATTTATAACTTATTGAAATATAAAATATTTTTAAACCCACACTTTGTCATTCCCGCGGAAGCAGGAATCCAGTAAAAATCATTTCCGCCAAAGGCGGATCCGATTCTGTCGGATAAAATCAATAAATTCTGGATGCCTGCTTTCG
>FWPU01000878.1_pt1 | contig 20337 bp, 12 predicted proteins | sample 2228361 | NCBI WGS metagenome assembly FWPU01 (sample SAMEA103939777, study PRJEB20133) | metagenome
GCATCCAGTCATCATAAAAGGATTCCAATAACTGTAAATATTGAGGGGTGATGCTGCTTTCAATTTCTCTCCCGCGCTGACGAATACGCTCCACCAGCACCTCGACAGGGGCTCTTAAGTAAATAAGAAGAGAAGGAGGAGGCAATGTTCGAACGACCAGATCAAATACTTTTCGATAGGTTTGATAGTCGCGTTCATTCAGGTTGCCCAAATGATGAAGGGCTCGAGCAAAAATGGCGGCGTCTTCATAAATGCTACGATCAATGATCGCCGAACGAGGATCATTCCACATGTCCAGATGTTGTTGAGCACGGTGACCCAAGAAGTAAATCTGCAAATGGAATGACCAGGCTCGCATATCCCGGTAAAAGTCTGGCAGATAAGGATTATCACTCACCGATTCGTAGGCAGTTCGCCAGCCCAATCTTGCCCCGATTCGTTCGGTCAGTGAGGTTTTACCAGACCCGATATTCCCCGCTACCAGAATCAGCCGCTTTACCATGTTGTGATCTCCCTTATTCCCATTGTTTGAAAGGCGATGATGACGAATTAATTATACTGGAAGCGAAAATTTCAGTTTTTCTCCAGAGGGTACGAGGATGTTTGACCGACATGAATCTTTTCGCAACTTTTTCGTGTTCTGATGGGTTATATTGAATTGAAGTCGAAATTTTCTGGAAATTTAAGGTTAGTAGAAAGTCTTCCTGAGAATTTGAAGGTTGTGATAAACTAAGCGAGTGCTATCCCTGAGGGGCAAGATAATGGGTTGTTCTCCAAATTCCAGATGTAAAAAAATCCAATAATTGAGGTGATTAATGGCAATTGCATTGGAACAAACCAAAACACGGGCTGTTCGGAGAAGAATTCCGACAAGCCGGCGGGAACGTTGGGCGTGGTATTTCTACGACTTCGGCAATTCGGCGTATGCTGCGGTGGTTTTATTGGCTGTTTATTCGGCTTATTTTCAGGGTCAGGTTGTCGGCGGGGCACAAGGGACGCGTTTATGGGGAGTTTCAGTTGGAATCGCCATGTTGGTTGTGGCGGTTCTTTCGCCGATATTGGGTACACTGGCTGATTTTTCGGCATCTAAGAAAAGATTTTTGTTGTTCTTCACCATACTTTCGGTGATTTTTACAGCAGCATTGTTTTTTGTCATGCCAGGCGATGTCTTCACTGGCATGTTATTTTTTATTCTTGCAGAAATTGGATATCGGGCAGCACAGGTTTTTTATAATGCTCTTCTTCCGGAAATTGCCACCCCCAAAGAAATGGGAAAAGTTTCTGGCAACGGTTGGGCATTTGGCTCCCTCGGCGGGATCGTGTGCTTGTTGATTGTCCTTGCGTTGATCATGAGTATGGGGGGAACAACTATCGTGCGTTTTTCGTTCTTGATTACAGCAGCTTTTTATCTTTTTTCATCTCTTCCTCTATTTCTGTGGTTGAGAGAACGAGCTGAACCGCAGCCGATGAAAAACCACGAGGGGTACCTGACTGTGGCCATTCATCGTTTGAGCGAGACATTTCGAGCAGTGCGTCATTACCGTGAGTTCATCAAGTTCATCATCGCTTTCCTGATCTATAATGACGGAATCATGATGGCATTGAATTTCGCAGCCATCATCGGTGCGGTGTTGTTTGGTATGACACAGCAGCAATTAATCATTTTCATGATCATTATCCAGATTACGAGTGTAGCAGGGGCTTATGTGTTTGGAATCCTGGCAGACCGCTGGTCAAGCAAGCGGTCTTTGATCATTTCACTGGTAGTAATGATTGGGGCGGTGATATGGATGATTTTTGTACAAAATGTGACCGTGTTCTTTGTGATCGGCGCAGTTGCTGGTTTTGCATTGACCGGAGTGCAATCGGTAAGTCGGACTCTAGTAGGGCAATTCGCTCCGGCGGAAAAAAGTGCTGAATTTTATGGGTTTTTTGAAGTGGGCGGACGGACTTCTTCGTTTATTGGGCCGGCGGTGTACGGTTTCATTGCGGCGGAAGCAGCCCTGCTTTTGGGATCAGGTGGAATGGATGCAGCGAGCGCTGAACAGACTGGCATTCGTATAGCAATTGGTTCAATCGTATTTTTCTTGCTTGTAGGGCTGGGACTTTTGTTGAAAATTCGTCAACCGAAGCCCGAAGAGAGCAGCCAGTTCGCAGAACTCACCCCTTGACTCGGGAAATAAAAATGGACGAAATGATGATTACTTACCCTCGCCGGAAAGCGATCCGAACTATCCTGCGTCAATTAATTCGAACTGCCTTGCAGGTGCTTTCGGATTTTTCCATTGAAGGAAAGGAAAATCTTCCAAAAGAAGGTCCATTGCTGGTTATCGGCAATCATTTCAGTTTTCTGGATCCGGTGGCGGTTATTGGGTCAGTTCCGTATCCGATAGAGTATGTAGGTGGACTGCGAATGCCAAACGCGCCTCAGAGTGTGATCTGGCTGGCAAAATTATACGGCTTTTTACCGGTGCGGCGTGGCTCTGTCTCGCGGGACACCTTATATGCCTCCCGTAAAGTCTTACAATTGAAAGGTGTGCTGGGGGTCTTCCCTGAAGGGGGGAGTTGGTCAAGAATATTAAGGCCGGCTCGGCCGGGAGCAGCCTTTCTGGCTTCTTCTACGCGTGCAAAGATCTTGCCCGTAGGGCTGGATGGTTTGACAGACCTGTTTCCCATGATCCGAAAGGGAAGAAGAGCCAAAATTACCGTGCGCTTTGGAAAGCCATTTGGTCCTTATTTTGTCTCAGATCGAGGGGAAACTGACCGCAACCGATTGGAGGAAATCGGTCATGAGATGATGCGTGAAATTGCCCAACTGCTTCCCCCCGAAAGAAGAGGATTTTATTCTGAAGATCCGGCAGTCCGTGAGTTTGCGATTGCCCAAGCTGCCTATCCCTGGGATGGGAAACCGGAAGAGTAATTTTTCTCAATAGCCGGTTGCGCGGACATCGAAGCGCTTAAATTCCCCGCTGGGTTGTTGCCATTCGAAATGAACCTGGCTCACATGAGCGGCTGGCGGACCGACTCGGAGTTTACTGAGAAGTTCTTCCAAGGAGGAGCGCGGCCCTTCGGCCAGCACTTCTACATCTCCGTTCCAGCGGTTGCGCACCCAGCCGGTTAAATTCAGATTTCGGGCAAGTTCGAGGACAAACATACGAAATCCAACACCTTGAACGCGGCCCTCGATAATCGCATGCAGTCTGGAAGGGGTGTTATTGGGAAGCATTGCCAGCAAGACCCTTTCTCCCTGTGGAAAAAATTGTCCAGAGAATTGGCAGTGAAACCAGAAATAGGATGAACAAATAAGGTTGGAGATTATTCCATGCCAGTGAAGCCAGATCCATGCCAAGCGCTTCCTGCCGCCAGCGAGTTTCCAGTTGGGCTATGGACTGTCCGTAGACCTTTCGCACGCCTTCTTCGCAGCCCAGTCCATCTTTATAAGCAAAAATCAGGTCACGCAGTGAGGAAGCCCCATACGTTTGATAAAGATAACGGACGAAGGAAGCCGATTGAGCGTAGGACAGGATTGCGCCGGATAATTCAGCAGGAAATGCGGAGCATAAGTTTACGAATGGTAAAAGGGTGTCATTCTCGCTGGCTTTTTGGAGGACACGCTGATATTCGGGGTTGGGGTACAGTTCAGCAATCGAAGCCAATCCTTCAATCAACCAGACGGGCTGGCGAGTGTAGGATTGGCCAGCCAACCGGTATTGGAGAATGTGCATAAGTTCGTGTGGAATTTGTCGTTCCATTTCGGCACGCTGATCGGGGCCGGGTGGAATAGAAACGAGAATCACACCCAAATCGGGGCTGGCGTGACCGGCAACCCAACTATTCGGATTGAGGTTGAGGACGGATTGTAAATCACTTGCAGAGGGGTAGATGTAAATGGATACAGTCCCTTGCAAAGGGCTATTCAGTATGCCATTAATATGTTGAAGACTTTGAGCAGCCACATCCAGCGCCTGTTGACCAAAGACCAGATCTCCCTGTTGCCAGGCAAGGTTGATCTGTGAAGCAGAAAGCCTTTGCCATGGAATGCGATTGTCTTCGTAGATAAAGGATGATCTTTCGCCAGTCACGATATTACCATTGGTCATTTCAAGACGGTACCAGTACTCAACTGTGGTAAAAGGCCGCAGGCTGTGTGTGTTCAGGTCAAAAATGACCTGGTTGGATTCTCTGATTGGCAAGGGGAAAGGAAGGATTTGAGTTTCCTGTCCATTGGATTGGAGTAAAAGAAAAGCAGCCTTAACCTCGCTGGCTTGGTTTAATTGTAAGGTAAAACGGACAGACCTTCCAAATTCAATTTCAGGTTGGGAGAGTTGAGCGCTTATCGCCTGCTGAGGCACAATTGTCCATCCGCAAATCAGGAGGCTCATCATCAAAAAAAGTAAGATGCTTTTTTTTCTCAAATTTCCCCCTTTGAACACTTTAATTGTTTCTGTAATGATAGTTATCTTCTTGATCGTCGTTGTCTTCTTCGTCTTCCAGGTTGATAACGGAAGTTAGATCATCTTCGTCTTGTGGTTGAAAATCAAACATCTCGAAGGAAGCCAAACCTTCGGTGAGAAAGAGGTTATCCAGCGCTTCTTCTAAAAAGTCGGCTTCTACGTCGTCTTCGGTCTCATCGAGTAAGGTTTCCAGGGCTTCACGTACATTCTCGCCACCGATTTCTGAAAGCGACCAGATGACCGCCATGCGTAATTCATCATCTTCGATACCATTCTGTAACATTTCCAGCAGGATTTCGCGAGCATCTCCTGCGTTAAGTTGACCGGCTGCGCGTACTGCTTCGAACTGAACTTCCGGATCTGGATGATCCAATTGCTCAATGACCGCCGGGATGTATTCTTCATTTGCGGAGCGCCCCATGGCAAACAAGGCGGTACACAACCATTCCGGGTCGTCATTGTTATAGGCGGCGAGAATCAACGCCTCCACTTCCGGGCGGCTGGAGTACCCCAATGCTTCGATGGCGCGCCGGCGAATGATGGGCAATTCCGAGCTTTGAGCGACCGAAAGCAGATGATCTTCCACTTTTTTCAAAGTGGTACTTGAAATTTCTTCCAGTTCCCCCAAGTAAACGTACTTTCCCAGGGTGCTGGCAGCTGTGGCGCGTACCATTTCGTCGGGGTCTTCTTCCATCATTGCAATGAATTTTGGAACGAGTTTTTCATTGTCTGCTTCCCATAACGTTCGTAATGCAGCAGATCGGACGCGCGGTTCTACATCGTCCAGGGCAAAAATACTCAAATCATCGAATGAAACCAGCGTGTCAATTTCTGCCAGATCTTCAAGGTCTTCCATTAAGGAAATTCGGCGTTGGGTGGAAATTTGCGGCCAAATGGTTTTTAATTTGGTGAGATCGGTTGGCGTCAGGTCAGAAAAACGGTGCAAAAATGCCGGCGGAAACGGACGGCTGTCATCCAGGAGGGCAGCCAGAATATCATCAAAAGGTACAATTCGTTTTGTTGAAGAGGTCATTTTCTTTCTTCTTGATCCTTATGGAAGTTGAATGGGATTTAGAATATCCTGCGCAGTAATGTAAAACATTAATAAGATCAACGCGACAAACCCAATGAGGTGAACCAGGTTTTCATATTGAGGCGGGATTCGCCGGCGGGTAAAAACCTCTGGCAGGATGAAGAGAATGCGTCCACCATCCAATGCAGGAATAGGAAACAGGTTTGTCAATCCTAATGCAATTGTAATCACCGTCATCAGGCGAAGAGTCAGGGTGCGTTCAAAAGGATCGGTTGAAGCAGCGTTCTCTTCATCCATCTCGCGCGCCTGCGAGAACATGGAGTAGATGCCAACCGGTCCAACTACCCGTGCTTGTTCGCCGGAAACTTCTCCGCGAATTAATCGTCCCGGCATTTCGAGAATCATTCGCGCCTGTTCGAAAGTTGCTCTGAAAGAGAGCGGTACGGTTTCAAACCATGAAACGCTCGTAATTGGATTCGTCATGGAAATGCCTAAGGCTCCCTCGCCGGGTGGAGGTTGAACACGGGGAATTGCCTGGACAGAAATTTCCTGGTCTCCCCTGAGGAGGGTGATGGTTACTTCCTTTCCCTTGTTTTCTTGAACCGTAGCAATCAACTGTTCCATGCTGGTGACAGGGGTTTGATTAATTTGGATGATCAAATCCCCAACGGCCATTCCGGCTTGTTCGGCGGGAGATCCTTCCGCAATGGAGGCAATCATGACTTTCCGGGTGTCGGGCATGCCGGTTTGAGTGAACATGACTGAAAAGAGAATGACACCCAACAGCAAATTCATTACCGGACCGCCCAGTAGAACGGCAATTCTGGCAAGAGGTTTTGCGCTGCCAAAACCACCTGCTACCGATGGGTCATTTTCGCCGGATAGGCGGACAAAAGCCCCAAACGGAATGAGATTGAGAGTAAAGTCGGTTTCACCGATTTTGAATAATTTGACAAGGCGGGGAGGAAAGCCAAAGCCAAATTCCTCAACACGAATCTTGAATAATTTGGCAACCAGATAGTGTCCAAATTCATGCACAAATAACATCACCCCAAAAAAGAGGATGAACTCCAATAAAGTCAGTAAATTCACCGTATGAGATCCTTTCCGAACGGCATAATCAAATTTCTTAAGCAGATTATATCCGTTTTGTTTCCGGTGTGCAAAAAAAGGTAAAAAGCAAGGCTTTTCTATTCCAGCAGGGTAGCAGCTCCTCCCGGTCGGCAGACGAGAACCTGCTCGACAGCCGGGATTTGCTGAAGACGGAATTTTACCTCGCTTAAGGCTTCGTTCAAACAAAGAATGTGTACATTCGGCCCGGCATCCAGGGTGTAACAAACCGGCAGGCCTTCCTCCCGCCAATCGCGCACCTTTTTCATCAAATCAATTGAGGCAGGACTCCAATACATTAAAGGCGGGGTAGAGGTCATCATTACCGCGTGCATGAGATTGCTGTCCAGCTCAACAACATGGGCAAGGCTCTCAAAATCTTTGTGAAGGATAGCCCGGCGGCAAATATCCAGGCGACGAGGTGCATCCTCTACGCGTGCGGCTTGCAACGGGCTGGTGGCGGCCAACTGGTGTCCCTCCGTCGAACCAATGGATTTATGATCGCTTTCAACAATGGCGATGCAATCCAACAATTCCCAATGAGTTGGCGGGGCAATTGAAATGGCATAAGAATCATCATCTTCATTTCCCGGCAGCCATTCGACAAATCCTGCTGGTATTGAACGACAGGCGGAGCCCGAGCCGCGCCGGGCGAGGGCAGAAAGTTCCTGGCGGTTCAGGTTTAGGCCGGCGGCTTTCGAGGCAGCCAGGCTGAGTGCTGCAAACGCTGCTGCGGAGGAAGCCAATCCACTGCCGGTGGGAAAGTTATTCTCCGAAACGACCTCGGCAAAGTACCTGAAATTGGCCTTTTCCCGGATAATGTCCAAAAAGTCGCTCACCCGTTGGAGGGCTTTTCCGCTTTGAAGTTTTTGGTTGAGAATCAAAGTGTCGTTTTTAAGTCTGGATTCGAAGCGAACGGTTGTACGGGTTATTAACCCTTCCAGATTCATCGAAATTGAACCATTTGCCGGGATGCGCAATTGATCATCCCGATTTCCCCAGTACTTAATAAAAGCAATGTTGGGGTGGGCAATTGCCGTGGCAACACCAACTGTCGTGGATTTCTTGAACATTCTCTATTCAGTTTACCATGATAATCGGTTAAGCAATGATTTTATGGGGGGAGTTCATTGTAAGACACACTTAAGTGATGCGAACCGGTAAGTTAATGAAACCGGTGTCGGCTATTTCAACGAATTTCACCAATGAAAACTGCGAAGAGCGTACCCCCCGCAGCAAGCATCCCAAATGAGAGAAACCCCAACCAAAGCGTGGCCGATAATATCCCAAGGATCATCAGAAGCGGCAGAAGCAAGCCCCCGATCATCATGAGTATGCTAATGATCAAGTCGACTCTGGGCAGGAAAACGAGCAGAACTGGAATATGGACCGGTTTTATTCGAATTTGAGAAACAGTTTTGGCGGCAGAAGTCATCCTGCACGTCCTGCGTAATTAGCTGCAAAATCTACCTGATATTATTATAGTAAACCATGCAAGAGGTTGTCGCCCGCCATGTGGATAGGGTTTTACCTGTACTGAGGCAGGATTTTCTACGGTTAAATTTCGGCAACCGGCCGGTAGAGACCCTCAAAATTGGTGCCTAACATTCCCGCCTCGTAAGAACGACGGTCAACGGGTGAGAGTAAAGCGATGCTTTCTTCTTTGAGCAGGGGTATGCTTTTACGGGAGTAAAAATGTTTGACCACTTTGGCTACATCTTCTTCACTCACAGCCCAGTTCAAATACCGAAACCGGGCGAGGTTGATGGGACGGGTGTAGCCGCGCAGTGTTTTTTCTCCGTTGATGTTGTAAAACATTTCAAAATAAGACATCGCCAATTCCCGCAGCGTGCGGTATACCGGCTCGCGAAACCTCAAACCCACAAAATTGGATTTTGCGATGGCGCCATAACCCCCGTTAATCCGATAAACCGCAAGAACATGATCATCGTCTTTACCGGGTTCCGGGACGAGATCCATCAGCAAGGGGGGAAAACCGAGGCGGCTGAGGGCTAATGCAGCCAATAAACCCCCATCCAGGCAGTGACACTGGCGATCGCGAAGAACGTTTAAGGGAGAACGGTTGCGCTCTTCACCCACATAGGATAAACTGTCCAGAAAATTTTGAATGGCGATCGGCGAATTAAGGGATTCCCATTCGGCTCGTTCGGATGGGGTCAGGTGGTGTATGAACTCTTTCATGGGTCAGTTACATCCGTTTGTGAGAAAATCAGGCAAAATGAGTATACCATGAATGAGTTTTATGATGAAATCAGATTGAGACTTTGTGAAAATGACCTTCTTTTTACGTAACTCCCTGTTCGTAAAGGTGTTACTACGTTCAGAGTTCACGAATACCGAAAGCGATTTTCGAAGGAGTATTTTCCTCTTGTTGGTTCAATCAGGCAAAGCGGCAGGTTTTTCACCTGCATTCTCACAGACCATTATTTAATGATCTGCCTTGATGGCAAATTTGCCATGTCTCCTTAAGACATGGTTTAACCGGTTTACTACGACCTGATAAAACACCTTCTGTCCAAGGAGAGTAAAAAATGTTTGATCCTAGAGCCGTTGCAATTGTCGGAGTGGGGGCGATTTTACCGGATGCTGAAGATGCGCCAACCTTCTGGAACAATATCAAGCAAGGGCGCTACTCAGTGACCGAGGTGCCACCTGACCGCTGGCGTGTAGACCTGTACTACGACCCGGACCCCAAAGCACCGGATAAGACCTATACAAAAATCGGGGCGTGGGTACGGTCTTTTCCCTTTGAGCCGTTGAAATGGGGAATTCCCATTCCTCCCAATGTCCTGGCGGTGATGGATGACAGCCAGAAATGGGGCATCAGTGTAGCGCGTCAGGCCTTGCTGGATTATGGTTACCCGCAAAGACCACTGGATGGAACACGCACCGCTGTGATTATCGGCAATGCGCTTGCGGGTGAAAATCATTACATCACCAGCCTGCGAATACGATTACCGGATTATATGGAAGCATTGAAAGAAGTCGAAGCTTTTGCTCAACTTCCCCCCGAAGTGCAAAAGGCATTACTGGAAGGGATGACGCAAAACATACGCAAACGGGTTACCAACATCACCGAAGATACCATGCCGGGGGAATTGGGAAATGTGATCGCGGGCCGTATTGCCAATGTGTTCAATTTTTCCGGACCGAATTTCATTACGGATGCTGCCTGTGCTTCCTCTCATGCGGCGGTTCAGGCTGCCATTGACGGGCTGATCAACCACCAGTTTGATGCTGTATTAACGGGTGGCGTTGACCGAAACATGGGGGTTGAGGGGTTTGTAAAATTCTGTAAAATTGGCGCTCTCTCCCCGGATGGTTCCCGCCCATTTGCTGAGGGAGCGAATGGGTTTGTGATGGGTGAAGGAGCGGTGCTTTTCCTTTTGAAACGGCTGGCTGATGCTGAGCGGGACGGCGATAAGATTTACGCAGTCATTCGCGGAGTTGGAGCCAGCAGTGATGGTAAGGGCAAAGGAATCACTGCCCCGAATCCGCTTGGTCAGCAACGAGCGATTGAACGAGCCTGGAAGAATGCGGGGGTTAACCCTGCCAGTGTAGGCTTGATCGAAGCCCATGGTACTTCCACACGGGTTGGGGATGTGGTGGAGACACAATCCCTCAATGAGGTTTTTGGAAAATTCGGTTTACCACCACGCAGTATTGCGATGGGGTCGGTCAAGTCCAACATTGGCCACTTAAAGAGCGCTGCTGGTGCAGCAGGTGTTCTCAAAGCAATGTATGCCCTGTACGAAAAAGTGCTGCCGCCTTCGGTCAATTTCCATAAGCCAAATCCAAACATTGACTTTGATCGTATTCCGTTCTTTGTCAATACGGAAACCCGACCGTGGGAAAATGCACCCGGCGAAATTCGGCGTGCGGGGATCAGTTCATTTGGTTTTGGCGGTACCAATTTTCACATGGTGCTTGAAGAGTGGGTGCCAGGACTGCTGACTTCTGAAACGAGGGTATTTGCCGTGCCGGAGAAAAAAGCGGCAACGGTGGAAAGTCCTGCCCCGGCTGCGGTTGTTGAAGGCGGGTCCATCGGATTACCCAAACCCTATCGTGGAATTGTCTTTCTGAGCGGGGAAAATAGCCAGCAGTTGAAAGAGCAACTGGCTCAAATTTTAGAAAATGCCCGCCAGGGGCAATTACCCCCTGCTCAACTACCAGTCCCTATGGTTGTCTCTAAACCTGAACGGTTGGTGATTGACTACGCATCGGTTGATGAACTCATTGCACGGGGAGAAAAAGCCCTCAAGACTTTGGAAAATGAAGCACCCAATGCCTGGCAGGCACTGACTGCCCAAGGGGTGTACCGCGGCAGCGGCAAGGCCGGCAAAGTTGCTTTCATGTTCCCCGGGCAGGGTTCTCAGTACGTGAATATGCTCAAGGATTTGTGCGAAGCCGAGCCCCTGGTGGCGGACACCTTCAAAGAAGCCGATGCAATCATGACGCCCATTTTGGGGCGTCCCTTAACCAGTTATATCTACGTGGATGGGGATGAAGAATCGCTTAAGCAAGCCGAAGCCGCATTGCGGGATACGGCAATCACTCAGCCGGCCATGTTGACAGCCAATGTCGCATTGCTGCGATTGATGGAAAAATTTGGTTTCAAACCTGATTTTGTGATTGGTCACAGTCTTGGAGAATATGCTGCACTGGTAGCCTCTGGTGTGTTGACTTTTGCGGAGGCTTTGGAGGTTGTATCGGCGCGCGGCCGTGAGATGAAGAAGGTCTCGGTTGCGGATAATGGCGGAATGGTGGCTGTTTCCGCTCCTATTCAGGAAGTCGAACGGATTTTGCAGGGAATCTCGGAATATGTGGTTATTGCCAATATCAACAGCCCACTTCAATCGGTTGTGGGGGGCAGTACTGCCGGAATTCAGGCTGCCTTAGAGGCATTCGAGAAAGCCGGTTTTCAAGCAACCCGTATCCCGGTATCCCACGCCTTCCACACGAAAATCGTTGCCCCCGCGAGCGAACCGCTCAAACAGGTCATTGCTCGCATGAACCTGCAATCCCCCAAAATCCCGGTGGCAGCCAACGTAACCGGTGAGTTTTATCCGACCAGCCGGGAGGAGATTTTGGAAATTTTGGGCAAGCAGGTTGCTTCTCCCGTGCAATTCATCAAAGGCATGGAGACACTTTATGGAGCGGGGGCCAGGGTATTTGTTGAGATTGGTCCGAAACGAGTGCTGAATGCCCTGGCAAATGATATTTTCAAAGACCGCGCGGGTGTCATGCTGCTGGCAACCAATCATCCTCGCAAAGGGGCAGTGGTCAGCTTTAATGAAGCCGTCTGCGGCTTGCTGGCTGCGGGAATTGCGCCCGGTCGAGAAACGAACCTTGAAAAGCCAGCCGAAGGATCCATTCAAAAATCTGTCATCGGTGAGGTAAAGACAGAGTCCGTCGCACAGTTTGCCATCAGCGCGCCTGTAGAGCCGATGGTTGAACCGCAGACCCCGTTCAAAGACGGTCGGCTGCCATTGACCGGTTCGGTGGTGATCAGTGGTGCAGGATTAGGACTGCCGGGCAGATCGAAACCGGTATTTAACGACGACAATATCTTAAGTATCTTAAAGGGCGAAATCCGCATTGAGCCTTTGCCGGAAGAATTGCGCAAGCGTATGGTTGAGAAACGGCCAACCCGGCTGGAAAAGAGCGAAGCCGGCGCCCAAATGATTCCCATCGAAAGTGTGGATTTAACTGTAAAACTGGGCGGGCAGCGTGGGCATTTTGACCCGGTAGAGGATTTCGGAATCCCCGCCGACCGAATGGATGCCTGTGACATTACCACTCAGCTGGCTATTGCTGCCGGCATTGAAGCCTTGAGAGATGCGGGAATTCCGTTGGTGATGGCTTACCGAAAAACAAGCAAAGGAACTTATCTGCCTGATCGCTGGCGCCTGCCCGAAGCACTGGCTGACGAGACCGGCGTGATCTTTGCTTCGGCTTTTCCGGGGCTGGATGAAATGGCGGAGGAGATGTCGCGCTACTCTGAATATAAGCAAGTTGAAAAACAATTGGAGGAGGTGCGTAACATCCTCAGTCTGGTAGCGGTGGATCAGGCAGGAGTGAGAAATCTATTGCGTGAACGGATTAAAGCGCTGGAAACCAAACTCAAAGAAATGGATTATCATTTTGATCGCCGGTTTGTCTTCCGGGTGCTATCCATGGGGCATTCGCAATTTGCTGAATACATTGGCGCCCGCGGGCCGAACACACATGTTAATGCTGCCTGTGCTACCACCACTCATGCAATTGCCGTTGCGGAGGACTGGATTCGTGCTGGTCGCTGTCGCCGGGTGGTGATCATCGCTGGTGATGATGTGACCGGAGGTCCGCTGGCGGAGTGGATCGGCACCGGTTTGTTCGTCTCTGGTGCAGCCACCACGGAAGGCAACTTGCGCATGGCAGCTTTACCTTTTGATCGCCGCCGAAATGGGATGATCATGGGTATGGGGGCTGCCGCACTGGTGGTCGAATCGGAAGATGCTGTACGCGAACGGGGTATGCGGGCGATTTGTGAGGTCCTGGCAACGGATATTGCCAACAGTGCATATCACGGTACACGCCTGGATGTGCCGCATGTTCGTGAGATCATGAATCGCTTGATTACCACTGCTGAACAACGGTTTGGCATACGCCGCGAGGAAATTGCCGCAAAAACCATGTTCATGTCTCACGAAACGTACACCCCAGCCAGAGGAGGATCGGCTTCGGCGGAAATTCAAGCCTTGCGGTATACCTTTGGGGATAAAGCCAATCAAGTGATCATTGCCAACACCAAGGGCTATACCGGTCACGCCATGGGGGTTGGGATTGAAGATGTCGTTGCGGTCAAAGCGCTGGAACATGGAATTGTGCCGCCAATTGCCAATTACGATGAAAATTTTGAACCCGATCCGGATTTGGGCGATTTGAACCTTTCAAAAGGCGGTGAATACCCGGTCCAGTATGCGTTAAGATTGGGCGCCGGCTTTGGCTCCCAAATAGCAATGGCATTATTCCGCGTGGTTTCCAATGTAAAAGAACGAGTCAATCAGCCGATTTATCAGCAATGGCTTGCGGAGATTGCCGGTTACGAAAAGGCTGAATTAGAGGTGGAAAAACGCACCCTCCGTATTCGCCACATGGGACCGCCAGTAAAGCCGCCGGCTAAATCTCGCTGGCAGTATGGGCAAGGCCCCACCCGCTGGGCGGAGCAGCCCGATCAATTGCCACAGCCTCAACCCGCGAGTGTGCCCAGCCCGCAGCTGCCCGTCCATGAAGTGAAGCAGGTAGAAGACACTCTGCAATCCCTGCCCTCTGGTGGCGAAACTTCCATCCCTTCGGCTGGTTCTCCGGTCAAGGTCGAGGAGATTAAGGAATTTGTCCTCAATCTGGTCAGCGAAAAGACCGGCTATCCGGTAGAAATGCTGGACCTGGACTTGGACCTGGAAGCCGATTTGGGCATTGATACCGTGAAACAAGCCGAAATTTTTGCTGCAATCCGCACGAATTACAACATCCCAAGACGGGACGATTTGCGGTTGGTGGATTACAACACGCTCAATAAAGTGATTGCCTTCATGGCAGAAAATGCGGCCGCGGTAGCTGCTCCGGCACAACCGGTTGAGGACTCAGTCACACCTGCTCCTGCCACATCTGATCCTCAGCCTGTACCTGGTCAGGCTGCCCAACCAGCCTCGCCTGTTTCCTCATCTGAAGTTGTCGACCGGGCAGCCATTCAAGAATATGTGCTTTCTGTGGTGAGCGAAAAGACGGGTTACCCGGTTGAAATGCTCGACCTGGCTCTCGATCTGGAAGCCGATTTGGGGATTGACACGGTTAAACAGGCGGAATTGTTTGCAACCATACGTACCCACTACAACATTCCGCGCCGCGAAGACCTGCGGCTGGTGGATTACAATACACTGGAGAAGGTGATTGACTTCATGGTGGAGGCGTTGAGCAGCGGGACTATCAGTCAGGTTCAGCCGGCTGCTTCACCGGTTACCCAGCCGGTCAGCAAAGCGGTTGAATCTGCCGTGGTTTCGGCGCCAGCCCAACCTGTGACCGAACCATTGTCGTCAATACCAGCCAGCAATACCAACGCTGGCGTGGATGAAGAGGAAATCAAAACCTACGTGCTTTCCGTGGTCAGCGAAAAGACGGGTTATCCGGTGGAGATGCTGGATTTGGACTTAGACCTGGAGGCTGATCTGGGGATTGACACAGTCAAACAGGCGGAACTGTTTGCGACCATTCGTACCCACTATAACATTCCGCGCCGCGAAGACCTGCGGCTGGTGGATTACAACACCTTGAAGAAGGTCATCGGTTTCATGAGGGATGCCTTGTCCGCAAAAAGTAGTGGTGCTAGTGCCGAGTCGGTTGATTCTGAAGAAAAAGCGGTTGCTGTAACCCCTGTGATTGAGCAAATTCCGGCTGAGAAGGTGGCGGCACAATCGCAGGTTCTTCCGTCGCCACAAATTCCGGTGGAGACGAAAATGAGTATGCAATCTCAGGGAATCGAAGGGGTGGAGGAGGAGCAAATTGTCATACGCCGGCGCGTTCCAAAGCCCGTATTACTGCCAAAGTTGGATTTGTGCCTTCCAACCGGAATTTCTCTGGATGAAAACTCTCGTGTGATCATCGTGGGTGATGAGGGAAAGACATCGGATTCCCTTTCCCGACGTTTGCGCGCGCGAAAAGTCCAAATTTTGAACCTTGAACTTTCTCAAACGATTGAAGATTGGCGTGAGAAAGTTGCGGCGTTCCAAAACGGGGGACGGATTCAGGGAGTGTATTATCTGATCGGATTGAACCACGAACCGCCTCTGGATGAACAGGATGTCCGTAACTGGCAGTCACAGATCGAAAACCGGTTGATGCGGTTGTATCACTTGCTTCGGATGGTGGAAGGCGAACCCTTCCTGATCTGCGCGACCCGCCTGGGTGGATTGCATGGTATCGGTGCTACGGCAGCTGTAAATGTTTCTGCAGGATTGATTTCCGGCTTCGCCAAGGCAATCAGCCGTGAGCGGCCGAATACCCTCGTCAAAGTAGTGGATTTTGAGGCAGACGCCAACGACAGCCAGATTGCAGCACGATTGCTGGGAGAAACGCTCAGCGATGCCTCGGTGGTCGAAATTGGGTGGGAAGGGGAACAACGGTTCAGTATCACCCTTTTTGAGGAAGAAGGAAAGGAGGAGGCTCAATCCTTGCCTGAACAACCTGTCTTTGTGATCAGCGGGGGTGCGGGCGGCATTGTGGCGCCCATCCTGACCGATCTGGCACAGCGAACCAAAGGTACCTTTTACCTGCTTGGACGCAGTCCTTTAGCCGATCCTCAGGATGAAATACTTCAGCGATTGAAAGCGGATCGAGATGGGTTGAAAAAAGACCTCCTTAGAGAGATGAGCACCAATGGACAAAAACCTTCTCCGGTTCAGGTGGAAGAAAAACTGGCCGCATTAGAGCGCATGGCAGGCATCCTGGAGGCGATCCAATCGGCTCAATCCGATGGGGCAACGGTTGCTTACCGGCTTTGCGATGTCACTGATCCGCGTCAGGTAAATGAGGTGATCAGCCAGATTATTGAAGAGACCGGGCGCGTGGATGGGTTGATTCACGCTGCCGGAATCGAGCGCAGCCGAAAATTGCACCTAAAACCAGAAGACGAGTTCCGCTCGACCATTCGGGTAAAAGCGGGTGGTTTCTTTAACCTTTACAAAGCCCTTCAAGGCGCGGGTAAACTGCCAAAGCAGGTGCTTCTGTTTGGTTCGGTAGCCGGACGATTCGGCAATTCCGGACAAACTGATTACAGCGCTGCCAATGACTGGCTGGCGAAAGCTGCTTCACACTTGCGCGGCTTACACCCCGAAATGCGGGTGGTCACCATTGATTGGAGTGCGTGGGCGCAGGTTGGAATGGCGAGCCGCGGGTACATTCCTCAATTGATGGAAATGGGCGGGATTGACCAGATGCCACCCATGCAGGCTGCTCGCTTTGTCTATCGGGAATTGGTGCAGAAGGATGCAGTCAGCGAAGTGGTTATTTCAGGTTCATTGGGCGTGCTGGAAAAACCGATTCGCCAAGAAAGCGGGCTTAATCTTCAAGCGGCAAATAGGGCTTTACGCGAGGGCAGTCCGGCGCATGTGATGCTCAGTCAGGTGAGTGGTTTCGATCTACAAAGCGGTGTATTGCTGGAAGCAGAATTGAATCCTAACGACCAGCCCTTCCTTAAGGACCATGCCTTAAATGGCATACCGTTGTTGCCGGGAGTGATGGGGATTGAGGGATTTTCGGCAGCGGCAAAGCATGTCGCAACGGTTCTGGGCGCTGAAAAAGCCGGTTTTGAGGTGGATCGTCTGGAGGACATTCAATTCCTTGCTCCGTTTAAGTTTTACCGCAACGAACCACGCCGGATCACCTGGAAAGCCAGAGTGGTTCGCGAGGCAAAGGGATTGGTAGCATTTGTCAGTCTGGAATCTACGCTGGCGGCGAAAACCCGACCGAATGAGGTCGTCCAACACTTTGCCGGGAAGGTTCACCTGAAGCCGAAAACCGATAAAACTGCCTCCGTTAAAGTTCAGCCGCCGCGATGGAACGGCGCTTATACGGTGGCCAGCGATGAAATTTACCGTCTTTACTTCCACGGTCCTTCTTTCCAAGTGTTGGAAGGTGTTCAAAAGGTCGAGGACAGGGTTCTGGGAAAAGTTCGTGAAGCCCTACCGGAAATTACCAAACAACCGGCTACTCTGGTAACCATGCCGATTCTGCTGGAAGCAATTTTACAGACAGCAGGCATCTGGGAAGCGGGAGCAACCGGTACCCTGGCTTTGCCGCGCTCGATTGGTGAACTGGTGTTGTACCGAACTGTGCCACAAGATGGCAAACCCTTATACGCTGAGGTCATTCCGGGCCGATTGAGTGATGGTAGCTTAACATTCGAAGCGCGGCTGGTGGATCAAAGCGGCACGGTTTATCTGGAAGTCAAAGATTACCGGACTGTGGCATTGCCCTATTCAGTGGATGCTGGATTGCTCAAACCGATGAAATTGCTGGTGAATGGGACAGATGCCACCTTATAAAGAACATCGTCAAATATTCATAGATTGGTGTTTCCGTGAGGTTTCCCCGCAGAGGGGAGACCTCACAATTTTGGGTTTCGATTGGTTATCCCCCAAGGAACAAACTTTGCTGGCAGTCATGCGTTTTCCAAAGCGACGCAGTGAGTGGATCAATGGCAGGTGGACGGCAAAGCAATTGTTATTGAAAGCCATACCTTTACTGGATGGAAGACCAATGGCAGAAATCAGTATCGAAAATCACATTGCGGGCTATCCGCTGGTGATGATTGATGGTCAACCGCTCTCGGGCTGCCTGAGCATATCACATCGCGGCGAACGAGTGGCGGCAGCTTATACTGCACATGAAGACATCTTGATTGGCATTGATCTGGAATGGATTGAGGAACGGCATCCTGCCTTTTTGCAGGATTATTTTACAGGTGATGAAATTGTCTGGGTCAATACTGGGCAACCGAATGAACAGGCTGCCCGTACCACCTTGTTATGGAGCGCCAAAGAGGCGGCTCTCAAGGCTTTACGGCTTGGGCTGGCTGTAGATACCCGTATGATTGAGGTTCGATCTGCGTTTGAAAACGAAATGGAAAGCTGGCAAAGTTTGAATTACACCAGTGATCTACCGGAAGAAGGAACTCACTTGATTGGTTGGTGGCAGCAGCGAGGAAATTACATGATCACACTGGCAATTAACTTGCCAAAATACGAAGACTTTTCCTTTCGATTGCGAGAAATTCCCCTGAAGGAATGAAAAAGGTTGGGGGCTGCTTGGCCCCTTCAATTGAATAGTTCATACCACTTCAAGGACGGTTTCGCTCAATTGACGGAGCGGCTGGTAACGTTCCAGGGCGGGGCTGGTTTGAATCCCATAGGCATTCAGCAATCGGATGCGCTGTAGATAGGCTGCACCGGTCAGAATATGGAGAGCCACATCCACTACCGAACGGTTCTCAGGTTTTTCAAGGTATGTACCGCGTACCCATTCATTGAAGGCTCCCATAGCCGGTCCGCACCAAATCTGGTAATCCATCTCACGGCCTTTTTCACCACTGTTTGACCAGCGAGAAGACAGACCGAGGTACCAGCGAAACACCAGCGCCATTTTGTGACGGGGGTCTTTTTCGGCACGTTCTAACTGGCGCGGGTCGCGTTGCTGGAAAAATTGCACTGTATCCCGCCAGATTTCTTCAACCGGGCGTTTGAAGATGGTTTTTTCCAGTTTTTGCAACTCCTCGGGGGGGATTGCTTCCAGCGATGGGTAGCGCGAGTACAATTCGTAAAGTTTGGAAGCGCGCATGGCAAACATGGTCCCGCGTTTCAAAACCTGGACTTTGACACCCATTTCAAACATATCCGCGGCTGGCGCCATGGTAACATCTGCCATATCGGCCTGGGCAAGCAGGCGACGGGTATGTTCGGATGCCCCTGCTTCGACACAAGCCTGATTGACCGAACCGGTTACGATGTAGGCGGCGCCCATCATCAAAGCCGCCAGAGCGGCGTGTGGAGTGCTGATTCCTCCGGCAGCGCCAATCCGGATAGGAAAGGCATAGCCCATTTGAGTTTGAATCTCATCCCGCAAAGCCAGAATGGAGGGGAGCAATCCCACCAGAGGACGGTTATCGGTGTGCCCGCCCGAATCGGCTTCGACGGTGATGTCATCCGCCATGGGAACACGGCGGGCAAGATTTGCCTGCGTTTCCGTTAACTTGCCTTCTTGCAATAGATGGTTGAGAATTTCATCAGGGGCTGGCAGCATAAACTGACGGGCGACTTCCTTGCGGGATAACTTTGCAATCAACCGATTTTGGATGTGAATCTTTCCATCCGGTTGAGTTTGTAACCCACTGGCACGGTAATAAACCAGCGCAGGTGTGATTTCCAGGTAAGCGGAAGCCTCCACGTTGCGAACCCCGTGTTGCACATATAGCTCTGCTGCGCGTCGTTCCAGGGCGGGTTCGTTGGGGCTGTTGATCAAGTTGAATGCGAAAGGTCCATCTGGCAGTGCGGTTTGAATTTCGTGAATGGCTGCCTCAATCCGTTCTGGTGAAAGGCCTGCCGCCCCAAAAGATGCCAGAAAGCCGGCCTTGCCCATGGCAATCACTAACCGAGTCGAGGCAATCCCGTTTGCCATGGCTCCGCTGTAATAAGCGTAGCGGCAACCGTACCATTTGCGAAAAGATGGATCGCCGAGTGATTCAATTGGAGTTGGTGGCACGGTAACCAGCCAGCGATATGGCGTGACAAAGGTTGATTCACCTGACCCAATGCCGCCTTCGTCGGTTAGCCAAATGTTTTGACCATCGGTAATTACAAACAAAGACGTATTCAAAGACAGCAGTTTTTGACGGATGCTTTCTACTTCATTAGAAAGCACACGGACATCACCAGTCCAAGGGAAATTTGGTGAGAGTTTTGAAAGATCAATAGAGCCAAGTTGTAATGGATTCATGGTGCGTGATTACCTCTCTGGATTAAACCCAAAAACAACCTTTGGGTTGCGCCTTCCTTCCGCTTGAATCTTTGAACAAAGGCGGGTTTATTCCTTTACATAGCGCGGATAACCCCGCTTTGCTTGGTCGGCTTTGGTGAGGTCAATTTCGAGGGTGACGAAAGGATTGGAATCACTGGTTGTGGCGAGCAA
>FWPU01007368.1_pt1 | contig 20336 bp, 18 predicted proteins | sample 2228361 | NCBI WGS metagenome assembly FWPU01 (sample SAMEA103939777, study PRJEB20133) | metagenome
CCAGGCTAATCGCAATGTGCGCAACCGGGAAGAAAGGGAAGCCATCAACGCTCCCATTCAGGGAACGGCGGCCGATATCATGAAAATTGCCATGTTGCGAGTTCCCCCCGCCTTGCGCCAGGCAGGGCTCTCCGGTCAGATGCTCCTGCAGGTTCACGACGAGCTGGTATTGGAATGCCCGGAAGATGAAATTCTCTCCACCGCCGCTGTGGTACGGCAGGTGATGGAAGGAGCCTATCAATTAAGCATCCCGCTGGCTACCGAAGCCCGCTGGGGAGCGAATTGGGGCGAGATGGAACCAATCAGCCGCGCATAAGTGCACCGAGACGAACAAGCGTCGCGCAACAATGCTGCTAACGACCGCATATGGTTGGGAGAGACAATGGCTGGACGTGAAGATATTTTTCAACAAGCGATGAACATGGGCCATTCTGCTGCCTGGGATCAGCAGTGGGACCGGGCAGCCAGCTTCTACCGCCAGGCGTTGGAAGAGTTCCCTGATCATCTGGGAGCGCTGACAAACCTGGGTCTCGCCCTGTATGAGCTAAAAGAATATCCCCACGCGTTGCGCTGCTACCTGCGCGCCAACCAGCTTGACCCTGACGACCCTTTGCCGGTGGAGAAGATCGCCCAAATCTACGAAAAATTAGGAAAACTGGAACAAGCCCAGGCGGCTGCCATGCAGGCTGCGGAGATGCAGCTCAAGAATCACGATGTGATCAAGGCTATCGACAACTGGAACTTCGTCACTCGCATCAACCCGGATCATCAGAAAGCTCACACGCGGCTTGCCCTGGTTTATGAACGCATGGGCAAGAAGGAGCAGGCTGTTTCAGAAATCCTGATTTTAGCCAGCATCTTTCAACAAGCCAACCAGATCGATCGCGCCCTCCAGGCAGTAAACTATGCCTTGCGACTGATGCCCAGCAACACCCAGGCGCTGGACGCCCTGGCAACCCTCAAAGACCGCAAAACCCTGCCCCGACCGGGCAGTGTCAGCCCCAGAGTCACGCCGCCAGACCTTGACCAGGTGCGCCGGTTAGAGGCGCCGGCAGAAGAGACCCTGGCTGAGAAGAACCTGGACCCGGTCAGCGAAGCCAGGCAGCGGGCATTGTCAACCCTGGCAACCTTGCTCTTTGAAACCCCCGAAGCACAGAAAAGCGGGCCGACGCCGCGTAAGGGAATTCAGGCTATCACCCGGGGCGGCGACGCCAAAACCCCCCAGCAAACCGACCCAAACCGGATTATCTACTACTTAAGCCAGGTGATCGACCTGCAAAGCCGCGGTGAAAAGAGCCTGGCTGCCAGAGAGCTGGAGCGCGCCATGGAAATTGGCCTGGATCATCCCGCCGCCTATTTCGACCTTGGCTTATTGCATTACGAAAATGGGCGGCTGGAAAGCGCGCTGAGGATGCTTCAGCACGCCGTGCACCACCCTGACTATGCGCTCGGGGCGCGCTTGCTGGCTGGTCAGATCCTGTTCCAATTGGGAAAGACGAAGGAAGCGGCGATTCAGTTCATGAGATCTTTAAGCCTGGCGGACGCCGCTGTGGTGCCGCCAGCACAAGCCAGAGACTTATTGCAAAATTACGATCCAATTATCGAATCGCTGACCCAGAGCGCGGACGCAAGCCAGTTCAAACAGGTGTGCGAAAACATCTCTGAGCTGTTGAACCGCAGCGACTGGCGGATGCAACTGGAGAATGCTCGCCAACAGCTCTCGGCGCAGTCCGACAGCGGGGCGATTCTGCCGGTGGCAGAGATGATCACCCAGGCTCAAAGCAGCCTGGTGGTCGAAGCCCTGGGGCGCATTCACGAGCTTGCCCAAACGGGACACCTGCGATCTGCCATGGAGGAGGCTTTTCACGCATTACAGTACGCGCCGACCTATCTACCCCTGCACGCCTTCATGGGCGACATACTGGTTGAGCAGGAACAGATTCCGGAAGCCATTGCCAAGTACACCGTGGTCGCCAAATCTTATAGCGCTCGCGGCGAGGCGCGGCGCGCGATTGAGTATTACCGCAAGATTCTCGACATCGCCCCGCTCGATTGTACTACCAGGCGCAATCTCATCTCTCAGTTGCTTGTCATCGGACAGGTGGAAGAAGCGGTCAAAGAACAAATCAACCTGGCGGAGATCTATTACAGCCAGGCTGACCTGGAAATGGTGCGAAAAACCTATGCCGAGGCGCTGCGCGCCAGTCAGATTCATCATCTCGAACCCAAGTGGGCTTTGCAAATCTTGCATCGTCTGGCTGATATATCCTTGCAAAGCCTGGATTGGCGCAATGCGCTGAATGCCTACGAACAAATCTGCATGTTGAACCCCGAGGATGACCGGGCGCGTTCCAGCTTGGTCACGATCAATTTCCGTCTGGGTCAGGAAGCCAAGGCTCTCTCGGAGATGGACAATTACATCAATTATCTGCACCGTCAGGGTCAGCGAGATAAAATTGTCGAATTTCTGGAGAACCTGGTTCGTGAGGTTCCCAGCCGGGTGGGCGTTCGCCGGCGACTGGCAGAGGTCTATCGCCTGATGGGCCGTTCCGCCGAGGCGATTGAGCAACTCGATGCCGTTGGCGAGGCGTTGCTGCGCGCGGGCGATCGGGAAGGCGCCATTCAAGCCATCCAGGCGATCCTGGCGTTGAAACCGGCTAATTCCGGGCAGTATCTACAATTGCTGGAGCAGATTCGGCGGGAAAAGCTCGCCGATGACGCTTCCTGAGGTGCTTTGCTAAGCCCGCCAGAAGCCGCGGCGAAGCGGGCGCACATCTTCGGCGGTGATAAAGGCGTCTGGGTCAACATTGTTGACGATCGCCCGCGCCGCATCGACATTGCGGCGCAGTACGCTGCAATTCAGCAGCGCCACCGTTCCATCCTTGCCCCGCGCCGGCACTTCCGTCACCGCATAGCCTTGAGCGCGCAGCGCCTCGGCTATGGCGCTCCCTCGACGCGAGCTGACGATGGTCAGGTTGATGTGTCCGATCGCCAGGCGCTCCTCAATGAACATTCCCAACACATTGCCAGTGGCAAATCCGGCTGCATAACCGACAAAGTTGAGCGGGTTATCCAGGTTGGTCAGCACCGAGCTGATCGCCAGGACAAAAATGGCTGACTGAAAGAAACCCAGCACCCACGCCAGCCCCTTTCTGCCCCGCATGACCATCAATACCCGCAGCGTATCCAGGGTCATATCGGAGACGCGCAAGCCAAAGATCAGCAATGCCGATACCCAGGCATTGGGTGAAAGCAAGATTTCCCTCATTCTCGGTGCGCCGCCCTTTCTGCTTCTCCCTGCTCTTCCAATGCCGGCCGATACAGGTTTTGGATATACTCTTTCACCATGCGACGGGTGTTGAACATCGGCGCCAGCGTACGAATCGATTCTTTCATCCGCGCCAGCCACTCGAGCGGCAGCCCGTCTGTCGTCTGATCCTGATAATATAGGGGGACAATCTCGTTTTCCAGCGTATCATACAGGCTGCGCGCATCAGCCTGTTCCTGCTGGTCGGGGTCGGTGATTTCGGCGTCCTCGCCAATCGCCCAACCGTTCTTTCCGTTATAGCCCTCGCGCCACCAACCGTCGAGCGAGGAGAAATTCAAAACGCCGTTCAACGCGGCTTTCTGACCGGATGTGCCTGAAGCCTCATTGGGGCGCCGGGGCGTATTTAGCCAAACATCCACCCCCTGAACCAGGTAACGCGCCAGATTCATGTCATAATCTTCCAGAAATACCAGACGCCCGCCGCCCTCATAACGCTTCACCGCCCGATACACCTCCTGAATCAACATCTTCCCGGCTTCGTGATCCGGATGCGATTTGCCGGCGAAGATGATCTGCACCGGCATTCCCGGGCGGTTGATCAGATTCAACAGGCGGTCGAGATCATGCAAGATCAGGTTGGCGCGTTTGTATGGGGCAAAGCGGCGGGCAAAACCGATGGTTAGCGCATAGGGATCGAGCAAAGCCCCTGCTGCCAGCGTCTGGATGGGGTGTGTGTTGCCGCGCCGCCAGTTCATACGCGCTCTTTCAATCAGATAAGCAACCAGCTTTCTCTTCAAATGCCGCCGCACCGTCCAGAGTTGCTCATCGGGTATATTGAGAACCTGCTCCCACAGTTCTGGGTCGTCCATGTGCTCACGCCAGTCCATCCCTAAGTAACGGTCATAGAGATGCCCAAGGCGGCGCGCCAGCCAGGTATCAACGTGGACGCCGTTGGTCACATGGGTGATCGGCACCTCTTCAACGCGCCGATCTGGCCAGACAAACTGCCACATCGCGCGCGTCACCCTTTCGTGCAGCTCCGACACTGCGTTGCGCCCATTCGAGAAGCGTAAGGCGAGCACAGGCATGCTGAACGTATCTCCCCAGGAAACCGTGTGCCGGGCAATGTCAACGAATTGCTCGCGGGTCAATCCCAATTCTGGCCACATTTGAGAGAAGTATTTATCCACCAGCCACAAAGGAAACTCATCATTCCCGGCCGGCACCGGCGTATGTGTGGTAAACACGTTCGAGACGCGCACCATTTCAGCCGCCCGTTCGAAGGGATAACCCGCCTCGACCATCTCGCGGATGCGCTCCAGGATCAAAAAGGCGGAGTGGCCCTCGTTCATGTGCCAGATGCTTGGGTTGTATCCAAGGCGGCGCAAGGCGCGCAAGCCGCCAATGCCCAGCAGGATTTCCTGAGAAATGCGCACCTCCAGGTCACTGCTATACAGGCGCGCCGACAGCGCCCGGTCGGAGGCGGAGTTCTCTGGCACGTTGGTATCCAGGAGGTACAGCGGCACACGCCCAACGTGAATTTCCCACACCTGGGCAATCACCTCCCGCCCCGGCAACTCAATGGTCACGCGCACGGGTTTCCCGGTTTCGTCAACTACGTTCATGATCGGCAGGTCTTGCAACGGATGGGAAATGTAGCGCGCTTCCTGCCAGCCATCCTCAGTGATCCGTTGGCTGAAGTAACCTTCCGAATAGTACAGGCCGACCGCCACAAATGGTAAGCCCAGGTCGCTGGCCTCCTTCAAATGATCTCCAGAGAGCACGCCCAAGCCGCCGGCATAGATCGGAAAGATCTCGTGCAAGCCGTATTCCATGGAAAAATAGGCAATGGGGCGATGGCGCAGGTGAGGATAGGTGCGCGTATACCAGGTATCTTGCGCTTGCATATAGGCGTCGAAATCTTGCAGCATGCGGTCATAGAACTCGAGATAACTGCGATTATTGAGCACCGCATTCAAGCGCGCCCGCTCGACCTTGCGCAGGAACAACACCGGATTATGCTGAACCTGTTCCCAAAGATCTCTATCGATGCGGGTGAACAAGCGCTGCGCATCGTAATGCCAGGTCCACCACAAGTTATAAGCCAGCTCGCTCAGGCGTTGGATGCGCCGCGGCAGGCTGAAGTGATTGGTGATGGTTGCACGAAACACATCTGCCATGATGCCAATATACCTTTCTGCATTGTGATCAGATCGTCAAGCCAGCTTACAGATTGGCCGATACCTGCTCATTCTCCTTGTTGCTGGAGTCCACAAAGGTGAATCTTACCATATCCAAAAGGCGGCAGGCAGCACTTTTTCAGCCCTGCGGTGTGCAGATTGGCATACTTTTCGGCTTGCCGCCAGCATCAACCAACGATACAATACAAGCGTTACCTGTGCCGGAGACCTCATGGCAGCAACAATCCAGCTTTTCATCACCTGCCTGATTGACACGCTATACCCCGAGCTGGGGGAATCGGTGGTGCGCGTGCTCCAACACAGCGGCGTCGGCGTGGAATTCCCTGCAGGGCAAACCTGCTGTGGACAACCCGCTTTTAACGCCGGCTTGCTCCCGCAGGCGCGGCGCATGGCTGAACATACGATTCGGGTCTTCGAAGCCACACGCGGTTCGATCGTCGTTCCCTCAGGATCTTGCGCGGCGATGATTCGCCATAGTTATCTCGATCTCTTCGCCGAAGACCCCAAATGGTTGCCACGGGCAAGACACCTCGCCGAACGCATCTATGAATTGACCGAATTCCTGGTGGATCAACTGGGCGTCACCGCGCTGGGAACAGGCTACAATGGCAAGATTGCCTATCACGCATCCTGCCATCTGCTGCGCGGACTTCAGGTTGATCATCAGCCGCGCTTGCTTCTGCAGGCAATCCCAGGCGCGACGTTTGTCGAACTACCAGGCGCCCAAGAGTGCTGCGGCTTCGGCGGCGTCTTCTCCGTCGAACATCCGGAGATCTCGGCTGCCATGTTGCGGCGCAAGATCGAAAACATCCAGGCCAGTGGCGCCGATCTGGTCGTTGCCTGCGACGCCGGCTGCATCACGCATATCAACGGCGGCTTGCACCGCTGCGGCTTGCCGGAGGGCGCCGTCCACATCGCCGAACTGCTCGACCCGGCAGGCGTTGCTAGCCGCCTGGCTCGGGGGCAAAGCGCTGTGCAGGCAAGGTCAGAATGACTGCCCCTTTTCGCCGCCAGATTCGTCAGGCGCTCGCCGATAGCCATTTGCAACAGGCGCTGGATCTCAACGCCGAAAAGCGCATCCATGCCCGTCAGGAGGCGCTGCAAGCCTTTGGAGCCGAGTGGGACGCGCTGCGCCACCAGGCGCATCGGGTGCGCGCCGAGGTTGTCGCTCGCCTGGATCACTATCTCGAGGTATTCATTGCTCAGGTACAGGCTAACGGCATCCAGGTGCACCGCGCCGTTTCCGGAGTGCAAGCTGTGGAGCAGATTCTGCAAATCTGCCGCCAGAACCAGGTGCGTCTGGTCGCCAAATCCAAGAGCATGGTCAGCGAGGAAATACATCTCAATCGAGCGCTGGAAAGAGCCGGCATTTGTGTTATCGAGACCGATTTGGGAGAATACATCGTTCAATTGCGCGGCGAGCACCCGGCTCACATCATCACCCCGGCGATACATCTACGCCGGCAGGAGGTAGGCCAGACCTTCCACGACAAACTCGACATCCCATTTACCGACGACATCCCCGCATTGGTCAATGCCGCCCGCCAGGCGCTGCGCCCGGTGTTTTTGCAAGCCGATTTGGGCATCTCCGGAGTAAATTTCGGCGTCGCCGAAGACGGCACCCTGTGCCTGGTTACCAATGAGGGCAATGGGCGCATGGTCGTCACCCTGCCGCGCATCCACATCGCCTTGATGGGCATCGAACGACTGGTGCCCACCCGCCAGGACCTGAGCTTGATGCTGAAGGTGCTGCCGCGCTCTGCCACCGGTCAGAAATTGAGCGTTTACACCAGCCTGATCCGCCAGGCAGCAACCCACCCCGGCGGGACCCCGACGCAGCGCCACCTGATCTTGCTGGACAACGGACGCCAGCGATTGCGAGGCTCACCGCTGGAAGAAAGCCTTTATTGCATACGATGCGGCGCCTGCCTGAACATCTGTCCGGTTTTTCGCGAAATTGGCGGGCATGCCTACGTGGGGTCGCATGGGGAGAATACCCCGTATAGTGGACCGATTGGCGCAGTAATCTCGCCTGGGCTGTTTGGCAGGGTGGATTTCGGACACCTGGCGCGCGCTTCCAGCCTGTGCGGGGCTTGCAAAGAGGCCTGTCCGGTGGAAATTGACCTGCCGCGGCTGCTCGTGAAGGTGCGCTCCGGCTGGCAGGAGGGCGCGTTACGCCAGCAGGAAACCGCCAATGCGACCACAGGATTGAAAGTCGCCCTGCGCCTGTTCGCCTGGGTAGCGACTGATCCAGCGCGTTTCGCCCGGGCGCAGCGAGCCGCTGGCGCGCTCAGTCGCCTGCTGAGCCGTAACCGATGGATGCATCTGCCAGCCTTCACCGGCTGGGGTTACAGCAAAGATTTTCCCCGGCCAGCACTTCGACCCTTCCGCGACCGTTTTCACGACCTGGATGTGCACTCTGCCCCAGGCGCATGGCATCATCCGGCGCCGGAGGAAATCCCATCCACACACGGCGCGCCGCCAGCAACACAACCGCGACAAACCGGTGTCGCCCGGTTTGCGGAGGAGCTCAGACAGGCGGGAGGGCAGTTCACCCGCTGCCACTTAGCGGAATTGGCAGACCGCATAGCAGCCTTGCTGCAAGAGCGGAAGATCGACGCTATCCTGTCCTGGGCGCCGGAACAACTCCCCGCCGGAGTGCTGGAAAAAATCCGGGCTGCCGGCGTCAGGATAAGCCAGGATGCCGATCCCCGCGCTGCCGCCGGAATCACCGGCGCGCTGGCTGCCGTCGCTGAAACCGGCTCGCTATTGCTTGCCGAAGCTCCGGAGACGCCGTTGGTCACCTCCCTGTTGCCGCCGCTGCATATTGTCCTGCTCGATCCTCGGCTCGTTGTGGAAAGCGTGTCCGAGGCGCTCTGCCTGCCGCAGGCGCGTTTGGCTCCCTCGGCAGTGATAATCACCGGTCCCTCGCGCACCGCGGACATCGAAATGTCGCTGACCATCGGCGTGCATGGACCGGGAGAGCTGCAAGTATTCTGCTGGTATGAGGGAGAAGCTCAGGAGTAAATCAGGCGAAATCGCTCACAAACCAGCGGCATGGTGGGGCTGCTCTGACGACCCAGCGACTCGCAGATCTTGGAAAAGAATTGCCAATGGTGTTCGTGCCAATGGGCTAACGACCGATCCCCTTCCCCTTCGTCACGCGCAAATTGCTCATCAATTTCATTGTAAGGGCGGATCTCCACTTCGGTGGTCTCGATGATGCACACCGGACGCCCCTCCCAGTCGGTGATTACGCTCAGTTCACCCGGCTGAGGCAGCGTTTCGCCAGAGAGCTCGTGCTCCCACAACAGGCTACAGGTGGCGGTTTTATGGCCCATTTTCGCCAGCAGAGCCAGCTTGTTTGCCATTTCACGGCTATTCCCAAAATGCCAGACGCGGTAGGATGAGGGCTGCGGCGACCCGGGCGGCAAAGTATTCAAGTAAGACTGCCAGAATCCGCTGATCTCATAATTTGCATCCGACATGGCAGGTATTTTACCCCACATCCCCCTATCCGCCAACATTTTTTGCAAAATGCTTGACGCATTTGCTGGATTGTGCTACCATCATTGCAAATCTTGAGCTGGCATCTATCTTGCAACGTGTATCGCAAACCCCATCGCCAGGATTGATGGAAGACTCTTTCAGGAGAGAATCAATGAAAAAGAAATACAACTTCCTTTTTGCCCTTATCGCGTTGCTCATCATCCTTATGCTGGCGGGGTGTGTCAGGCCCGCCTCGCCCCGGCCCGCAGCAGAAGAATCACCCGCTGCAACCGAAGCTGAATTTCCGGTGCCCGGCGTCACCGAAGATGTGATGTCTCAGCTCGAACAACTGGCCACGCAAACCGCCATTGCAATGATGGGAGGCGCAGCCGCTACCCAACCGAGCCAGGAACTGCCCACACAACCGCCGGTCAACACGCCTGAGGCGCCTCAACCGGAGATAACCAGCCCCGCTCCGGCTTCCCCTGAGCCAACAGCCAGGCCGCAAATTGTCGTTCCAACGCCCACCCCTGGACTGCCGTCCACATACACCCTCAAGGGAGGCGAACATCCATATTGCATTGCCCGGCGTTTCAACGTCAATCCGATCGAGATGCTCCGTCTGAGCGGGCTGAGCACCAGCGGCACCTACCCGCCAGGCACCGTCTTGAAGATACCCTCATCCGGCGACAAATTCCCTGGCCCACGCGCCTTGAAAGAGCATCCGGACACCTACACTGTCGTCGCAGGCGACACCATCTATTCGATCGCCTGCAAGTACGGCGATGTCGATCCGTTCGCCATCGCCTTCGCCAATAATCTGAGCGCCCCATACACGATCAAAGCCGGGCAAGAGTTGTATATCCCCTGATCGCCTGCCCTCAGCGCCGGAATATCCCGCAGGGAGTAGCCAGGCGTCTTGTCTGGCTACTCCATTCTCATTCTCACACCCTATCCCACAATGAAACCTGAACTCATCCAAACCAAAACGATCTACCGCGGCAAAGTCTTCGACGTACGAATTGACCAGGTGCGCCTGCCTAACGGGAAAATCATGCAGGTTGACATCGTTGATCACCCGGCGGCAGTGGTGCTGGTGCCGGTGGATTCCGCCGGAAATATCTTGCTCATCCGCCAGTATCGCCATTCGGTAGGCGGGGAGATCCTGGAGCTGCCGGCAGGCGTCGTCGAAGCCGGTGAACCCGCCGAATCGTGCGCCTACCGTGAGCTGCGTGAGGAAACGGGCATGCAAGCGGCAGAGTTGCGCTTCCTGGGCGAATTTTTCATTGCCCCAGGCTACTCCACCGAAATCCTGTACATCTATCTTGCCACCGGATTGACCGCCGCGCCGTTGCCGGCTGATGAAGATGAATTTATCCAGCTCGTACCCACGCCGGTCGAGCAAGCGTATCACCTGGCTCACCAGGGTGAGCTGCGTGATGCAAAAACCCTGGCGGCGCTGCTACTGGCAGCCCCTATCTTGAGAGCATAAATCAGCAGTCATAATCCGGGTTGCTGACCTTCCCCCTGACCCGGTTCCGGGCAATCCATCAGGGTTGCAAGCGATCCGTGGGCGGGGGGATATTCTTGCGTGGAGAACGACGCCCCGCCTGGGGAGTGAGCAGGGTGTTCAACAACTTGATCGCCCGCTGGTCGTATTCCCTGCGCCCACAGACATCGCACACCAGCGCCGGAAAATTGGGCACGGTGATCAGCTCATCGTTCAGCCAGGTAAAATAGGTGATGTGCTTCAGGCGCATCATCCCCGCCATACATTCCGGGCATAATCCGCGTGGAGCGCCTTCTGAACTTCGCTGGAGTTCCTGGCTCATCCTGTTTCTCTCGCTTCTTGAACGATGCGCACCCCGGCGCTGGCGCCAATTCGAGAAGCGCCTGCCTGGATCATTGATATTGTATCAGAATACGAGCGAATTCCGCCAGCCGCTTTTACCTTGATTGCCGGACCGACAGTTCGCCACATCAAATCCACATCCTCAACTGTAGCCCCTCCGGTCGAGAAGCCCGTCGAAGTTTTCACATAGTCCGCGCCAGCTTCTTTGCACAACAGACAGGCGACGATCTTCTCGAAGCGCGTCAGCAACGCTGTTTCGAGGATCACCTTCACTACCGCTCCCCGGTTATGCGCTACTTCGCAAACGGCGTGCACATCATCAATGACCTGCCCATAATCCTGGCTTTTCAACGCGCCGATTGCCAGCACCATATCCACCTCTGTCGCTCCGGCGTCGAGGCAGGCTATGGTCTCCAACGCCTTGACGGTTGTCAGGGTTGCCCCCAGTGGAAAGCCCACCACCGTACAAACATGCACGTCGGTGCCTGCCAGCAATCGGGCAGCAGCGGGAACGTACGTCGGATTGATGCAAACGGCGGCAAACCGATATTCCTTCGCTTCACGGCACAATTGGGAGATCTGTTCCAGCGTAGCATCAGCCTTGAGCAAGGTATGGTCAATCCACCTGGCGATCTCCACCCCCGTCGGCGCAGCAAGCTGCCCCGGGCGCGGCGGAAGCTCGTTCAGATAGTCATGGGCTGTTTTGATGAGTGCGTTCAGATTCGTCATCGGTGTTTATTGCGAGTCGAATGAAGGTTTGATGTGATCTACCATCCCCCACTCTTGCGGGGGCCAATACACAAACACGGCTTTCCCCACCACATTTTCCAAAGGGACCGGTCCCCAACTGTGAGAATCGGAAGAGTTATTGCGATTGTCACCCAGCACGAAAATAGCGCCTTGCGGAACATTCCAACTGGCTTCGTAGGCGGGCGGGGCAGCGATATAGTTTTCTTCCAGGGACCTACCGTTGACGAACACCCGTCCTTGCTGGATCACCACCTGGTCTCCAGGCAACCCGATGATGCGTTTGATGTATTCCTGGTCGGGATTGCCAGGAAAATGAAAGACCACCACATCGCCAATAGCAGGAGAGCCCAGTTTGTAAGCCAGCTTATTGACAATCAGAAATTCGCCATTATGCAAGGTTGGCTCCATGCTCGAACCATCCACGCGGACACGTGCAGAAACGCTGTTGATCACCACGAACAAGAGCAACGAGAGGATGAGCGTTTCCAATATGTCCAGGACAAAACGCCTGAGACCTGCTTTCCTCTGCTCGGGAGCCTCCTGATCTGGCGCGCTCTCACTCCGAAATCCTTGCAAATCATTTTCTACCATATTGATAGGATTATAAGACCCCTCGTGATGAACAGCAAGGGTCATCCCAACAGGCTGGTTTATGAGCGGGCGCGCAAGATGATGCGAATGGGAGTGCCAAGAAAGCCATGCGCCTGGCGAATCCGGTTCTCGAGATAGCGCAGGTAACTAAAATGCGCCAGCCTGGGGTCATTCACGTGCAACAAGAAGGTCGGTGGGTCATTCCGCACCTGAGCGCCGTAGTAGATTTTTAATTGCCTTCCAGCGTGTGAAGGGGCTGCGTGTTCATCCTGCGCCTTCTGCAACAGCAGATTCACCTGGGAAGTGGGTAAGCGAATCAGGCGTTCTTCCTGGACGCGCAGCGCCATCGGCAGCACCTGATCCACCCTTTGCCCTGTTTTGGCGGAGATGAACAAGACCGGCACATAATCCATGAAGTTCAGTTCGCTGCGCACCATGTGGGTGAACTCGTCCATTGTATGGGCATCTTTGGGGATGGCGTCCCATTTATTGACGACAACCACCACGCTTTTCCAGGCATCGAGGATAAAGCCGGCGATGTGCGCATCCTGGGCAGTCAATCCATTCACCGCATCGACGAGCAACAAACAGACATCCGAGCGTTCAATGGCGCGCAACGCCCGCAGTACGCTGTACTGTTCCACGCCGCGTTCGATCCGTCCCCGGCGGCGGATGCCGGCGGTGTCGATCAGAGTAATCCGCAAACCTTGATACAGGATGGGGGTATCAATGGCGTCCCGCGTTGTGCCGGCAATCGGGCTGACGATGACGCGTTCTTCGCCCACCAGCCGATTCAGCAGACTGGATTTGCCCACGTTAGGCTTACCAACGATGGCAATCTTAACCGAGTCGTCTTCTACCTCTTCTTCCGGCGGGGGGAGCTCTGCCACCAGGGCGTCGAGCAGATCTCCGGTGCCTGTCCCATGCAAAGCCGAGATAGGAAACGGTTCACCCAAGCCCAGTTCATAGAATTGCAACGCTTGCTGACGTCTGGTTTCGCTATCTGCCTTGTTCACAACCAGCAAGATCGGCGGAAAACGTTTGCCGTCTTGCTCTCGCTGCGCCTGGCGCAAGATCTGAGCCACCTCGACATCCGCAGGGGTGATGCCGCTTTCGGCATCAGTGAGGAACAGCACCACATCGGCTTCTCGGATAGCGATCTCGGCTTGCCGGCGAATCTGTTCGATATAGTCCACCGACCCGACAGACAACGGCTGTCCTTTGCGTTTTCCCCCGACTTGAGTGGGATCGATGCCACCCGTATCCACCACGTCGAAGGCATACCCAGCCCAATTTGCCTGGGCGACCAGGCGATCTCGGGTGGTTCCGGGGGTCTCATCCACCACCGCCAGCCGTTCCTCTGCCAGGCGGTTGAATAGAGTGCTTTTCCCCACATTCGGCCTTCCGACCAGGGCGACTACAGGTCTTGCCATGACTGCTTTCCCATGTTCAAGGGGTGGGAGTTCTGACTGGCGTGGGTGTCACACCAAAAACCTGGGTGGAGTGCGGCGTTGCCGTGGGTGTCGGGGCAAGCTCAACTATCACCTCGACAACTTCGGGCATAATGGAGGACACCTGAATCTGATTGGGCAATAAATCCACCACCGGCGCGAGCTGATAGACACCCGGTTCCAGGCCGGCGACGTTCACCGAAACACGAATACCCGCGGGATTCAAATTATTCAGGATCGGCAAAGGTCCAATCAGAAGCAGATCCACCATCTCAGGCGATACAACCGCGGCGTATTCCGGCGACAATCCCACCACATCAATAGGCAAAGAGATGGGCAGGCTGCCCTCCAGGGCGGCGATGCTCAAACGCACCAAAACGCTCTCTTCTCCGGCAAGAGAGACTCCTTGGGGGAGATTCAAAGTCGCCCGAATGTCAATGTCATCGCTCAAGCCGGTCAAGTCCAATGGATTGGTCTCCACGTAGCCGGGCAAAGAAATGACCAGTTGCGGGTCGGCAGAGAAAACGGTTACATTAGGCGGCGTAACCGAGACGTTCGTCAACCAGTAGCCGTCAGCTACCTGCCCCATCGTCACAACCTTGACCACCACATTGCGATACCCGCCTAACAGGGTGATCGGTTGTTCTACAGAGACCGCAGTAGGGAGTAATGCCACGCCGGTCACCTGATTGCCGGCGTCGTCGTAAGCCCGCAGGGACACCTCTTTCTTGATGGTATCGTCGGCTCCAGTAATATCCAACACAGCGCGCAGCTCCTTGACCTGAGACACGCGCGATTGCGGCCCGCTCACCGTGACCCGCGCCGGCTCTATTCTGGGTGTACATTCGCGGTAGCCAAGCGCCGGCTCGCCAACGACCTCTAATTTCACAGCGAATGTTGCCATAGCCAATGGCTCCAGGACAACGCGCACATCAGCCGGTTCAACATTAACAACCCGCGCTGGCGCCAGCCTTACCTGGGTTTGAACCGGGACGAGGTGTTCACCTGCTCCGTAATCCGAGAGGTCTATCCAGGCACTCAGCAAGTCGGAATTCACCTGCAACCGGTTCCAGATCGAGCGCGGGGCAATCAAAGTCAACTCGGTCTCCAGTTCTCCAGACTCGACGACAAGCATGTCCTGCGCCAGGCCGACGATTTTGATCGGGATTGGGCGGGGATAGATGTTCTCTTCGTTCGGGTCTGTCGCCAGGATGGCAGAAACCCACACGAACAGAGCCAGGACAAACGCCAATAAGAAAGTTTTCAGATACTTACCAATCCAGCGCAGCACTTATCGCTCCTCGCGGGCGGCAGGAGAGTTTCGCAAGAAGAGGCGGGCCATCCATCCCCTCACCCCCTTGCGCCGCTCATAAGGCCGGTAGAAAGCCCGCAGGATGTTCTCCAGGCGCTCACTGTCCAGGCGGCGGATCATTCGACCAGCATGCACAACCGAGATATAACCCGTCTCCTCGGAGACCACAACCGCTACTGCATCGGTAACCTCTGAAATGCCCAAAGCCGCCCGATGACGTAACCCCATTTGCCGGTCAGGGGAATGGGTGAGCACACCGCTGGAAGAAAGCGGCATGACGCACGAAGCAGCCACCACCTGCGCCCCCGATATGATCACCGCACCGTCGTGCAGCGGCGTGTTGGGATAGAAGATCTGCAACAGCAATTCGGGCGTCAGGCGGGCTTTCATCATCACCCCGGTCTTCACATATTCCTCTAAACTGTCGCTGCGCTGCATCACGATCAACGCTCCATGGCGTCGGTCGGAGAGGCGGGCGGTCGCGGAAACCACCGCGGTGATCGCTTCCTGGATATCCGGAACGGATATCCCGGCTGGCACGAGACTCCCCGCCCGACCCAGCCGCTCCAGTGTTCGCCGAATTTCCGGTGCAAAGATCACCGGGATTGCCAGCAGCAACGCTGGCAAGGTGTTGCGCACCAACCAGGAGAACGCCGGCAGGACATCCAGGGTGGTCAACAGGCTGATCAGAACAATCAGTAGCAAGACGCCCCGCAATAGCACCATCGCCTGGGTATCGCGGAGCAGGAGCAGTATCCCAAAGAACACCAGCGTGACCAGCGCCAGGTCCACCAGGTTCAGCCAATCCAGTCGGCCAAAGATCAGCTCAAGGTTGCTGATCAGAGTATCGAAAATCTCAGGCACTTTCCCGGACTCCAACCTGCAGACGATCGAAGCCTGCAGCTTTACTCAAATCTATTTGCACCAAACAACCCGACAGATATCGTCAGGGCTAATCGCCGGAATACTCCGCCGCTCAGACTGGTCGCAAAACCAGATCTTTGCGGAGTTGCTTCGCGTACATGATCGTCCCAGCCTTCATTGACTCCATCGCCGCTTCCTGCCAGACGCGCACCCCAAGGCTCTGGATCGTGCGCGGCTGGTATCCCAGGCTGCGCCAGATTTCCTGGCGTTGCGCCTGAGAAGGCTGCAAAAACACCAGGGCAATTTCGCACTGGAGTTGCCGCGATGCCCGTTCGATCTCATCCATCAGCGCCTGGAAAGCCTGCGGCGCAGGGATGCCTGGCTCCAGATAAATGTCACCGGTGCGCGAGACCAGATTTTCCACCTGCCAGCCTGCTAAGCCTACCAGTTTTCCGTCCGCCTTCAGCAGTAAAAACGCCTTTTCGCCAAAAGCCGCCATGACATCCTCTCGGCTGAGCCTGGCCTTTTGGTCGCCAAAGCGGTTAATGAACTCAGCGATCTCCTCAGCCTGGCGGGGCACCGCCCTTTGCACCGTAATTTCACCGATCGCAGCCGCCTCCTGGACGGCGACCGGGGCTCCCTCGGCGGGAAAAAGCCGGCGCCAGGCAGCGACCACCTGTTCCCAGGTGTCGTCGAACGAGCCGTCATTGTGGATAACGATGTCGGCTGCGGCGATTTTCTGCTCCTGGGGGGGCTGAGCGGCGATGCGCTGCCGCGCCGCCGCTTCGCTCATCTTGCGCTTCTGCATCAAGCGGAGCAGTTGCACCCGCGGAGAAGCATGGGCGACCCAAATGGAGTCACATTTTACGCCCAACCCGGATTCGAGCAGCTTGATCGCCTCAATGACAATTACCTTGTGCCGCGAGCGACGCACCAGCACATCAACCGCCTGGGCTACCAGAGGGTGCACAATCGCCTCCAGGCGCGCCAGGGCATCGGGGTCGGTAAAAACGATGCGCGCCAGCCTGGCCCGATCTATCTGTCCATCCGGCGCCAGAATCCAGCGCCCAAACGTGTTCAACACTGGCTGGTAACCGGGCGCATCCCTGGCAATGGCGCGATGACCGAGCGCGTCCGCGTCAATGCCGTATGCACCCAGGTGCTCCAGCATCTTGCGAATGACGCTCTTCCCAGTGGCAATGTTGCCTGTCAGGCCGATGACGGTTTTACCCGGCCAGGCGCTCATTCATCCTCCGAGGGAGCATCCCGCGTCCCTTTGCTTCCATTTTAGTCGGGGGAGCGTAGAATGTCAAAGGATGGGCGCCTAACAAAAATGTCCTGACAAAGGGCTCTCCTGCCAGGACATTGGTCAGCTTCCCTCGACGGGTTTCAAAAGCCCCGATCAGCCGCCGCGGATACGGGCGAGGCGCGGATCGAGCGCGTCGCGCAACCCATCGCCTAACAAATTGAAAGAAAGCACAACCAGCATTAAGGCAATTCCCGGGAAGAAGGTCAGATGGGGGGCGTTGAAGACATTCTTGTATTCCTGGCCCACCATCAACCCCCACTCGGGCGTGGGGTGTTGCGCTCCCAATCCTAAAAACGACAGCGCCGCCGCATCCAGGATGGCCGTGGCGATGCCAAGCGTGCCATAGACAATCAATGGCGTCATCGTGTTGGGCAAGATGTGCCGGAGCATGATCGTCGCCTTGTCGGCTCCGAGGGCGCGCGAAGCGGTGACAAAATCCATTTCCTTCAGCAGCAGCACGTTGGCGCGCACCACGCGAGCATACGTCGGTATGGAGACGATGCCAATCGCAATCAAAGCGTTGATCAACCCCGTGCCCAGAACGGTCACAATCGCGATCGCCAGTAGCAGGCTGGGGAACGCCAGCAACACATCCATCACCCGCATGATGACATTATCCACCCAACCCCCAAGATAGCCGCTGATCAGCCCCAAGATCGTGCCGATGACAATGGCAAAGCCAACGGTCGAGAAACCGATGATTAACGATAAGCGTGCCCCATAAAGCACCCGGCTGAACACGTCGCGCACGTTGCCATCAATGCCGAACAGGTGCTGCGGCTGGTCTCGGGGGCAACCCAGCAAATGGATACATGGCGGAGCGCGCTTTTCCACTTTTTCGACCCCAATCAGCGGCTTGACCGGGTCATATTTCGTTAAATAAGGCGCAAAAATTGCCACAAAGGTCAAGATAGAGAGTATAGTCAGCCCAAGGATGGCAGAGCGATTGCGCAGCAGTGTGCGCACCGTCGAGCGAAACCTGCCCTGAGCGGCTGTAGTCAGTCTGTCTGGGCCTTCAACATCGCCGCGATTCTTCATCATCAGCCTAACCGAATTCTTGGATCGAGCACGGCGTACAAGACATCCACAATCAAGTTCACCGTGACGTAGATCACCGCGATCACCAGGGTAAATCCCTGCACAACCGTATAGTCGCGGGCAGTGATGGACTCGAACATCGTCCTGCCCACACCGGGCAGGTTGAACACGGTTTCGGTCAGCACTGCACCGCTGAGCAACCCACCCAGGGATAGCCCGATGATGGTCACGATTGGTAACAGCGCATTGCGAAAGGCGTGTTTGAGCACCACGGTCGGCATGCGCAGACCCTTGGCGCGCGCAGTGCGGATATAATCCAGCCCCATCACGTCGAGGATGCTGGAACGCGTCATGCGAGCGACGATCGCCAAAGGAATAGTCCCTACCGCCACCGCCGGCAGGAGTAGATGGCGCAGAGCATCGTTCAACACTTTCCAATTGCCCGTCACCAACGAGTTGAAAATATACAACCTGGAAAAGAAGGTCAGTACGCTATTCATACCTGGTGAAAGGTTCGCCAGGCCCCAGGTTTCGGTAAGAGGCGGTAGGGTAACCCCCGAGGATAACCGCCCAGAAGGCGGCAACCATAGAGGCGTGTCCTTGAATACAATTGCAAAGAGATATTCCAGCATCAGCCCCAGCACAAAGACCGGCCGTGAAACCTACGTTCGCCATCAACATGGTGCCGACATCTATGGGGGAGTTACGCCAGTATGCAGAGATGATGCCCAAGGGAATTCCCAGCAACGTGGCAAAGATCATTGCCGCGATAGCCAGCTCAATCGTTGTCGGCAGGCGCTCAACCAGGATATCCATCGTCGGACGCCCCTGGCGGAAGGACATCCCCAGGTCGCCGCGCAAGACATCTTTCAGGTAGATCCAAAACTGGACTGGGATCGGTCTATCCAGTCCGTAGCGTTTTTCGAAGGCGTCGCACACCGCATCGGTGGCGCGTTCGCCCAGCGCTGCCCGGCATGGATCGCCCGGAAGCAACCGCGCCAGGGCAAATGTGACAAAGAGGATACCTAGCAGGACGGGCAGCGCAGAAACCAGGCGTCGTGCGATGTATTGAAGCATTGAAATCCAGCCGGGAAGTTCAGGATTGGTGGAGAGGGCGAGGCAGAAGGTTGCCTCACCCTCTCCGGTTGGTCAGCTTACTGAGGAGCGTTCAGGAACGCGCCAAACAGACCCGAGAAGTAGGCGAAGTCTCCTACCCGACCTTTGTGCAACGGATGAGCGGCATCCCACTGAACCACCCAGGAGAGCACCACGTCATTGGCATCCAGGGTCGATCCATCGTGGAATTTCACGCCCTGGCGCAGCTTAAAGGTCCACTCGGTGGCGTCCGTATTGGCGGAGTATTCGGTTGCCAGCGAAGGCACGACCTCGACACCGCCGACTTCGTAAGCCAGCAGCGATTCGAGCACCTGCTCGCAGACGCGCAGGGATTCGCCATCGGTCTCGTCGGCGCAGTACAAGCCGATCGGCTCAGCATTCTGCATGAAGGTGAAGGTGTCCTGGCCAGGAACGTACATCACCTCCAGGCTCTCATTCCCCAGGGGGCTTGCATGCGCCCCTTCCACGGTAGCCTTATAAGCCGCCGCCGAAGCGCCGTGAGCAATGGGGATCATCGGCACATGCTGCTTGAGCAGCTCATTCACCTCGGTGTAGATTGCCCGGCGGGCTTCTTCATCGCCCAGCGCAGCGGCTTCGGCCAGGCGGCTGGTGATGTCATCGAACTTATTGCCAAACTGGTCGGTGGCGCCAGCGCCAAAGTGGAAATCGTAGAAGTTTGTTGGATCGGGGTAGTCGCCCGTCCAGCCCAGCAGGTGCAGACCCTCCAGTTTGCCGGCGTTGGCGTCGTCAATGAAGGCGCCCGATTCCATCTCGATGATCTCGAGATCGATATTCAGGTTCTCTTTCAATTGGGCGGCGATGTCCTGGGCAACAATCGGCGGTTCGGGTAAGTAGCCGCGGAACACATTGCGGTATTTCAAGGTGCTCTTGAACCCATCCGGATAGCCAGCCTGAGCCAGCAATTCCTTGGCTTTCACCGGATCGAAGTCATACCACTTGGAATCCTTCGGGCGGGCAAGCAGCCCTTCTGGCAGGAACTGGTCGGCCACACTGGAGCCGGGTGGATAGAAGGTGTCGACAATGCGCTTGCGGTCAATCGCCATGGCAATCGCCTGGCGCACCAGCTCATTGTCA
>FWPU01007370.1_pt1 | contig 20334 bp, 18 predicted proteins | sample 2228361 | NCBI WGS metagenome assembly FWPU01 (sample SAMEA103939777, study PRJEB20133) | metagenome
ACCGCTTAGCAGGCGGCTGCCTTCGACCAGCTCGGCCACCTCTCCAGTTCCTGATAATTATAACATATTGTCAGGATCCCATGAGAAATGTAGAAACCTTATGGTTTATCAGATTTCATAGGTTGATACAATCTTCATTCTGGATTTTTTAAAGAAGAGGTGAAGAAGTCATGAGGTCTTTCTGGAAAGAATCTTTTAGATTTGAATTCAGTGCCTTTTCTCTTCTGTGTTCATGGTATTTAAGCATTTTGATTAAATAAATTTTTGGTGGAGCTGAGCGGGATCGAACCGCCGACCTTCTGAATGCCATTCAGACGCTCTCCCAACTGAGCTACAGCCCCATCCTTATATATTTTTAATCATAGAGTATGAATATGTCAATTTGAGATCTCAACTGTTTCATTTATTGAGGATGAGCCTCTCTTTAATATTTAACCTTTATGAGATATTCTGAAGACATATCTTCAGATAAATACGTGGAGAATATTATAGAGGTCACTGATAGCTACAGAATTATCTGGAAGATTCACAGCAGGATGTCCTTCCATGTCGAATCTCATAACCTCAGGGTCATTCTTTACAATGCCTGCAACTTTGATTCCATAATCCTGAGCCATCCTCCTAAGTTCATTGCCTTCACCTTCATCTATAACCCTGTTTATTATGAGATAGATATCTTTAATATCAAGGGATAGTTCATCAACGAGTTCTTTTATCCTCCTGGCTGTAATTATACCTTTTTTTGTGGCATCACTCACAATGAATAATATATCGACTCTGTGGGTTGTCCTTCGGGAGAGATGTTCCATGCCTGCTTCATTATCTATCACTACATATGGATACTTATCAGAGAGCGTATCGGTATATTTTCTGATTATATTGTTTGCAGCACAATAACACCCTGCTCCCTCAGGTCTTCCCATTACGAGAAGGTCAAATCCCTTTGATTCAATAAGACACTGCTGTATCTGATAATCGAATAGTTGTTCCATGCTCATGCCACCTGGTCTCTCCTCTCCACCCCTTATTGTCCTTAAAGATTCCTCTCTCATCCTTCCCACAGTCGTATGCACGGATACACCAAGTGCCTCATTGAGGCATGAATTGGGATCTGCATCTACTGCAAGGACAGGTCCACCTCTTTTTTCTATTATATATCTTATGGTGAGGGCACACAGGGTTGTCTTTCCTGTACCGCCCTTACCTGCAAAAGCTATTATATTTGACATAATAGATAATTTTAACAGAAATAGTTTATTATTTTCTAAAGGAGGTTTTAGATGTGTGAGATAAATGCATATGTGATTGATAATGGAAAAGAGATACTTTACTTTGAGAATATCGATGTTGTGATTTTTGAGGATAAAAGGGTTATCATGAGAAATCTCTTTGGTGAAGAGATGGTTTACGAGGGAAGGATAAAGGAGCTCTCTTTTATAAAACGAAGGATTATTCTTGAAAAGATTGATTACTAACCTGTGGCACCAAAAGGTCAACTAAGGATTATTTATACAGGAAGGGGAGAGGCATCTTATAACATGGCAATGGATGAGGTTATTGCACGGTGTGTGATCGAAGATAACAAAATACCGACCCTCAGGTTTTACTCATGGGATAGACCATCAGTGAGTATAGGTTATTTCCAGAATCTGAGAGGATTTAATCTTGAATACATGATAAAAAACAATATCCCCATTGTTAGAAGACCAACTGGTGGCAGGGCTATACTCCATGATAGGGAACTGACCTACAGTCTTTCCACGAGGTTCGAGGGAATATTTAATGATAAGGGAATTTTTGAATCTTATAGAATTATATCCGGTTGCATCCTAATGGCATTGAGAAATTTTGGTATACCTGCTATGATGAGTGAGAGGAAGAAGGGAAATGGTGTAATGAGAAACCCGTTATGTTTCATGTCCATCTCATTTGGAGAGATAACCGTAGGTGGTAAAAAGATCGTTGGAAGTGCCCAGAAGAGATATAGAGATGGTTTTCTCCAGCAGGGTTCTATTCCTTTTAAGATAAATGAGATGTTTAAAGATCTTTTCAGGGTCGATAATCTTAATGGAATGGCAGGCATCAAGGACTTTATTGACCTTGATGATGAGGTGTTGATAAATAAATTGATTGAATATATATCGATTGCAATGGCTGATATACTCGGGGTCGAGATTATTAGGGATGAGATATCTTCAATGGAGATCGACGCTGCTATAAAATTAAGGGATCTTTATGCGGTAAAGTTAGTTTTTCCAAAAAGCTCTGTGAAACAGCCTGAACTTCTTTGAAAGAGGATTTTTGTCATTTAACGAACAAATAAGTGTTATTTTGGAGTATCTCATGGTTGGATGGCAGCTAAAGATTCTTTAGCCTTATCTGATACTTCTTTATTCTATAACCAAGCTGTCTTTCTGTAATGCCAAGATGCTTTGCTGCTTTTCTGATGACCATATTATTCTTCTTAAGTGCATCGATGATCCTTGCCTTTTCTAATTCAATAATCTCTTCTCTCAGTGTTACACCATTATCTGGTATTATTCTTTCTTGAGAACTCATGGGTTTAACTGGATTCATTATATATCCTGGAAGATGTTTTTTCTTTATTATGGATTCTTCAACCATTATCACGAGTCTCTCAATCAGGTTTTCGAGTTCCCTGACATTTCCAGGAAACTGGTACCTGTAAAGGATATCCATCACTTCGTCGTCTATAGTGAGAGATTTATGGTATTGTTTATTATATTTATTAAGAAAATGGTCTATAAGATATGGTATATCCTCTGGCCTCTTTCTTAATGGTGGCATCTGTATGGTTATTACATTCAATCTCCAGTAGAGATCTTCCCTGAAGTTTCCAAGAAGGACTTCATGGTAAAGCTCTCTGTTTGTTGCTGCTATGATTCTTACATCAACTTTTATACTCTTTGAGGATCCAAGAGGCTCGATAGTCTTTTCCTGTATAACCCTCAGGAGTTTTGGTTGGATGTTCATGGGTAGTTCACCTATCTCATCAAGAAAGATCGTACCATTATGGGCTGATTCGAATCTTCCTTTTCTCTTAACAGCACCTGTAAATGCACCTTTTTCAGATCCGAATAGCTCAACCTCAATGAGTGTTTCAGGGATGGCTGCACAGTTTACAACCACAAAAGGACCTTTACTCCTTTTACTCTGAAAATGGACGGTCTTTGCAAGAAATTCTTTTCCTGTTCCTGTCTCTCCGAGGATGAGGACAGTCGCATCAGTAGGTGCTATCTTTATAATATTTTTGATGACAGACCTTATTGCCTGTGACTCTCCAATTATGCCTATAGGATTGAATCTCTCTTTGAGGTGAAATCCAAGTATCTCTTTTTCTTCCTTAACCTTTCTGTAATTATCCCAGAGTTTTAGATACTGGGCAATCATTGAGGCAACGACTTCAAGAACCCTGAGATCATCCCTTACATCCCCATGTTTTTCTGAATATATTCTGTCAACAGAGAGAACTCCCATTATCTCTTCGTTTATCTTTACAGGCACGCACAGGAATGATATGCCACTTTTTTTGATCCTCGAACAGGTTTTATTGAGAAATTCAGGTTCTTCTTCTATATTAGGGATGAACATCGGAAGGCCTGTCTTTATGACCTTTCCTACTATTCCCTCACCAATTCTGTATTTTCCCCTCCTGATCTCCTCTTCGGTAAGTCCATATGCTGAAATTATCTCAAGGATGCCGGTATCTCTGTCAAAAAGGAATATGCATCCTCTCTGCATATCCAGATATCTCGAGAGGATCTCCATGGCATCCCTGAGATTCCTTTTTATGTCAAAGGAAGATGTGAGGCGCCTTGAGACCTCGAGGAGCGCTGATAATTCTATCTTTTCATCAATCTTCATGGCAATAGGTAACCTATTACCATTATATTACCATAATCATCTGTCAGCAGTCATCAGGTATACAGGGGGTATTGGAGACACCCCTTGTATTTTGAAATCTTGATTATTATATGGCATCCCTGCCTTTCTCGCCTGTTCTGATCCTTATAGCCTCATCTATGCTGGAAATAAATATCTTTCCATCTCCGACATTTCCTGTTTTTGCATTTTTGATTATTGTGTTAATGATGGTATCAACCATTTCATCAGGAATCACAATTTCTATTTTGATTTTTGGCAATAGCCTCACCTCATACTCCTCACCCCTGTAGACCTCGAGAAATCCTTTCTGTCTTCCAAAACCTCTCACCTCTGTAACCGTCATACCAACTATACCTTTTTCTGAAAGGGCGTTGACCACATCATCGAGTTTAAATGGTTTTATGATTGTCTCAATCTTTTTCATAAATAATCCTCCTTTTATACATGAAGGTTATAAGATCTTTCACCATGCTGGCTTTCATCGAGTCCAATTATCTCATCATCACAATCAACTCTTATTCCTGTCAGGCCTTTAATTATCAGAAGTATCAGAAATGTTATTGCGAGATCATATATGATGACCACTCCAACAGCAATCATCTGGGTTATTAATTGTCCTGGATTACCATACAAGAGACCTGTTCCTGCTTTATTTATCGATGGATCAGCAAATACCCCTGTAAGGATAGAGCCAAGTATTCCACTTACTCCATGAATGCCAAATACATCAAGGGTATCATCATATCCAAGTGCTGGTTTCAGTTTTGCTACTGCAAAGTAAGATATGATTCCTGCAAGAAGACCTATTGTCATGGCACCAATGATATTTACAAATCCAGCAGCGGGGGTTATTGCAACCAGTCCTGCAACCGCTCCAGATGCAAGACCAAGAACAGTCGGTTTTCTTGAATGTATCCATTCAGTAAACATCCATGAAAGGGCTGCAATGGCAGTGGCAGTATTTGTGTTAATAAATGCAACTCCTGCGATTCCATTTGCTTCAAGGGCAGAACCAGCATTGAATCCAAACCATCCAAACCACAAAAGACCTGCACCTGTTACCATGAGTGTGAGGTTATGTGGTTTCAGGGTTATATCATTTCTTTTACCGAGCATTATTGCACCGACAAGTGCTGCAATTCCCGCATTAATATGCACAACAGTCCCTCCTGCAAAATCCAAGGCACCTAACTTTGAGAGGAATCCTCCACCCCATACCCAGTGTGCAACAAAGAGATAGACGAATGTGAACCAGAGGATAGAGAATATTATCCATGCTGAAAACTTCATTCTTTCAATATATGCACCACTTACGAGAGCAACCGTGATTGCTGCGAATGTTAACTGGAATACCACGAATATATATTCAGGTATTGTCCCTGCAAAATCATTTATACTTTGAGAATCCAGACCTGTAAGGAATAGTTTTTCCAGGTTACCTGTTATTCCTGCTAAGTCTTTTCCAAATACAATGGTATAACCGTATACTATCCACAAAAGACTCACTATAGAAAATGCAACGAAGGACATAGCCATTGTGTTAAGGCTATCCTTTCTTTTTGTGAGCCCGGCATAAAACAATGCAAGTCCAGGAAGGGTCATAAGCATAACCATTGCTGTTGCAACGATCATCCATGCAGTATCTCCTGTATCGATCTTCTGGATTGATTCCATTTGATGTTGTTCATCAACTGTGGATGCCTGTCCGATTTTCTGAGTTATAAGGGTACAGGTCATAAATAACATGATTGTGAACATCAGTACAAAAATTATCTTTTTCATCTTATACCTCCTTTTTAAAAGTCTTAGCCTGTTCAACAACTCGCTAAGCCTTGAAAATCAAAAACTCACGAGCATCTTCAATTTTCGCTTACCGCATCTCACATGCGAGCCAAAGGCAAAGCAATCTCTTTATTTTCAAGATTTTTTGAGATTCAATCGTCGCTATCGCTCCTTGTAATGACATCTAAAACCCCTTTAGTTATTGAACAACCTCAAAAGTCTATATCTACCTGTATGGTTGCTGTTGGTTTATAGAAACTCTCATTATATATGTCATAACCGAGAATAACACTAACATTGGATGCAAACCTCCAGCCTATTCCGAAACTCAATGCACCATAGACATTCTCTCCACCCATATAATCTATTCCTAACCAGAGTCTTTGGGATATCTCACTCATTGTCCTGTCCCATGAGAGCAGAATACCACTGTTGTCTTTTTTACCATTTAGATCCACGAGGAGATCTTCATTGCCTGTGTAGTATCCCAGAGAGAATCTGCCCAGTTTTCCAATATTTTTTGAGACCAGACCAAAGATTATGTTGTAAGTGGTTACATCCCTCTTTGTGCCAAAGTCATAACCGCCGAATGCAATGGCTAAAGAACCATTGAAAATAGTATTTTCCGGTATACCGATCTTTGTGTTAAAGTATAATGGATATTCGTGTTCACCACCCGTATCTCTATAATCGATTCCTATTTCCATCTGCACATTTTGATATGGTAATACTCCTATCGTAAGACCTGTATTCGTCACTGTTGGTTCTGTCACACCATTCTGGCTTTCTGTCTTGATGTATGTGTCATGTCCGAAGTGTACAACACCCACTGCCTGTATATCTGTCGATGGAATCCATATCTGTGTTGAGGGTGTTGAGTTGGCGATACCATGTGCAATGATGATTGTAATAACCGAGATTGTTAATACTGCAAGTTTTTTCATATCTACCTCCTGATCTTGATTTTTTATTCAATATCTTTATTGCGAGAATCATGCCAGATTAAATACTGTTGATTTTTAAGAAAAATAAAAAATTAATAGAGATACATTTTCGTAGAAGATTACATCTTTGTGTTAAGTAAAAATCATTCATTTTTCTCTCCATCCAAATAAGATAAGCCTTTTCTTCCTTTGCTGGAGATGGTTGAGGTGGATAAAAAATCCTTTTCACAAAAGGGAGGAAATAAGGATGATTGCCTTTTTGTCAATCTTAAGGAAAAAATAAGATTTTTAAAAGATTACTTTTGAAGAAACGCGAAGGATTTACAACTTGTGATATAATGAATAAATAGATTTTTAGGTGGTGGAGGAGTGATGGAATTAAATTTTTCCTGTATGCTTTTTGATGTGATAGGAGATAATGGCATAAGGGAGGATGAAATTAGTTATCTCGCACCTCAAATCGAAAGGATACACAGAAGGATAATAAATAAGGAAATACCTGAATTTGAATTTCTTGAACTGCCTTTTCAGGATGTCTCGGAGATAGAGTCAGTAGCAAAGTGGATAAATGAAAGGGCTGAAAATTTTCTTTTGCTCGGAATAGGTGGTTCGAGCCTCGGTCCTGAGGTTATATACAGGGCATTGAGGAAGAGACACAAACCAAATATTTATATTTATGACAATGTCGATCCCAGTACACTCGACACAATCCTGAGACATATCGAATTAAAAAAGACCGTAGTTAATGTGATAACAAAGTCAGGTACCACAGCAGAGACTGTAGCATCATTTATGGTGATCTGGGACCTCATGAAAAAAGAGGGGCTCAAACCAGAAGAGCATTTTGTGGTGACAACAGATCCTGAAAGAGGGCCATTGAGAAGACTCGTAAGAGAGTATAATCTCATCTCATTAAGCATACCGCATGGTGTTGTGGGCAGATACTCTGTATTGAGCCCTGTCGGACTTCTCATTGCTAAAGTGATGGGGATCGAGATTGAAGAATTACTCAGCGGTGCAAGGAGCATAATAGAGACATTAAAGCCCAATATCTGGAATTCACCATGTTATCTATTCGGAAGTATGCTTTATCTAATGGACATTCACCACAATAAAAATATAAATGTCATTATGCCGTATACTGATTCACTGAGAGTCCTCTCTCAATGGTTTGCCCAGTTATGGGCTGAGAGCCTTGGAAAAGAGAATAAAGGACTCATGCCATATCCCTCAAAAGGCACAGTTGACCAACACTCCCAGTTACAGTACTGGATGGAAGGACCTGGAAGGGAGGTGATTATATTCATAAGGGTAGAGGATTTTGGAGTCGATATCAAGATACCTGATGTATTTCCTGAATATAGTGAGTTTAGATACCTTTCAGGACACACACTTTCTGAATTGATAAAGATAGAGCAAGAATCAACAATGTTGAGCCTGAGAAAGAGAGGAAGACCGAGCATGACATTGTCTATTCCATCAGTAGACGCATATAATCTCGGAAAGTTATTTAACTTTTTACAGATAGCTACAGCCTTTACAGGACTCCTTTATGGTATAAATCCATTCAACCAGCCTGCTGTTGAGGATGGCAAGATTTATACGAGAGCTATCCTTGGTATGGATGGATTCGAAAAGGAGAAGAAAGAGGTCGAGACCTTGAGAAGGATATCAGGATGGTTTTTGAGATTCTAAAAGATTCCTAGCCTGTTCAACAACTCGCTAATTTTTGAAAATCAAGAACTCACGAGCTTCTTCAATTTTAGCTTATGCATCTTACATGCGAGCCAAAAGCAAAGCAATCTCTTTATTTTTCAAGATCTTTTGAAATTCAATCGTCGCTATCGCTCCTCGCAATGACACCTAAAACCTCTTTAGTTATTCCATAGCCTCATCTCCTTTATTCTTCTTTTAAATTCCTCAGGACTTTCCTTTAAACCATCTGGTGACCATATCCCTTTCTTCTGTTTCTTCGCTGTTTCTTCTGCTTTGATGAATCTCTCAACATATTTTACATTCGGAGGTATGGTGAGAAGGACTGCATATCCATTCCTTATCATTATCTCATTTATGAGGTTCCCATCTGGTGTCCATAGATAGGCAAGGAGCCTTTCATATTTATCATATCTTTCGATATCGAGTTCAATCTTCACAATATTGTTTGATTTTTTTAATATCCTTTCAAGATGCCTCTTTGCCCTCTTTCCCCATGGCCTTTGCTCCATCTCGGGTGCATCTATTCCTATGAGCCTTACTTTTATATCCTCGTTATTATATTTTAAGAGAATAGTGTCGCCATCAAAGACCTTTATTGCCCTTACATATTCATTAACTCTGCTGTTATCCTTCTTATCAGAGAAGAGATAAAAGAGGGAGGTGATGAGAAAGATGAGGGTAAATATTAATGGATATCTACTCCTTCTGTAATAGAATCTTCTATTCTTCATTGAGTATCTTTATTATTGTTGTGAGTATTGTCTTTGGTGATACTGGTTTCTGTAAGAATATCTTTGCACCTGATGATAACATCCTCTCTACATCTTCATAAAGGTCGGCACTGTAACCAGATGAGAGTACGATCTTTGCATCAGTTCTTATCTCCTTGAGTATCTGGAATACTTCCCTTCCACTCATCCCTGGCATGATGAGGTCTAAAACAGTAATATCTATGTTTGGATTACTCCTAAATAATCTTATCCCTTCACGTGGGTCTGTTGCCTTAATTACTGATATACCATGGGGTTTCAGGACATCCTCATAAAGATCACATATACTTTCTTCATCATCTATAACGAGTACAGTACCACTTTTTCTTGGCGATGTAATGGACATCTCCATTTTTTCAGGCTCCTCCTTTTCTGCAGATGGAAAATAGATATTGAATCTCGTTCCCCTGTGAGGCTCACTGTAGAGATTTATATATCCTCCATGATTTGTGACTATCGTATGGACTATAAAGAGACCGAGTCCTGTTCCTTTACCTGGCTCCTTTGTTGTAAAGAATGGATCGAATATCTTTGACTGATATTCCTTCGGGATTCCTTTTCCTGTATCTTCTACAGTGAGTTTAACAAATCCTTTTAATAGTGGAATTCCCTGAGCACCATTCTCATTTCCGACCTTTGATGTGGCGATCAATAATCTTCCACCTTCAGGCATCGCATCCTTTGCATTTATGGCAAGGTTTAGGACCACCTGACTTATCTGTGATGGATCCGCCTTTATAAAGGGTATGTTATTATCGAGTTTGACCTCTATAGTGATCTCCTTCGGGATACTCTTTTTCAGGAGTTCCACAACCTCAAGGACGACATCATTCAGATTTATACTCCTGAATTCGATATGCTCCTTTCTTGTAATTGTGAGAATCTTCTTTGCGAGCTGGGCACCCCTCTCTGCAGACTTTTCTATTATGTCTGCATAGCGGTAAAGATTGGAATCCTCTTCAAGATTGCTCTTCAAGAGTTCTGCATATCCAAGGACACTTGTGAGTATATTATTGAAGTCATGGGCTATTCCGCTTGCAAGGGTCCCTATAGCCTCCATCTTCTGTGCCCTGATTAGATGTTCATAGAGCTTTTTCTCCTCTGTTATGTCTCTTTGAATCGAGACAAAGTGGGTGATATTATTTCCCTCTAAGGAGAGAGGAAATATGTTTGCGGATGTGTAATACAATTCACCATTCTTCTTTCTATTTACGAATTCTCCCTTCCATGTCTCTCCTCTAAGGATGGTCTGCCAAAGTTCTTCATAAAACTTATTATCATGGAGGCCACTCTTTAGTATGTTAGGATTCTTTCCGATCACCTCTTTAGAGGTATAACCAGTAATCTCTTCGAATGTCCTGTTGACATATTCTATATTTCCATTTCTGTCTGTCACCACCACAGCGTCATAGGCATTTTCTATTATCATCTTAAATCGTTCGAGATCCTCTATAAGGGTAGACCTTTCGAGGGTTATCGCGATATTGGATGATATTGCTTTAAGGATTTCCTCATCCTCCCTTGTAAATTCTCCATTTATCTTATTGGCGAAGTATAATGCACCTATGGGTTTATGCTCTCTGTTATACATAGGGTAACCCAGGAATGAACTTATATCTGGATGTCCTTCAGGAAATCTTCCAGAGAAAGCAAAGTGGCTTTTGACATCATTTATTCTTACTGGTGTGAGTGAATACTTCATGAACTCAAGGATGCCCTTTCCCTCTGGAAGTCTAACCACATCGCTTTTTACTCCTGATACAAATAATTTTTTGAATCTTCCTTTATCATCATAGAGTGCCAGTGCTGAATATTCTGCATCAAGGATATATCTTGAATCATCGAGTATTTCCTGAAGTATCTTTTCGACATCACCGGTAGTGTTTAACTCAACAGCTATCCTATGGAGCATCTGATATCTCTCAGATCTTTGAGAGAGTTTCTCCATGGCTATATTGACTGCCTTTCCGAGGGTATCTAACTCTCTTGTCCCTGTCTCTCTTAATGCCCTGTCCTGCCTTAGATCTGTAACGAGATTTCTGATGGGTCTATCGAGATTTATCCTGAATATTACTGCTGTAAGGAGTATAATGAGGAGCGCTGATACACCAATTGCAGTATTTAAGAGGTTTATTAATAGTGTTTCAGGAAATTCTAATTTATTAATAAGTATGTAAAGATCGACCATATTTCCTTTGTAAAGAATAAAATCTTTCACTATTATATAATCATTGTTATCTATCCTCACTTCTCTTTTTTCTAAGCCGATATCCTTTATATCCTTGAACATCCTTTCATCGAGATTGGTGAATATAGTGTTATCACCATGAGAGATGATTACATACATTCCGTGTTTTTTCAAATATTCCATGAAATTCAATATTTCTGTCTTTTGGGGTGGCTCCTTTTTATCAAAGATCAGTCCAATAAATGTTTTGGTATTCGAGATTTCATCATCCAGATGCCTTGAGAAGTGAATCTTTGAGATAATATTGGCGATAATGATAATAAAAAGAAATATCAATAGTACTGAAGATATTACAGGTAAAATAACCCTTCTTTTCAGGCTCTTCTGGTTCATTTTAGATAGGATAATTCTAAATCTGAGATTTGTCAATAGAGCGAATTTTCTGTGTTGTTACTATTTTAATCAGTCCAGCGCTTAGTTTCTGGTAAGTAAGTTCTGGGCAGTGCAGATCTACTCCTCTCACTTCTTCTGAGCGTTGCGGTGCCCTGTTTATGGAGGAGATTTAAGATGCCAAAAAAACTGATTCTCGAAGGTCTTTCTATTCTACAGGTGTTACCACAGCCATTACAACGAGTCTTTCTCCTTGATCTGCTGAGAATCCATGTGGGACCATCGGGTCACATAAGATACAGGTCTTTTTATCTGCAATTATCTTTTCTTCGCCAACAGTGAATGTGCCTTTTCCCTCAACCACATACATAAGTAATCTTAAAGGTGCCTTGTGGGGTTCGAGTTTCTGTCCTTTTTCAAGGCACATAAGCGCTATCCTCATTTCAGGCATGTCAGAGAGCATCTCCCTCGATATCCTGTCATGATAGAATCTGATCCTTTCTTTGAGATCAATTATCTCCATAAAACCTCCTTTTTTCAAGATTTAATATAGATTATATCTTAATCTATTTATGAGGATTTATCTATGAGATAGATCATAAATATCGATGTGGCATTTAATCTTCTTAATGACAAAGACTTGGATATGGATTATCATCAACAGAATTGTTAAAATTTTATTATGGAAAGGATACTGGGTCAGATATTACTTGGACTTACATTGCTTTTTGGAGTCGTAATGATGGGTGGAAGACTATTTTTTTATTTGAAAGTGAGAGATATAAAGAAGGTTATTTACTATTCTTTCTTGTGGATAATAATGCTTTTCTTTGCACTCATGTCATTCCTCTTTGTTCTTACAGAACTGAAAAGTCAAAATATTTACTGAAATGCCTTTACCTCACTCGTGAGGATCTCTCTCTTTCCACTGAGGTAACCATACCATTTGTAAAGCATATCAATAAGTGTTGTTATTGCAAGCACTGCCATTAAGAATACAAGGAATGCATCGAGTCTATAATGAAAGGCCTCCATTGAATTTTGTGCCTTTGTGGCTTTTTCATTGAAGACATGGATTAATTTATAAGATGCAGTAAGGGTTGTTGTGAACATAAATACCATTGGTATAAATGTTGTCCATGCATACCTCACCTTTTTCATCTTTATTATGACAGTTGTTCCGACACCCAGCGCTATTAGAGCGAGTAACTGATTTGCCACACCAAACATAGGCCATATACTCGAGATATTTCCTGAGTAGATAAGATATCCCCATGCGAATACCACAAGAAAACTCGTTGTTATTATCCCTGGCATCCATCTCTGCTGTCTCAGAGGTTTATATATGTATCCACCCATCTCTTGCAGTAAGAACCTCGCAACCCTTGTCCCTGTATCGACTGTCGTCAGAATGAATAGCGCCTCGAACATCAGGGCAAAGTTATACCAGTATGGCATCAATTCCTTTCCCAAAATACTCGAGAATATGCTTGCCATGCCAACAGCGAGTGATACCGCACCACCAGGCCTGCCTGTTACATCGACTCCAACGAGACTCGATAATTCATTTATCCTTTCAGGTGGAAATCCAATGGATTTCAGAGTCTCAAATGGTAATTTTGTATTGATCGCAAAGTAATCTCCTGGTATCAGGATCGTAGCAGCAATGATTGCCATTATGGCTACAAATCCCTCCATAAGCATCGCTCCGAATCCTATCAATGGGATATCCTTTTCTGAAGAGATCATCTTTGGTGTTGTGCCTGAGGATATAAGGGAGTGAAATCCTGATATGGCACCGCATGCAATCGTTATGAACATGAATGGAAAGAGTGTTCCTGGTACGATAGGTCCTCCACCATGTATGAATCCTGTTACACGGGGCATCTTTATTTCAGGGGCAAGCAAAATCACACCTATTGCAAGTAAGAGTATGGTACCGATCTTCATGTATGTTGAGAGATAATCTCTCGGACATAAGAGCATCCATACAGGAAGTACAGATGCGATAAAACCATAAATGGCTATCGAAACAACGAGACTATTTCTTGAGAGATTGAATAAGGGTTCAAGAAAAGAGCCAGGGATAGTGTGTCCAGTTATTACTGAGATTATGAGTAGGGTTACACCTATAAAACTTATCTCTGAGACCCTTCCAGGCCTGATCTTATAAAGATATATTCCCATAAAGAGTGCTATAGGTATTGTGAATGCAATAGTGAATGTTCCCCACGGGCTTTTTATAAGTGCATTTACGACAGCGAGCCCAAGTCCTGCAAGGGCGACTATTATGATAAAAAGTATTGCCAGAGATGCTGCTATGCCACCCACAGGTCCTATCTCATCTTTTGCTATCTGTGCGAGGGACTTCCCATTCCTTCTTACTGATGCAAAGAGTATTACCATGTCATGAACGGCACCACCGAGGGCTGAACCTATCAGTATCCATAAAAACCCTGGCAGATAACCGAACTGGGCTGCAAGCATCGGTCCTATGAGTGGACCGGCACCTGCTATTGCTGCAAAGTGGTGACCAAAAAGGACCCATCTATTTGTCGGGTGATAATCAATGCCATCTCTTAATCTTTTTGATGGGACAAGATAATTCTCATGAAGACTCAGAACCTTTGCAGCAAGAAATGATGCATAAAGTCTGTATGTAATAGCATAAAAACATACCGTGGCAGTGATTATCCACAGGGCATTGACCTTTTCTGATGGGTTATATACACCTGTTACTATAGCAAATGAAATGGCAAGTATCAATGATATTGTAAACCATATTATTTTTTTGAACATAAATAAATATAAATCTAACTTAAAAAATTAGTCAATAAAAGGGATTTTCTTTACTCATTTAGTTTCTCTTTTTGTCATCAGGGTTTACCTCGCTTTTACCACAATGGTATCAGAACACAACATGAAAGAATCGGGATCATTATAAAACGCTCATCAGCCTCTGTCTCATGACTTCATAACAGATAATTCCGCAGGCTACTGAGACATTAAGAGAGTTAACCCTTCCCATCATGGGAATACTCACAATAAAGTCACACATCTCTCTTACAGTTTTTCGTAATCCTCTTCCTTCTGAGCCGATTACGAGTGCTAGGGGTTTGGTCATGTCTTTTTCCCATGGAGTTAATTTAGAACCAGCCTCTGCACCGATTATGGTAATATCTGAATCTTTCATCTTTTTTATTATATGTTTGATATTTACTACCTCTGTGAGGTTAACATACTCAATGGCTCCAGCAGATGCCTTTGAGACCACTCCTGTAATACTTGCTGACCTTTGTGATTGGTATACCACACCATGTACACCTGTGGCATCAGCAACTCTCATGATTGCCCCGAGGTTTCGAGGATCTTCTATGAGGTCTATTATGAGAAAAAATGGCTCTTCGTTTTTTGTGATAGGGATCTCAAGAAGTTCATCAATCGTAAGGAGTCTCTTTTTTTCTCTAACAACTGCAATTCCCTGATGGCCCTTAGGAAATCTCATGTCAAAAAAGTCTTTTTCTACGATTTCCAGAGGGATACCTTTTGCCTTTGCAAAATCTATAATTTTATTTATATCTTTAAGTCTCTTTTTTGAGACATAAATGGTCTTTATCTTTCTACCTGACCTTATGGATTCAATAACAGGATTGATACCATAGACCCATTCTACCTTTTCTTCACTCTTTTTCAATTAAATCTTCACCTTCCAGTCAGTCTTATCCTTTTTGTCCTCAAGGATTATTCCCTTTTCCTCGAGTTCTTTTCTTATGGAATCTGCCCTTGTCCAGTCTTTATTCTGCCTTGCGATCCTTCTTTCTTCTATCTTTTTCCTTATATCTAACTCTGTAAGAGGTATTTTTTTATACCTCAGGAGATCTATATTCCATTGCTCAGGAGTTCTCTGGAAAAGATTAAGGATCTTACCCGTGGTGTTAAAGATCTCCTTTGTCATTATAAGCAATTTTTTTGCCTCCTCACCCGATGGCTTTAAATCGAGGAATCTGTTGACCTCCTTCAGGAGTTCGAATATATGTCCTATGGCGAGTGCGGTGTTGAAGTCATCATCCATTGCTTCTTCAAATCTCTCGATGAACCTATCGAGAAAATCATTGAATTGAGAGATCTCTACCTTTTTTCCTGTGTCAGTGGCATGTGTAAGAAAGTCATCAATCCTTGATATGGTACTGTAGTACCTGTCAAGTGAAGACTCCGCATCATGGAGTTGTTCCTTTGAGAATTCTATTGGACTTCTGTAATGGGTCGAGAGGATGAAGAATCTTATGACCTCTGGATCATATCTATCGAGTATCTCCCTTATGGTGAAGAAATTTCCGAGAGATTTTGACATCTTCTCTTTGTCAATCGTTATAAAACCATTGTGGACCCAGTACTTTGCGAAGACCTTTCCAGTATATGCCTCTGATTGGGCAATCTCATTTTCGTGGTGGGGGAATATGAGGTCAGCACCTCCACCATGGATGTCGATGGATTCACCGAGGTGTTTTATCACCATGGCTGTGCATTCAATGTGCCATCCTGGTCTTCCCTTTCCCCATGGAGAGTTCCACCATGGCTCACCTTCTTTCGATGCCTTCCAGAGGGCAAAGTCCATTGGGTTTTTTTTCCTCTCATCCACCTCTATCCTAGCACCTGCAAGGAGTTCCTTTGGATCCTTTTTTGAGAGTTTTCCGTACTCAGGGAATCTCTCTACAGAAAAATATACACTCTTGTTTTCACCCTCAGGTATTTCGTAGGCATATCCTTTTTCTATGAGCGCCTTTATTATCTCTATCATCTCATTTATATGCTCTGTTGCCTTTGGTTCAACATCTGCCCTCTCTACTCCGAGTCTGTCCATGTCATGGTAATACTCTTCTATATACTTTTTTACCACTCTATCCCATGTTATACCTTCTTCATTTGCTCGTTTTATTATCTTGTCATCGATATCTGTGAAATTCCTTACATACTTTACATCGAATCCCCTGTATTTGAGGTATCGCCTTATAACATCGAATACCACTGCATTCCTTGCATGTCCGATATGGCAGTAGTCATATACTGTGACCCCGCAGGCATACATCCTAATTTTACCAGTTCTAACAGGTATGAATTCTTCTTTTTTGCCTGTCATGGTATTAAATATCTTCACCTTTCCTCCTTTTCCTTCTAATTTTTCTATCCTGTTTTCGAGTCTCGATATATATTCTCTGAGTTCATGGAGTTCTTCCTCTACAGGATCAGGGAGTCTTACATGGTCAAGGGTCTCTTCGATCCCTTCCTGAACGATGCGCATGACTTTCTTCTTAATTATCTTTCCTGGAACACCCACCACAACAGAGTGATCAGGAACTGACTTAAGGACAACAGAGTTTGCTCCTATCTTTACATGATTTCCTATCTTTATTGGTCCAAGTATCTTTGCACCTGCGCCAACAACAACATTATCTCCAAGGGTAGGATGCCTTTTCCCTTTTTCCTTTCCAGTGCCACCAAGGGTTACTTCCTGATATAGGAGACAGTTCTTTCCTATCTCTGCGGTCTCTCCTATGACTACGCCCATTCCGTGGTCTATAAAGAATCCTTCTCCTATTTTTGCAGCAGGATGGATCTCTATTCCTGTAAGAAATCTGGCAAGGGTTGATAGGATCCATGGGATGAGTGGAATACCTGCCGTGTAAAGGGCATGGCTTATCCTATGTATAAGGATTGCATGGAATCCAGGGTATGTAAAAATAACCTGAAGGATGTTCTTTGCTGCAGGATCCCTTTCGAATACAGCATCAAGGTCTTTTTTGATAGTTTTTAAGAACCCCATTTATCCAAGGAACCTCTCAATGAGTCTTGACTCATAATCATCAAGTTTAATAGGTCTTTTGAGCATTATACTAAGTTTCATGAGTTTAAAATTCAGTTCTCTTATCTTCTTTATCCTCTCCTTGTCATCATCTATGGTCTCTATAAGTTCCTTGAGAGAGAGTATCTCCTTTTTTACCTCCATTTCAGGAGGGAGAAATCCATTATTTTTCAATATCCTGTAAGCCATTCTCAGATCCTCAGGTACCAGTTTATCGTCATCGAGGTCAAGGGGTTTGCCCTTATTCTTTAGGTTGTCGAATTCGCCCCTTTCGATTGCTTCAAGTATCTTTCTTTCAGCGATCCTCTGGAAAAGATCCATGAAAAATTATAACATTTTTTGTAAAATGCTATAATTGTCTTTGAATTAATTTAATGGAGGTGCTGATGAGGATAAGACTTACCAATCCCATAGTAGAGATGGATGGAGATGAGATGGCAAGGATAATTTGGGGTCTCATAAAGGAGAGACTTATATTTCCATATATCGAACTCAATATCAGATACTTTGATCTTGGGATAAAAAGTAGGGATATTACAGAGGACATGGTTACTCTGGAATCTGCAGAGGCTATTAAGGAGTGCGGTGTTGGTGTAAAGTGTGCCACCATTACACCCAATGCTATGAGGGTAAAGGAATATAATCTGAAGAAGGAATGGAAGAGTCCCAATGCCACAATAAGGGCAATTCTTGATGGGACTGTCTTCAGAAAGCCTATACTCGTAAAGAATATACCACCCCTTGTGAGGAGATGGAAGAAACCCATAATAGTCGGGAGGCATGCATATGGTGATATATATAAATCAGTAGAGATGAGGATAATATCATCGGGTGTGGTGGAGTTGAGATTTATATCTGATAACAAAATGGAATCTGAGGTGATTCATAGATTCGATGGACCTGGCATTGTTATGGCTATGCACAATATGGATGATTCCATAAGGAGTTTCACAAGGTCGTGTATAAATTATGCACTTGATGAGGGGGTGGATATTTGGTTCGGTGCAAAGGATACGATATCGAAGATATATCATGGTAGATTCAGAGATATATTCAGTGAAGAGATACAACTTAGGGAGAAGGATCTTCGTGAAAGAGGTATCAATTACAGGTACATGCTTATTGACGATGCAGTTGCTCAGGTGATTAAGTCCGATGGTGGTGTACTCTGGGCATGCATGAATTATGATGGAGATGTGATGTCAGACATGATTGCATCTGGTTTTGGAAGTCTCGGATTGATGACATCAGTTCTTGTGAGCCCTGATGGAAAGTATGAATACGAGGCAGCTCATGGAACTGTCACGAGGCATTATTATGAATATTTAAGAGGTAATCCAACATCAACGAATCCTGTGGCATCGATCTTTGCATGGACAGGTGCCATCAAAAAGAGGGCTGAGATGGATAAAGTGGAGGAGGCAAGGAGGTTTGCCTCTACTCTTGAGGATGTAACTCTTAAGACAATAGAATCAGGCATAATGACGAAAGACCTCGTTGATTTGGCAGAACCAAGGCCTGATAGGTTTGCCCTTACAGAGGAATTTATAGATGCGATAAGACTTCGACTCGAGAATGCACTCAGAGGATGTTAAGGCTTTGTACTTTTCGGTCTTCCGTTCTTCTTTTCACTGTGTTAAAATCTTTTAGAGACCTCTTGCGAGAGTGGCGGAACTGGCAGACGCGCTGGACTTAGGATCCAGTGGGTAAAACCGTGAGGGTTCAACTCCCTCCTCTCGCATGTCTTTGTATCTTTCTTGTAATTCTATTTCAGTGTGATATCAAAACCTTACCTTCGGGACATCCTCTTCACCGGCAGGTATTTCATAATAGGTTGCCTCGACAACACCTGCAAGGGATGCAAAGAATCTTCCGAATATAGTTCTTCTATAGGTATTCAATGCCTGAACAGCTTCATTGTATCTCTTTCTCTCCACAGATATCCTGTTTTCTGTGCCTTCAAGGCTGTCCTGGAGTTTCAGGAAGTTTTCATTTGCCTTGAGTTGAGGATATGCCTCCCTCAAAAGGAGAAGTCTTGAGAGCACACCTTCAAGTTCATTGGATGTCATTATCTTTTCAGAGGGGGTTTTTGCCTGAAAATACCTTGTCCTTGCCTCTGCAATGTTTTCGAATATCTCCCTTTCATGTTTTGCATATCCTTTTACCGTTTCCACGAGATTGGGAATCAGGTCGTATCTCCTCTTTAACTGGTTTTCGACCTGTGCCCACTGTGCCTTTACCCTTTCATCCATTGCTATGACCTTATTGTACTCACTGATACCCCATGCAAGAAGTCCTATACCAATTAATACAATTATTCCAATAATAGCGATCGCAATCTTGAATCCCTGAGCCATATGACCTCCTCAATTAATATTCTTAAAAACAGGAATCATTCATTAAATATCCTTTCATATTAAAACATTTTACCAGAAAAAAATAAAACTGGCTCCAGAATACGAAGGCTCTGAGACATTTAAATAAGCGTATCCGATAGGTTTAAAATTGCTCAATCTGAGTTATAATTATAAAAAATATGATATTAAAGCCTATCGGCTCAAAGAGGAGAGGTAGAATTTTTAACTAAGATTAAATCGTAGATGATATGGCAAGATCAAATTCCAACGGTGCAAACTTAGGCTTTGAACAAAAACTCTGGCAGGCAGCAGATAAACTCCGTAGCAACATGGATGCAGCAGAGTACAAACATGTTGTGCTCGGATTGATTTTCTTAAAATACATTTCAGATGCTTTTGCAGAGGTCTATGAAGAAGTAAA
>FWPU01007371.1_pt1 | contig 20333 bp, 14 predicted proteins | sample 2228361 | NCBI WGS metagenome assembly FWPU01 (sample SAMEA103939777, study PRJEB20133) | metagenome
TGGCAGGTGTCTAAAGCCCTTGGCTGGCCCCCATAGGACCAAATTTAAGGCGGTAAGGCCTGGGGGGGCGGCCGGAGAGCGCCGTGGCCGCGCTGGGGCATTCACGGGGGCCCGGCTACTGTCTGAATCGCAGGGGGCATTACCAGCCGATTTCCATCCTCCGGCGGTTTTCCAGGTACCACCGGGCGAGCGCGTCGTGCTGTTCGGCCCACCGCGGCCGGATCCGGATGGGATTCCCCTCGTCGTCCGTGATCCCCCTGGCTTCCAAGAGGAGCTCCAGTGTCTTCGCGGCGGGATCTCCGCGCTCGTCGTCCATCAGCCGGTCTATGAGCACCGGGATCGAGCGAGCGTCCTGCCGTTGTATTTCATCGAATTTCCCCCGGTCGATCATGCCGTCCACTTCGGCGGCCCATGCCGGATCCAGCGTCAGACGCAGTTCAGGGGTTCGGCGGCATTTGGATATCCTTGGCTGGGCCGAGTAGGACAGCGGCAGCAACAGGGCCGCCAGAAGCGTCGTGCGCGTGACAAAGGTGAGCAGGCCCCTGTATACTGCCCGCATGACGCTCATCGTAACCGATCCCCTGTATCTGGAACACCGCGCCGAGGGCCACGTGGAGCGCCCGGAGCGTATCGGGGCCATCCTCGACAGGCTTCGTTCCTGCGGGCTGATGGACCGGCTGATTCCGATACAGACCCGCGACGCCACCGAGGGCGAACTGGCCCTCGTCCACGACCGCCGCTACATAGACTTGGTGCGCCACGTCTCTGAGCGCGGCGGCGGTTGGCTCGACTCGGACACGTATGTCAACGAGCGTTCGTACGCCGCCGCGGTACGCGCCGCGGGCGGCGTCATTGCCGCCGTGGAGGCCGTACTGGGCGGCCGGGACCGGACGGCCTTCTGTGCCGTGCGGCCCCCCGGGCACCACGCCCTGCCGGGGCAGGGCATGGGCTTCTGTGTTTTTAATAACGCAGCCGTCGGCGCAAGGTTCACCCGAAAGCGGGTCCTGATAGTGGACTGGGACGTCCATCACGGTAACGGCACGCAGGCCGTCTTCTGGGACGACCCGTCGGTCTGGTATATCTCGTTCCACCGGTATCCCTTCTACCCCGGTACGGGTGTCGAGGCGGAGCGGGGGGCCGGCAACATCGTGAATCTTCCCATACGATTCGGGACGCCGCGGCGGGAGATACTCCGGGGGCTGGCGGCCGCGGTGGACGAGGCGGGCCGGCGCCTGAGGCCGGAGATCGTCATAGTCTCCGCGGGATTCGACGCGCACGAGGACGATCCGATCGGGGGACTCGGGTTGGCGGCCGAGGACTACCGGACGATGACCGACACGGTCATGGGGCTTGGGGTACCCGTTGTTTCCACGCTTGAGGGCGGGTACGGTCTGGAGGGGCTGGGCCTTTGCGTGGAGCAGCACGTCCGGGGGCTCATGGGGTGACCTCCGGCGGGGCGGCGGCCGCTCAAAGCAGCGTCACCCTGGCCCTGCACATCTCCACGGCCGCGCGGATGGCCGCGATCATGGGGCCCGGATCCGCGGCGCCGCGGCCGGCGATATCGAACGCGGTGCCGTGGCAGGGCGCGGTGCGGATGAACGGCAGCCCCAGCGTGACGTTCACCGCGTTCGGATGCGCGGCCTTGACGGGCCCCAGGCCCTGGTCGTGGAACATGGCCACGATCGCGTCGCAGGGGCGTCTCCAGACCGTGTCGGCCGCGTAGGGTCCCTCGGCGCGCAGGCCTTCCTTCCGGGCGATTTCCACGGCGGGGGCGATGACCTCGATTTCCTCCCTTCCGAGCGCCCCGCCTTCTCCCGCATGGGGATTGAGGCCGCAGACGACTATGCGCGGGTCGGGCACGCCGAAGAATTCGCGCAGTCCGCCCGCCGTCCGGCGTATCGTCCCCAAGACGCGGTCGGCGGTTATGAGTCCCGGAAGCTTTCTTATGGGGACGTGCGTGGTGACCAGCGCCACCCTGAGGGGGCCCGACACGAAGAGCATTACCGGTTGCCTTACGCCCGCCCTGGCGGCGAGGTATTCCGTGTGTCCGGTGAAATGGACGCCCGTCCTGGCGATCCGTTCCTTGGAAACGGGCGCGGTGACGATGCCGTGGGCCTCTCCGGAGAGTACCATGTCGACGGCCTCGTCGATCGCCGCAAGCGCCTCGCGGCCGCCGCCGGCGCGGGATCCCACGACGGCGATCTCGGCGCCGTAGTCCTCGCGGAGCGCCTTGTCGACGACCTCGGGGCCTATCCCGCCCGGATCTCCCAGGGTTACGGCGATCCGGATCGCGGTTTGGGGCATTACCGGGACTTGACGAGCGTATCGGGCAGTTCGAAGTTGGCGTAAATCTTTTGGACGTCCTCGATTTCGTCCAGGGCGTCCATCAGAGCGAGCACCTTTCGCCCGGTTTCCTCGTCCACCTTCACATTGTCCTTGGGCAGCAGGGTGAGTTCGCTTGATCGGATCGGATATCTCTTCGCCGCGAGCGCCTTCTTGAGGTTTTCGAAGTCGGCGGGGGCGCAGGTGATGAAGTAGGCGTCCCCGACCGTTTCCAGGTTCTCGGCGCCGGCATCGAGGACGTCGGCCATGATCTGGTCCTCGCCGGCGGCGGACGTGGGAATCGTGATCACACCCTTTCGCTGGAACATGTAGGCGACGCAGTTGGTAGCTCCCAGGTTGCCGCCGTTGGTTTCGAATATCTTGCGGATTTCGTGCGACGTGCGGTTCTTGTTGTCGGTGAGGGCCTCGACCATGATTGCGACGCCGCCGGGCCCGTATCCCTCGTAGTTGGAAACCTCGTAGGAGACGCCGGCGATCTCTCCCGTCCCGCGCTTGATCGACCGCTCGATGTTCTCCCGCGGCATGTTAGCGGCCCGGGCCTCCTCGATCGCGTACTGGAGCTTGATGTTCATTTCCGGATTGCCGCCTCCCTCCTTGGCCGCCAGCTGTATCGCCCTGGCGAGCTTTGAAAAGAGCTTTCCCTTCTTGGCGTCGGCGGCGCCCTTCTTGTGCTTGATGGTTGCCCAGTGCGAATGCCCTGACATGGATGCGGATTATATCGCCGGCGGGGGCCCGGAGTCAAACGGCCGATGGCTCCACGGCCGGAGGGACGGGCATGGAGGCTATTCCTGGACGCCCCATATCTTGACGGTCGTGTCCTCGCTGGCCGATGCCAGCCTCTTCCCGTCCGGGTTGAAGGCGACCGAGAAAACGGCCTGCGCGTGTGCCGTGATGCTGCGGATCTCCTTGCCGCTTTCAAGGTCCCAGAACCTGATCGTCCGGTCCGCGCTGCCTGATGCCAGTATCTTGCCGCCGGGGTGGAACGCCAAGCATCCCACGGAATGTTGATGGCCCGTGAAGACCCGCGGCTCCCTTGCCGTTTCGGGCTCCCAGATGTGGATCGTGGCGTCCTGGCTCCCGGAGGCCAGGGTCCTGCCGTCCGGGCTGAAGGCCACAGACATGACCGGGCCCGCGTGCCCCCTCAGCGTGCGGGTTATTTCGCCGGTCTGTACGTCCCATATGCGGATCAGCCTGTCACCGCCGCCCGAAGCCAGCAGGCGCCCGTCCGGGCTGTATGCCACCGACCACACCGGCATTGAATGGCCCTCAAGGGAACGGTTCTCCCTCCCGGTCGCCACGTCCCAGATCCTGACCGTCCGGTCGCCCCCGGCTGAAGCGAGGGATTTGCCGTCCGGGGCGAAGGCGACGGCGCTTATCCAGTGCTGATGCCCGCTCAGCGAGCGGGTTTCCGATCCGATCACCAGGTCCCATATCTTGATCGTCCTGTCGTTGCTGGCCGATGCCAAGAGGTTCCCGTCGGGGCCGAAGGCCACCGAAACCACCCACTGGGAATGGCCCGAGAGCTCCTGTATGCCCTTGCCGCTGGCCGCATCCCACAGCTTGACCAGCCGGTCGTTGCCAGATGAGGCAAGCAACTTCCCGTCAGGGCTGAAGGCCACGGAGTGTGTGCATCCCTTGTGCGCGGAGATCGTGCGGAGATCCTCGAAGCTCTTCACGTCGTAGACCCGCTCGCTCCGCGCCTTGGCCAACCCATCCGCCGCGCGGGCGTCGCCCGGCCTGTTGCGGAGCGCCTCGGCGAAGGCCGCGATCGCGTCCTTCCATTCCTTTCTCCACGCGCTGCGCTCGGCGCGCTCGATCGCCTCGCGGTAACGGCGTTCCCTCTCCTCCGGTATCCACTTCAACAGCTCCTTGGCCCGGTGGTCCTCGGGCATCGCGGCCAGTGCCTGCCTGACCGCCTCTTCCGCCTTGATGAGATCTCCCTTCCCGAGCGCCTCCGAGTAGGCCTTCATCGCCGCCTCGTAGCGTCCCTTCCTCTCGAGCGCGTCGGCCAGGGCGTCGCGGCCTTCCACGGCCGAACGCCGCATGGCCTGGGAGGCCTCCAGCAGCCTGCCGGCACGTTCAAGCGCCTTGGCCCTCTCCTCCCACAGGTCGACGCGGATCCGCTCCTCGTGCCCCGGCTGCGCCTTCCACGTACGCTCCGCCTCGCCCGCCTCCGGATCCTCCAGGCGTATCGTACGCATGCCCGCCTTCACCTTCGCCTCCAGCGGGGTCCGGCCCTGCGCCGCCCCGGTGACGGAGGCGCCGGCGGGATGGGACTCTACGACCAGGCCCGCCAGCGGCGGCAGCGGCACGTTCAGCTCGCACCGCTCGTCGGGGCGGACTTCCGCGGTGCCCTCCCAATCCGAACGATCCGGATGGGTCAGCCTCACCTTGTGCGGTCCGGCGGGGAGATCCTCCGCGAGCCTTGGGGTCTGTCCGGCCGGTTTCCCGTCAAGCATGATCTCCGCCCCCGGCGGCTCGCTGACGATGCGCAGCGATCCCGGGAGGGTCTTCATGTCGGCAACCGTCAACTCGGCGGGACCGTCCGACTTCACCTGGATCCGCCACTTGCCGGGAAGGTGCTTCTTGCGCTCCACCACGATCGTATACTCGTCTTCCGGCACGTCCTTCAGCTCGAGCGGCAGGCGGTCCTGGCGATCGACCTTGAGTATCTCGCCGCCGGAGGCGTTGACGAGACTCACACGGTCCCCGGCCTCCAGCCCCTTGATGGAAACCGAGCCCGTCAGACGCTTCAGGCCCGCCTCCCACTTGCCCGGTTTGCCGGCCTCGACCTTCACGGTCAGCCGTTCCTCGGAGAATCCCTTCAGCCTGAAGAGGAGGATGTGCTCGCCGGGGTCCATTTGCGACAGAAAGATGGGGGTCTGGCCGAGCTTGCGGCCGCCGAGGAAGACGGACGCCCCCGGTGGATCGCTGAGTATCTGGAAGGGGGAGCGTGAACGTTCCAGGCCCTCTCGCGCCAGCCTCCGTTCCTCCTCGGAGCGGGACCGCCGGACCGCCCGTTCGTACCAGACCGCCGCCTCCTTCCAGCGTCCGGCCCTCTCGAGCTCCCGCGCCACGGCGAACTGCGCCCTGATTTCCACGGTCGCCGGATTCCCCGGGGCCAGGTCGATGGATTCCTCGACGCGCGCGCCGCCTTCGAAGACCGCTTCAATCCTGTGCGTTCCCCCCGCCAGGCGCAGCGTCTTCTGGCGAGGATCCACCTTCACGCCATCGATTCGCAGCTCCCGCGGGTCGGGCTCTATATCTAGTCCGATGGGGAGCGTCACCTCCTGGTCGGGCCGGCCGGGCTCCGTTGAGGCGGCGTCGATTTTTCTCTTTATGAGGAGCTGATAGGCGCCCGCACCCGCCGACACCCCCAGCAAAATGGCCAGCACTCCGACCAGCACGCGGCGGGCGGCAGAGGCGCGCGCGGGTGCCGGCCGGGTGGGCGGTGGAGGTGGGAGTGGAATCTCCTCTTCCGCGGGCGGCGCCGGGATGGCCTCGGCCTGCGGGGGGGCGGGCGGTGCATCAGGCCATTGGGGCACGACGACCAGGGGCATCTCTTCCTTGGCCGCGGGGGACGGGACGGGCGGAGGTTCCGGGGCGGCGGGCGCCGGCGGGGCCTCGTCCGGCGGCGGTGGAGGCGCTTCGGCCGCGGGGACGGGCTCCTGCGGTTCGGCGAATATCCTGGTGGCGAGGAAGTCGAGGGCCGACTGGATTTCCTGAGGGGATGCGGTCGCCGGCTGGCCCTCCGCGGGGACGGGCTGCTCGGGAGGGCGTTCGCTCCGCGAGGCGGGAACGGCACGCTGGAGCTGGCTGTCGCCGGCCGCCAGCAGCACGTCCATGGCCAAGAGGAGCTCCTCGGCGTTGGCGAACCTCCTTGAGGGATCCTTCTCGAGGCACTTCAGTATGAGGGACCTGGGACCGGTCTGAATCCATTCGGGCAGCGGCTCCGGTTCCTTCTCGGCCGCCTCATTTATCGTGGCGAAGGGGGGATGGCCGGACATCAGCGTGTAGACGGTGGCCCCCATGGCGAAGACGTCCATTGAAGGGTGCGAGGCGGCCGGGTCGGCGACCTGCTCGGGGGCGGCGTAGCCGGGTGTGCCCGCCGCGACGGCCGCCTGGCCGGCGGCATCCCCCCGGTATTCCAGTATGGACGGCAGGCCGAGATCCGCGAGCTTGGCCTGGCCCAGGTTCCCCTCGGGGATGATGATGTTTCCGGGCTTTATATCGCGGTGAACCAGCCCCGCCCGGTGCGCCGCCGCCAGGCCCCTGGTGGCCGAGGCGGCGATCTCCATCGCCTCTCTGGGAGAGAGACACGGCCAGCCGTCCTCCTGCACCCTTTTTAGGTAGGCGGCGGCGGTCTCACCCCGCACGAATTCCATCACGGCGTAGCGCCGGTCCCCCTCCTGGCGGAATTCCAGCAGTCGGACGAGGTTGTCGTGTGGAATTTCGAGTACCTTTTGAAGGTCGTTGAACGCCGCGTCGACAAGCTCCTTGTGCCTTGGGGGTAGATCAGGCCGGATTATCCTTACGGCCACCTCGGCTCCCAGGCGGGAGTGGAGGCCGTAATAGACGACCCCCAGGGAACCCTCGCCGATGCGGCGTAGGAAGGAGATCTCCCCGAGGACCGGCCACCCCTGCGCGTCGCGGGGCAGATCGGCAGGAAGGTCTTGACTGGCGGGATCGGCAGGGACGGTCCCTTCCGCTCCCTCGGGCCCATCGGCATTCATCTCGTCGCGTGCCGATTTCGGCCGTGACCGTCAGTTCGAAGGTTCACGGCCTCGGTCTACCCTCCGGTGGCTAAGTATATCATGTCGAGAAGGCCCAAGCGAAAGTATAGAGATCGATTCAGCAACAGCGGAACCCCGGGGGAACCGGGGTTATTATTTCAGGGGTTTGAGAGCCACGGTCTGCTTGGTCGAGGCCGAGGCGTTCTCTTCGCGGGTGGTGGTTCCGCCGAAGAATGTGGTCTTGTTGGTGAGGGACTTCCTGCAGGAGAACTCCTCCCGGGAGGACTGTACGTAGCCCTCTCGGGAGAAGACGAATTCACGCTCCAGGCTGAACGTGCCGCTGACGGCGTCGCCGATATTGGCCGGCTTGGAGAGGGGGGCGGCGGCGGTCCCCTTCACGGTGACGGTTTTCTCGTTGATGGCCGTCACCTTGAGCGGCAGATGGATCACGCCGGACTCCAGCACCCCGGGCAGGTCCTGCGGCACCGCGTCCTTCCACGACTGTCCTGCGGAGACGGGATCGGAGGGGCAGGGGGGCTGGATGAATATCCTGCCGAAGAGCGCGAAGCCCGTATCGATCGCGCCGGATCTCATCACCACCACCTGGCCCGTGGACGGCATCGCCACGAGGTCGTACTCCCCCACGGACAGCCGCTTCATGTGCTCGGCCCTCTGGTCGGCGTCGGCCTTCGCCTGGGCCGCCCGGTTCTTGTCCTTCTCCCTGACGGTCACGCGCGTCTGGGGATCCTTTCCTCGGGCACGGGTGAGGGCGATCTCGTACTCGTCCGTGGAATAGGTCCAGGAGACCTTCTTGAGATCGACGCACAGGGACCATGCGCGTCCCGGGACCTCCCGGTAGGACAGCTCCGCCTCGACCTCGCGTTTGTCGTTCGCGGTGCTTATGATGCGATGGGTGGTTCCCAGCGTGCCCACGCCCTTCTCGAGAATGTCGGTGCGGCGCTGGCCGGCGTAGTTGAACTGCATCGCGAAGCGACTGTTCAGGTTTACGTTCCACCTGAGCGTTACGGACGACTCCTGGAGGGCAGGGAGGATCGCGACGATCGGCGCGATGATCCATGGGCGCGTCATGGCGGCTGCCTCCGCCGGCCTTCTCCGGCGACTTGATTATAACGACGCGGCGGGGGGCCGGGCACCCATTTTGGAGGCGTCTCTCACGGCATCCGGCGGGCGGTGACGAGCGTTATGTCGTCGGACTGCTCCGACCCGCCGCGGTGGATGTCGATCTGGGCGGTGAGGTTGGCGATGAGCGATTCCGTGGGACCGTCGCTGTCGGAGCGCAGTCGTCGCCTGAGGTGTTCCATCCCGAATTCACGCTGCCCGGGCGCCATGGCCTCGTTTATGCCGTCGGTGAACATCATCATCCGGTCGCCGGCCTCGAGCTGTATGAGTTCCTCCTTTATGGAGGCCTCGTAGGAGGCGGGCGGCAGGACCCCGAGGACGGGGCCGCGGGAGGGATAGATCGTGGCGACCTTCGCCTTGGAGCGCCATACGACCAGCGGCAGGTGTCCGGCGTTGGCCACGGCCAGGGTGTGCTGGCAGGGGTCGAGTATCGCGTATATCCCGGTGATGAACATACCCGACTTTATGTTGCGGAAGAGCAGCCGGTTGAGGTTCGCCATGACGCGGGCGGGCGGCGCGTCGGGCTCCGGTTGAGTCCGCAGCATGGCGCGGCATGTCATTGACGCGAGGGCGGCCGGCATGCCCTTGCCCGAGGCGTCGGCGACGGCGATGCCCAGTTTGCCGTCCGAGAGCGGTATGAAGTCGTAGAAGTCGCCGCTCACCGTCCGGGCCGGCCTGAACACCATTCCGAACTCGTAGCCCGGGACGTTGACCGGCCCCTTTGGCAGCAGGGACTGCTGGTATTCGGCCGCGGCCGCCAAGTCCTGCAGTACGATCTCGAAATCCTTGGCGGTCCGCGTGGGGTATTTGTCCTCCACCTTCTTCATGTACCGCGTCGGCGGCTCTTCCGGCGGCATACCCACCTGGTTCGATCCTCCAAGGACATACGACTTGGACGGCTCCCCGATCGCGTCCCGTCCTCCAACAGTATGCGTTTCGGGGCCCGTTCGGGCAACAGGCATCGTGCTGCGGCCGTCCCGTCTTTTCGCGAAACCACGCGGCCGGGTCGGCTGTAAAGGGGGCAGAAGGTGAGGAACGTGAACCGCGCGCGGGCGGCGGCCGTTGCGGCGCTGGCGATCGCCTGGGCCGGGGCCGCGTGGCCCCAGGGCGCGCCGGGGCGCCGGCGGACCTTCGCGATGGGTTTCACGGTGGTTCCCTACGATGTCACGCCGGAGGCGCTTCAGGGGGCGTTCGATTTCGTCAAGAGCCACGGGGATCTCGTCTCGTTCAACCTCTCGGACGGAGGCGTGCCTTGGATCGAGGCCCTGGAGGACAAACCGTTCCCCGGTGGGCGTGAGGAGAAGTGGAGAGAGGCGCGCGGCGCGGTCCCCGAGGGCTACAAGGTCTTCATATATCTGACCCCGCTCAACGGCGACAAGGACGGGCTCTCCTCCCCTCCGATTGATCCCGTCAACGCGCCCATGCAGGCGGGCGGGTGGGCGCGGCGAGCCTTCGACGACCGCGACGTGGTCAAGGCGTATGCCAACTACTGCCGCCGCGCGGTCAGGGCGTTTCAGCCCGACTACGTCTCCATAGCCCACGAGTGCACGCGCTTGGCCCACTCCAAGCCCAAGGGTTGGGGTCCGTTTGCGAGGCTCTGCAAGGCGGTGAGGGAGGAAATCCGCAAGGAGTTTCCGAAGGTTTCCGTGGGGGTGACCCACGTCCTGCCGCTCCTGTGGAACCAGCAGATCGCCCGCCTGATCAAGCCGTCCATAAGGGACATGGACTTCATGGGGCTGAGCTTCTTCCCCTACGCCGGCATCGAGGCGGAGCTCCACGGCGGCCGTGCCCTGCCGCAGGGGCGCGACCAGTGGGCGGCCCCATTGCGCTGGGTCCGCCGTTTCTCGGAGAGGCCGATCGCGATCTGCGACACCGGATACACCAGCCGGGATATCCACATTGTACAGCACGGCCTCAGAATGAAGGGCGATCCGCAGCTGCAGAAGGAATACGTATCCGACCTGCTCCAGCTCGCGCAGGCCGACGATTATCTCTTCGTGGTTTGGCACATCCCGATAGACTGCGACCGCCTGGCGGCCGCCATGCCGCCGGAGATGCAGGATTTCTTCCGGCTTTTTCAGAGCAACGGGCTGGCCACCAGCGATCTCAAGCCCAAGCCAGCCATGGACGTGTGGGACAGGGAGCTCCGCCGCAACCCGCGCCCCCAGTGATCCGGGGGGCGCCTCTTGGAGAAATCAGGAGGAGCGGAGTATCTCCGCCACGGGGCGCCCCAGCAACCGCCGCGTGGGGATCCACGACGCGACGAGCCCCGCGGCGGCGCAGACGGCGAACACGGCCGCCAGCGTCACCCAGGGCATGGCGAGGACGAGCGGCATCTCCATCATGACCGCCGCCTGCACGACGAAGAGGAAGGCAAGCAGATATCCCATCCCCCCGCCCAGGAGCCCGCTTGCGACGGTCAGCGCCACGGCCTCCGCCGCGAACATCCGGTAGAGGTGGCCCTGCCTGAGGCCGACCGCCTTCAGCACGCCCACCTCCCAACGCCGCTCGATCGCCGCCGTGGCCATCGCGGCGGTCAACCCGAATAGCGCGATCGCAACCGCCACTACAAGAAGCATCGCGAACAGGACCTGGGTGGCCCAGTAGAGCGCCTCCGCCTCGCGTTTCTCCTCCTCGGCGCACTCCACCCCGAGGCGGTACTTGAGCCCCAAGTGTTCGCGCACTCGGGATGCCACTGCCGGCGCGGCGCCCAGCGTCTTGACAAGGCGGAACCCCTGGAAGGCGTCCCGCGGCGCGTCCTTCGTGAGCCGCTCGAACGTCAGCGCCGACAGCAGCATCCCCGATCCCTGAGCGTTCCCCTCGCGCGCCCTGAAGGCGTGGTGAAACCCCGGCATCCCGGCGCATACCGCCGCGATGCGCACCCTCTCCTTGGCGCGCCTGGAACCGAGGTGGAACGACAGCTCCAGGAGATCTCCCGTCCGGACGCCCAGGTGGCGGGCCATCGAGAGGCTCACGATCGCCGGGGGAGAATCTCCCTCGGCGCCCGTGTCGGCCGAAAGCCTCCCCAGCGCCTCCGGGCCGCCCTCCTCGAACTGCGCTTCCCTCACGTACATCGCCTCCGCGAGCTCGTCGCTCACCCCGAATGGCACCACCCACAGCCGTTTCATGCCCACGATGTCCGAGGCGATCGCCTCGTATGCGATGCCCTCCTCCGAGCGGCTCCTCAGGAACGTCACCGACGCCGACCGCTCCACCCCCTCGATGCCGCGCAGGGCATCGTCCAATCCGGACTCGTTCGCGTCGCCGAGCGTTATCCTCAGATCAGCGCCCACCTTGCGGTCGATGAACGACAGCGCCGTTCGGCTGAACATGGCCACCATGCCGGCCAGGAAGAGCACGAACGAGACGGAGAGCGCGAACATGAGGGACGTCGCCACGTTCCGCCGCCGGTTGCGCGCGAGGTTCCGCGCCGCGAGCTCCGCCGCCGGGCCGAAGAGGCGCCCGCCGGCGGCCAGGACCATCCTCTCCACCGCCGGGGCCGCCGCGGCGGCGATCATCGAAAGCCCCATCAGCAGCAGCGCCAGCAGCCCCAGCGCCACCGCCCCGATGAGCGAGGGATCGCCGGAGACCACCGCGCCGGGCAGGATGAAAAAGACGACGCCCGAAACCGCCGACAGGGCCGCCCCTCCCAAAAGCAGCGGGCGGCTCGCCCCGCGCTCGCCCGAGGGCCCCTCCGCGATCCGCCCACGCCGCATGGGGTCGAGCCCGTCCACTATCCGTCGGCGCGTGGAGCGCGCGGCCGGGAGGATCGCGCCGGCCGCCGCGACCGCCGCCCCCGCGCCCAGACAGAAGCGGAGCGTGCCGCCGGAGAACTCCAGCGGGATCGCCCCGGCGCCCCCTCCCATCGCCAGGCCCACCAGCGCCAGGACCGCCCGCGCCAGGATCGCCCCGCAGAGTGCGCCGGGCGCCACCCCCAGCAGGCACAGCACGGCCGACTCCGCCACGACCATGCCGAAGACGTGCCGCCGCTTCGCCCCCAGCGTCCGCAGGATGGCGTGCTCCCGCGTCAGCTCCTCGGCGCTCACGGAGACCAGAGAGTAGATCAGGACCGCCGTGATCGCCAGCGCCGCCAGGGCGAAGATGCCGAAGACTGCCCGGAGGGGGCCGCTGACCGATTGGAAGGCGGCCAACGCCTCCGCCTTGGGGAGCGAGACGTCCCATCGCGGCCCCAGCCTCTCGGCGATCGCCTCGCCCGCGTCCTTGATCGCCTGAACGCTCCTTCCAAGGTCGCGCGCGTCGTAGAAGGACTTGGGCCGGCGGAGGGCACCCGCCAGGGCGTGGATCTCAGCGGGCTCGTCCAGCGCGCGGCGGGCCGCGGGCAGGCTCATGACGACGTAGTCGCGTATGTGCTGGGGGAAGACGAGCTGCCTCTTGATCGTGCCGGCCCGTTTCAGCTCGGCGCCGCCGACCGTGACGGTCTCGCCCTTGATGCGCTCCGCAAGCGATTCGGAGATCGCGCAGGAGTCGGATCCCAAGACCGGCCACGGCGTGAAGCCGTCGATTCCCAGGGCCCGCTCCCGATCGGGATCCAAGCCCACCGCCAGCGCGAAACGCGTCTCGAGGCCGTCGGTCACAGGCACCACGCCCACCAGCCGCGGCGCCAGTCCCAGAAGGACGGGGTCGTTCTTTATCCGTCCCGCGGCCTCCTCCTCGGGGAAGCCCGCCGGCCTGAACCAGTCGGACTCGGCGCGGCGGATGACGATGTCGGCCTTGCCGGCTTGCAGCGACACGAGATCCACGTAGGAGACCGCCACGGACTCAAGCCCGACGTGGACGGCGGTCAGCAGCGCCATCGTGAAGAAGACGCCGAGGATGCCCATGGCGGCGCGGATCCTGCGGCGGGCGAAATTGCGCAGGACGTATCGGAGGATCACGCCGTAGTCCCCCGCCCGTCCTCCTCGATGCGCCCGTCGCGGAGACGGACGACGCGGGAGCTGAGACCGGCGACCATGGGGTCGTGGGTCGCGACGATGACCGTGACCTTCTCCTCCTCGTTGAGCCCGCGGAGGAGGCCCATGATGTCCCTGCCGGTGGAGCTGTCGAGGTCGCCGGTGGGCTCATCGAGGAGGATCAGCGAGGGCCCGTTGGCGAGCGCCCTGGCGATGGCCACGCGCTGCTGCTCGCCGCCGGAGAGCTCCGAGGGCTTGTGATCGGCCCGGTCCAGGAGACCCACCCGCCGGAGCAGGAAGTCCGCGCGCTCGCGGCGCTCCCGGCGCCCGCGGCCCCCGAAGTGCATCGGCGTCTCGACGTTCTCCCTGGCCGTCAGGGTGGGGATGAGGTTGTAGAACTGGAATACGTAGCCTATGCGGTCCCGGCGGAGATCGGCGAGGGCGTCGTCTCCCAGGCGCGAGATCTCTATGCCGTCCACCCAGACCGATCCGCGGGAGGGGCTGTCGATGCCCCCGATGAGGTTGAGCAGGGTGGTCTTGCCGCAGCCCGAGGGGCCCATGACGGCCACGAATTCGCCCCGGTCCACCGAAAGATCCACGCCGCGGAGCGCGCCGACGGCGGTCTGCCCGAGGACGTAGGACTTGTGCAGGTTCTCCGTGCGGACCGCCGGCGCGCCGTCCATCGGCAGGATATACCGCCGCGGGGCGCGGGGGGTTTCAACGGATCCTCGTCCCTCTAGAACCGCCAGGACAGGGAGAGGTATACCCCGCGCTGGATTTCCGAAGACTGGTTGCCGAGCATGGTGGGGCCCGACTCGCGGCGGCGCCGGTGGAGGAGGTTCTGCCCCGTGATCGATATCTCCAGGTCTGGAGTTATGTTCCACCCCAGGCGGGCGTCCATGTCCACGTAACTCTCCGCGTCCCACCCGGGCACCACGTCCACGTACCGCAGGACGGCGTCGAGCCCGATCTCCTTGGTGATGTTCCAAGAGGACCGCAGGTACGCCTGGTTCCGGGGGCTTTGCCGCTCCGCCTCCTCGGAAGTTGGGTCCTGACTGTCGCTGTCGCGGTCAAGGTTCATGCGGAGGAGCGAGTATGCGCCGGTGAACGTGAGGCCTTCCGTCACACGCCATGCGGCCGAGATCTCCAGCCCCCATGATTTCCCGTTCATCTTGTTGTCGATGTAATACGGCATGACCAGGTCGATGGGGGCGCCGGGGGGTTCGACGAACGGAGCGCCCGGTTCAATGGTCCTGAGATCTTCGTAGAGGTTGCAGAACAGCACCGCCTCCAGGGAGAGGGATTCGACCGGCGCCGCCCGGTATCCCAGCTCGAAGGAGGTCAGGTTCTCGGACTTGTAGTCGTGATCCCCGAACCAGGCCACCAACGTTGGGAGCGGCATCGTGGGATACACGGCCGTGTTCATGCGGCAGTCCTCCTCCGCCCGCGACGGCATCCTCACCGCGCGGGATGCCGCCGCCCAGAGGAAGTGGCCGTCGCCGGGCGTCAAGCCGAGCCGCGCGTCCGGCTGGAACTCGAAGTGTGTGTACGGGTTGTACTCGAACCTCGATCCCAGGGCCAGGCGGGGCCATTCGTGGCCGGGCGAGATCTCGTCCTGCGCGAAGACGCTCAGGGTCCACGTGGCGTCGTGGTCCGGGTCGAGGCTGAACGCGAAGGAGTTGTGGATGCGGTCCGAGGTGAGGCGGCACTCGGCCCCCCATACGACGTCGTGCCCTTCGAATGGCCGGAACCTGTGCCTGAAGGAGAAATGGCCCGCGTCCCTGATCTCCTCGAACGATTCCTCGAAGAGCGCCGTTCTCTCCAGCGTGAGGGTCAGGCTCACGCGCGAGTCGTCCGAGAACCTGTGCGTCCAGTCCGCGATCGCGAACCCTTCCGCCAGCCGGAGCAGGTCGTGGTACGTATTGCTGTAGGGCGGCTGGAGTACCGCCTGGGTGAAAATCCCCCGCGTCTCTCCGTTGCGGTACCCTCCCTGGAAGGAGATGGTGTCCTGGTCGGACGGGTACCACTCCAGGCGGATCCCGGCGCGGGAATGCATGCCATCATCGCAACCCTTGTATGATTCGTCGCGGAGGGAATGCCCTGCGAAGACGCTGTAAAACAGGTCGTCACCCTCCTTCCCGCCGTATCGGACCGATGCGAAGGCCCGTTCCTCCGTGCCGCCGCCGGCGACGACCAGTCCGCCTTGCGCGTCCTTTGCCTTCTTGGTGATGATGTTGATCACGCCGTTGACGGCGTTCGATCCCCAGGCGGCGGCGCCCGGCCCACGGATGACCTCGATCCGTTCTATGTCCTCGATCATGGGATCGAGCCGTTCCCAGAAGACGCCGGAGAACAGGGGCGAGTACAGGATGCGGTTGTCCCTGAGCACCTGGAGCTTGTTGGCGAAGCGGTCGTTGAACCCGCGCGTGGATACCGCCCACTTGTTGGCGTCTATGCGCGCCACCTGCATGCCGGGGACCATGCGGAAGGCCTCGGCGATGGATCGGACGCCCATCCGGCGCAGATCCTCCCCGCGGATGACGGTGACGGCGGCGGGGGCGTCTATCAGTGAACGTTCCTTCCGGTTGACCGAGGTGATCTCGATCTTCATGAGATCTTCTATGCTCAGGTCGGCAAGATCCTTGGGCGATTTCTGGTCTTTGGGGGGTTCCTGAGCCAGGGCCGCGGCCGCCGGGAAGGCCAAGGCGCAGTACAACATGACGTCCCTGGCGATCCCCCAAACGGCCCCGGCGCGGCTTTGACGGCTCATTTCAGCCTCCTCCCCCGGGATTTAGCAACCGGCGTGCCGGACCGGGGCGGAAGGGAGGCGATACAACTGGTTGCGTGCCAAGGAGATGGGTCCGGCGGGTCGACGGGCCGACGTTTTTGTCCCGATGTTCTCGACATGTCAACAATCTCGTCGGGTCGTCACCACTGGGTTCGCGGCGGTCGGGAGGCATGTGAAGCGGTTGGAGCTCGCCAGATCCGCCGCCGGAGAGGGGCGTCCAATATAGTATCCTTGGCCGTAGTCCAGACCCAGTTCGCGCGCCGTCTCGAACTGGTCGGCGTTTTCTATCCATTCGATGATCGTGGGGATCCCCAGATCGACCGACATCTTGACGGTCGAGGAGACTATGGCCCTCCGGGTCCTGTCGTTGGGCAGATTCGCGCACAGGTATCCGGAAATCTTCAGGAAGTCCGGCCTGAGATCCACCAGCCACTGCAGGTTGGCGAAGCCTTCTCCGTAGTCGTCCAGGGCGATCTTGAAGCCGCGTTCCCGGAGTTCGGCGACGGTGGCTTGGAACGCTTGGGGGTTTATTATGGTCTGCCGCTCGGTCAGCTCGATGACGACGGATGGCGGCGGGAACCCGGCTTCGCCCGCCATGTCCTCCATCTTGGCGGCCAGTCGGGGATTCGTGAGTGACCTGGGATGTACGTTGAGGAAGAGTTTGCAGGTGGAGGCGAAAGGGCGCGCCTCGGTGAAGGCAGATTTGACGGAGAGCAGATCGGTTTCGAAGAGGCGGTCCTTGCGGGAGGCGTATCCGAAAAGGAACTCCGGATCTTTCATCAGCGACATGCCGGATGACCGGCAGAGGGCTTCGAACCCCAGCACCTTGAAGGGTGGGCGGCTTGTGTCGAGCGCCACGATCGGCTGCAGGGCGGTCCAGAGGGGGTCGGAGGCGAGGAAGGTTTCCAGATCCTCCACCTCGAGGAGGGCGCCGCATTCCGACGGGACGGGAGCGGGGGCGCCAGTCACGTGTCTTGCGAGCTCGTTCAAATCTATCGGCTTGGGGAGGACCGCGCATGCCCCCATCCGGCGGCACAGGTCCGCGATCAGCTCGGTCACATAGGCGCTCACGGCGATGATGCGGACCCCGGGGAAGTGGGCGGCCATGCTCGCTATCAGGCGCACGCCGCCGAGCCCGCCCAGCGGCGAGACGCAAAGATCCGTCACCACGACGTCGATTTCGCGGCGCCGCATCACGGTTTCCGCGGCCTCCGGTTCCCGGCAGGCGACCACCTCCAGCCCGTAACGCTGCAGGTGGCGGGAGAGGAGGTGCAGCGTAGAGGGGTCGTCGTCCAGGATCAGCGCGCTTCGCATACGTCACCTTGAGTCAATGAATTCGAACCATCGGATCCCGCCCGTGCGGCTTCCACGATCTTTTTCACCTTGGCCGTGAAGGCCCCCGGCGTGAATGGCTTCTGGATGAAATCGACCCGTTTGTCCTGGATGTGGAGGCGGACGGTCGTGTCGTCGGTGTAACCGGACATGAACAGTATCTTGACGGAGGGGCGTATGAGTCTCACGCGCTCCGCCAGCTCGCGTCCGCCCATCACCGGCATCATGAGGTCGGTCACCACTATGTCGAAGATCTCCGGCGCGGCCTCGAAGGATTTTACGGCCTCGCTGCCGTCGGCCGCTTCCACCACCGTGAAGCCATGCCGTCGCAGGACCTCGGAGGCGAGCTTGCGCACCACCGCCTCGTCCTCCGCCAGCAGGACCGTGCCTTCGGCGGCCGTGATGCGGGGATCGGAAGCCTCCCGGATGTGCTTCGCCGGGGGATCAGAAACCCGCGGCAGGTAGATCGTGAACGCGGCGCCCCCCGATGGCGGGCGCTCTGCGGTCACGTAGCCCCCGCTTTGCTTGACGATGCCGTATGCAATGGAGAGCCCCAGCCCCGTCCCTTGGCCCTTGGGTTTCGTGGTGAAAAAGGGCTCAAAGATGTGGGAAAGGGCCTCCGGGGAGAGGCCGGGGCCCGTATCGACGACCGATAGGACGACGTACGCCCCGGGCGGGATGGTCTCGTCCCTCCAGGCGACCTGTTCGCGGAGGGTTACGTTGGCGGTACGTATCGTAAGACGCCCTCCTTCGGGCATCGCGTCCTTGGCGTTGAGCGCGAGATTGAGGATCACCTGCTGAATCTGGGTCGGGTCGGCCTTGACGTACGCCGGCGAGGGATCATGATCCATGACCAGGGTGATGTTTTCCCCAAGGAGACGCCGGAGCATCCCGCCGGTCTCGTTCACCAGCGCCTTGAGATCGATCACCTCCGGCTTGAGCACCTGCCGGCGGCTGAAGGCCAGAAGCCCCGCGGTGAGCGACTTCGCCCTTGATCCGGCCTTCCTGATCTCCTCGATGTATCCACGCGTCTGCTCGTCCAGGGATGGATTAGCCATGGCCAGGTCGCCGTATCCAAGGATGGCCGTGAGCATGTTGTTGAAGTCGTGCGCCACGCCTCCGGCGAGTCTCCCGACGGCCTCCATCTTCTGCGCCTGGACGAGCTGTTCCTCCTTGAGCCTGAGCTCCCGCGTGCGCTCCTCGACCCGCTTCTCAAGATTGGCGCGTGCCGCCTCGAGCTGGGCGTCCCGGGCCTGGATCTGTGAAAGCATCTCGTTAAACCCCTCTATGAGGAGACCCGTTTCGTCACGGCTGGTTCCGGAGGCGCGGATCGAGTAGTCCTTCCGTTCGGAAATGGTCTTCACCGTCTGGGCGAGATGGAGGATGGGATTGACGACCGCGCCTTCCAGTTTCGAGACCATGATGAAGGCCACCAGGAGACTGACGACCAGGACCGATGCGACGATGCCGGCGTTGAGCCACAGGCGCCTTTCCAGCACCTTGGCGTCGTACCGCAGATAGATGGCCCCAAGATGTTCTGCGCCATACCTGATGTCCTGAAACGTCTCCGCGCGGCCGATCCCGACGACGGTACCCGTGCCGGCCGGCCGGCGCGGCTCCGCCGCGTCCCCCGCGTCGCGGCGGGCGTAATCGGCGAAGGGATTCCAGAGGTGATCATAGATGCGGGCGCTAGTTATGAATGGTTCCGCGGAAAGGCGCTGGAGTATTTCCACGGCGGCCTTGTGGTCGCCGAAGGAAACCGCCGCGATGCTCTGATCGGCCAATACCCCCGCCAGGGTTTCCAGGCGGCCCGATATCGACCGGCAGTGCGAGGTGTGGTCGTAAACCATGAAGCCCACCCCGGCCATGAAAAGGGCCACCGTGCAGGAGGCCATGGTGATGGCCCTGAGCTTGCGGCGGATGGACGGTGTCCTCGGGATCATGGCCGCTTCTCCTCCCTTACGACCCGCGCCAGATGGAGAAGCTTGGAGCTGATCTTCAAATCCGCCCTGGCCGCCGCGTCGGGGTTGATCTCGAACCTGACCTTGTTCTCTTGGAGGAAAAAGTTGATGATCCCGCCGGACCGCGCAAAGCCCGGGGTTTCGCCCACGGCCAACACGGGCCGGCACTTCAGCGATTCCAGCGCCGCCTCCATGCGATCCTTGCAGGAGGCGGGTATGAAGGCGATGTGGCAGGATTTGATCTTCTCGACGTCGTCGAAACGTTCGATCTGGAATCCCCTGCCTCCGACTTTGCGTCCCTTCAGGGTGCGGTCGAGGATCTCTCCGAATGGATCCTTCCCCAGTACGCCCAGGCGAATCGGGGAATCGGCGGCCGGGAAGGCCCCGTCGGGCCATTCGACGAACTTGGCGAAGTTGTAGAGGAACGCGGCCTTGATCTCGTATTCTCCCGCCGCGGTGTCGTCCTGGGCCGGCGCGGCCGTCAGGAGTAGGGGGACGGCGATCCAGGCAAGGCGGAGATGGACGTCCGCCGCTCCCGTGTAGGCCTTACGGATATAACCGAGCATTTCTTTGAGCCCGGGGAAGAGGAGCAAATCTTGTGCCGCCGCGGGATTCGGCGGGGCGAAGGGCGGGGGCGACAAAATTGTGGGTTCGGTGGCCGCTAGGGTACGATCTTGTAGAGGTGCACCGCCAAGGGCTCGAAGTTGTCGTTGAAGGAGCCATCGGCGGAGCGCAGCCGGCGGCCTTCGCCCAGGACCTCCACCTTGCGGCCCGCCGGGAGGCCGGGCACCTTGATCGCGGCCGCCGTTTCCTTCATGCGCTCGTCGTAATTGACCGCGAACAGGTACAGATCCGCCCCGGACCGCCGCGCGGCGACGTCCAGCTTGACGCCCGCCGGAGATTCGATGGAGGCCGCCGGTTCGGCGGGGCGCGCCAGAATCGCCGGCGCCAGGTGCTCGATCTGGTCATTGATCTCGCGGAGCGCCCGCCGGTTCGCCTCAGGTACGCCGAACTGCGAATAGGACGGCTTCCAAACGTGTGTGAAATACCCTATCGCGGTCGCCCCGCGGCAGATGCACATCCACACCTCGGCCTTGATGTGCCGCGGGGTGACCTCCTTCTGGTT